>Ga0209992_10001032_pt1 | contig 32230 bp, 25 predicted proteins | sample 2SBtaG_2_FD_182564 | JGI IMG/M metagenome (GOLD analysis project Ga0209992, IMG submission 182564) | Deep subsurface microbial communities from Kolumbo volcano to uncover new lineages of life (NeLLi) - 2SBTROV12_ACTIVE470 metaG (SPAdes)... | ecosystem: Environmental > Aquatic > Marine >... | reverse complement strand
GTTAACTCATTTTGCAACATTTTTCTCCAATTAGTTCTATCAGCTATATATTGTTTTAAGGCTACTTCAATTAAACCTGCTGCTTGCCGGTGAGGAGTTTTAGCAATAATAAGTCCTTCAACAGCCCCTTGGTCTATCCATCTTGTTGGTATCTGAGTTTCATTGGTCACTCCTACTTTTAATCCTGCAGTTTTAGTGATATAAACATAATGAGGCCTCAGGTGATGCTTCCTTTCCCATTCCTCATCTCTTAAAGCAATACCTTCATGGATTCTGCTTAATTCCGGGCGAATAATACTTTCAACTGCAAGTGGCGATGTTTTAAATGCATCATAGCTCATGCCCTCTCCGTATGTTTTTCTTATTCTATTACCTGTTACTACGCAATTAATCTGTCCACTAAATGATATATTGATCTGTTCTCCAATAAATTGATTCATTGAAAGAAAGTGTTCAGGATTTAAATTTGAGTATAGAGGAAGAGTATATTGTACTTCTCCATCTACAAGGGAACTATGCATTTTTCTAATATTTCCCTTTAAAATCACTTGTAGTAATAGCTTGAATTATTGACCTAGTTCAGTTAATTTTGCTTTTGTTTCTTCATATTTGTCCATCATCTCAAATCTACCATATAGACGTTTCAACCTATCTAAAGTAGGGACATCTTTAGGAACGAATACTATAAACTTTTCAAAATAAGGAATAGCATCTTTAAACATTTTGATTGATTTTGTTTGCAAGATCTCAGATTCTTTCATGTCAGTAATATCATTAGCAATATTATTTAGAACAATAGCTTGATTATTGTATAGAGCACCAAGGTTATAATATACATCTACATAATTTGAATCAATTTCAAGAGCTAATTTATAAGATTCTATTGATTTTTCCATGAATTCAAATGCTATATCATGTTTTTCTTCCTCATGAGCACTAAAAGACATATTGTCAAAAAGGACTCCAATATTAAAATGCAGTTGAGGGTCAGTTGGGTTTGCTTCTACAGCATTTTGTAGAGCTGCCTGTGCTTTGTCATTATCTCCTTTACCATACCAATAATTAAACTCTTCTACATTCAATACATAATCACCTGGATATTTTTCTTTGCCTTCATTAATTACATTCAAGGCATCTTCATTTGGACCACCATGTTTTGCATTTAACACCCTAATCATTAAATGATACATTTCAGCACCATTGCCATAATTATGGTCTGCACACATCTTGTAATACTTAAATGCATCTTCATAATTTTTAATCCTTTCTGCAGATAATGCAGCATTAATCATCCCAAGGGTATCAGGAATACTTAAAATGTCATAAATATCTACTGACATTGCAAATGATTGAAATGCTGCTTCATATTCTTCTTTATTAAACATTTCAACTCCACTATTAATAAATAAATTTCTAAGCATATTAACTTTACCTTCTATTTGATCTCTCCAATCACCACGTGTATCAAGTTCCAAACATTTTTTAAGTGATCCTATGGACGCATCTTCTAATGCTTTTTCATCCATTGATTTAAGGTCAGACATGATCTCTACATCCATTGCTCCCATCATAGTGTAATCTAAATAGATCATACCTCGATAATAATACATTTTGGCTTCATCCTTTGGCTTAGTAAAAGGAACTTCCAATTGTTTATTGTAAGATTCATCTATGGCTTTTTTAGCCTTTTTTAATACTGATTTATTTTTCTCAAGATCATCAGGCTGCATCATCCACATTGGACTGAAATTATTTTTATATTCAGTAGCTGCTTCAGTTAATTGTAGTTTTTGAGCAGTAGTTAGATTATTCATTAAGAATAAAATTCCTATGGTAAATAGTAACTTTTTCATTTGTCTTTTTTTAAATAGGATACAAATTTATGGATTATTCCACACTTTCATTATCAATATCTTTGCCAGAATCATTTTCGTTATCAATAGATTCTTCATCTTCATCGTCCCTTTCTACTTTCGCAACAGCAGCAATTTGATCATTTCCTCTCAAGTTGATCAATTTTACGCCCTGTGTTGCCCTACCCTGAGTTCTGATATTAGCTACATGCATTCTTATTGCAATACCTGATTTATTAATAATCATTAAATCATCTTCATCTGTAACAACTTTTATTGCTACCAAAGATCCAGTCTTATCTGTAACAGTTAGAGTTTTAACTCCTTTTCCCCCACGATTAGTTATCCTATAAATAGGATCATTTGATTCTGGGTCATTTAGATAAGTTCTTTTCCCATAACCTTTTTCTGAAACAACTAAAATAGTTTTAGAGAAATCCTCAACACATACCATTCCAACTACTTCATCTTTATCATCGGTTAATTTTATTCCTCTAACTCCTGAAGCTGTTCTACCCATTGATCGAACTGTTTCTTCATTAAATCTAATAGCTCTACCTGAACGTACTGCTAATAAGATCTCGTTAGCCCCATTAGTTAATTTAGCTTCTAATAATTCATCACCTTCTCTAATACTAATTGCATTAATTCCATTAGTTCTAGGTCTAGAATAGGACTCTAAACTTGTCTTTTTAATAACACCTCTCTTTGTACACATTACAATGTAGTATCGATCTACTAATTCATCTAACTTTTCAGCTATTCCATTATCAACATCGTTTTGTGTAGCAGGTCTTTTAAGATATTCTTCATTTTTAATATCCTTAACAACTACGTATGCTTTGACTTTGTCATCTTGCTCAATGTTGATTAGATTTTGAATGGCTCTTCCTTTAGCTATTTTATTTCCTTCTGGAACCTCAAAAATCCTCATCCAAAAACATTTCCCTTTTTCTGTAAAGATCAATAACCAGTTGTGGTTAGTGGCAACAAATAATTCCTCAAGGAAATCTTTATCTCTTGTTGTTGATCCTTTAGACCCAACACCGCCTCTATTCTGAACCTTATATTCAGATAAATTGGTTCTTTTAATATAACCTGCATGAGAGATAGTAATTACTACTTCTTCATTAGGTATAAGGTCTTCAATACGCATTTCATTGGCTGAATATTCAATGATAGACCTTCTTTCATCCCCGTACTTTTCTTTAACTTCTATTAATTCATCTTTAATAATTTGCATCCTTTTATCCTCATTGTCAAGAATACCTTTTAATTCTTTAATCAATTCCATTAAACCATCATACTCTGCCCTTAGTTTATCTTGCTCAAGACCAGTTAGTTGTCTTAATCGCATTTCAACTATTGCCTTGGATTGAATCTCAGATAATTTGAATCTTTTAATTAATTTCTCTCTTGCTTCATCTGGACTTTTAGATGCCCTAATTAATGCGATTACTTCATCAATATTATCTGAAGCAATGATCAATCCTTCAAGGATATGTGCTCTTTCTTCTGCCTTTTTTAATTCATATTTAGTCCTTCTTACAACAACATCATGTCTATGATCTACAAAATTTGAGATCATATCTTTTAAGTTCAGCATCTCAGGCCTACCATTAACTAATGCAATGTTATTAACTGAAAATGAAGTTTGTAGAGCAGTATACTTATATAATTTATTTAATACAACATTTGGTATTGCGTCTCTTTTAATTTCATAAACAACCCTCATTCCAGTCCTATCAGATTCATCTCTGATTTCTGATATCCCTTCAATTTTACCTTCATGTACTAAAGAAGCTGTTTTTTCTATCATATCGGCTTTATTGACTTGATATGGAATCTCAGTAACAATAATTGCTTCTCTACCTTCCCTGATCTCTTCAATTGTAGCAGTTCCTCTCATAACGATTCTACCCCTACCTTCTTCAAAAGCATTTTTCACACCTTCATATCCATAAATTATCCCACCAGTTGGAAAATCAGGAGCTTTTATGTATTGCATCAAACCTTCAATATCAATCTCTCTATTATCGATATAAGCAATTGTCCCATCAATCACTTCAGATAGATTATGCGGGGCCATATTAGTAGCCATACCAACAGCAATTCCAGCAGCACCATTTACTAACAGGTTAGGAATTCTTGTGGGTAATACTGTTGGCTCACTTAATGAATCATCAAAATTGGCTGCAAAATCGACTGTATCTTTATCTAAATCAGAAAGTAATTCTTCAGCTGTTCTCTTTAACCTTGCTTCAGTATATCTCATAGCGGCAGGACTATCTCCATCTACAGACCCAAAATTACCCTGACCATCAACTAGTGGATATCTTAATGACCATTCTTGTGCCATCCTAACCATGGTGTCATAAACAGAAGAATCTCCATGTGGATGGTATTTACCTAATACATCACCAACTATTCTTGCAGATTTTCTATATGAACTATTAGCACGAACACCAAGCTCTAGCATACCATATAAAACTCTCCTATGAACAGGTTTTAAACCATCTCTCACATCAGGGAGAGCTCTAGAAACAATTACTGACATTGAATAATCAATGTAAGCTGTTTTCATTTCATCTTCTATACTTACCGGGATAATTCTTTCACCTCTATCTTCAGCCATAAATTAAAATTAAAATTCAATATTTTTAGTAAAAAAACCAAGAAAAAAAACAATATTTTTCAAGACCTCGAAAATACCAATTCTTTAGAGAATAAACACTACAAAAACACACCTATTTATTCACAAATTTTTGTGTGAAAAATGAATATTGTTAAGAAACAATGTTTTTAGAAGTTGGATATCTTTGAAATGTTAAGAATTTTGTAATTTTAACATAATAAAAAGAGGGTCATTATAATATGGATGCAAAATTTTCACCGAGAGTTAGAGATGTAATTAGTTTTAGTAGAGAAGAAGCTATGAGACTTGGTCATGAATATATAGGTGTTGAACACCTGCTGTTAGGAATTATTAGAGAAGGTGAAGGTATTGCTATTAAAATGATAGACAATGCTGGTGTCAACACTAAAGAGTTGAGGAAAAAAATTGAAGAAAAATTAGATCTTGGAACTTCATCTAGCATGGATGCAGGTAGTATACCCTTAATTAAACAAGCAGAGAAAGTTTTAAAGATCACCTATCTAGAAGCTAAACTTTTTAAAAGTAATATGATAGGGACTGAACATTTATTATTATCAATATTAAAAGAAGAAAATAATTTGGCTGCAAAAATATTAAATGAGTTCAAAATTGATTATGAACTTATAAAGGACGAGTTAGAAAGTTTAATGGAGGAAGGATACAATGCTCCAAAAAGTGAGCTGCCTGGACCAACTGATGATGATGATCCTCCTTCTGGTAGTTTCTCCTCAGATTCACCAAAAAAAATATCTGACTCTAAATCCAAAACACCTGTTCTAGATAATTTCGGTAGAGACCTTACTAAATTTGCTGAAGATGATAAATTAGACCCTATAGTTGGTCGAGATAAAGAAATTGAGAGAGTATCACAAATTCTTTCTAGAAGAAAAAAGAATAATCCAATATTAATTGGTGAACCAGGTGTTGGTAAATCTGCAATTGCTGAAGGTCTTGCTTTAAGGATCGTTCAAAGAAAGGTTTCTAGAGTTCTTTTTAATAAAAGAATTGTTTCATTAGATCTTGCATCTTTAGTTGCTGGCACAAAATATAGAGGACAATTTGAGGAAAGGATGAAGGCTGTAATGAATGAATTAGAAAAGTCTCCAGATATTATATTATTTATTGATGAAATCCACACAATAATTGGAGCAGGAGGTGCATCTGGTTCATTAGATGCTTCTAATATGTTCAAACCAGCATTAGCTAGAGGTGAAATTCAATGCATAGGTGCAACAACTCTCGATGAGTACAGGCAATATATTGAAAAGGATGGCGCATTGGAAAGACGTTTCCAAAAAGTGTTAATTGAACCCACTTCAATCGATGAAACTATTCAGATACTAAATAATATAAAGGAAAAATACGAAGAGCACCATAATGTAACCTATACAGATGAAGCAATAGAGTCCTGTGTCCATTTAACTGCTCGATATATCACTGATAGATATTTGCCAGACAAAGCAATTGATGCTCTTGATGAAGTAGGCTCTAGAGTTCATATTACTAATATTAATGTTCCTAAAAACATCATTGAAATAGAACAGAAAATCGAAGATGTTAAAGAGCAAAAAAATATAGTTGTAAGAAGTCAACAATATGAAGAAGCAGCAAGATTAAGGGACTCTGAAAGAAAATTGAATGAAGAATTAGATAAAGCTAAAAAATTATGGGAAGAAGAAAGTAAAACTCATAGAGAGAAGGTCACTGAAGATAATGTAGCTGAAGTTGTATCTATGATGACTGGTATTCCTGTACAGAAAGTTGCTGAAAAAGAAAGTGGAAGATTAATGAAAATGGGGGAATCCTTAGAAAGCACATTAATTGGACAAAATGAAGCTATTGTAAAAGTCGTAAAAGCCATTCAAAGAAATAGAGCTGGTTTAAAAGACCCCAACAAACCTGTTGGTTCATTTATATTTCTTGGTCCTACAGGTGTCGGAAAAACTCAATTATGTAAGGTCTTAGCAAATTATTTATTCGATTCTGAAGATGCCTTAATTCGTATTGACATGAGTGAATACATGGAGAAATTTGCTGTATCTAGATTAATAGGTGCACCTCCTGGATATGTAGGATATGAAGAAGGTGGCCAACTTACAGAAAAGGTAAGAAGAAAGCCCTACTCTATTGTTTTATTAGATGAAATAGAAAAAGCACATCCAGATGTATTTAATTTATTGTTACAAGCTTTAGATGATGGTAAATTGACTGATAGTTTAGGAAGAAATGTTGATTTTAGAAATACTATCATCATAATGACTTCTAATATTGGAGCTAGACAATTACAAGATTTTGGAACTGGAGTTGGTTTTGGAACACAAGCAAAAAGTGAAAAAGAAGATGAGCACCAAAAAGGTGTTATCGAAAATGCCCTCAAAAAGGCATTTGCTCCAGAATTTTTAAATAGAATAGATGATATAGTTGTTTTTAACACATTAGAGAAGGAAGACATTGTAAAAATCATTGAAATTGAATTAAAAAAATTATTTAAACGTATTCAAGATTTAGGTTACAATGTTGAAATTACAGATAATGCCAAAGAGTTAATTGCTGACAAGGGATTTGATCAAAAATTTGGAGCACGACCTTTAAATAGAGCAATACAAAAATTTATCGAAGATCCATTGGCTGAAGAGATCATTAAAAACAGTGTTTCTAAAGATGATAATATCATTATTGCTTTAAATAAGTCTAATGATGATATAGAAATTAAAACAAAAAAGAAAAGAAAGCCTAAAAAGAAAGAAGAAGATGAATCTAAAGAAGATAAATAAATTTATTTATAAATCATTGTAAAATTCATTTTCAAAGTCAGGTGGTTCAATTCCCATCTCTTCCTCTATTTCCCAGCTTGTTTTTTGCCTCTTAAATGTTGCGCCTTCTTCTTTATAAAAGAAGGCCAATACTATACCAATAAGAGCACCCATAAAATGACTTTCAAAGCTAATACTCCAGTCATACGGAAATATTCCCCAGATCATACTTCCATATAAGAAGACAACAAATAATGCTATGGCCATTAACCTTACTTCTTTTCTAAATACACCACTAAAAAACAAATAAAATGCTAAGCTATATATGACTCCACTTATACCAATATGATAGGACTGTCTTGCCGCTAACCATACAAACAATCCACCTATTAACCAGGAATAGATTAAAATTTGCCAGGCAATTCTTTTGTAAAAATAGAACAATGCCCATCCTAAGATCAATACAGGTAATGAATTATTAAATATGTGTTTGAAATCACTATTATTATGGATAAAGGCTGAACAAATAACACCTTTTAATCCTTCAATTTTCCTAGGATATACCCCATAATATTTTAAATCAAGATTATATTGTAATGCCAATAAATGAACCATCCACATAAATGCCACAATTAATAAAGGAATAGTAGCAGAAGAAAATATTGGTATTAATTCTTTGTTTTTCAATTATTTAAAGCCTCTTTCTTTCTTAATAACTTCATAGGCGTCCTGAATTTTTTGAAACTTCTCTTTTGCTGCTTTTTGATACTCCTCTCCCAACTGATTAACTTTATCAGGATGATGTTTGATAGCCATTTTTCTATATGCTTTTTTGATTTCAGCAATATCTGCATTGGCATCTAGTCCTAAGACTTTATATGCATTGGCTGCATCTTTATAGAACATGGATTTAAGCTGATCAAATTCACTACTTGGAACACCAAGATATGAAGCTATTCTGGCAATGATCTTTGCCTCTGGTTCAGAAACATGTCCATCAGCCTTAGCAATACCAAATAAATATTGAATCAATAAAGACCTTTGCTGAATAGGCATTACCCCAGCTATTGATTTGCAAACTTGTTGAAGATTAAAATCTTTTTGCAATACATCTCTAAATTGTTTTATATATTGCTTTGAAAGATGAGGGGGAAATTGTTGACTAAAAAATTGTTTAACATACTCAAGTTCCGCTTTTAATACTTTACCATCTGCTTTCATTACAGCACCTGACAACACCAATAAAGCAGTAGCAAAATCATTTTGACTTATTCTTTGTGTATAATATCCTTGATCATGACTATGAGATCCTCTAAAAGCACCACCACTTGTTGAAGTAATTACTTTCATGTTGTCAAAAGCAGTTCCAATTAAATAACCAAGAAAAGCTCCAAAGAACTTCTTTGTTATAAAAAAACCAATAATTGCTCCAACTATACCTCCTATTCTCATGTTTTCAAATATACATTTTCATTAACTATGTATCAGAATTTATTTCATTATTATTTATAAATTAGTATGGTAGATGTTAAGTCCATTTAAAATAAATTTTCCAGCTATTAAAACTGGCAGCACTTATACTTTTCAAACTCTTAATGGCATTGATTATGAAGTTAGATTTGCTCGAAAAAAAAACAATCTTCTTCATGCCACCATTGCATTTGGTGTATTAAACGATGAATACGATGGAGAAGAATATGTGCTAACTAACAAAGGAGAAGCATACAAAGTCATGTCTACAATCGTTACCATTTTTAATAAATACAAAAAAGAACATCCAAATATCAATACTTACGAATTTGTTGGCGAACCCACTGCAAGTGAAGATGCTGAGTTTCCAAAAAAACGCCTAACTCTTTACAAAAGGTATCTTCCTTATATATTTGACAATTCCTGGAAACTTAAGATCTCAGGTAATCGTGTAATATTATCAAAAAAATAATTAATCGATCAGTTCAAAACTTCTGTTGACAAAATCTGTTAATTCTTTACCTTTTAATAACCCTTGAGATAACAAAGCTAAATCATAAGCTTGTTTAGCTAATTTACCCTGATCTTTCTTCTTAGATTTTAAAATCTTTCCTATAAAAGAATGATTAGAATTAATTACCAAATTATACATTTCAGGCATATTGCCCATCATTTGCATACCACCTCCACCAAGGGCTTGCTGTTCTTTCATTCTTCTCATGAATTCACTTTGGGTAATAATTACTGGCTTTTCAGTTTCATTTAAACTTTCTACCTGAACAACAAATTTTTCTTTTTCAGCAATCTCCTCAAAGATTGGCTTTACTTTTTCTTCTTCTTCCTTAGATAATTTAGAAGGAATCTCTTCATCTTTTGAGATTATATTATCTATAGTATCTGCATCAACTCTTGCAAAAGAAACTTCAAGGTCCTGCTCTGCTTTAGTAATAAAATGACTGCTTAATGGTCCATCTAATATTAATACATCATAACCTTTTTCTTTTGCATTTGCTATTAGTGAATGATGTTCTTCAGCATCATGTGTATACAAATAAACCAGTCTTTTATTTTTATCTGTTTGTACAGCTTCTACTTTTTTCTTGTATTCATCAAAAGTAAAATACTCATTATCTGTATTCTTCAATAAAGAAAAATCCTTTGCTTTTTCATTGAATTTAGTATCAGACAACATACCGTATTGAATGAAGATCTGTATGTCATCCCATTTTTTCTGGAAATCTTCTCGATCATTTTTAAACATACCAGCTAGCTTATCTGCTACTTTTTTAGTAATGTGATTAGAAATCTTTTTTACATTACTGTCACTTTGAAGATAAGACCTCGAGACATTCAAAGGAATATCAGGTGAATCTATTACCCCATGTAATAAAGTTAAAAATTCAGGAACTATATTTTCTACAGAATCAGTAATGAAAACCTGATTAGAATATAATTGAATTTTGTTTTTTTGTACTTCAACCTGATTCTTTAATCTTGGGAAATATAGAATTCCAGTTAAGTTAAATGGGTAATCTACATTTAAATGAATATTAAATAAGGGCTCTTCTGTCATTGGATAAAGCTCGTGGTAAAAGCTTTTATAATCCTCATCTTTAAGATCTACAGGCTTTTTAATCCATGCAGGCGATGTATTATTGATAATATTAGCTACATCTATAGATTCTTTTTTAACATTACCATCCTCATCTTTTTCACCTTTTGGATGATCTATCCATTCTTTCTTAGTACCAAATTCAACTTCAATAGGTAAAAACTTACAATATTTATTAAGTACTTGCTCTATTCTGTTTTCTTCAAGATATTCTTTAGAATCTTCAGCTATGAATAACACAATATCTGTACCTCTTTCTTTCTTTTTAATCTCTTTGATCTCATATTCAGGATTTCCTTTAGATTCCCATTGAACAGGTTTGCTTCCCTTTTTAAAAGATTTGGTTTGAATCTGAACTTTATCAGAAACCATGAATGACGAATAAAATCCAAGTCCAAAATGACCAATAATAGATTTTGGATCTTTATTTTTATATTTTTCCAAAAACTCCTCTGCTCCTGAAAAAGCCACCTCATTAATGTATTTATTTACATCTTCTTCAGACATTCCAATACCATTATCTCGAATAGTAAGTGTTCCTGCCTTTTTGTCTAAGATCACTTTTACTTTTAATTCACCAATATTACCTTTTACTTCACCAGCAGATGAAAGTGTAAGTAATTTTTGTGAAGCATCTACTGCGTTAGACACTAACTCTCTAACAAAAATTTCTGTATCTGAATACAAAAACTTTTTAATGATCGGAAAAATATTTTCCGTCTGTACATTGATTGTTCCTTTTTGCATGATAAAAATTAATTCTTTAATCTGCAATTGTCAAAGGATATGCCATAATCAGTTTAATGACATAATGTCGTAATCAAAGAAATGTTAACAGACAAAAAGTAAATATTAAGGTAATATAATGTCAGGTAAATTCAATTTTGAACTAATCTTATTATAATCAGAAATGACATATTGAATAATCAATGGATTTTTGTTAGGGTCTATCCAATATAATAGCTTTAAAATATTTTCTTTAGACATAGCTGTACAGCCTAAAGTATATCTATTCGGTCCTCTCCATATATGAAAAAACACACAAGATCCACTATTGTATAAAGAAGGTGTGTTATGATTTACAAAAAAACCCCATTCATATAACTCTACATTTCTCATTTTATCAGCAATATCCCAATCTTTATTTACTTTATTTATTTGAACAATCTTATTGTAATACATAGATTCAGCATCTTCTATACACCTACTAAATGAATCTATTGGTAGATAATTCAATTTTATACCATTAATTTTTTCTATTGGCTGAAAACCAAAAGCATCACCTATTGTAAATATACCAGATGGTGTTTTACCATCACCTTCAATTTTATCTATCAGATCTGCTGAATTTCCAATCTCTATTCCTCTACCTTTTGCCATACCCTTTTTTCCAATAGTAACATCAATCATATTACCTTGAAGACTCCAATTATTCTTATTACCCTCATATCTATATAAATAACCATTTATATCATTGGAATCATTAGTAAGCACTATTATTAATTGATTAGGAATTGAATCAATAATATTCTCTTTATCTTCTAGACTATCTAGCAACTTATTTTCATTGAAATCTTCTTCATTAGAACACCCATTAAAAAACAAATTAATAAAGCAGAAAATGACACCTAAAATATATTTGTTGTTCATATTAATGTTGGAATAAAACGAAATTTAACTTGTTGTGAATAATCAATATAACTATTGTCTTTCATAAGGTGATTTTCTTCTGTAATTGCCCTTAAATAATAAATTAAAGTCCAGAAAAGCATTCCAATAATATAAATAGGATCATTCATTAATATTGGAAGAAATGTTATCCACCAAATTAATAATTTAACTGTGTAATGCGGGTGTCTGACCCATTTATAAGGACCATTCCTAACTATGCCTCTATTGGTTAAATTAGAACACTTCCACCCTAAGCATATGACACACCATAACTTAAATAAATGAAGAGGAATTAATAAAATAAATACAATAATGGTAAAAGTGTCATTAATAAAATAAGAAAAATTATTGGTCATCATTGGAAGGTAATTAGAAATAATAATATAAAAAGGGTAATAACAGACCAACGTTACCAACCAACCAAAAAAAGAAGTATCTATAGATTGAATCTCACTATTTAACAGTTTTGACTCTACAATATATCCTATAGTATACAATCCTGTAGTAAGGAACAATACTGTATAAATAATTAATGGATATAAATTATGAGAAAATATATAAGAAGATCCTATCTTTTCAGTATCAAATAAAAGCAGTAAATATTCTATCATTACTATTCCATTTTGAATAGTTAAACTAAGCATAGATGGAATGAAAAATAACTTTAATAAATAGATTAATAATTCTTTTTTTCTATCATTTTTATTGAATATTAACCTACCTATTCTTGTATCAATCACAAAATCTTTAGCATGAATATTCCATATGGAATAAGGGATATATAATACACCCAAATAAAGGATAATGTGCCAGCTTATATGCTCATTGAAATACCATTCATGATTTTCATTCATTCTTAATTGATCAAACGGAAATAATAGATAAAATAAGATTCCTGCCCATACAATTAATAGATCAATTATTATAAGATGTGATTTACTTAGCATATTAAACAAAGATGCAATGAACCAACAAAAATCTGTTTATAACCCATTAGCAAACTAATAAAAACAAAATTAATTTATAATAGATTTGATCAATGGATTAATCATTTTTATGAAAAAGTCTTTCAAAATACTAATTAACAGATATTTTATTGCAACTCTTATTTTTATTTTAGTTCTTTTCCTATTTGAAGATACTAATGTATTTCAGCTTAATAAAATGAATAATCAGTTTCATACCCTTAAAAATGAAAATGATAATAATAAAAAGTTAATTGAAGAAGTCAAAAACAAAACCAATCTCCTAAGGACCAATAAACAAGCTTTAATAAAATTTGCTAGAGAGACTTATTACATGAAAAAAGAAAATGAAGTAGTCTATTTATTCAAATAACTAATTTCTTTTATTAAATCAATCCTTTTTCTTTCATTACTAAATAATCTTGTAATATTATCACCGCACTTACTTGGTCTATCAATTCCTTATTCTGTCTTTTTTTCTTATTCATACCACTTTTTGCAATGGCCTGAGATGCAATTTTAGAAGTAAATCTTTCATCAATAGTAATGACTTTTTTAGCAGAGAATTTTCTTTTTAGGTGACTAATAAAATTATTTACAGATTCTGTGCTATTAGTAGCACTACCATCTAATCTAACTGGCATTCCAACTACGATTGTATCTACTTCATTATTATTAAAATAACTTATTAAATATTCTATTAGATCTTTTGCATGAATTGATGTCAATCGAGTAGCGATAATTTGATTGTCATCAGTTTCTGCTAAACCAACTCTTTTGGTTCCATAATCTATTCCCAGCACTTTTGACATATGGCTAAATTAAACTATTCCATTTCAAGTTGTACGATTACAATTAGGTTATTAACTTTATCCCCAACAAAATATATCATGGAGGAATTAAAGAATATTATTGAAGCAGCCTGGAATGATCAATCTTTACTCAAGGATGCTAATGTAACAGATGCTATTGAATCTGTAATAGAAAAAATAGATAAGGGAGACTTAAGGATAGCTGAGCCTAATAATAATGAATGGATTATTAATGAATGGGTAAAAAAAGCTGTTGTCATGTATTTCCCTATTCGAAAGATGGAAACATCTAATTCAGGCCCTTTAGAATTTCATGATAAAATGAAATTAAAAACAAACTACAAAGAATTAGGAATAAGAGTTGTCCCACATGCTGTATCAAGATATGGTGCTTATATAGCTCCTGGTGTAATTCTAATGCCTTCTTATGTTAACATTGGTGCATATGTAGATACAGGAAGTATGATAGATACCTGGGCAACAGTGGGCTCATGTGCACAAATTGGTAAGAATGTACATTTAAGTGGTGGTGTTGGTATAGGAGGAGTTCTTGAACCTCTTCAAGCTGCTCCAGTTATAGTTGAAGATGGTGCTTTTATTGGATCTCGTTCAATTGTTGTAGAAGGAGTTAGAATTGGAAAAGAAGCTGTGCTTGGAGCCAATGTAGTTCTAACAAAATCTACAAAAATTATAGACGTGTCAGAAAATAAACCTATTGAACACCATGCTTATGTCCCAGAAAGAAAAGTAGTAATCCCTGGTTCTTATACCAAGAATTTTCCTGCTGGTGACTATCAAGTTCCATGTGCTTTAATAATTGGTGAAAGGAAGAAAAGCACTGATCTAAAAACATCTTTAAATGATGCGTTAAGGGAGTTTAATGTTTCAATCTAACAATTTACTATTTTAGCTTATTAAACTTCTATTATGAAGATTGGATTTGATGCAAAAAGAGCCTATCAAAACTATACAGGTCTTGGGAATTACAGCAGAGATCTTTTAAAACAGATTTTCATTAATTACCCTGAAAATAGTTATAGACTCTACACCCCTAAATCATTAAAAAACCCCAGGTTGTCATTCCTGTCAGATTTTAATAATGTTGAAACGGTATTTCCTGACACGCCTTTACATAAAACATTCAAAGGTTATTGGAGGTCAATCAACCTAGAAAAGTCACTTATTAAAGATAAAATTGATATTTATCATGGCTTAAGTAATGAAATTCCAAGAACTAGAAGTAAAAAAATAAAATACATTGTAACAATTCATGACCTGATCTTTAAAAGGTTTCCTAGAAATTATAGGTCTATAGATAGACGAATTCACAATGTGAAATTTAAATATGCTACTAAAAATGCAGATTTAACCATTGCTATTAGTGAACAAACAAAAAATGATATTGTTGATTTCTACAATGTTAACCCTGACAGGATCAAGGTTGTATATCAGACATGTCATGAGAATTTTAGAAGGTCTTATCCAAATGAGGTTATTTTACATATTAAGGAAAAACTTCAATTACCTGATAACTTTATTTTAAATGTTGGGACAATTGAAACCAGAAAGAACCTAAATGCAATCATACAGTCTATTCCTTTAATGAAAAATGACCTGCCTATAGTAGTAGTTGGAAGAAAAACTAAATACATCAATTTTTTAAAGGTTCAAATGAATAAATTAAAGATTGATCCAAATAGGATCATTTTTCTTCATCATGTAACTATAGAGGAATTGCCTTGCATTTACCAACTTGCAGATATTTTTATTTATCCATCTTTATTTGAAGGTTTTGGTATTCCAATTATAGAATCATTAACAAGTGGCACTCCTGTAATTACTTCGAAAGATGGATGCTTCAGTGAAGCAGGAGGACCATCATCTTTATATATAGATCCAACTGATTACGAAGAAATAAGTCATACTATTGATGCATTGCTTACTGATTCAGAAAAACAAAAAACAATGATAGATGAAGGTAAAGAATTCGTGAAAAAATTTGAACCTAACTCATTGACAAAAGAAGTGATGGATATCTATCATAACATTCTTTAAAAATTTTACAATTTGGATCCTATAAATAAAGCGATAGATATACTCAATTCTGGTGGTGTTATACTTTACCAAACAGATACTATTTGGGGACTAGGTTGTCTAACAGATAATGTAGCTGCCATCAAGAAAATCTATTCTATTAAAGGAAGGGAGTTTAATAATAAGCTAATTCTAATTTTAGAAAATGACTTACTATTAAAAAAATATGTTAGGGAGATTCCCGAAATAGTATGGGACATTATTGATCAAGCTGAATTTCAGCCCACTATTGTTTATCATCACGCGATCAACTTACCCGATATTCTTATTGAAAAAGATGGCTCTATAGCTATTAGAATTGTAAAACAACTTGAACTATTAAAAAGAATTAACAAACCATTAACTGCTACATCAGCAAATATTTCTGGTGGACTTCCACCTAAAAAGTTAGAACAAGTTGCTAAGGAAATTTTGTCAAAAGTTGACTTCATATTAGATTTGCCAAAAATAAATTGTACTCATCAACCATCCTCTATCATTAAAATTAAAACGAACGGTGAAATTAAGATCATTAGAAAATAATTATTGTGACCACCATTATATGGAGCATAGATCATTAAAGATTGTTTCTAATATAGCTGAAACAATTAATCAACCTGTATTTATAGTGGGTGGATATGTTAGAGATATGATCTTAAATAGACCATCATCTGACATAGATTTTGTAACTATTGGAAATGGCATTGACCTTACAAAAAAAGTGGCTGCTGAATTAAAAATAGATCAGGTAACAGTATTTAAGAATTTTGGTACCGGAATGATCAAGGTGAATGATCTTGAATTGCAATTTGTAGGTGCAAGAAAAGAAAGCTATAGAAAAAACTCAAGAAAACCAATTGTCGAAAATGGAACATTAGAAGATGACCAAAATAGACGAGATTTTACTATAAATGCTTTTGCAATTTGTCTTAACAAAGATAATTTTGGTGATTTAATTGATCCATTCAATGGGCTTGAGGATCTAAAAAACAAAACAATAAGGACACCTCTTGACCCTGACATCACTTTTTCTGATGACCCACTAAGAATGATGAGAGCAGCTAGATTTGCAGCACAGCTTAATTTTAAAATTGAACAAAATACTCTTGATTCAATGAAACAAAATGCTGAAAGAATCAGCATTGTATCTCAAGAAAGAGTTACAGAAGAATTACAAAAGATCATTCAAAGCAATTATCCTTCAATAGGTTTTAAAATACTTGATGAAACAGGACTCCTTAAATTAATTTTCCCTGAGTTTTCTAACCTAAAAGGAGTAGAAATAAAAAACGGAAAAGCCCATAAGGATAATTTCTATCATACATTAAATGTACTTGAGAACATACTCCCCTATTCTAGTGACAATATTTGGTTAAGGTGGGCTGCCATTTTACATGATATTGCAAAACCTCCTACTAAAAGGTTTCATCCAAAAAATGGATGGACTTTCCATGGTCATGAAGATAAAGGGGCTAGGATGGTACCTGGGATATTTAAAAAACTTAAATTACCATTGGATCAAAAGATGAAATATGTACAAAAGTTAGTACAATTACATTTAAGGCCAATTGCTTTAACTAAAGATGAAATAACAGATTCTGGAATAAGAAGGTTGTTATTTGATGCTGGTGAAGATATTGAAGATCTAATGAAATTATGTAGGGCAGATATTACATCAAAAAACAAAAATAAGGTGCAGAAATACCTTAAAAGATTCGACAATGTTGAATTTAAGCTTAATGATCTTAAAGATCGTGATAGAATAAGGAACTGGCAACCCCCTATTTCGGGTGAGGATATAATGGATATCTTTAAAATTAAACCATCAAAAAATGTAGGTCTATTAAAAGATGCTATTAAAGATGCTATTTTAGACGGAGAAATTGAGAATAACTATGATGATGCTTATCAATTTTTGATTATTAAAGCAGCTGAAATTGGATTAAAACCAACAAATGAAGACTAAATCTTACACCTTTAGGGTGGTTATTGATACAGAAGAAGATATTTTTAGAGATATTGTTATTCTTGAAAATCAGAATTTTGAAGAATTTCACCATTCTATCATAGCTGCTTTTGGTTTTGAAGGGGATCAGATGGCTTCTTTTTATATGAGTAATGAAGAATGGGATAAAGGTGAAGAGATAGGCCTAATGGACATGTCTTTTGAAGAAAATAAAGGACCAGCCAGTATGAAGAATACACTTATAGGTAATATGGTAAAAATGCCACACCAAAAGATTTTATATGTTTATGATTTCTTAAAAATGTGGATTTTTTACATTGAGCTATTTGAAGAAGGAGTTGAAGATCCAGAAGATGGTTATCCTTATGTTAAACTTTCTTTCGGTGAAGCTCCTGATGAATCTTCTAAGATCATTCCTGATTTAATAGACAATTTATACAATGATGATTCTAGTATTGAAGATGATGTAAATGATGTTTTTAATGAATTCGACAATGACGATTTTGAAAATTTCGAAAACATTGATGATTATGACATCTAGGTCAATACAATCCACTTCTTTTTCTAGAAAACCACTCAATAAATAATAAAGAAGAAATTATTAAGAACAGCCATTTCCATTTAATAAGGTCTTCTAATTTAGAAGAACGGTGAGAAATACTAGGCATATTACTTTTAATTAAAAGTTGATAAAGCTCATTCAGGTTCTCTTTTGAGACCCCTTCTCCATTATAATGATTGGCTAATTGGTATAAATAAGAAAAATCAGCTCTTGAATTCAGCACCTCCAGTCTTACCTTATGAACATTAAAGGTCCCATCTTGCTGAAAATCTTCATCACCATATAGTGACTTGGCATTATAACTATAATTTCCTGGCGGCAGCTTGTTTAAATGTAATTCATAACTACTGCCGTTATTTATCATTACTTTTTTAAATAAATTACCAGAATCATTAGTTATATCTATTTCAATCTCAGCGTCTTTAATTAATTCGAAATTCCTATTATAAATTTCTCCATAAAAATGAATTGGATCATTCTCTTTAAAATCATTATCTACTTCAATTGAAAACCTATCTTTCTTATCATTAGAAGTTACATATTGAGTGATCTTAGAAAAGGTGGAAGAAAAAACATTAATTTCTTTATTATTTAAATATTCATTCATTTTCCAACGCCAAACACCTTCTCCAACTATTAATGCCTCTCTAACTTCAGGATGTTCTTTTAATAGGACCATTGGGTAATCAGTCATTTCTCCATTTATTTCTTGGTAAATCATCACATTGGCACTTATATTCTTTTTATATACAGCTACAAAAGGAACAGATAATGGAGGGTATTTATTTATTTGTTCTTTCATTTTTTTATTAATAATAAATGAGCTAAAATCATTATTAATTACTGGCATAGCATTGATTACTCCATCATGTCCTTCTATATATAAACCCAAATCTAATTCATTAAAAAATTGAGTGTTTATTTTAGCTCCAGTTAGATGGATTAAAGGGATTTTTGCTGCTCTAGAAGTTTTAATTAAATTAGAAATCTTTACATTTTTTTTAAAATAGGTTCTATGAAGAATAATAAGATCATAATCTTCAATATTATTATCAAAATCATTAATTAACTGGACATCTATTTTTCGATTAAATTTATCTGAAATAACTTGTTTTATAGCAGCAATATCTGGGTGTGGAGCATTGGCTAGTATCAAAACTCTTTGTAATTGGTCTAACACATCTACATAGTAGGTATAATAGTTATTTACAAAAGTGATTTCTCCTTTAGTTTCAGTTATTTTTACATCATATTTTATCTTTCCAGCATTATCTGCATTTAGTATAAACTTAATTGTTGAAGCGTCTAATTCATTATTAATCAGTAGCTCTTTTGTTTGTATTAGTTCTTCTCCATTATATATAGAAACTTTTATACTATTTCCTTTCATTTTCTTTGAAAGTAAATGTACATCTACGGGAAATTTATTTCCAAAACTTACTACCTTATTATATAACACTTTTTGTATAGAAGCATCCTTTTGATAAATAGTGTCTCCAAGAGGAACTGTATAGATTTTTGCTTGGTCAATACCTTGATCTGTATATAAAGGGTTACTACCAGAATTAATTATTCCATCCGATGCAATAATTACAGCACCTAAATTCCTACCGTAATACCTGTCATTTAATTCTTTGAAAAGGTTTCCAAAATCAGTAGCTTTTTCAATAAAATCAAATGTCAGCCCTTCATTAATAGTATTTCCAAAAGAAAATGTATGTACATCAAACTTATTTTTAAGTTTATCTATTAGGTTTAGTACAGAATCTTTGTAAGAGTTTATATAATAAATAGAATCTTTATTAACCAATATACTTTCGGAGTTGTCTTGTGCAAAAACTAATATTGGCTTTTCTGATTGAATGTTATCCTTTTTAAAAACGGGTTCTAAAAGAAATAAACAAAGCATTAAAACAATAAAAAACCTTGTAATAGCCAACAATAGGATTGTCCACTTTTTAAGTTCATTGGACCTTAGGTTCTTAAAATATAAGATGATAGAGTAAATCAATGCAGCACCAATACAAATGATCAAATACCAACTGCGATGATTTAAATAGATATCCATTGTAAAATTAGGTCAACATTCCACCACAAACACTTAATACCTGACCTGTAACATAGCTGCTCATATCAGTAGAAAGATACAAGCAAGTATTAGCAATATCGTCTGTGGTTCCAGCTCTTTTTAAAGGAATATTTTCTATCCATTTTTTAATTACTTCTTGATCTAAAGCGCCAGTCATTTCTGTTTCAATAAATCCAGGAGCAATAACATTGCATCTTATATTTCTTGAGCCGATCTCTTGAGCAATAGATTTTGTAAACCCAATTATACCAGCTTTAGAAGCAGAATAGTTTGATTGTCCAGCATTTCCTTGAACACCTACTATTGAGCTCATATTAATTATAGAACCATTTCTTTGTTTTAGGAAAGTTCTTAGGGATGCCTTGGTCATATTAAACACAGATTTTAAATTAGTTTCCATAACAGCATCCCAATCATCCTCTCCCATTCTCATTAACAATCCATCTCTTGTAATACCTGCATTATTGATTAACACATCTATCTGACCAAACTCTTCAACAATAGATTCGATCAAGGTTTGAGCTTCTTCATATACGCCTGCGTTTGATTGATATCCCTTAGCTTTAATATTAAACGCTGTCAATTCTTTTTCCAATGCTTTGGCTTTCTCTTCACTCGACACATAAGTAAAAGCAATATCTGCACCTTCTTTAGCAAATTTTAATGCAATTCCCTTTCCAATTCCTCTAGTAGCTCCTGTAATAATAGCTACTTTACCTTTTAATAAGTTCATATATTATAATTTTACTGTTTTTGATGAGTATATAAATTTTAATTTAATTTTGCAGACATCAAATATAACAATGAGAAAAACAATTAGTCTCTTAAGTACATTATTTATTTTTATTTCTGCTCATTCTCAAATGTGGTTCGATATAGGCTTTAAAGGAGGAATGGGTACTGGAATATTAATGAACCAAAATATATGGGATGATGCTGATTATAATCATAGATTAAGTCCATCTTATAGTTTTGGCACAAAAATCGGAATTAATTTAAGTGATTATCATGAGATCACTTTTGATTTTATGGTTAGTAAATTTAGGCAGGACTTTCTACATAATCAATTTGATAGTGTCACAAATATTTCTCCAATCTATGAATCTAGTTTATCTTATAATTCTTTTGATTATATGGTGCTCTACAGACACAATAAGGATGGAAGATACATGGAAATTGGTCCTTCAATTCAAAATATAAGGAAAGTTAATTTCACTGATGAATTCTCTTCTCCAAATACTTTTGATCTTGAGGACGTCAATAAATTACAGACCAATCTAATTATAGGATTTGGAGCCTATTTTATTGGTACAGAAAATTTTGGTGTTACTACAGGTTTTAGAATTTCCTATACTTTAAGCGATCTTATTTCTCAAAAAGGACAAGAACAATTTTTCCCAACCCAAAAAAACTATCCTGAGTACCAAGCCTCACACCCTTTATTTATTTGTTTTTTAATAGAGGCTAATTTTGATTTTGCCTATTTTGCAAAAGCCAAATGTACTAGCAGAACCAAACTAATTCTTTTTTAGAATAATTTCCTTGATATATTCTTATCATTTCACATCCTATTTATCGGATAAAATCCTTATTTTTGTTCGCGAAATTATCATGAATTATGAGTACCGAACTTGAACAAGTGAAGAAGGAAAAATCAATCAGTAAAAACGAATTTATTAAAGAAGTTTTAGAAGACTTTAAGGTTGCCTGTATAAGCAGGGAAGCTTCTTTACTAGGTAGAAAAGAAGTACTTACTGGTAAAGCAAAATTTGGAATTTTTGGAGATGGTAAAGAGATCGCTCAAATCGCCATGGCCAAACAATTTAAAAATGGTGATTTTAGGTCCGGATATTATAGGGACCAAACCTTTATGATGGCGATTGATTCATTATCAATTCAACAGTATTTTGCGGGTTTATATGCTCATACAGACCTAGATCATGAACCTATTTCAGCTGGTAGACAGATGGGAGGTCATTTTGCAACAAGAAATATTAATGAAGATGGGTCTTGGAAAAATTTAATGCAACAAAAAAATTCATCTGCAGACCTATCTCCTACTGCAGCTCAAATGCCAAGACTTTTGGGATTAGCTTTGGCATCAAAATATTATAGAGACAATAATTCATTATCCTCTTTTAAAGAATTTACTAATAATGGTAATGAAGTTGCTTTTGGAACTATAGGTGATGCCAGTACATCTGAAGGAATTTTCTGGGAAACGATCAATGCAGCAGGAGTGCTTCAAGTACCATTAGCTATTTCTGTTTGGGACGATGGATATGGTATATCTGTACCTAAAAAATATCAAACCACAAAAGCTAGTATCTCAGAAGCATTATCTGGAATGCAAATGAATGAAGGCACCAATGGAATTCAAATATATCGTGTTAATGGATGGGATTATCCTGCATTAATTACTACTTATGAAAAAGCCATTGATTTATCACGTACCAAGCATATTCCTGTGTTAATTCATGTTGAAGAAGTGACTCAACCACAAGGACATTCAACTTCTGGTTCACATGAAAGATATAAATCAAAAGAGCGTTTAGAATGGGCCAAAGAATATGATTGTATTAATCAATTCAAAAAATGGATCCTAAGCAAAGATAATGCTATGGAAGAGCCATTAACATCAATTGAAGAACTTGATGCTATTCAAAAAGAAGCTAAAGAATATGTGAAAGTTGAAGCAAAAAAAGCATGGAAAGCTTATATAGAAGACATCAAAGATGAGAAAGAATCCGTATCAACTTTAATAGCAAATATTGCTGAGGAAAGCACTCATAAAGTAGCACTGAATCAATTAATAGATGACATTAAAAATCTAATGGACCCCCTTAGAAAAGACATCTTTAAATCAATAAAGAAAGCATTAATTATTGTAAGGGATGAGAATTCTAGTGCGATTACAGCTGCTCAACAGTATATTAACCTTGCAAAAGGTAATTTATATGACAAATATAGCTCTCAACTTTATATAGAAAATGAAAGGTCTTCTACTAAAATTAATTCTACAGAGCCTCTTTTTGAAAATGATGAGATAGTTGATGGTAGAATGGTGCTTAAAGAAAATTTCAGAGCTCTTTTCAAGCAATATCCCGAAGTCTTAACTTTTGGTGAGGATACAGGCCATATTGGCGGTGTTAATCAAGCAATGGAAGGCATGCAAGATGAATTTGGTAAAGAAAGGGTTTCTGATACCGGAATAAGAGAAGCTACTATAATTGGTCAGGGAATAGGACTAGCGTTAAGAGGGCTTAAACCAATAGCTGAGATTCAATATTTAGATTATTTATTGTACTGTATACAAATATTGAGTGATGATCTTGCTACACTTACCTATAGAACAAAAGCTGGACAAAAAGCACCCTTGATAATTCGAACAAGAGGTCATAGATTAGAAGGAATTTGGCATGCTGGATCTCCTATGGGAGGAATAATAAACTTATTAAGAGGTATAATTATTTGTGTACCTAGAAATATGGTAAAAGCTGCAGGTTTTTATAATACATTAATTAAATCTGATGATCCTGGATTAGTGATTGAATGTTTAAATGGGTACAGAATTAAAGAAAAACTACCATCTAATCTAGGTGAATTTACAACTCCTGTTGGAATACCTGAAATTGTTAGGGAAGGTAATGATATAACCATAGTAAGCTATGGATCTACATTTAATTTATGTGAAACTGCTGCTAATCAGCTAAAAGATATAGGGATTTCCTGTGAATTAATAGATGTGCAAACTTTACTTCCATTTGATGTAAATCATCTCATTGTTGAATCTCTAAAAAAGACCAATAAAATCATCTTCATAGATGAAGATGTTCCAGGTGGAGCTACTGCATTTATGTTACAAAAAGTAATTGTAGAACAAAAAGGATATTACCATCTTGATGCAGAACCTAAAACACTTTCTGCAAAAGAGCATAGACCTGCATATGGAAGTGATGGTGATTATTTCTCCAAACCTAATATAGAAGATATCTTTGAAGCAGTATACGATATTATGCATGAATATAACCCCGCATCTTTTCCAAGTATTCATTGATCCATGAAGTATTTATTTATTCTATTCTATATAAGCATTGTTTTAGTTGAATCAGCACAAACAAAGCTTTCGAATAGCTTAATTGAATATATAGGAAATCATGAAAATGAATTAATACCAGTTAGAATTGAATTCAATAATAATGTAAATACTTATTTACTAAACCAGCAATTCAATTTTAACAAGACACCCTCAAATGAAAGAATTAAAATTCTCATCAAAAAATTAAGGCAACAGGCCTTTGATTCACAAAAAGACATCCTAAAGATATTGGACCAAAACTATATTTCAGAAAACCAATTCAGGAATTTCTGGATTGTAAATATGGTTGTTGCTAATCTAGATATTTCTACTATTGACCAAATTTCAACAATTAATGAAATTAAAATAATTGATTTAGAAACCAACCGTATCATTGCTCATGATCCAATTATTGAAAGTATTAACAATAATAAGCAGCCAAATGGAATTGAAAATGGATTGATTGCAATTAATGCACCGCCATTATGGGCATTAGGATATACTGGTAGAGGCAGAATGGTTTATAATTACGACACTGGAGTGTGGCCAGACCACCCTGCATTTAACACTAGGTTTATAGGTGAGCACTACCCCATGGATCAATCATGGATAGGTTACTTTAATCCTGATCCTAATGGAATGGTCAATGATCATGGAACTCACACATTAGGCACGATTGCAGGGTTAGTTGAACCAACTAACGACACTATTGGCGTAGCCTTTAAAGCATATTGGATCGCCAATGATTTTGTTACTTCAACTGTTCAAGCATTACCTCCTATTGCTAATATGATGGCTGCATTTGAATGGGCGCTGAATCCAGATGGCGATACTGCAACAACTATAGATGTGCCAGATGTAATAAATAATAGCTGGAGATGGTATGACGATCCAGACACCTTACATTGCGGAGGTATAGTTGTTGATTTAATGAATACTATTGAAGCAGCTGGAATTGCTAATGTTTTTTCTGGTGGAAATGCTGGCCCAAACAACACAACAGTTGCATCTCCTCAGCGTATCAACACAACAGAAGTTAATACATTTTCTGTAGGAAGTATTAATGGAAATATGAGCTTTCCATATCCATTAAGCTATTTTTCTACTTTAGGTCCTACTCAATGTCCTGGAACAGGATCCTTAGCCATTCATCCTGAAGTAGTTGCTCCTGGGCATAATGTTAGGTCTGCATGGGGAAATGATTCATTTAACACCATTTCTGGTACGAGCATGGCTGCTCCCCATGTATCTGGTGCAGTATTATTATTAAAAGAAGCCTTTCCTTATTTAACTGGAGAACAGTTACTGTGGGCACTTTATTTATCGGCTGTAGATCTAGGAGTTGTAGGTGAAGATAATACTTATGGAATGGGAATAATAGATGTCTATGCAGCTTATTTATATTTAAGTCAAACGCATACACCTGTTGACCCAAATAATAATATAACAGATTTAAGCATTGATTCCGTTTATATGGGAAATTCTATGCAATTCACATGTGATCATACATTCTCACCCTCTATCTATATAAGTAATAAAGGAGATAGTAATATTGATACTATAGATTTTTCAGTCACTATTAATGGGTCTAATGTACTAACTTACAATTGGGTTAGCAGTTTAAATCCTGGATCTAGTACTATGATTAACTTGCCTTCTTTCTATATTAGTGAATCTGGAAATATTGAAATAAGATTTGCAGCAGAAATTAGAAATAATCCCTTAGAATATGACATTCATAATAATGGATTGATGAATAGATTTAACATAAGAAGCCAGCAGGAGCAGCCTTTTGTTGAGCATTTTGAAAATGGATTTATCGATAGCCTTTGGTTCATTAGTAATGATGACCTTGCTGAGAGCTGGGATACAATATCTACAGGTGGTTTATTATGGAATAATTTTTCTGCTTCGATGCAACTATTTAGCTATGCACCTAGAGATAATCAGAAAGATGGTTTAATTTCTCCCAGTATCTTATTATCTCCTTCTTCTGCATCACATACCCTAAAATTTGACTTAGCCTATCAACAAAGAAGTATTAGTTCACAGTTAAAAGATACGGTAAAAGTTTATTTATCTGATAATTGCGGATCTTCATTTGATTATTTACTCTACCATAAATATGATCAAGATCTTAGCACCCATGATACTATTTCTTATGATTTTATTCCTACTTATTCTCACCATTGGAGAACAGATAGCATTGATCTTAGTAATTTTTCAGGGCAAGAAGTTATAGTGAAATTTGAAACTACCAATAGACAAGGAAATAATCTTTATCTCGATAACATATATATCTACCAAGGCGAAGAACAACCAGTATATATAAATCATTTAAATGAGCAATTAGAATTATTTCCAAATCCTGCCAATGACAAGATTTATTTAGAAATCACCAATTTAATTTCTACTGAAGCGTATATCAATATCTATAATAGTTTAGGACAAATTGTTTTAAGAATGAATATAGATCAAAAAAGAACTGAAATACCTCTTACATCATTTAATAAAGGTACTTACTTTTTACTGTTGAATGACCATGAAAACATTTACAGAAAATCATTTATTATATGGTAAGGTTAAGAATATTTAGATATATAATTAGTTGTTTCTTAATTGTATTGTTTTTCAATATTAATGCTCAAAGTAAAGTGCCAAAATGTAAAAAAGTAAAAAGAGGTAGATTTATCATGGTTGGTCCTCAAGGAGGTAGCATTAAAATCAAAAGAACTAATAAAATTCAGATTGAAAGATACTCAAGGCAAAGAATTAAGCATAGATTTTATATAGACTGGATAGATGAATGTAATTATATATTAACATTGAAAAAATCAAGGATTAAATCAATAATAAATGATACTGAAGTTAAATTGTATGTAAACATAACTGAAGTCGATCGTTATTATTATACAGCTGAGATCCGGTCTAGCGAAAAAGATCAACCAGAGACTATTGAAATACAAATCAGGAAATAAACTCCAAAAGGAATCAATAAAAGATTTTCTTGAATCTAAAGTTGTTCAATTTAATGAACCTGGATTTATTAAAAATGACCCTATCTCAATACCCCATCAATTTAGTATTAAAGAAGATATTGAAATAATTGGATTAATAACTGCTACTATATCATGGGGGAATAGAAAATCAATCATTAATTCTGCAAAAAAATTGGTGGAAATTTTCAATGAAAAACCCTATGAATTTGTAATGAACTATAGTGATAAAAATTATGATCTATTAAAGGATTTCAAGCACAGAACATTCAATGGATTTGATCTTCATTACTTTACATTGAGTTTACAAAATATATATTTAACGCATGGTGGGTTAGAAAATATTTTCGAAATAGGTTTTAATAAAACAGGTTCATCCTTAGGTGCCATTGAAAATTTCAGAAATATCTTTTTATTCGAAGGAGGCAATGAAGTAAGAACAAAGAAACATGTTTCAAGTCCTCTTAAAGGATCTGCTGCTAAAAGGTTAAACATGTTCCTGAGATGGATGGTAAGAAATGACACAAATGGAGTTGATTTTGGAATATGGAAAAACATTTCCCCCTCCATGCTTTCTTGCCCTTTGGATGTTCACAGCGGAAATTCTGCAAGAAAAATAAAACTTCTGAATAGAAAACAAAACGACTGGAAAGCTGTTCTAGAATTAGATACTAACCTGAGAATATTAGATCCAAATGACCCTGTAAAATATGATTTTGCATTATTTGGAATGGGATTAGAAAAATCTCTAGTTAAATATTAGAGATAATTCATAAATTTGCAGCTGATGAAATTCTTATATCCCGAATTCCTTTGGGCACTCTCCTTGATTGCTATTCCAATCATCATCCATTTATTTAATTTCAGGAAATTTAAAAAGCTATACTTCTCAGATATAAGCTTACTAAAAGAAGTTAAAGAAGAAACAAAAAACAGATCTCAGCTAAAACATTTACTGATCTTATTAAGCAGAATTTTAGCGATAAGTGCATTGGTTTTGGCGTTTTGTTATCCTTTTTTACCAAGTCACAACCAACAAGGAAATAATTTAGAAAAAACTGTCTCAATTTATATTGATAACTCATTAAGTATGGATATGAAAGGTGCAAATGGATATTTTCTTGACCTTGCTAAAAACCAAGCCATTCACATTGCTAATCAATATAATAACGATGTTAAATTTCATTTACTTACAAATGACTTTGAAGCTAGGCATCAAAGGGGGCTTTCAAAAAATGAATTTATTGATCTTACTTCTCAAATAATGCCTTCTTCATTTCAAAAAGATTTGAATAGCATATATACAAGACAATCAGAAATATTAAAAGACATTAACACTCAAAAGGATGTCTACTGGCTAACTGATCTTCAAAAAACTTCTTCCGAATTAGAATTGTTTAAAAAGGACAGTACACTTTCTATTTATTTAATCCCTTATCAAAACAAGGACAAGGGAAATATCTATATAGATTCTGTATGGTTTGATACTCCATCAAGAAAACTCAATCAACAAGAAGACCTATATGTAAAAGTTGTTAATTCATCTGATGAAAACATACAATTTAAAATAGACCTTAACATCAATAATAATGAAACAAAGGGTTTGTCTAATGGAAATATTAATGCTAATGAAGAGCTGATCACAAAGATCACTTATATGGTGAAATCGCCTGGGTTAAAACATGGGAATGTTAAAATATCTGATTATCCTAATCCTAATTTGATTTTTGATGACACCTACTACTTTAGTTACTTTATTAAAAGTGAAATTAAAACTCTTCATCTTTTTCAGGAAACATTAGAAAAAAACACGAACTACTTTAAATCTCTTTATGCTACAACCCCATTTGTAGAATTTAATAGTCAATCTATTGATCAAGCAGACTATTCAGCTATTCAATCTCATGATCTTATTATTCTTGATGGAATTGAGAATATTACTTCTGGATTAAGATCTATTATCAATGAATGTGCAGAAAATGGAAAAACTATTGTGGTTTATCCTGGTCTTAACATTAATAATAGCTCTTACAATGAATTTTACAACCCTATTGGTATATTCTTCAATGAGATTGACACAAGCACGGCTGAAATTGCCAATTTAAATCTATCTCATTCTATTTTCAGAAATGTCTTTGAAAAAGTGACCAAGAATATGAATCTACCTGTTATTCATAAAAAATACAATATTGATTTTTTGTCAAACTCTGTATCTACTAATATTATTACATTGAATGACCTTTCTCCATTTATGGTCTATACAGAATTTAAAAATGGGAAGCTCTATTCATTTACATCACCTGCAAATACAAGTGCCTCTAATTTTGTCAGTCATGCATTATTTGTTCCTGTCATGCTTAGGATCACTGAATTGAGTGGTGTAGAGCAACAATTAAGCTATACAATTGGTAGTGATCAGCTAGTAAATACTAATTCAATGCTGAATTCTTCAGATGAATTAGCAGTTAATCAATTTAACAAAAACCAAAAGGTGAATTTCATTCCTGGATATTCCAAACAAGGCATTAATGGAGCTTTGATCGTTAAGGATCAAATAAAGAATGATGGTAATTTTAACTTATTAAAAGATAAAGTCATTAATGATGGGTTTTCATTTAATTATAATAGAATTGAATCTGAGATGAACTTCTTTAATGCTAATCAATTCAATCATCAGCTAACAAGAGCAGGAATTAAAGATCAAGTGAAGATATATGACCTTCCTCCTAATGGAGAATACATAGATTTTAAGAATGAAGCATTAGGTATTTTATACTGGAAGTATTTTATTGTCCTCACTTTAGTATTTTTGGGGTTAGAAATCCTTCTGATTAGAATTTTATAAGCATGAAAAAGAAAATAATCATAAAAAATGTAAAGATCATAGATCCTAACTCATCTTTCAATGGACAATCAAAAGATATTTTAATCAATAATGGAATGATTGAAAAAATCGCAAATAAGGTTCAGGATGATTCTGCTACTGTGATTCAGCATAAAGGATTACATATTTGCCCAGGATTATTTGATATGAATGTAGATTTTGGAGAACCTGGTTACGAATACAAAGAAACATTGCTTTCTGGATGTAATGCAGCACAACATGGAGGGTTTACAGGAATTGGTTTAATTCCCAACTGTAGCCCTGCTAGAGATAACAATAGTGCAATTGAGTTTTGTATCAATAAAACAGAGGGGCATCTTGTAGATGTATTCCCTATGGGTGCTGTTACACAAGGAAGGAAAGGAGAAGAATTAGCAGAGATGTACGATATGAAAAAAAGTGGTGCAATTGCTTTTTACGATGGTAAATATCCTATTAATAATACTGGAGTCCTTTCAAGAGCATTATTGTACAGTAAAAATTTCAATGGACTTATCCTTTCATTTCCTTATGATAATTCAATCTCCCCAAATGGACAAGTAAACGAAGGAATTGAAAGCACTAAGCTTGGTATGGAAGGAATGCCATCACTATCCGAAGAAATACAAATAAGCAGAGATCTTTATCTTGCTGCTTACAACGATGCTAAGATCCATTTTTCTTCCATTTCCTGCAGGTCTTCTGTCCCCATGATCATGGAAGCCAAAGCCAATGAGCTACAAGTATCTGCTGGAGTACCCATACATAATTTAATACTTACCGATAAGGACACTGAGGATTTCGACAGTAATTATAAAGTAATACCACCACTAAGGACCAAAGAAGATCATGAAGCATTGATCGAAGGGTTAAAAGGAGGTGTCATTGATGTGATTACTTCAGATCACACTCCTCAAGATCCTGAATCTAAGGTGGTAGAATTTGGGAATGCAGATTTTGGAATAATAGGTACTCAAACAGCTTTTCCTTTAGCTGTAACTCATCTTACTAAAGCATTAGGTCTAGAAGGAATTGTAACAAAAATGTCTATTAATCCTAGAACTATACTTCAGTTAGAAGTACCTATTATCGATAAAGGATTCGAAGCTAACCTTACTCTTTTCAATCCTTCTGAAAAATGGACTTTTACTAAAGAAAACAATCAATCTATAAGTGAAAATTCTCCATTTTTCGACATGGAGCTAAATTGTAAAATGATTGGTGCTATCAATGGGAAAAAAGTTTTCATGAATGAATAACTGATATCCTTTTTAATTTCTTTAAAAATACTACATTTGCAGCGGGCAAGTCTCATACGACCAGCTCCTGCTCAATCCCCCAGGATGGGAACATAGCAAGGGTAGGCGGTTGTAGCGGTGCGATGTGAGTAGCTTGCCCATTTTTTTATTCAACTCCCCTATTCTGAACAAGCATTTATCGATAGAACAACTAAAGCAAGAGCACATTAATTGTTGCCTTCGAATCTCAGCTGAAGTTTTTGGATTAGATTATCACCATCCCGTTAATTTCGATCTTTCTAATAAAGACCATTATTATTTGGTTGCTAAAAAAAATAATAAGGTGATTGGGTTTTCAATTCTATTTAAACTTTCTGTAGAAGAAATGAGCAAAATCACAAAAAATCATCTAGATCTTAGTTTTCCATATTATTATTTGATAGATGTTATAGCGATTACTCAGAAAGAACAAAAAAAAGGCATAGGCACAGCTATTCTTCAAAAAATATTAACCAAAATTGATGTTGAACTTCCATTGTATTCTGTGGCTTGGAAGGATGAATATGGGATCAA
>Ga0209992_10001030_pt1 | contig 32258 bp, 30 predicted proteins | sample 2SBtaG_2_FD_182564 | JGI IMG/M metagenome (GOLD analysis project Ga0209992, IMG submission 182564) | Deep subsurface microbial communities from Kolumbo volcano to uncover new lineages of life (NeLLi) - 2SBTROV12_ACTIVE470 metaG (SPAdes)... | ecosystem: Environmental > Aquatic > Marine >... | reverse complement strand
ATCGGATGACTGGCCATCTTTTGACCTTTTTATCTCGCCTTATTCAAGGCATTATTTTATTTATTCCCTGATTATTTTGAGAGACGAAACTCGATGATTAGTTCTTAAGGAGGTGGGACATAACACCTGGCGAATCCCGCGCCAGAGGGCATCATGTCGGAATCCGTGGTGGTGGAGCGGTTTGATTTCAACGGTGACCTGCTGGTGGAGCAAGTGGCCGATGTCCGCCTCACCATCGCTCGATCGGGCATTGTCGATGGCGTGCTCACCTGGCTGACGCTTCAGTGCCACTCCGGTCAGGCGCCGCTCGACGCACTCCGGTGTAAATCCAACTGGGCTTCGATCTACCTGCCGTTATTCGAGGAGGGGATCCCCGTCGATGTCGGCGACGTTTTGAATCTGATCTTCCGAACAGTGTTGAGCGAAGATGGTGTTCATCCAGACTACCACCTGTCAGGAGAACTTCGCACCGCTGATCGCGTCCACCGTGGATGCTACAGCTCCAGGTACAAGAGCGAGAGCCAGCGTGGTCATCCAATCTATCGGGCGCTGTTCCCCGAGTGAATTCAGAGGTTGCCCATCAAACCCAAGGCTTCCCTCTAAAGCAGAGCATCCAGTGGCTGAATTTCATTAATACAGACGGTTTGAGACTTATAGGGAAGTGGTCTCCGTGTGCTCAACCGCTTCTTTGGAACTGCCGACAGTCATCAGGCAGCCGACTACAATTAGTAAAGTACCCACCGCTGTGGCGATTGTCACGCGCTCGTCAAAAAACACCCAACCAAAAATGACTGCCCAAGCAAAGGCAGTGTACTCCACTGGCACCAGGGTTTTTGCCTCGGCCCGTCGGTAGGCCCAAGAGATCAACAAGAGCGCTGTGAGGCTGAAAATCGCGGCGCCCGTCAGCAGGGGTAAGGTCGTCAGCCTGGGTACTTCTGCCAACCACGGAGCGAGGCAACAGTAGACTAGAAGCATAGTGCCGTTTTGAAAGGTGATAATTTCCACTGGTCCTGCCATCAGTGCCTGGCGGCGTTGCAGGATGAGGTTGTAGGCGTACAGAAGGGCCGAGAGCAGAATCGCTACCATGCCAGGCAGCGTATTCCTATCTAGATCACCGTTGAAATGTCCCGCCATAATCAACAATGCGCCACTGAAGCTAATGAGAGAGGCAAGTGCCGCACGCGTGCCGACTTTCTCTCCCAACAAAACCGCCGCTAGATACAGAGCGATAAGCGGTGCGATAAACGACAAGGCGGTGGCTTCCGCAAGCGGGACATACTTCACCCCCCAGAAAAACAGGAAAGCTATAGCAGAGACAATCAGCCCGCGCCACGTGTGAATGAGCAATCGTTCAGGACTGGGCCAGGGCAGTCGCTGCCACAGGAATACCGCAGTTGCCAGCGGCAAGGCCAGAACCGTACGCCAGAGGATCGCATTGTAGGCGCCGATGTCCAGTGCAAGGGCTTTCATCAACGCATCCATAGCCGCAAAAGTTCCGATACCCAGCGTTGTCGCCAGAATGGGTATGAGTCGTTTGTCGTTTCGCATGCTGGGGAAGAGATAGTGTTCGGGGCCTGCTAGCCCATTTCTGCAAGGTAATTCTCGCAGGCTTGCCTGATATAGAAAATTGGGACCGAAACTCTTATTTTTTAGGCTTAGCCGGTCTGTAAAGTCCGTCTTTATTGAGTTTTTCAGCCATTTTGGTGCTCCAGTGTGTGCGGTTTTTTGGATTATTTCAGACGTACACGAAAAGATACACGATTTAGCGTGCACTTGGTAAGATTTCATTGGATTGCTATGGCCAATAAAAAACCCGCCAAGTCAAATAACTTGCGGGCTTTTGTACTTCTTTGGTTCTCTTGAAACCTTTGTTTGGTACCGAGGGCCGGAATCGAACCGGCACGGGGTTGCCCCCACCAGATTTTGAATCTGGCGCGTCTACCAGTTTCGCCACCCCGGCAGAAGCTGGCCAGTATAAAAGAAAGTGCTGAACAATACTAGAATTCCTTTCTGACTCGTGACTTAGATCATCGAAGGTAAATCTGGAAAGATTTGGGTTTATCGGGGAAAGCTAACTGACATCAATCATCTCTACAGTCCCGTCAGGAAGTGTTTCAGCTATTTGCCCTCGGGGTTCCTTCAACAAAATGATTATCGAGAGGAAAACAAGCCCTGCTGTGCAAGCAATGAACGTAAAAAACTCCCCCACTGAAACAAATGACAAAACCATTAAGAAAGTCACGCCACCCACGTTACCGTAGGCACCCGTCATTCCAGCGATTTGTCCGGTCATCCTACGTTTGATCAACGGAACGATGGCGTAAACTGCGCCAGAACCCGCTTTTGAAAAAATACCGCCGACAATCGTGGTCAAAACGACCCACGATAAATTCCATTCCTTAGTGACTTGGCGCAGCAATAAAAAGCTACAGGCTATGCCCGCAGTCTGTAGCTGACACTCGATCGCAATAACGGCAGGGCACTGTCCTCCTGCACACGGTTTTACTCGACCTAATATGATGGGAGCACAGAAAAAGGGACGATAATTTAAACTGAGACCCTCACATTCTGGTCATGAAAGTTTTGACCGAATTCAGAGGTCAATTAGGCATCGTAGTTAAGAGACATATTGCCGACTATGTAACCATGCAAGATGCCTAATTATCGATCTTCATTTTCGACGAATCGAATTGTAACCTTTAAATCTTATGATCATTCATACCAAACAATGCATTCCACAATCTGAAATTACCGATCCGGTGCATTTTCGCAACCGGCGTAAAATTATTAAGATGCTCAGTGCTGCTGGACTGGCTGGCACGATTGGGCCTTTTTCCAGCTCAGCATCAGCTCGGTTTTCGACGAAATTTAAGCACCGTTTCAAGGGACCGTTCTCAATCGATGAAAATCCAACGGCCTACGAATATGTCACAAGCTATAATAATTTTTACGAATTTGGAACGGGTAAAAGCGATCCGGCTAATCAGTCACAAAATTTTAAAACCGAGCCGTGGTCACTTGCAGTGGAAGGGGAAGTTGAAAAACCAGGTGTATATACCTTGGAGGATATTCTTGCCCCTCACACCTTGGAAGATCGTGTTTATCGGTTGCGATGTGTTGAGGCTTGGTCTATGGTTATCCCTTGGGTTGGTTTCCCTTTAGGCGATTTGATCAAACGCTTTAAACCGACTTCCCGAGCTAAATTTGTTGAGTTTACGACACTTTACGATCCTAACCGGATGCCGGGTCAACGAAGTCACGTACTTGATTGGCCCTACGTTGAAGGGCTTCGTATTGATGAAGCGATGCATCCTCTTAGCTTACTTGCGGTGGGCCTTTATGGAAATGTGCTTCCTAATCAGAATGGGGCGCCCATTCGCCTGGTGGTTCCATGGAAATATGGTTACAAGAGCATCAAATCCATAGTCAAAATCAGTTTTCGAGAAACGCAACCTATTACCTCTTGGAACAAATCGGCACCCAGAGAATATGGCTTTTATTCAAACGTCAATCCCTATGTTGACCATCCACGGTGGAGTCAAAAACGTGAACGGGTGGTAGGGGCAAGTATATTCAGCCCAAAACGCGATACCGACTTGTTTAATGGTTACGCTGACGACGTTGGATCTTTGTATGCGGGTATGGATTTGAAAAAATTCTTTTGATGATTCGATCTAAGCAAATCTGGCAGGCGCTAAAAGGCATCGTATTTCTGTTATCGACAACACCATTTGTTTTCTTGGCGGTTGATACAATACAGAATAATTTGGGGGCGAATCCTTTAGAAACCCTACATTTTAGAACGGGGGATTGGGCCTTACGCTTTCTATTGATTACACTCGCATTAAGTCCCATCAAGATAATATTTGGTTATACTCATCAGCTGCGATTCCGCAGAATGATGGGTTTGTTTGCATTCTTTTACGCCAGCCTGCATTTTTTTATATATGTCGTTTTGGAGCAATCGATGTCTTGGAGATTGATTGTTGCAGAAGTACCTAAAAGCCCTTATATCATAGTGGGCCTCCTCACTTATTTACTTTTAGTTCCACTGGCCGTCACGTCCACTTCCGCTATGATGCAAAGATTGGGTAACAAATGGAAAAAACTTCACCGAAGTATTTATGGTATCGGGATCCTGGCGGTTATCCATTTTTTTTGGTTGGTAAAGGCCGATATCACCGAACCACTTCTTTATGCTCTAGTGCTTGCAGTATTGTTGGCTGTCAGGATCTTTCGAAAACATCTACAGAGGGCTGGAACGAAGGGTTGGAAACGAGCATGGAGCACCAGAATTTTTTGGGAGAAACTAACAACTCACCGGTGACTTGTGTCGTATCTTTGACTACGCGACACAGATGAGATCGCCACAGATAGGGCGTGAGGTGCAATAGGGCCAATAAATTTGTTTTGAGTGGAACCTAAAAGTTGATGGGATTTTGAAAACCTTCCCTGGCTTTCATCCTCTGGACTGGTTTAAGCTCCGAAATATACTTTAAGGTCGGTCATTATGCGATCCTTGTTAAACTCAGCGCCCATGTTTAGCATTGCGTCGGCAAATCGGCTGACGATTTCTGTAATTGCTTCGGTGGTAAGTTGATTGAGAATACCAATGCGGACCTGAACTGGCTCAGAGAGCGTTGGCCAGATTCCGAAACCGTCACCACGGCAACCTCCAACCAAGTCTTTCTCCTTACCGGCCAATTTGCCCGGCAAGTTGAGCACTACCAAGCTGGTCATATTTGAGGTGACTTCGCAGCCCATCGCTTCTACAGCCTGACGGAGAGCCTTTTCATGGAAGGTATAATCGATCGCTTTTTGCGCGCGTCCATGGGTCAACAGGATACGCAATGCTTCATGGAACGCCGCTATCGCATAACCAGAATGGGTTCGGTGATAACCCCCGGCTGGTGCATCTTTACCGTCAACAATACCCCAATGACGTGCTTCCAAAATCGGGTGATGAACATAGGTGTAGCATCCACGTTGTTTGATAACCTCGATCGCTTTATCGGTAAAGCTAACCGGTGCGTATGTTAATGGCAAGCTGAGTACACCTTTTTGTGGGCAAGAAGCCCAAGCAGCTACGGCTGGGTAATCATCAATATTGAAATCAGCGACGCCAAGACTGGATACGATGTCACAAATTCCCATAACCCCGTGTTTCGCACAGGCATCATTGAAACCTTGCAGATCGTTGATGCGACCACTTCCGGTTTCCCAATGCGCCATAAAGGCCCACATGGGTTTGTGTTGAGCCAGGGCAGCTTCGACGATATCACCGGTAACCGATTGGCCATGGGGTACGTCTACGATAGTAACGCTTGCCGGTTGCGGATTCAGAGAATCGGCGGCTAATTCTTCGCGGGTTGACGCTTTCATTCGAATGGTAAGGCCATCGATTCCGCTGAAGGTGCCATTGACAAAAGCAACGACTTTGTCTCCCGGTAGGATTGGGCTGAAAACGCAGTCAAGACCACTAAAACCAGTGCCGCCAACGCCATAGGTGTAGGTGTTTTTTGTGCCTAAGGCTGTACGAAGCATCTCTTTGGCTTCGACCATACCTCTTAATACATCTTTCTGCATATGATCCGCGACGCCGGTTTTGCAGAATCGTTCGAGAACTCTTGGGTCTGTGTTACCTGGGCCTGGACCCGCGGCCAGTGTATTGGGAATTTCCAACGCCGAATATATGGTCATTATAAACCTCCTTACTAATTTGATTGCTAAATATTGAGAGAATGGTGAAAGAAACCGAAACGATTTCTACGCGATTCAAAATCGCAAAAGGCCCATTCCAGAGAAATAAATCGGACGATTCTATCAAGAAATGGGTTAAATAGGTAATTCTTTTTTTAGAGGCTATATCGAGAAAATTGTTGATGAATTCAGTCGAATGATATGATTATTAGGATTTCAACGTCGGAAGCTTTTTAGATGCCTCTTCAACAAGAATCTATAGGATTAATTGGTATTGGTCTGATGGGCAGACCGATGGTTTTGCGCTTGCTTCAGGCTGGATATAAGGTCACTGTATGGAATCGCACCTTGGAGAAAACCGATCCTGTAGTGGCTTTAGGCGCGCAAAAAGCGTTGTCTATTGCTGATGTCGTCGAAGCATCGGAAATCATAATGCTTTCGTTGACCGATACGAAAGCGGTCGAGGATGTGATGTTTGGGCCTTCTGGCGTCGCTGAGCATGGAATAAGCGGAAAGTTGATTGTCGATTTGTCGAGTATTGAACCCGATGCGACCCGAGGGTTTGCCAATAAACTTCATGACCTTTGTGGGATGGGTTGGGTTGATTCGCCTGTGTCAGGTGGTGTAATCGGCGCCGAGCAAGGTACATTGGTGATTATGGCTGGAGGAAATGTGAGTGATGTAGAGCGCGCCAGGCCCGTATTAGAATCACTCAGTCAAAGAGTAACCCGCATGGGTGATGTGGGTGCTGGGCAGGTCACCAAAATCTGCAACCAAATGATTGTTAGTTGCAATGCGATGGTGATCGCCGAAATGATCGCTTTAGCCAAACGTTCGGGAGTTGATGCGGAAAAGATTTCGGACGCTCTAAATGGCGGTTTTGCCGACTCCAAACCCCTGCAGATTCTTGGTCCGGAGATGGCGACAGAGACCTTTGAACCAATCAAATGGCGAGTGAAGACATTGCTTAAAGATTTAAATATGGCGGTTAAATTGTCGGAGGCCCGAGGGAGTGCTGTTCCGATGTCAGCCTTGGCTGCACAATTAATGCGAACCCATGGAAATCATGGTTATCTGGAAATGGACCCTTCTACTTTAATTAAGCTGTACTTTGATGTCTAAGCCACTAAAATTTTCGCTTAACCTAAGCTTGATTTTTAGAGAATATACTGTTTTTGACCGTTTCCAGAAGGCCAGTGATGCCGGTTTTAAAGCCGTCGAGATTCAATTTCCCTATGAAACTTCTGCTGAAGATCTAAAACGCGGATTGGATGCAGCGGGAATTCAAATGGTTTTGTTTAACGTAGGTGCGGGTGATCTGATGCAGGGTGGCGAAGGCATTGCGGCGGTCCCTGAAAAAAAGGAACAATTTCGCCACGCCGTCGATTTGGCTTTAAGCTACGCTAAAGTCCTGAGTCCTCGGGTGATAAATGTACTTCCAGGTCGCGCTTACAGACTGGCTAATCGTAAACAATACCTTGATACGCTGGAAGACAATTTACGTTTCGCAGCGGGTGTATTCTCCACTCTTGGAATAAAAACCGTTTTTGAGGCAGCCAATACTTTCGATATGCCGGACTTTCTGATCCATTCGGGCCGACAACTGTTGGATATGCTACAAAGAGTGAATCATCCGAATCTTTATATCCAGTACGATATTTATCACATGACACGTATGGAACAGGATGTCATCTGTTTTATTAAATCAAATATTGACAAGATTGGTCATTTTCAATTCGCCGATGCTCCGGGGAGAGGGCAACCGGGAACGGGTGGAATTGACTTTAAATTAGTGTTCGATGCTATTGCAAATACTGATTATTCAGGGTGGTTAGGGGCGGAGTATAAGCCAACAGGCTTAAGTAAAGATAGTTTGGGGTGGTTCGAAGCATTCTCTTGAGCCGTAGGTTTTTATTGGTCTCACTACACTGTTGGCACAAACGAAACGTGATCCCCGACATTAAGCGATCCACCCTGAACGATTGAGGCTGTAATGCCTCCGTGGCCTCGCATCGCATTGTATCCTCCCGAGCCCAATATTTCTTCCATGCGTGAGCAGGGATGGCATAAACCCGTGATTTTGATGATCACATTGCCAATTTGAATCTGTTGTTTTTTCAGTGCTAGTAGATTGATTCCTTGTATGACCAGGTTTCGTCTCAACATTTCAGGGAGAAGCGTGCTGTTGGCAAACGATGATATCGCCGCAAAATGTTCGTGTTGGATCAAAGTGACTTGTCGATTTCTACTTCTTCCAGCATAGCGATCACCGTCAAGACCGGTGATGGGATTGGCCGATACTTGGGATACACTAATCATTTCAGCATGGCGTTGCGGTCGCAAACCGATCCAAACGAGCCGTCCCGATCTTGGGAAATTGGTTGTCAATTCACAAATCATCTACTGGAGAACCTAACAGCTGACTTTGACCGATATTCCGCAATCTTGAATTTTGGAAGCCAACGCTTCCAGTGATTCACAAGGAAGTTCTGATAATCGCGATGCTTCAGGTTGTAAAGAAGGCCGTGCGAGGCCGTAGAGCAAAACACCTTTCAATGGAACTTGATTCATGACCAAGTTTTTAAGAAATTCGATGTATTCGATTTGATCAATTTTGGACATGGGTGAACCATCAAGAGCAAATGCAACAGTTTGTAACCATGTAGGGCAAAGCCGAGAGGCAATTTCCAAATTTCGGGCGGCATTGGCTATGGTGTATCCCGCATTGTTAATTTGTTTTAAACCCTTATCGGTAGCGCTGTCCAGTTTGAACCAAATCTCACCTCCCAGAGTTGAAATTTGTTCTAATGCTCTTTGAATGTGCATTTTGTGAATCATACTGCCATTGGTAATTAACACAACGTTGATTGTCCCATCGAGTCGATAATCTCTAATGGTTTTTGTCAGTCGTTCGATTACACCTTCAAACTCACGTGCGGTGGTTGGTTCCCCATTTCCCGAGAGGGCGATATCGCAGATTTGTCGACATTCAGGTTTAACTTCAAACCGATCAAAAAAGTTACCTTCGAGTACATCTTGCAAAAATTCTCTAAGTTCAGACTCCAATTGGTCCAAATCGATTTTCGGTGCGCTACCCCGTTGTAGATTCGGTACTTGGCAATAGATGCAGCGCCAATTACAGGCGTTATTCGGATTGAGGTTGATGCCAATAGAAAGACCACCCGATCGCCGTGAAAGTACCGGGTATACATAGGTTAAACCTACAATATCACGGCTGTGGTTAGTGGTTGTTAGTTTAGCTATGGTCATCGTTGACGAATCCACAAGGTAAAATAAATCGTCCCATTCAGCAACAGAAGTATGGTGCCGAAAAGCAACTGATGTCCTTGTGTCAGTCCGTCGGGGTATATGATGGGTAACAAATAGTGGGCGATGAATCCATCTTGGTAACCCACGCCCCCCTCTGATTGCCTGAACCAGTTTTCCAATGGGGTGAGTGGACAAACCCAACCAAAATAGCTAATTGATACGCCCCAGCACAAAGCAGGTAGGTGTAACCAGATGACCCACTTCCATTTAAGGACGAAAAAAGCACCCAAAATAACGAACACAATAAAGCACAAATGGATAATCACCACACCATCAGCAAGGAGCCGGTAAGCCATCAGATATTCGAAAAACCATTTAAAACCAACTATATTTACCGTATTATCTTAATTAACGGGGTTACTGTACGCACCTACGTTCGGATTATCCAAACAATTCTAACAGGCTCTTGATTCGGGCACCGAACGGATTTTATGTTCGCAATATATACTTTGATGAAATAAGGGATGAAATTGTTCTTGAAACAAGCGAAAACGACAACAGAATTACTCCTCGTATTAACGCTGACAGCCTGTTCGTCGGCTTATTATAAAACTATGGAATCCCTTGGGGTCCACAAACGGGATATTCTAGTTTTTCAGGTTGAAAAAGCACGGAGCAGCCAGGAGGAAGCCAAGCAACAATTTCAATCGGCTTTGGAAGAGTTTAGCGCCATAACTAATTTCAAGAGTGGAGAGCTTCAAGAAAAATATGAAAACCTGAAATCGGAATTCGATAAAAGTAAAGCTAAGGCAGACGATATTCGCTTTCATATTGCCGAAGTCGAAGATGTTGCGGAGGCATTATTTGACGAGTGGGGGACAGAGTTAGAACAATATAGTAACGTGTCGTTGCGAAGAAATAGCGAGCGTAAGTTGTCGGCGACAAAAAAACGTTATATTCAACTAATAACAGCGATGAAGCGTGCTGAAACCAAAATAGACCCCGTTTTATCGGCTTTTCAGGATCAAGTGCTTTACATGAAACATAACCTAAATGCACAGGCTGTTACGGCATTAAAGTCCGAATTTGAAACCGTAGAGGCCGATATCGCAACGTTGATTAAAGAAATGGAAAAATCGATCAATGAAGCCGATTCGTTCATCAAGTCTTTGGAGGCGTAGGGGGAGTTTAGAGTGCCTCTAGTCGTTGGATTTCTCTATCCGTAAAACCGGCGCGTTTTCGCAGATCATGATTGAAGGGACCTCTAACCGCCCCCCGCAAGAATTGGTTCAGTAGGTCGAAATAGGTTTGCTCTGGATCTAACTTTCTTTGCTCGCAAATGGTGTGAAACCATCGTGATCCAATTTGAACATGCCCAACCTCGTCATTTACTATGGTAATTAAAATTTGAGCGCTGTTTTCATCTCCTACGCCCCGCAATTTATCGATCATCTTTGGAGTAACATCCAAACCTCTGGCTTCCATGTACCGGGGAACCAGTGCTAGGCGCGCTAGAAGGTCATGGGCGGTGTCCTCGGCCACTTCCCATAAACCACGGTGTGCAGGAAGAAATCCGTAATCGGAGTCTAAGTCCTGTAACCGTTTTTTAAGTAGCGAAAAGTGTTGAGCTTCCTCGCCGGCAATGCTTAACCAATCACCATAAAAAACTTGGGGCATACTCTGAAACCTGTAAATAATATCCCAGGCTAAATGTATGGCATAGAATTCGATATGCGCGATGGCGTGCAGCAATGCGACTCGCCCTTCTTTGCTAGCCATGCTTCTACGCGGAAGTTCGCGGGGATCAACCAATTTTGGTCGGTCGGAGAAACGGGTAGCGGAAATGGATTTGGGTGGTTTTTCCTCGTTACATTTTAATTGACCTTGCTTCCATAAATTGCATGCCATGGCTGTGATCTCCAACTTTTGGTGAATCGAGGAGGAATGCAAACATTGTTCTGCAAAGTCAAAAACCTGGTAATTTTTCATAACCTAACATGATATTCAAGTTTCGAGATACAATCTTTTTACTGGCCTATAGTGGCCTTATTTACTGGCTTTCCGACCAACCTTCGTTACCCAGTCCTCTGACGTTTGCCCATCAAGATAAACTAATCCATGGAGCTGCTTACGCTATTATGGGATGTTTGTCCTGGCGGTGCTTATCCAATTTTTTCAAACGTCAATTACCTTTAACAATCGCAGCACTAGTGTACTGCATTGTGTTTGGTTTGAGTGATGAATGGCATCAATCCTTTGTTTCGGGACGATCATCTGACGTTTTCGATTGGCTAGCGGACACGATTGGGGCCAGCATTATGATCGCTTGGCTCAGTACGAAGATGGCCAGGAGGTTGTCTAAAAATCGTGATAGTAGTAAGCGGGATCATAGCAAATGATGTTACATCAATAGGTTGCGTAAATATTTCTGTGTGTTTTACTCCATGGGGCACACATCATTACCCTTTTTAGATAAGGGGTGCTAAAATGCGGGCCGGATTCATATAATTAACTTAGGAAATTGAATCACCCGGATGTCCGTAAATCCGAATTACCACCCTTCGTCTCCCTCCGTGATAGAAATTAAAAGTAGCTCTGTAACGTTGCCCTTACTGAAACTGTTGGGTAATGATCTCGAAAAAATTTCCAGCCAGCTGATGGAAAAGGTCCATTTGGCACCTGATTTTTTCCTCAATGCGCCTGTCATTATCGAGCTTCGTGAAATAGTTGAGAAAAAAATGGAGTTGGATTTTTCTGAGTTAGTTTCGATGTTAAAAGGCTATGGGATGAACCCTGTTGGTGTTCGGGGTGGCGATGAAACCATTAATGAAAATGCAAAGTCGGTAGACTTGGTCGTACTCTCGGGCCCAAGGTCTAAGCAAAAGACTGAAACTGTGGATCGGGAACCTATACCTGATCGCGAAGAAACAAAAGAGACACCGAGTTTGGCGCAGATAATCGACCATCCGGTTCGGTCCGGTCAAAAGGTATATACCCCAGGTGCTGACTTGATTGTCCTCGCTCAAGTTAGTCATGGGGCGGAAATAATGGCTGATGGCAATATCCATGTGTACGGTACGTTGCGGGGGCGGGCGTTGGCAGGCGTGAAAGGCAATATGAAATGCCGTATTTTCTGTCAGGACTTCAGGGCAGAAATCGTATCCATTGGTGGACATTTTAAGATCAGTGAGAATCTCGATGCATCACTGGTTGGGAAGCCGGTACAAATTTATTTACAAGATGAATCACTCATTATCGAGCCCATCTGAACGGTTGGGATAGGGCTGGAGGAAAGTATTTTGGCAAGAACGATTGTAGTTACTTCAGGAAAGGGCGGTGTTGGGAAGACCACCACCAGTGCCTCTGTAGCAATGGGATTAGCGCAAAAAGGATGTCGGACCGCGGTCATTGATTTTGACGTAGGGTTGCGTAACTTGGATTTAATCATGGGTTGTGAACGACGTGTTGTTTATGACTTTGTAAACGTTATCAATGGGGAAGCTAATTTAAATCAAGCGTTGATTCGTGATAAGCGTTGTGGTGATTTATATATCTTACCCGCTTCCCAGACACGAGATAAAGATGCTCTGACTAAAGAAGGGGTGGGGCAGGTCTTAGAGGAACTAAAAAAAGATTTTGAGTATGTCGTTTGTGATTCCCCGGCGGGAATTGAAAGGGGGGCCACTTTGGCGATGTATTTTGCCGATGATGCCTTTGTTGTTACAAACCCTGAAATCGCATCGGTTCGTGATTCTGATAGAATGCTTGGGATTCTTGCCAGTAAGTCCCGGCGGGCGGAGCAAAATCAGGACCCCATAAAAGAGTTTCTGTTGCTTTCGCGATATTCTCCAAAGCGTGTAAACATGGGCGAAATGTTGGGGGTGGACGATGTTCAAGAAATTTTATCGATGGATTTGTTGGGTGTGATCCCTGAATCGGAATCGGTGCTCGCTGCTTCGAATTCAGGGGTTCCAGTTGTGCTGAATAAAGAGAGTGATGCGGGTCAAGCCTATGTGGATGTTGTGTCTAGGTACATGGGCGAAGAGCTACCCCATAGGTTTATAAATGAAGAAAGAAAAGGTCTTTTCGGACGATTGTTTGGAGGTTAAGTGATGGGTTTATTGGATTATTTTCGAACCTCTCGTTCAAATAGTGCTTCAATAGCGAGAGAGCGGCTCCAAATTGTTGTTTCACACGAACGAGCGGAAAGGAACAAGCCCTCTTATTTACCGAAAATGCAGAAAGAACTATTGGAAGTGGTCCGAAAATACGTCAATGTGAGTAAAGATGCGATTTCTTTTACCATGGAACAAGACGAAAACCGGGAAATACTCGAACTAAACATTGTTTTACCCGAATCCAAGGGGTCAAACGGGTAAAAATTTACAAGGGTGTCATACCCTCCGAATTTTTTCTTCGATAAATTGCGCTAAAGCTTTTATGGTGGGGTAGTCAAATAGATCTGTGATTTCCACCTGGCCCGGGTATTGATTATCGATCTTTTCGTGTATTTCCGCCAGTGACAGCGAGCTGATGCCGGTTTCAAACAGGTTTTCGTCGGGTGCAAAAGATTTGTCAGTGACAACCGAATGACAAATTGTGCTGATTTGTGTCTCGATGCTATTTTCCTGATTATGGGAGATTTTTTCTACCCTAGTCGACGTATCGAGTGCCTTGATTTCTGCAATAGTCCCATCGTATTCCCCATGAAGGTAACTATCGGCGAGTTTGTGTCGTTGGACCTTGCCACTAGTTGTTTTAGGTATGCGCTGTACCGGTAAAATGTGTTTCACTTCGATGCCGGTTGTTTCGTTAACCAATTTGCGTACTCGGCGGGCTAGTGGAATGCAGGATTTGATATCCCCGCGATAAAGAATAAACACGATCAACTCATCATCTTCCTGTGCAGGTTTTCGGGTCCCTGTAGCGACTACTTTACCGAGTTCCAGTTCATCGAGTTGATGAATGATATTTTCAATGTCGTGCGCATAAAAGTTTTGACCGTTAATAAAAATGACGTCTTTGACGCGGCCGGTTACGACCAATTCACGTTCATGAAACAATCCGAGATCGCCGGTATCCAGCCACCCTTCCTTGTCGATGATCTGGCTGTTAATATCGTCCGCTAGGTAATACCCATGAGTGACATTGTTTCCTTTTAGCAGAATGCGCCCAACAAAACCATTGGCCAAGCTTTTGCCCTCGGAGTCTGCGATGCGTACGTGGCATTCGTTAATTGGCTGACCGACCGTGACGAAGGTCATTGCATTTATGTCATTTTTCTCGACTAATTCGATTTTCTCGCCAATACCCAGTTGCCGCCGGTTTGCACAAATGGTGTTTATCTCAGCATCTACATCAGGAAATGAAACGGCGAGGCTGGCTTCAGCCAGACCATACACAGGGAACATTACATTTCTTTTCAGCCCATATGGACTCATGGCGTCAAGGAATTCGTTGCATAATTGTGCGGAGATGGGCTCGGCTCCGTTGAAGATCAACCGGACGTGTGAAAGATCGAAATTGAAAAGGCCCTTGGATCCGAAGACCTTTAGAAAATGTTTAAAACCGAAATTGGGTGAGCACAATATGGTCGATTTCATTTCCGAAGTAAGGCTCAGCCATGACAAAGGACGGCGTACAAATACGCTGGTGTCCATAATGGTATGATTGCCGTTGAGTGCCAGCGGAGTGAGGTGAAAACCGATCAAGCCCATGTCGTGAGTGAGCGGCATCCAACTGAGATATGTGTCGGTTGATGTAAACGAGGTGCCGTCGATGATCGCTTTGATGTTGGTGAGAATATTTTTGTGGGTCAATACCACGCCTTTGGGTTTGCTAGTCGAACCCGATGAAAACTGGATAAACGCGGTATCATCCGGCGAAGCTTCGTGCGTAATACCTGTGTTGGAAATATCGTTTATGGATTCGATGGTGATCGAGCGCTCAAAAATCCTTTTCCCTTCTTTGGCTAGTTCATTGGCCTTGAAAAATCCATCCATCTTGTCGAGCAAGCTTTGTTCGGCATAGACATACGGTGACGTCAACTTGTTGAAGATGCGTACGAGTTTGAAGCGGTGTTCGTTGTTAATACCTACTGCAACAGGCACGGGGACAATGCCACCATACAGGCAGGCCCAGAATGCGTCGATAAAAAACTCATTATTGTCGGTTAGCAGGATGAGCTCATCACCTGGTTGAAGTCCATGTTTTTGAAAATGAAACAGTATTCCTAGTGCACGCTGGCGAAGGTCGCTGAAAGTAACCGAGGTCTTTTCCTTTTGGCCACGAATATAGGTAACGTGATGGAGGTCATCGGCATTGGTGTCCAATACCTGGGTCAGTAATTCGAAATCGATCATGGTTCAGCGTGCTTCAACAGACATCATAATGCTATTTCGGGTTCGAAGATTGATACCAGGGTCAAGTTCGACAGGTTCACCTGGCACATATCGAAGTTTAAATTTTGTAACAAGCAAGGCGAGGTGGGTCTGCATTTCAATGTAGGAGAAGTATTCACCGATGCAACGACGCGACCCGGCGGAAAAAGGAATAAACGCGTATTTGTGCTTCAAATTTGTTCCGTCTTCGCGGAAATGATCGGGGCTGAACTTATGAGGGGTATCCCAGTATTCTGATTTTCTATGTGTCAAGTAGGGGAGCATGTAAATATCCGTGCCGGGCGGCACAGTATAACCACCCAAGCGGTCTTCGCCTAGGGCCTTGCGGGTAAATAACCATACCGGTGGGTAAAGACGCAAGGTTTCATTGATAATTTGTTTGGTGTATCTGAGCTTTGCGATGTCGTCAAAAGCCAGTTGATCGTTTACGAGCACGGATTGTATTTCATCGAGCAAACACTGTTCGATATTCGGATTTCGTGATAGTTCGTACCATGCCCAGTTCAATGTTCCGGCGGATGTTTCATGACCGGCGATAATCATGGTCATGACTTCATCAATTAACTCCTTGTCGGACATGTGGCGACCTTGCTTGTCGCTTGCATCCATCATCAAAGATAAAAGATCAAAAGGAATACGACTATTTTCACGTCTATTATCGATCAGTTCTTGAACAATGCGTGTCAACTGGCGGAATTGCATTGCTACAGCTAAGTCGCGGGTAGGATCATCCGTCAAAAATGCGAAGGGGTTGCTTCCACGAGACTTGATAATACGATCGAGGTCATCGCTGAACAACGCACGCAGTATGATTTCGAGAGCAAATTCACTTGTCTGCGTGGTGATATCTATGGGTTTCTTATCGTCAACATGTTGTTGCCATAGCGGGATCATCTTCGATGTTACCGATTTCATCATGGCGGAGAGTTGGTTTATATTGCCTCGGCTAAACGAGGGTTGAATCAATGTGCGTTGGCGACGCCAGAATTCACCACCGCTGACGATAATGCCATTGCCCAGCAGCATTTTGACGCGTTCAAAACCGACACCCTTGATGTAGTTAGCATGGTTGCCGATAAGTATGCGTTGTATATAATCAGCGTCAATGACTAGGTAGGTGGGATTGCTGCGTCCGGACACGGACAGCTTAACGATATCGCCATATTTTTCGACCATGCCAGTGATGACGTTTAGTGTGTTAAGGTCCAGATTGAGGGTCAATGTTTCCGATGGCCCGGGCGGAAATCTGTTAGGTACGTTGGCTTCAGGCATAACGATTTAACTTGATAATTTCTGGTAAGTAGTACAAGGCAAAACCAGTGGGAGTGGGATTATATACCTTTCCTATTCGATAATACCCGTTTAAAGCGCGTTGATTGTTGTGAAGGGCAAGTAGGCTATAAATGTTAGATAGGTGGGTTTAGCGTGGCGAGAAGTGGTTAACGGCTAGGTATGCCTGGCGTAGCTCATGAAAGGAGGGGCAAAGACACAGATTGCCCCTAACCCCATGCTGGGAGGTGGTCTCTAAAAATCATCAATATTAGTATTCCTGTCCTTGAAACGGTCTCGCTATTCGAATAACATGAAATCCTATTTTTCCTTTGGTCACTTGCAGTCATTGACAACTTTATCGGTTATTCAGTAATTTTTGACTGAAAAGTACTTTTAGTCTTGCTGCTCTTTCCACAAAAGCTCAATCTGCCAGGGCTGAAGGGTTAATTGCTTCGATTATAGTGACAGATTTTTCCCAATATCTTGGGGCCTTAGCGGAATGGCAGTTACTGAATCTATCCATAGCGACGATCAATCGTCGTTTTTAACACAAAAAATAAGGAGAATATTGTGACATCGACAACGCAAGATATGACAAGTCTCAATGCCTCATTTGGAGAACTTCGTGGGAATTGGGGGTGGCTGTTAGCTCTGGGAATCCTATTTGTGATTCTGGGAACCATTGGCTTAGGGATGAGTTTTGCGCTAACCATGGCCAGTATGCTTTTTTTCGGAGTATTGATGCTGATTGGTGGTGGATTCCAACTTGGTCATGCTTTTAAATGCAAGGGCTGGAAATGCATTCTCTGGCACATTGTGACGGCAGTACTGTACGTGATTGCTGGGCTTATGTTTATTAATGATCCGGCTCTAGCTTCGACAATTATCACCTTACTGATCGCTGGAATCATTATCGGTATAGGTCTATTTCGGGTCTTTATCGCATTTCAGATGAAAGGGGCAAGTGGTTGGTGGTGGCTTCTACTTGGGGGCATCGTCTCGATCATTTTGGGTGTTCTGATTTTAGCGGAGTTACCTAGTTCAGGTATGTGGGTTATTGGTCTCTTTATTGCGGTTGACCTGATTATGCACGGCTGGTCATATATATTTGTGGCTTTGGCGGCCAGAACCGCCGGAAAATCGACCGGACACAATGAGCAACCGATTAACGCTTAATCGTAAATTCTGTTCTCACAGCATTACGTGCGGCCTTTTAAGGATATTGAGGACAGACTATTCTGGATAGCCCCCGAGTAGTCTACGAAAATACTTGGCTTCTAGGAATTGGACGTGGTTCCATGCGAGTGATTTAAACTATTGTCCTTTGCCGTAGTTACCAAACCCGTTATACTTCGCGAAAGTTAACCCTGTCTTACATCAACGCTTGAATAGAATAAATGAAAAAATATTACGTTCCTTTGGTAGTGTTCATCTTCTCTTTGATCTTTGCGTTAACCGGGTGCTCTGTTATGGAAAAACAGGACGCAATTCAAACCGAGAGAGTTCTTTCTGCGGCAGGCTTTCAAATGAAGTTCGCAGACTCACCGCAACGAATTGAGCAAGTCAATAATCTGCCACAACGAAAACTCATTCCTAAGATCCGTGATGGTGAATTGCATTATGTCTATGCTGACTCTCTGGCTTGCAAATGCATATACGTAGGGAGTGAAAAAGCATACCAACGTTACCAAAAACTTGCTCTTCGGCAACAAGTCGCACAGGAACATGTCATGGCCGCAGAAATGGATCAGGATACTGCGATGCAGTGGGAGGCATGGGGCCCATGGGGACCGGTGTGGTAATCAAGATGAAAGATAGTTAGCCAGCAACCTTTGGTCGTCTTGTGTGAGCCGGAACAAATTGGCCTAAGGTGTTGTTAGCGGCACGATTGTTCACTGTAACACCCAGATTTAGGAGGCCAACATGCCAACTAGTCACAAAGAGACATCAAAATACCTCCTCGAATTGTGGGGTGACAACGCTCTGAATAGGTCAGACGATTACTTGGCAGCTAATTATATAAATCATCAACTGCCTGACGCCGAAAGTGGTACTTCGATTAAATCGTTAGGGGAGTGGAAGGCCTTAGTCGCTGATTTTCACAAGGGCTTTTCTGATGTGAAAATGGAAGTACTCTTGCAGATTTCAGAGGGAGACTATGTCTGTTCTCGGTGGCGGTTGACAGCGAAGCACACGGGTGAGTTTAAAAATCTGGTGGGAACCGGTAAGACTAGTATTTGGACTGGTGTTCACACCGATCGGTATGAAGGTGGTAAACTCGCCGAGAGTTGGGTCGATTGGGATAAATTCAGCTTTTTGGAAGGGCTGGGACTCATCAATTAACTGTAATGGATTGCAGAAGTATCCGCTTTTTCGACCTCGGTTATGTGACGATCAACGGTGCTCTGGGATTATGTTATATGAAAACAGGCTGCATTCGACGTAGATTTTGCCAATTTCTCCTAGTTTGGCCCGATTTAGCGAAATTAACGGGTTTTCTTCTCAGAATAATTGGTTTATAAAAATACTATTTCGCTCGGGCATAAATCGGAGTTCCGTATCTGCGTGTTGTGCAAAATATTCTGCCCATACTCTTTGCCCAGCGCGTAATGCTACTAATGTTGTCACCTGTAAGGTGTGGTCAGGTCTACACTTCATTTGGTGATGTACGTTTACCTCCACATTTTCGCCAACCTCACTTTTCATAATGGCTAATTGGCACGGTGCATTATCGTTTCTAATATCTGCTGACATGCTTGCACGTATATAATAAACGCCGTCGGTTGGCGCACCAAACGATCCATTGCCGAATGTTCCCCCATCTTGGTAGATTATTGTATTAAATGGGACTCTAAACCGTGTATTGCGACGCACAAATACTTGTAGTGATGAAACAGTTGCGGCGACTGATAAATTTGGATTTCCTTGCTCTTGTAGGCCTTGCGTTCCTACTGACCTTGTATCATCTTGGATGCCTTGTTGACCGAATGCACCAACTGTAAATGCGTGGGCATCATAATCGACAACTCCGGTATTTGTGAATACTTCCATCCAGTAATCACCTGTACCTAATATATTGGGACGTTCACTTACCATCTCTATCGTATCTACTGCTTGAGAACACAGGATAAGTCTGACTTTATCGTCTTTATGGCCCAAGGATACTGTTAAATTACTATCATTATTAAAACTCTTATTTTGAATACTAAAGGTTATATAGTCATTCGCACAGTAATGATTATTAATCGATGGACCCTCTATGACCTGTTCAATAATGGCCTCCCGAAGTGTTGAGTTATTCGTAGCAGTGGCCGCAGCTTGTATGCCAAATGAAACCATTGATGCGGATAATACATATCCAATGTTTCGTAAGGATGTCTTTAAATTAAATTGCTTTTTCATCAGTCATTACCGTGTAATTGTTATTGTTTTTCTAAATCAATAATGATGGTATGCGTATTCGGAAATATCGTCTCAACGAGATCGGGTCGTACGGTATAAATAATTTTCTAAGAGTCGGTATTAAACGTAGATAATGTTTTATTCGAATTGGCGCGTTAGGAGTATCGCATAAACACTGCTGGGATAAATCTGCATATTGGCCCTTTTTTTTTATCTAATGGGCAATGTATCGAGTGGCTATTTGGCCTACCAGTAGGTTAACTTTGGTGACTATTTCCAATGAAAATAGCGTTTGATGTGGATACTTCCTAAAAGCGGGGTAACTAGGCTTGTCTTAAAATGGGAATAGAGGGAAATTGGAGCCTATTTAAATAGAGGTCAAAGGAATGGCGTGCTTCATGGGGAGATTGGAGCTTCCAATCTTGGGTAAATTTGATGGTATAAAGTTAATTAGCTTAAAGCAATTTATCAGAAAATTGTCTATTGCATTTGGGTCATTGGAGCGAATGACTAAAACATCAACGGTGCTCATTTTTATACTATAAACGCCGCACTCTTTCCTTGTACCCATAAAAATAAACTGTAATCTGAACAACTACAGGGTTATTCTAATCTGTTAAATGGTTTGATAAATTCAATAACAAAGGTTATCTATGATTGAAAATCCGTACGGTCAACTGCAAACACCGACAGTCGCGAAAACACCGCGACAAATGACGTTAAAAAGAAAATTGGTTTATTTTTTTCTGGGGCCTGTTGCGACCTTCATTATTTGGGTTATCTGGACAAGTTGCCGCGTCAAAATTATTGGTCAGGAAAACATGGATCGCGTTCTTAGCGAAGGAAAACCGGTGATTCCGTGTTACTGGCACCAGCAACATATCTTTTGTGGCCGGTATATGCTAGACCAGATTAAAAAGGGTATGAAGGTCGGTTTTCTGATCAGTCCATCCGTAGATGGTGAGATTCCCGCGAAAATTGTTTCTGCTAGAGGCGCTTACGTTATTCGTGGATCATCAAATCGTACCGGCGCACAATCACTGCGCGACATGTACCAGATTATCTCTAAAGATGGGATATCACCGGTTACCACTTCCGACGGACCCACTGGGCCGATATTTAAATTCAAGCAGGGTGCGGCATTAGTAGCTCGTATGACCAAAACTCCTATGCTGCCGTTGGCCAGTGTCGCAAAACAAGCCTGGTACTTGGGCTCGTGGGATCGTTTTATGATCCCTCGCCCGTTTACAACAGTTGCCATTGCCATCGGCGAACCGGTGATGGTCCCAATGGGTAAGGCTAGTGAAAACTTACAGCAGTATCAGGACAAGATGGAGAGGGCGATTAATGGTTTAATGGAAAAGGCGGCTGGTCTGTTGTAAGGGTTACCTGAATCAGGAATTTCACTAAGGTACACGCTCTTAATGACTGATAGAGATAATGTTTTGTACACTGCTCTGCGCATTAAAATCAAGGCTTTGGGTGTTATCTTCGAGTGAGAGCGTGGAGAAGTCACCAACAACGTTTTCTAAAGATTTTGTATCTTAGCTGCTTGTTCTTCCAAATTCGCTAATGTTGAATGTCTTTCCTTAAGACGTTGTTGTTCTTTTGCGACAACTTCTGGTGGTGCTTTTTCGACAAACTTTGGATTATTGAGTTTAGCCTCTATTCGAGGTAGGTCCTTTTTAATTTTTTGAATTTCCTTGTCAAGCCGTCCAAGTTCTGCGGATTTGTCGATTAAGCCCGCCATGGGAATGAGGATTTTCAACTCACCAACCAGACTAATCGCAGATTCCGGAGCTTTTTCGTTTTCAGTCAACCATCGCAACGACTCGATTTTTCCTAGTGCATTCAGAAGTTGAACATTGTTGTCCAAACGCTGACGATCCGATTCAGAACCATTTTGCAAGAGTACCGCTACGGGTTTTCCTGGCGAAATGTCCATCTCACCACGAATTTGCCTGATTCCAAGAATAAATTCCATCAACCATTCCACTTCATTCGTTGCCTCTTCATCGACAAAGTCTTCAGAACTTTCTGGAAAGGGTTGTAGCATTATGGATTCACCGAATTGTCCTGCCATTGGCGCAATGCGTTGCCAGATTTCTTCGGTGATAAATGGAATCAAGGGGTGAGCCAACCGGAGGATTGATTCGAGCACCGTTACTAAGGTTTGCCTTGTGCCTCTCGCGCTGGCTCCATCTGTATCGTGCAGTACGATTTTCGACAACTCCAAATACCAGTCGCAATATTCATTCCACACGAATTCATAAATGGCCTGAGAGGCAAGATCTAACCTGTAATGCTCAATGGCATTGGTTACTTCAGCGGTGACATGTTGTAAACGGGAACGAATCCACCGGTCAGGAAGACTATATATGTAGGATGTGCCGCTCAATCCGGTATCCTGACCTTCAGTGTTCATCAATACATATCGTGCTGCATTCCATAGTTTATTACAAAAGTTTCGATAACCTTCGATCCGACCTAAATCGAAACGGATGTCACGCCCTGTCGATGCTAGCGAAGCAAAGGTGAAGCGCAAAGAATCGGTGCCGTATGATGGAATACCATCAGGGTAATGTTTCCGAGTTTCTTTTTCTATGCGTGTCGCCATATCAGGTTTCATCAGGCCCAATTTCCGCTTTACCACCAAGTCTTCTAGCTCGATTCCATCGATCAAATCGATCGGGTCCAGGATATTGCCTTTTGATTTGGACATTTTCTGTCCATCCGAGTCGCGTACCAGACCATGAATATAAATCTTATGGAAAGGAACATCGTCCATGAATTTCAAGCCCATCATAATCATTCTGGCGACCCAGAAAAAAATAATATCGAAGCCCGTGACCAAAACACTGGTGGGGTAAAATGTTTTGAGTTCTTGGGTGCTGTCCGGCCAGCCCAATGTCGAAAACGGCCATAACGCCGACGAAAACCAAGTATCCAGTACGCCTTCATCCTGACGTAATTGGATGTTGGGTCCAAGCTTGTTTTTTTCTCGAACTTCCGCTTCCGAGTGGCCGACATAAATTGTTCCGTCGGCATCGTACCAGGCCGGAATTCGATGCCCCCACCATATCTGACGGCTGATGCACCAATCTTCAATATTGCGCATCCATTCAAAATAAGTTTTATCCCAGTTTTCCGGGATAAACTGTATCCGGCCGTCTTCCACTGCCTTGATTGCAGGTTCGGCAAGGGGCGCTGCTTTGACGTACCATTGGTCAGTGAGAAGGGGTTCGATCACGGTATGAGAGCGGTCTCCGCGAGGAATCATTAAATTGTGATCCTCTGTTTTTTCCAGCAAACCCTGAGCATCTAGATCCGCTACGATTCTTTTTCGGGCTTCGAATCGGTCTAGCCCTTGGTAAGCCGAGGGCGCTTGGTCATTGATACTGGCGTCGACAGTAAAAATATTGATGACCGGTAAATCATGCCGCTTACCCACCGTATAATCATTAAAGTCATGGGCAGGCGTAATCTTTAAGCAACCCGATCCGAATTCTGGGTCAACGTAATCATCGGCGATGATTGGAATTTCTCGATCCGTTAAAGGCAATTTGACGGTTTTACCGACAAGACTCCGGTATCGATCATCGTCAGGGTGCACAGCAATGGCGGTATCTCCGAGCATTGTTTCAGGCCGGGTTGTGGCAACGATTAGATATCCACTACCATCATTCAAGGGATAACGCATATGCCACAAACTGCCCTTTTCCTCCTTTGAAATGACTTCAAGATCGGATACGGCGGTGTGTAACACAGGATCCCAATTGACCAATCGTTTGCCACGGTAAATCAATCCTTCTTCAAACAAACGCACGAAAACTTCGGTAACCGCTTTCGACAAGCCTTCGTCCATGGTAAAACGTTCCCGCGACCAGTCCATGGATGTACCCATGCGGCGAAGTTGTTGGGTAATGGTATTCCCTGATTGCTCTTTCCACGCCCATACACGATCGATAAACACGTCTCGGCCTAAATCATGACGGGTTTGCCCTTCGCTATTGATCTGCCGTTCTACCACCATTTGTGTAGCAATTCCAGCGTGGTCGCTACCAGCTTGCCACAGGGTGTTTTTCCCTTGCATCCGTTTGAATCGGATTAAGGCATCCATGATCGTATCTTGAAAAGCGTGCCCCATGTGCAGACTTCCGGTGACATTGGGTGGCGGAATCATAATGCAATAGGAATCACCTTTGTGATTCGGTGAAAAATAACCTTTCTCTTCCCAAATTTTGTACCAGTGCTTTTCCAATCGGTGTGGGTCGTAGGTTTTTTCCATAGTGCTTTATTTAAGGGTTAGGGGTGGTTCCAAAGCCTGGGTACAATTTTAGCCACAGAATATTGTAGTTCAAACGCGGGTCGGATCTATTTTATGGGTTTCGATTTCGAGACCTTGTTTTTGATAATATCGATATCTTTTTCTACCGGCGTTCCGAATTTCTTTATTTTGATTAACCAATTCAATAAGACGTGTAAAGCGGTTAAAGCCTTTTGGAACTTCAGGGTTTAGATTAATCAAAATATCATTGAAGTTCGAAGGTTCAACATCATGGCTGAGAATAACCGGGATATTGGAGTCTGGTGCATTATCCACCGCTCGATTATGGGGAATAAAACTCCCTGCCCGGAATGTCCAAAGCAGATCATCCATGACCCTATTTTGCGTTGCCGACTCGGTATAGATGCATATTGAATGCCCCAAGCGATACGCTTTTTCCGTCAATTGGCATGCCAAAACCTGCCGCGCATTTGGACTATCGGATGGTAACACGTAAAAATCGATACGGATCATGAAGCTCGGTCAAGCAGATATTGTACTAACAACGGCACTGGCCGTCCTGTGGCACCCTTTTCACTACCACTTTTCCACGCCGTTCCTGCAATATCCAAATGAGCCCATTTGAATTTTTTTGCAAAGCGCGATAGAAAACAACCTGCTGTAATGGTTCCACCATCGCGTCCACCAATGTTAGCCATATCGGCAAAATTCGACTTCAATTGATTTTGGTAATCCTCCCACAGTGGCATACGCCAAACTCGATCGCTTGAGGTATCACCAGCTCGTTCCAAGGCCTCGCAAAGCGAGTTATCGTTTCCCATCAAGCCGCTTGGATGATGGCCTAAGGCGATCACACACGCTCCGGTCAATGTCGCAATATCTATTACGGCCTCCGGTTTGAACCGTTCGGCATAGGTCAGTGTATCGCATAAAATAAGTCGACCTTCGGCATCGGTATTTAGAATTTCGATGGTTTGTCCCGACATGCTGGTGACGATATCACCGGGTTTGTTTGCGTCACCGTCAGGAAGGTTTTCAGACGATGGAATTAGCCCTACGACATTAATGGGCAGTTCCAGCTCCACGATTGCCGACATGGCACCGAGCACACTGGCTCCACCACACATATCGTATTTCATTTCATCCATTGCCGCAGCTGGTTTAAGCGAAATGCCACCGGCATCGAAGGTTAGCCCCTTACCCACCAACACGATTGGACTGGCTTTCGTGGGTCCACCCTTGTAGTCCATAACGATCAATTTTGCTGGTTGACGGCTGCCACGGGAAACCGAAAGCAAAGCCCCCATACCGAGCTTTTTCATCCCAGATTCTTCCAATATTTTGACTTGAAGCTGGTCAGATGTTTTCCCAAGAATCAAGGCTTTATCTGCCAGATAGGTAGGTGTGCATATATTTCCAGGTAGATTTGCGACCTGTTTTGCAAACCTGACCCCCTCCGCAATGGCTTTCCCCTGCTTTAATCCAAGACTTATCGAAGTTTTCTGAGATTTTTCAATATTGCCCAAATATATATGCGATAGCGGTTGGTTATCCGGTTTAATGGATTTCATTTCGGTAAACTGGTAAATACCGGTTTCCAATACTTCAGGGAGTTGTTTAGCCTTCCATAGGCTATCCCTGTGTTTGACCGATACTTCCATGAAAGCGACAATAGCATTCTTCGCACCACAATTTTTGATTGCTTTTATGGTGTTGTTTAATGCTTTTCGATAATCTTTATCCTCCATTTCTTGATTATCGCCAAGGCCTACCAGTAGAATTCGGTCGGCAGACGCGTCAGCGACGTGGTTTAACATTAAGGTTTCACCAACTTTGCCTTTGATGTCGCCACGCTTCAATAAGTTGGAAATGAGGCCGTTGCACGATTGGTCGATGGTAGTTGCTGAAGGAGTCAATTTTTTCTTTTCGAAAAAGCCGATAACCAAACAACCACAACGTTGTTTTTCTAACGAACCGGTTTTAATAGAATATTCCATGCTGGGTGCCCATTGCGTTTTCATTAGTTACTTTGATTACAGTGTAGGGAAAATAAAACCAGTCTACAAAACTTGATATGAAAATCCACCTTTTTGGCAGATCAATTGTAAGGCATACCCGATTTTTCTCGGTGATAGACCGTATGATCGCCAGTGACATTGTTAAAACTTTGTTGACTGTATTATCCGTTTTGCTGCTCATTATTGCTACTCGCCGTTTTCTCCGGATCCTAAGACAAGCGATAGAAGGCGAAATTTCGGGGGAGACGATTTTATCTCTTCTAGGGCTAAAAATAGTTGGTACGGTTTCCATTCTGATACCCTCGGCTATTTTTTTAACGGTACTCATGGTGCTTGGTCGGATGTATCGGGATAATGAAATGACTATTTTGGCCGCAAGTGGTGCCGGTATTTTCCGAATTTTTAGGGCGGTTCTTATTGTTGTGATTCCTCTAAGTGTACTTATTGGGTCGCTGTCGTTAGTTATCCTTCCGTGGTCTGTTAAGAAAGCTGAAGAAATTATGAATGTTGAGGAGCAGACCGCCAATATTCGCGGTATCAGTGCAGGAAAATTTAGTGAATACAGCCACGGAGACATTGTGTTTTATGTGGAGGAGCTTAGCGATGTAAACAAAATGCGAAATGTATTCGTACAAAATCGTCAGCATGGAAAACTCGGCATTATTAATTCCGAGGGGGGGTATGTTAAGAAAGATTCTTCCGGTAGCAGTTACATCGTGCTTGAAAATGGTTATCGTTATCAGGGGTTTCCAGGAACAACTGATTATTCGGTCACAAAATTTGGAGAGTACGGTGTCAGAGTCGATCAAAAAGCCACAGCAGTTACTACTCCACGCGAAGCCACTTCTTCGATTGCATTGTGGTTATCTCCCCTTGCAGCGGACCAAGCTGAACTGCAAAAGAGAATATCGATTCCCTTGGGTGCTCTGGTTTTAAGCCTCCTTGCCGTTCCCTTAGCCAGAATTGCGCCCCGTGGTGGTATTTATGGTAATTTCCTGACGGCGTTTTTGATCTATTTCAGCTATGAAAATTTAATGCAAGTGTCGCAAATATGGGTTGTCAACCGCTTGATTCCTCCCTGGGTAGGAATTTGGTGGGTTTATTTATTAATGTTGCTCGTCATTTTGATTTTGGTCGTCAGAGCGGTTGGTTTTGAATGGATGGTTAGTCCCTTTACTGGAAAGGCTACCAAATGAAAACGCTAAACCGATATATTGGCATGGAGATCATTAAGGGCTCTGCTGTCTCCATTGTTATATTGCTGTCAATTTACAATTTCGTCACCTTTGGCGACGAACTGGATGATCTTGGGAAAGGTAATTACGGACTCAAACAAATCTTCCAGTATCTGGCCTTGACTTCTCCCCGTAATTTTTATGAGTTAATGCCCTCTGCCGCCTTGATTGGAACCCTATTTACACTCGGATCCATGGCAAATTATCGGGAGCTTTTAGCCATGCGAATATCCGGAGCATCTATGTTCCAGTTGATACGGGCAGTGTTAAGAGCCGGACTTGTGCTTGTCATTACCGCAATTTTAATCGGTGAGTTTATTGCCCCTGACAGTGAACGTTCGGCGCAATTACTCAAAGCAACCGCACAAAAAAAACAACTTGCTCTTGAGACAAAATACGGGTTTTGGTTGCGTAATGGGAATACCTTTATCAATGTTCGTAACCTTGGGGCGGGCGAGAAACTGGGAAATATCGGTATTTACGAATTTGATAATAGTCACCGTTTAACCCAGGCAATTCATGCTGGCAAGGCTAATTTTAAGAAAGGAAAATGGCATATCACGGATCTCAAGCGGACCCGATTCAATGAAGGTGAGATCACGGCTGAAACTTTGGCAGATTCAACATGGGACTCCCTGTTCGATCCCGAACTTACGAATATTCTTGTGGTTAAAGCCGAAAATCTGTCAATTGTCGGGCTCTTTAAATATATCTATTTTCTTAAACAGAACAACCAACAGTCGGACGAGTTTCAATTAGCGCTGTGGAGCCGATTGATTAATCCGCTCGTTACGTTAGTCATGCTGCTTGTAGCGTTACCCTTTGTATTTCGCTGGGATCGGGTTATGAATACGAGTCAACGGATGGTGATTGGTGTGTTGATTGGTTTGGGTTTCAACCTTTTTGACCGTACGTTTAGCCATATTGCTTTAGTGTATGGGTTGAACCCAGTCTTTTCCGCATTTTTCCCAGCGTTTTTGTTTTTGACTGGGGCTATTGTTGCGATTAGGAAATATTGTTGAGTGGGATGCGTTTGCTGGGACTCGTTTTTATCCAGAGTTAAAAGTTCTATAGCTACCCCTAAATAGGTACCGTTAAAGCAACTGATCAAGCCACTTTGTTTTCGGTGCATATTGGTCCAATAACACTAGAATCTCCTTCTGTTTGTTCTGTTCTGCCAGTGTTCGGACGTTTTCTCTCTTTTTGTTACGTAGGTTTGGATTGGCGCCATGGGTTAACAAAATCTTTACTACGTCAGGAAAGTTGTTCTTTGCCGCAATCAAAAGTGCGGTATCACCCTGAAAGTTTCGTTCATCCAATGCTGCGTTTTCATCGATTAAAAGCTTTGCTATAGATGATGAGCCTATGTGAGAAGCCAGCATTAAAAGATTATTCTGGCTATCTTTAGTTTGGTGCACGAGATTGGATCCATGATTGATGAGCAACGACACTATTGCTGGTTGCTTGCTTAGTATAGCCCGGGTTATGGGCGCATGGCCCAGAATATCAACTGTGTTTGGAACGGCTTCCTGATTAAGAAGCATTCGCACGATTTTCAATTTTGCTGTATCGGCGCCATACCAAAGTGCGCTTCTGCCCTCAGCATTGGTGATGGATACATCGGCGCCAAGATCCAGGAGATTTTCCATTATGTCGTCGGCCCCTAGTTTAGTAGCATATATAAGCGCTGTATTACCACTATTATCTTGAACATCAACCAATGCACCAGTTCTCAGCAACTTTTTAATAATTTTGCGTTGTTCTTTCAAAATTGCCAGCATTAATGGCGTTTGTCCCAAAGCATTGGATGGATTCAGTTTTGCTCCAGCGTCCACGAGTTCATCAACAATAGCTTGATGCTGATTAGTGACCGCCATGATTAACGGTGATATTACATTTTTGGCATCTACGTCAGTTTTGGCACCTGCATTCAAAAGAATCTTTACCACATCGTGGTGACCTTGGTAGACGGCGCGGGACAGCACGGAATAACCCTCTTCATCAATTAAATCCAATGATTCGTATTGGTTTGCTAAAAGAGTCGATACGGCTTGGGTTTGTCCCCTCCAAGCTGCAATCATAAGGGGCGACCAACCCTTAAATGCGTTTTTAGAATCGCCTTTATCGGGTGATAATTGCTCCAAAATTTTTAATGGAACTTCTGGTTTCGAGACTTTGACTTTAATGGGTTTTGCTCCATTAGCGAGCAACAATTTAGCGATTTTTTTGTGTTTTCCCTTGAGCTTGGATTTTTTCTGAGAAATTGCCAAAGCAGTGTTTCCTCGTTTGTTCTTTAAATGTACATTGGCCCCGTGTTTTAGCAGAATTCGTACGATTGATTCATGTCCTTTCTCTGAGGCTACCAAAAGTGAGGTGTTACCATTTAGATCTCGGCTATTGAGAATTGAGCCAGTAACACTCAGGATTTCTACAACTTTTTTATGTTGAAAGCGCGTGGCTAAAAGCAAAGCGTTATCATGGAATTGGTCGGTCAATCCAACCTTAGCTCCCATTTTTATGAGAAGGCGTACCATCTTATGATGCCCGTTTTCACTGGCATCCATAAGTGCGGTTCTACCATTTTCATCCGCTAAATTAATGTCGACACCATGTTCTAGCGCTTCCACTACATCATCGGTTAAATTCCGCCTTGCTGCCCATCGAAATATGGCGTATGGATCTACCGGTTTCTTGTTAGCGTAATTTTTTGCCAAGATATGCTTCGGTTTTAAAGGTACAACGCTGGTGTTTCCAAGCTTTGCTTGTGCCATTCTATGGCCTGAAAAAGCTGCCTTTTGAAACCACAACATAGCCTTTTCTTTATTGAGTTTTGTTCCCCATCCATTTTCGTACATATTTCCCAGGCTAAACTGAGCTCTTGGAAAGTTTTTCTCAGCAGCTTTTTCAAACCACTCGAGTGCTAATTTGTCGTCTCGTTTTAATCCACACCCACAGCGATATAAAGCACCTAGATGGAATTGGGCTGCTGGATCTCCAGTTTCCGCCAAAGGTTTTAATAGTTGTAGGGCCAGAGCGAAGTCTTTGATGCGAACCGCTGCCTTCGCCTGATGGAGATCTGCAAATACTGGCGGAGTTATGCTATTTAGACTGATGGCAATGATAATAAGTAGAGATGGCCGATTTCTCATGTGAATTTGTTTTTGTATCGATTAAAAAATTCGTAACAGTATGTATTGTACGGCTCAATAAATTTGAGAGCATTCGCACAATTTTAGTCATGCAGTACCAAACTTAGTCTCTATTTGGATACCGATCTCTTTTAGAAAGATGTGCGTAGTTTGCCAAATTAGGTCTAAAATTTTTCGTGTGATCGAAAAATTATAGTTCGTTTGGTGGTTTAGTCGATACGATGATTGAAAACCCAGATTACCCCATATGGGCTGGGTTTCAGGTAGAAAATAAGTGAGGGGTTAAGAGGGTGTGGTCAGGAATTGACCCTGAAATTTTACTTTGTATTATTTCAGGGCGACATTCAGTTTTTTGATCGACTAATCATTGGCGGGAAAATTGGTCTATTTTCAGTCAGCCTTCGAGCCTCTGTGAATGGATATTGATACGATGAACGAGACATTGAAAGAACGAAAACTAAAGATTGAGGGCAGTAAGAATCCGGGCGCAAAGCGAAGAGCGGAGCTCCAAAAACTCTATGCCCCCCAGATTTCAAAACTCACAACGCCATTGTTTTCCCTTGTTGTGACGGCAATCCTGGTGTTCGGGTGGTCATCTAACCTAGAAGACTACATCAATCCTGAATCCGGTTTAGGTTACGCATTGGGTATTGCCGGTGGTAGTTTGATATTGACCTTGTTACTTTATTCGCTTCGGAAACGTGCTCGATGGATGAAAAAAGCCGGTCCTGTCAAATATTGGTTTAAGGCCCATATGAAGTTAGGGGTTTTGGGGCCAGTCCTGATCTTATATCACTGCGGATTTAATTTGGGCTCTACTAACAGTAATATCGCTCTTTTTTCAATGCTAATCGTAGCTGCCAGTGGATTAACGGGACGGTTTCTTTATGGAAAAATTCACTATGGATTGTATGGAAATAGAGTGACATGGGCGCAGTTGAGAAAGGATGAATCGTTTATGAAGTCTGGGATGGACACGGTATTTAACTTTGCACCGAAGATACGCGGGCGTATTTTTGGCTACGAGAAGAAAATAATGCGTCCAAGTAGCAATCTTATACACAGCTTTTGGAAATTTCTTGTTGTCGGGCTTATTACACGGAAATCTTATATTAGTTCGGCTGCTCTTTTAGACAGGGCATGCGCGGATCTCGGACGCCAGGTGGGTTGGAGTGCTAAAGAACGGAGGAAACGGAAAACTCAAATGAAAAGATACTTGGCTGCTTATTATGGGACAATTAAAAAAATCGTCCAACTGTCTTTTTATGAAAAATTGTTTTCCCTATGGCATGTGTTACACCTTCCACTTTTCTACATGCTTATAGTCACTGGAATATTTCATGTTATAGCGGTACATATGTATTAGTATCTTAGCCGATTGATAGCTAATATTTTAAGCTAGAGTATAGAGTCAACACCAGCGTAGCCAGTGCCTAATATAATCCATCTATGCCGATGCATCTTGGTTTTCCAATGTCTATTGATTCTCACAGCAAAATACCAATTATTTAATGGATCAGACT
>Ga0209992_10001027_pt1 | contig 32393 bp, 47 predicted proteins | sample 2SBtaG_2_FD_182564 | JGI IMG/M metagenome (GOLD analysis project Ga0209992, IMG submission 182564) | Deep subsurface microbial communities from Kolumbo volcano to uncover new lineages of life (NeLLi) - 2SBTROV12_ACTIVE470 metaG (SPAdes)... | ecosystem: Environmental > Aquatic > Marine >... | reverse complement strand
AAAATAGGGATCATCATTTTGCTCTTGTAACTTGTGAAACTTTTGATATTGACCTAAAGTGATTTCGCTTAAATCATTAGGAACACTTAACTTCTTTCTCATAACTATATAACGAATTTAATTTACGATTTTTAATAAATAAAAAAGTGAGCTAAACACACACCAAACCACTTGGAAAATATGTATGTCTGCTCACTACCAAACTACTCAAATTAACTAACTAAACTAAACTATGAAATACTAAGTGGTTTCTTGTAGTTTCTTTAAGTTAATAAATTTTTCTTTTATTCTACGATACTTTAATATTGTTTTATTTTTGTCCTCTCTGTAATCACTAATAGCTATCTTGTGCTGTGCTAAATCTTCTTGTACTCTAATTACATAAAATGCAATATCTGTAATTGCCTTAGACAATGCCTGTATTTCTTCATTGTCAGGTTTTAATTTACCCCACTTTAAAGCTAACTCAGTTACAAGGTTCATATTAGTATAATATTTAAGATCGTGTAAGTTCTGTATTTTATCCATATCTAAATTTAATAAATTTTATCCATAATAGATAACCATAGCTAACCAATACATAAAAAATATTGATGCTACAAATAAAAACTCTCCAACTATCTTTAGTATAAATTTAACTTTTTTCATATTCTATTTTGTCTAATCCTGTTATGTTACTCCAATAGCTTGTGGCATAAGTTACAAAATTGTCTATATGCCTTTGACCATTAAATTCTTTTGTTACTGTTGTTACTCTACCAGTATTAGTTGTAAAATGTATTGTTGCTTTTATCATAATATTGTAAAATGTTTTGCACCTCTACGTGCTGTTTGTTTTGCCTTTAGTAATGCTTGTTTTGGACTTATAGCTTCTACCTCTACTATATCGTAATCGTAACCATTATCCTCATCTCCTATAAACGATAAAAACCAATATTCTATTTTATATACTTTCATTTAGATGCGAGAGCAGGATTCGAACCTGCGACCTTGAGTTTATGAGACTCACGAGCTGACCAACTGCTCTATCTCGCAATTTAGAAAAGGAGAGAGGACTTGCACCTCTCTTGTAGGGATTCGACCCCTACCTCACACTTTGTCTCCTCTTTTTTATTAAAGGTTACTTTCCCTGCTTTTTCGTGCTAACGATGATTTTAAAAATCTAACTCAATACCTTTAAGATTGAGACTTGATCTAATATCTGAGTAGCATTTAATTCTCAGTTTTCTAATTTAGTCAAGTGCATTTAATATTTTAATGAACTTTAATACTGCTAATATACAACTTATTTAGTTATCCACAAAATATTTAATATCTTTTTTAAGAAATATAGTAATTACCTCTGTTTTTATTTTGTAATTGATATGTTACAGCATACCTAATTGCATCTAATAAGTGATTAAATTTATCAATAGGTGTGTTAGATTTTCGTTCTAACCAAGCATAATTGTTAAGCTCTTTAATAAGGTTTATACTATCCTCATCTATTATTAAATCGTAGTCTTGCAATAAGCTAATACCAAAAGTAACAGAACCCTGTCCTTTTATACTTGGCACTATATTACAATGTGATCTTATTTCTGAGATTAGTCTAGGTTCTGCTGAATCTCCTACTATTAGTGATTCTCCTGCAAACCTTTTATTTAGTGTAACAAGCTCTGATGTTGTTAGTCTAGGTTTGTAAAAACATTCTTTTAAATATATAACCTTATTAGATATGTCTATACTGGTTGCAACTAATGTGCTAGGGTCTGCTGCAAATCCATAGTCTTGCCCATATACTGTTTTACCTACTTCTTTAAATTTACCTATATTCCAATTAGTAAATATAACGCCCTCTGCTGCACTTAACCACCCACCTAACATTTGATGCTTGTATTTCTCAGGTCTCCTTTTCTTAATATTCTCTATTTGTTGTAAATAGCTTTGTGATAGGTTTTCTTTGTTGTCTATGTAGGTTGTATGTATATATGTAATATTGTCTTTGGTTGTATTAGACCCCTCTTGTATTCCTTTGTCCTCAAAGTATCTTCTATATATCCAATGTTCTTTGCTTGTAGGGTTTAGTATTAGGATCACTCTATTATGACTTCCCTGCTGTCTCACAGATAGGTCTATTTTATCAAATGTGTCCTCTGAGGTTAATTCTTCTGCTTCATCTAAAACAAAGGTTGTAACGCCCTGTAATGACTTCAGGTTAGCTGTTTGGTCTCCACTTGATGTCTTAATACCCTTAAATATTATCTTGCTTCCTGAACGCTTATTTTTGATTTCATCTTTAGTTATATAAAAGTCATCAAATATATTAAGCAGCTCTAGCTTGTCTATAAATTCAGGAATAATAGAAATGTATGCAGAAGCTAAAGTATATCTAGTAAATAATATAGTATGTCCTTTTTCGTATGTGAGAAGAACTAATAAGACATTTATACTAAAAGATTTTCCTGATCCTCTACCCCCAGTTAATATAAAGTATCTTGAATCTGTTTGTGTGATAGGTGCATACTTTTTGTTTATGTCTATCATTTAAAGTTAATCAGGTCTTTAAAATTGATATTAAAACCCTCACTAGAATTAATATCTACTGATTCTTTTGGTTTACCATATCTATATCCAAAGTACAAGCTCATAGCTCTATCTGACCCCTCTTTAATCTTTTTACCTAGTGTTTTTATAACCTCATCATTGTCAATTAAACTATCTAGCTTTTCTATTAGTTTTTCTTCTTCTACTTTTTTAGGTCTCCCTGCACCTTTCCTTATACCACCATTACTTTTTCTACCATCCATTTATTATAGCTTTAAATTCTAATTCGTGTTTTATTTCTTTTAACATATATATTGCATCTCTGTTATCTTCGTTTTCTATTGCTTCTATTATGATGTCTATGTCGCTTATTATTTGATACATAAAGATTGAAAAAAGATTGTTTAATCAATTATATAACGAAAAAAATTTATTGTTTTATATAATCTCCAAATTGTTCATCATACCCTATTTGATCTTTAGGGTCTCTATTTCTATTGTATTGATCTTTATACCATTTCTCATCTCTTTTATTCTCTAACTCTTTTTCTAGGTTTGCTAATGCTCTCCAAGCTACCTTTGCGCTATGTAATTGACCATCAGTATCAACTTTACCTGCTTCGAATAAGTGTCTTGTTAGTGCATCTAATTCATCTGTGCTTTTTGCTCTATCCCAATGTAAAGGTTTGTCAGGATGATGCTGTTGATTTCCTACATAAGACACTTTAGCAACCTCAGCTAGTGCCTTAGGAAAATATTTAATTAGTCCTGTATATATAGGTATTTGTTTTCTTTTGTTTTTGTCTGTTTCCATTTAAAATATTTGTAATTGTTCTGTATGTTGATTTAATCTTAATTTTGCTTTTTCATAATACTCTTTATCAATTTCATACCCTGCAAGATCGTATTTTAAATTATGACAAGCAATAGCTATTGAGCCACCACCTAAATGTGTGTCTAATATTTTATCTCCCTCTTTTGCATAATTCATAAGCAACCACTCGTATAATTTTACTGGTTTTTGTGTAGGATGTATTCTTTTTTCTAACCCTCTACCATAATCATTAATCATTTTTGTGTTCATTGTTCCTGCTTGAACATTACCACTCCATTGAAAATCAAACATAGTAATTCTATTTTGACAATTTGTAGCTGCTATATCAGCGTGAGAATAAGTGCTTTTTAAAAAAGGTGTTACTAACTTATTATGTATTATTCTACCTTGCCCAAATAACTTTTGTGCTTCTCCATAATAATTACATCCCCAAATAATGTGCTTTTTAGAAACTCTTAGCACTTCATTAAAATAATCTATTGTTGGAGTAGTATTATTCCAATTTTTTTGTTTATGTCCTTTTGTTAAAGTTCCATTTTTAACTTTTTTGCTTTTACTAAAACCTAAGCCAATTCCATAAGGAGGATCTACAATAGCTAAGTCAAATTGGTTATCTGACATTTCTTTCATAGCTTCTACACAGTCTTGGTTATATAGGTTTATCATAATACTTTTTCTTTCCACTTCCAACTCTTGACTACTCTCTCAATGCTTTCTATTTTGTCAATATCGTTTGGAACTTCTATTACTAATTTTACTAATGGGTTTTCTAGTTTTTTTTGTAATGTGCTACACTTGTTTTCTAGGTAGTGTATTCTGTCTATCTCATCTACACCTAAATTACTTCTAAAAGAAAATATGTTGTATATCTCTTGTATTTGTTTATTGTCTTTTTTATACATTTCAAAGTTCTTTACGCTGTGTATAAGTGTAGCGTGATTTACTGGTTTATTATTCGCTTTTAAGAATAGTGCTATGTTTACCCATCTCATACCTAGTTTTTCTCTTAGTATGTGTATAAGTAATGATCTCATTTCTACTATGTTTTTTTTTCTGCTATCTTCAAATATATTTGTGCCTGATAGTTCTATTATTTTGTTTGCTATTTCTAAAGGTTTTAAATTATTCATTTCGTAATTTTAATAAATTATAACATTCTACATATTTCTGTCTTGCCTTGCCTTTGTATTCTTTTTTAAATAGTTCATATAATCTTTTAGTGTATTGGTATTTTGTTGTGCATCCTTTATAGTATTTTTCTGCAAACTTTTTTCCTTTACCTTTAAAGTAGTTTACATTGTCTGCACTATCTCCTGCTATCATTTGTTCATAAAAGTTGTATAGAGCTTCTTGTTCTGTTATGTCTATAACTTCTTTTTTATGATAATTCCACATCAAGCAATTAAATTGTTTGTAGTCTTTGTCTATTGCACATATTATGACCTGTTCTCTACCTGCTTGTTTTTGTATTTCATACCAATGTTTTGCAATTAAATCATCTGTTTCTATTCCATACCCATAAACACTACTATAATTTTCTTTTACATAATCGTGCAGCTCGTGTAATAATGGTGGTAGTTCTTGATTTTTTCTGTTTGCTTTATATACTGGTGTAATTTTTTTTCTAAAATTTCCTTTGCTTCCATTAAATGTTATGACATTCTTTACATTATAAACCTCATCAATATCATTTATTATTTTCATAAACTGCTCATCAAATTTACCTGCTGCATCTTTAATGTCTCTGTAATATTTATCTTCTAGTTCTTCTTTATTTTTTCTAGTCCTGTAACAACTTGCAAATACTAAGCTGTCTGCATCAAACAATACTATCATATAATATATATAAAAAAGTTAATACTAAACCTGATATTGATATGCAGGTTAATTTCATAGTCTCTTTGTATTTTTCATCAGACCTACCTTGTCTTGATCTGTACTGTCTTGGTTTATTTGTTTTAAGTTTGTTCATTTTGCTTTCTATTCTATTAAATCCTATTTCTTTAAAATATCTTTCATTCATTAATTCTAGGTAGTCTTTTTTTTTTCATATACTATATACCCCTCTTTCTTTAAGAGTTTTATATATTTTTGTTTTTTCTTTTGTTGCTTTCTAAAGTGTTCAAATGTTTCGTTGCTTATTACCATAATTTTTTCTTTGCAATATAACGAAAATTATTAAACTTCTGTTAATAATTATTTAAATTTATTATACTGGCATCATTTTCTTTTAGCAGATAGACTTCTTTCTTTAGTCTTTTCTTAGTCCAAAACGATGTGTCAGGACAATATAGTTTAACAGGGTTTGGCATTTGTAGATTGTCTAGCCAATACATATAATTTGCTTTAGGATCATTTACAAAATATAATCTTACATCAACATCAGGTGTTTCCATTAATGATTTATATTTTTTAACTTCTAATAATTTTTCTTCATAATATTTATCACGAAACTTATATTCAATTATGCAAGATTTTTTTTTAGGTGTAAATCCTTTTGCATCAAACGATTCATATTTACCACCAGTCCATTCTAAATCCCACCCCATTACATTTAATATTATTGTAACAGCTCTTTCCCACTTATGTATTTTGCTAATTCCCATTATCCCAAATTTTATTTAAATCAGCTATCCATTGATTTATCTGCTTTGGGTTACAGGTGCAAGGGTTTGATAAGTTATGTTTATAGTAGGTTCTGTGCAGGTTGCATACCATTTCAAATTCTTTTCTTGAAATGACTGATTTTTTTGCCATACGAAATTTCTTCCATTTTTGTCTGTCATCTTTATTAAATTTAGTTACCATCTTTTTATTTTAATATTGTTTAGTGCATCTTTTCTCTCATCACATCCACAACTTTCTTTTCCCCTTTTGTGTGCTATCCAAGTAGCTATTCTTTTACCTTGTCCTAATGTGATTATGTTTATTACTTTTTCTATTATGTTTCCTAATTTCATATTTCTTTATATTTATATAGTAATTGTTTTTTAATAAGATATGCTTTTTTTTGTTTTGTATCTCCTCTACCTACAAACTTCTTATATGTTAAATTGTTTTCTGTTATACATTTTTTTATGTTATTTACCATAAACCAATTATATTGTAAGCCATCATATATTACCCACCACATAGCTTTTGTTGTACTTAATGCTGAGGGTTTATTATTAAATTCTATTTCTATTACTATATTTCCTGTGTGCATACTTTTTTTATCAGACTTAACCTCTACACCCATTTCTAATTCAGGTATGTATATATCCCAGTCTTTACAATATCCTTTTTGTATATATGCTTTTGGGTATTTTTCTTGTATTTTTTTTAATACAATGTTTTCATATATTTTTCCTACTTTTAAATCAGATTGAAAAACATCATTCATAATAATTTTTTTAACTTTTCTTTTACTTTGTTGTATGTGTTATATAGTGAGTAGTATGGTATTCCTGTTTTTCGTGATAGTGATGCTACGCTTTCATCTTCTTGGTTTAACATCAAGAAAACTTTTTTGTCATACCAGTACATTTTGTCTAACGCTTCTAATATTACTTTATATTTTCCCTCGTAATCAATGTCTGTCTGTCCTGCTCTCAACTTCTCTGTACCTACTCTTTTTATATTTTTACCCTTTCTCTTTAGATCGATAAACATTGTTCTTAATGTTAAATAGATATAATAATAATTTATGTCGTGTTTTTTATAGCTTATGTCTAAACCCTTTTCTAGTTTTAATTGTATTTTGATATACATTTCTTGCACAAGATCACAAGATGTCTCATAATCTAAACCAAACGACTTACAAATTTCTATCCAGTCATTATTCTTTGCGAACAACAACTTCATACTTTTTTCTATCATAACTACTCTTAGTCAAGAGGATCATATAAATCCCCAACTATTATTGGTAGTCCTAGCTCATTTACTTCAAAACTAAAAGTGTCAAAAGCATAACCTCTGCTTCTTTTACACTTAACTGTAATTCGTTCTTTGTGTACGCTGTTCTTTTCAAGTTGTATTTGTGTTTCTGTTTTCTTTTCTAGGAAACTTCCTAAATGTCCTGTTGGTTTCTCTGAGCCAAAATTACTATGTATTACTAATATAATATGTATATTGTAAATTTCACTCCATTCCATTATTTTCTGCACAACATCATTTGCTTCTTGTATATTATTCACATCATTACATAAATCTGCTACCCCATCAATAATACAGCATCCTATGTTTTCTTTTGTCTTTAGACAATGCTCTATAAATTCTACTCTTGTTTTTGGCATAAGTGTTCTCAAACTATAAGTATGATAGCACCCTTGTTCATTGTATTTGTTCATTGATAGAACTCTCTTAAAAACTCTACCACAATGCCACGACCCTTGTTCTGTATCAAAGTGTATAAGGCATCTTCCATTTCTATGACCTTTAATGTTTCCACCAAAAGTATTACCCCCTGACAAATATACACTTGCCAACAAAGATATAAAAAAAGTTTTTTTAGTTTTAGGTGCAGCTTGTACAAAGCTAAATGATCCATAAGTTCCTATGGGTACTGGTAGCAGTTGGTCTCCTGTGCTAGATTTTATTAGCTTCTCTCCCATTGAGATTGCTACTGGTGGGTATGATAATTCTTTGTTTGTGTCTATGAAACAGCTTTGTTCTATCTGCTTCATTAAGTCTTGGTGGTTTGTCATTTGTCTAAGATAAAAAAAAAAGAGGGAAAGATACTATGACCCTACCCTCTTATTAGAAAAATTAAAAAAATTTCTTAAAATGGTAAATCTTCTTTTTTGTAGGCATCTTCTGTACCTGCAATTATATGGTCTGTGTTTTCTTGCTTTTCTGCAAGTTGAACATTACCATCAGTCCATACTACTTTTCCATTACCTAATGTATGTTTTTTCTTTTTAGCTTCTCTTTCCTCTTTACTTTGAGAATCGTAAAGCCATACATTATTTCCAAATCTAGTTTGGTCATTTACAGATATTGTAAAGTTGTAATAAACTGCACCATCTTTGCCTTTAACAAATTTTTCTTTTGGTAGTTTATCTACCCTAATACTCGTACTAATTAATAAACTCATAATATAATTTTTAAATTAAAGATTGTAATTCTGTTTTTTGTTCTTGTGTTACTAAATATTTTTCTTCTACATAACTCATAGTTTTACCTGCCTTTAAAACCTTTATAACATCAAACCAGTCTTTTGTACCTTTTGTAATTTTTGGTTTGTTATTATGTTTATGTATGGCATCTGCATCCTGTGTGTCATCTATTAGAAACAAATTACCAAGTGCATACTTTTTTCCATAGCTACTTGCAGTTCCAAATTTCTGTGGCATTTGCATACCCTTTTGATCTAGCTCTACACCTACTATTGCACTTGCTTTCATTCGCATTAAACCATCAGTAATTATAGCTGTTGATTTTATGGTATGACTATCAATAAGTTTTTCATTAATTCTTACTGATAATCCTAATGGTATTAAAAAGGGTTTTATAGCTTCTAGTATATCTTCAGCAGACCTATAATAATACTTACCAAATTTATTAAACTTGGTTTTTTTAGCTTTTAATTCTGTTTGAATCTTAGCTATTTTTTCGTTAAATGTGTGTTCTTTTTTCATCAACTAATTTTTCTATTTGTATTTGTTTAAATTCTAAAGCATCTTTTAATGCCTTAGTTTTATTTTTCTCTTTATCAAGAGCTTTAACTAATGCTTCTACTCTATGATTAAGATACTTGACCATTAAGATACTATAATTGTGTTTCATACTTTCTTTGATGTTCATCCTTTAAGTCCTCTAATGCTCTTTTACGAATATCAAGATGTCTATTATGTCTATCTCGTTCTTTAGTGTGATATGTAATATCAAACTCACATTCCCTTATCGTTTCCTCTAAGTTTATTTGTTGTTTAGTTTTAAGTTCTTCAACTATATGTTCTGTCATAATATAAATTTAATTTATTGCAAGTTATTAAAAAAATATTTAATAAACTAATTATAGACAAAAAAAAAGGATTAACCTAAATTAACCCCCTTTCTCCCAAAGACAAAATGAACAGAACTAATCAAAATTAATTATTTATCCATTAAATCTACAAACTCTTTGTATCTATTTATCAACGAAATTAGATCATCATTTGATAATTTTACTATTTTTTTACTTTCTAATAGTAATTCTTCTGCAATATCATAACCATATTCCTTATTAAGATTTAAAGCAAACTGGTATTGTTTTCCTTGAGACATAACATTACAACCATAACATTGTGGTCTTGCATTTTTTTCTGACCACCTTAACACATAATGTCTCCTGCTAATAAAATGACCACATTGCATATAATCTTTATAGTGTTTTTTAGTTTCACAAGTATAACACTTAACATACCCTTTTTTGTCTGCTGATTTTAGTCTAATATATTGACTAAATATTGTATCTAATTTTTTTATTAATGATTTTCTAGTAATTTTTCTAGGCATATTATTATAATTATAAACAAAGAAAAGAAAAAAGAAAAAGTAAACAAAAAGAAAAAAGAAAAGAAAAATACCCCCCTAAAAAAGAAACTAATAATATTTACACGATCCAATAGGAGTGATTACCTAAAGTTTAGCAACTTAGACTGATTTGCGACAGCTGACAAATATATAAAAAATTATTTTAAATAAAATTTTCTGTATTTATAACAGACTTTAATTACTAAAAATAATAGTATTATACTCCAAATATTTAAGTGTGGTTCTCCACACATTCCTAGTAAGTGTTTTAATGTTTCCATATTATCTACCCTGACCTATATATTTTTTTTTGTATTGTTTTGATGTCTTTAATCTACTTGCATTTTTACTATGTGGATGTGATCTTCTTTTATTTTTTCTATAAGTAGATATTATCTTTTTTGGCATTATTTTCTAAGAATTTTTGCAGTTTTTTCTATACCCCTTGATGTAAAATAAAACCCTAAACTCATTATTACTATTTGACCTAGTAAATCTACATATTGATTTGCAATATTAAAATGTCCTATATTACCATCAGTAATAGCAAATAATGTATATAAAACTAAACTAAAAATAGTTAATAGAGGTCTTATGTTTTTTGATAGCCAACTATCACTTTGCATATCAGAAGCGTGTCTTGATGTAATTTCTTTTTCTAAAGATAATTCGTGAGACATAAATATTTCTGTCATTTCTTTTTCAAATGCAGCTTTTTCATCTTTTGTCTGTACAAATTTATCTACTACTCCTGAAATTTTATCAGCTATGCTACCACCTGCACCACCAAATATTTTTGCTAAGATTTGTTTCATTTTAATATATTTTTATATGTAATACTAAAAAAAGAAAATAAATATTTATCTCTAAAAAATCATTCTCATAATCTTTTGGGTGTATTGAAACCCCAACGATAAAAGTAAAACCACTTATTGATCTATCAATTAACGCCACTTCGTATTTCACGACATTACATAGTAAGTTGTTTGTGTTCCTTTTCTTACTGCTCTTAATATTCTGTTTCTGTTTGCTTTTTTATTTACATAAGAAATGTGAATCCATTGAGGACTAGAATCTTCTTGTGCAGGGTCTCCCCCAAATTCGTAAATAAGTTGGTCAAAATCAGAATTTTCTTTTAACCACTCAAACAGCTCTCTATTAGATTTTTCTCCCTTTGTAGTCATATCTATTGCTTGTCCTTTTGTATGTTGCGACTTAGCTGTTGATCCTACTTTTTCACACAGCTCAGGACTTCTATAAAAACTATTAATACGAATAGGGTGTTCGCACCACTCTCGTAATGGTTGGAAAACTTTTTCTGCTGTTACTTTCATACTCTTAAGATGTGTCTCTGTTGGCACATTCTTAATTTTATGTTTCGCAGCAGTCTGTGAATATGTCGCTTCTTTATAGCTTATATTATCACTTATCTTCTCCTGATTCTTCTTCGTTGATTTCTTCGTAGCTACCATCTTTTAAATCTATGTTTATTTTACCATACTTTTCTTCAAGTTCTTTTTTTGCACCCTCTTGCTGACTTACTATGTCTGCCCAAATATGCAACAAACTATGTTTTTGTGTTTCTAAAACTCCAAGATCGTGTTTAATTGCACTTTTCTTTTGTTCTTGTTCTTGTAATTCTTTTAGTTCTTCTTTTGATATTTTACTCATTTTTAAAAATTTAATTAATAATATTCAAATATAGTTATTTACATTTACATTGTTGTTTTAGTTCGTTCACTTCTTCTTGTAATTCTTGTATTGACTTAACTAATACAGGAACTATTTTAGAATAATCAACTGTTTGTGTATTAATTTCTCCATTTTCTTTAATAGCATCTTTTTCTCCACCTACTGCTTGAGGTAAAATTTCTTGCAGTTCGTGAGCCATAACTCCAAAACTTCTTCTGCCATTTGTTTTCCATTTAAAGTCATAAACTTTAATATTAGAAACTTTTTCTAAACCATTAAATTCTTGCAAATCTTCTTTTAATCTATAATCAGAACTTGTTGTAAATAAAGTTGCAGTTCCATTAGTTTGTATTTTACCAACAGCACCATCTGTGTTAAAATATTCTTGTAAATCAGTTAAATTATTATTATCTGAAGCCTGTACTAAAGTTGCTCTTCCTTTTGAATCATTTTTAAACCCACTTCCTAACAAATGAGATGCACTTGGAATTGATGTTGCTCTAAATAAAATATCTCCTGTATCTGTAATTGTCATCCTTTTAGATGGAGCTCCACCACCTGAGTTTGTAAAAAATTCTAAATCTGCAACATCATCTGCACTTCCTCTAACTGCCCTAATAGAAGCCATTTCATCTGCTTCAGCATAACTATGAAATGACACCCTACCTGTGTTATCACCTGAACTATTACCTAATCCTGTTACTTGTAAAATACCCTCGCCACCTGATGTTTTTCCTTTAACTGAAAGTATTGTATTACTTGCACCAAATGTGCCATTAATAGCTGTACTTCCAACACTAATATTTCCATCATTTAATATGGTAAATGCCCTAACAAAAGTAATTGCTTGTCCTGCTGTTCTTGTTGCTCCATTATCAACTCCAAAATGAAATTCTCCACTATTTGTTAATGTTAATCTTGTGGCAGGTTTATTTGTTGTAGCATAAGTGCCATAATAAGCATTAGCAGTTATATTAGTTTCATAATTTTGTCTTGATGTAATTCCACATCCCTGAGTTCCAACATCTAATTGTATATTCCCTGCAATTAAATCTTGAGGAACTACACCAACTCCAACATTTCCATCTTTCCCAATAGTCATTCTTGTAGTAGCTGTTGTATTATTTGCAGCAGCAGTTCCAAAAATTATTTTTGATCCACCATTTGCACCCTGTAATCCTATATGTGCGTGTGATTTTCCTGTATTAACAAAAGTTCCTGTGTTTGGATCTCTTTGTGTGTTAAGCTGTAAATTAGTAGAATCAAAATCTACAAAACCACCATCAGTAGTACCTCCTAATAACAATTCTCCTGAAGTTTGATTTCCTCTATTAATTGATGTATCTCCTCCAAAAATTGCTCCTCCACTTTCGTGAAAGGCAACTTTTCCAGCAGAAGTTCCTATTGTAATATAATCTGCTGTGCCACCACCTATTGATTCGCCTTTAAATTCCCAAGTTTCATTTCCTACTTGTGTAACTTGTAAAAAGGTTTGATTATCTGCTAAACCAGAAATGTTAATTTTTTTACTTGTTCCAGTCATATTGATATTTCCACCTAAATCAATATCATCACTAAATGTAGCTGAGCCACCATTTGACATATCTAAGGTTAAAGCAGTTATAACTGAGCCACCATCATTACCTTTGAATAAAATATCTTTGTCTTGTATTGATGAAAATATTGCTAAATCATCAGAATCATCTTTAAATTTAGCGTATTCAACTCCATTAACTTTTAATCTTATATCGTTTCCACCTGCATCTAAACTTATATCACTTCCTGAATCTAAAGTTAAATCATCAACTGAAGCTATTGTTAAAATACCTGCTCCTGTTTCTGTTAAGGTTGCAGCATTTGAGCCATCTCCTGTAATGGCTAATGCCCCTAATAAAGTTGCTCCAGTATTGGTAGTTTGGAATTTTTCGGAATCATTATAATAGAGCGAAACCTCTGCTCCTTTTGTACAATTAATAAAAGGTTGGTTTCCTGTTCTTGAGCGTATAAAAATACTTTCATCTGAACGAATATATAAATTACCAGTTCCTGCTTCATCAATATAAGAATTGGAAGAATCGTGGTAAATCTCTAAATCTCCTGAATCTCCAAATTCAGCTTTTACATTATCTGTAAATGCAAAGTTTTTAGAAACTATTACTTTTACAGCACCACCATCAACTCTAAAATATTCTGTAACTGAACCAGTACCATCATCACTTCTAAATTTTATATCCCCATCATCGTGATAATTATCTATAAATAAATCTCCTGTATAATTTCTAATAAGTGAATTTGTAGCATCGTGGCTTAGTTGTAAATCTCCACCTGCACCAAATGTCATAAGAATACTATCAGGAATTTTTATTCTTGTATCTCCACCATCAAATTTTAAGTATTCTGTTACACCACCTGTGCCATCATCTGTTTTAAATATAATATCTCCATCATCAGCAGTATTTTGTATTACCAAATTTTCTGTTGTCGTTTCTATGTATGAATCGCTACCTGCTGTATGATAAATTTTTAAATCTCCACTACCACCAAATTCTATTTTTTTATCATCAGCTATTAATACAGCATTTGCAAATTGTGCATTTTGAGATGTATCTAAAGTGATAGCAGTTGAATTATTAGAGGATAAATATAAACTTCCATTATCGTGGGCGTGTAAAAATTGTTTACCACCTGCAACTAATTTTATATTATTAGCACCTGCAAATTCTAAATAAGTATCTCCATCTCCAAAGTGATATAAATATTGACTTATATAAGCATTTCCTAAAATTAAATTAGCATAATCAAATCCTGTTGCAGTTTTATCTACTGTTGTTGTTGGCTCTGTTGTTGTTCCTTTAAATAAATTAAATGTATTAGAATCTGAAGCATCTGCAAATAGTCCTAAATATCTATTTGAGCCATCATTGTACCTACCATAGAAACCAATATCAACTGAATTAGCTGAATTGTCTTTAGCCATAGATATAAGAGGGTCTTCGACTGCAAGTGTTGATGTATTCACAGTTGTAGTTGTACCATTAACTGTTAAATCTCCTGCTATTGTTAAATTTCCCCCTAAACTAGCATTACTTGCATCTACAGAAAACTCCTCTGTTCCATCAATATCAAATTTATATTTACCATTAGTAGAAGCTATATTGAAAGTATGTAAAGCGTGTGCTGAAGTGTTTGTTCCAGTTGTTATAGATAATCTTCTTGTACTTCCACTTCCACCCTCAAAATATTTACCCTCACTTGCTAAATCTATATCAATTTCTGCTGACGAAGTTATGCCATCTGTATCTGTAACTCCTGTAACACTAACTCCTGCACTTGTAGTTTCAAATTTCTTACTTGCATCGTAATACAAATCAACTGAAGCACTATCTTGACAAAGTATAGCAGTTTTACTTACACTTGATTGAATATATACATTTGAACCTTGAAGAAATAAACTGCCTGTGCCATTATCTTTTATATAACTATTTGAACCATCGTGATATATTTGTAAGTCTTCCCCACTACCTGCTATAAATTTATTTCCATCAGTAACATAAACGTGCCCACCTGAATTTATATTGCCTGTTGTAGTAAAAGAACCTGTAACTGTTACTCCATTTGTTGTAGTTTCAAACTTTTTACTATTATCGTGATAGAGTTCAACAGAGCCATCTGTTTTAAATCGTGCTTTAAATTCATTTGAATCTGGGTTTAATATATCTACTTCTGTACCACTAATTCTTAAATTACCTGTACCTGTATCTTTAATATAAGAATTACTGCCATCGTGATATATTTCTAAATCTTGCGAAGCACCAAATTTAATTTTTCCACCATTCCCATCAATAGCCATTAATAAATCTTTACTTGCAACTAAAGATTCTATGCTTCCATCTAATTTGAAATATTCTGCTAAACCACCTGATCCATCATCACATTTAAAGATAATGTCTTTGTCATCTACAAATTGTTGTATGTATAAATGCCCTGTTGCACTTGCTACTTGATTTATAAAACTATCCGAGCCATCGTGAAAGAGTTGCAAATCATCAGAAGCACCAAATCTAGCTTTTACACTATCTCCAAATCTTGCATCTTTTAAAAACTCTATAAATTCATTTGCACCACCAATAGATAAATATTCAACTGTTGAGCCACCTGCTTCAGCGTGAAATTGTATTTCTTTATCAGTAGTAATATTTTTAATAACAAAATTTTGACTATCATTTGATAATCTACCAAACTCTGCACTACTTGAACCTTTTAATACAATATCATTTCCACCTGAGGTTAATCTTAAATCATCTACTGAAACAATATCAAAATCTCCACCACCACTCTCTGTAAAAGTAGCTGCATTAGAACCATCCCCTGTAACAGATAAAACCCCTGTGATAGTTACATTAGAACTAAATGTAGCACCTGTAAATACTGAACCACCTGTTGCTGTTAAACCACCTGTAACAGTAGCACCATCACTTGTGGTTTCAAATTTCTTACTATCATTAAAATACAACTCAACTTTATTGCCACCATAAAAAGCAGCCATTGTTCTATCTGATGTATCTTTAACTACTATGTTATTGTTACCTTTTAAAAGTCCATTAACTTGAAGATTACCACCGATTGTAACATTGTCAGGTAAACCTATTTGTAATTGCTGACTACCTGCTGAGGTTTCTATTTCGCCTGTTGTACCTACGATTGCAAAAGTTTGACTATCAAGATCAACAGAGCCAGTTCCACTATTTCCACTAAAATCTAAATCTTCTAAAGTAATTTTTGCAGCTACATAATCGACTACTGCTGCACTTGTTGGAATAGTAGTGTCATTATCATTTGAAGCAATACCATCAGCTTCATCAACAAACTTAGTTATTGTAATACTTTCTCCTGTATCTTTTAGTGAACCAAATTCTAGTGTTCCACTTGCCTTAAAATCTCCTGCATTATTAAGATAAACACCAGTTTGATTTCCTGACCCATCTGTAAGTTCTCTTAACGAAGCACTAATAACTGCATTATCAATGGTTTTGATAAGTCCTACATAAGTGTTTGATATTTTTGTGTTAAATAGACTTGCCATAATTTATCTTTTGTTTATTTCTTTTTTTTTTCAAAAATGTTTTTAATTTCTCTATGTTATTCTTTTTAGGTTTATATCTCATAATACCCAACCATTAAATGTTTGATCTTGACTAGGACTTATTTGGTCATTTGTGTTACTTGTATATTCAGGGTAGTTAGATTGATTAAAATTCATATAATCTACAAATCTTCTACCATAATATTCTCCATTATCTCTTGCCTTTTTTACTATGTAGTCAAGTTCATCTTTTGAGACAGTCTCAGCAGTCTCGCTACTATGCTTAAATACACCACCATTTCTTATCTGTATATAATGAAATGGGTAAAATGCTGCTTGTGCATACCATATTAAAGCAGGTACTATATAATCATTTAACAATGTCTTATATTTAGCGTTTGCACTAAGGTCAATGTCTCCACTTGTAATCAAAGAACTTATCTTATCATATAACGCTGTTCCTGTTATATTTTTTATTTCTAATTCCTGACTTAATTTGATAAAAGGCAAAATTTTGTCTGTATCAATGTTGCCATCCATATTAGAATTTCTTATTAAATCTGTTCTATTTAAAAAAAGTGCTGTTGCCATAATTATTTCTTTTTCTTCTTGCCAAACATTTTATCATAGTACGCTTTTGTGTACCCTTTATATCTCATATCTTTAGGTGCTACTGGTACTTTTTGTGCATTTCTAGGAAACTTAAAACCTAAACTTTTAGCTTGTCCTGATGTTATTTGTTTTCCCATACCTGCATTATCCCATTTTTTTAGATATGTCTGTCTATACCATCTATGCTGACAGCGACTTCCCCCTTTGTATAACCATATAGAATATTTGCCTGTACCTTTTTTTCCACCTTTAGAAAATTTAGGGTTTACTGCTTTTTTTGTCATTTCCAAAATGTCCTCTTTTCTATATACCTTTTTTGCCCTAACCATTTTTTTACAAAATTCCCTTGAATTAGAACCTGTCTTTGTAGGATTGTAAACATACCTTACTAAAAATTTACTTAGTTTTTCTACTGATTGTTTACTTGTTCCATCTTGTTTGCTTTCTTTTGTTTTTCTAGCTATACCTGTACTTACAAATTCATATATTTTTGATAGTGTAGATTTCTTTTCTTTATTAAGCTCTTGTATAACGCCATCTAATTCGTGATCTTGCTCGTAATCTACTGCTCTTTGATCTACTAAATCATAGTCTTTTAATAGTTCTTCTTCTGTCTGACCTAAGTTTATTAATTCATCAGCAATTTCTCCACCTAATTTATCATCTAATTCAGGTTTTTCTTTGCTCATTTGTATTCCTGTTTCTTCCTCTATATCTTCATCATCTTGTAAGTCTGTATCTATATCAGTAAATTCAAGAGGTTGTAAGGTTACAAAATAAAGTTTTAGACTAATATCATTATAAGCTAATATTTTGTCAAAACAATCTATTAAAATCTCTTGTAGAGGTCTAATAACAGTATTGTCAAACAACAAACTTGCAGTTTTAATTTCATCTGCATTAGAACCAAATCCACCATTTTCTCTAATACCTAAAAGAAAAGGACTAACTATTCTATGACCTATCATTATTTTCCTAGAACACTCATTACTTAAAAATTCATATTGTTGGTGTGCATCAGATAATTGTACAGGTGTTAAACTTGGTTCTTGTTCTTTAGAATCTGAAAAACTAAGTATAAATTTACCTGCATTACTTGACCCACTAAATTTTTGTGCTATTTTGCTTTCTAATAATCTTCTTTCTTCAGGGTTCGGTACTCCATTGTGCATTGAAATTAACATTGTAGGACTTAAACCCTGTTGTATATTGTTAATATGGTAATTGCTTATTTCTTCTTCTAGCTCACAATACTGAATACATCCATTCCAAGATGGTGTACTATAATAGTATAAACCTGCTTTGTATGGTTTTATGTATAGTATTTCTATTGCTTCGTTACTTGTACCAAATGCAGCTATTCTTTTAGGTTCTTCATTAGGTTTAATTTTAGACCAGTCTTTAAAATAATAATATGCTTCTACATCTCCTTTTTCATTCGCTTTTTCTGATCTTAATGTTTCTACTGGAAAATGCTCAGCTGTCGCTAATGTTTTTCTGTCTTTTGAATAAACAACCTGTATAGCTGCTTGACCAAACAAATAAAAATCATAAGCAATTTTTCTAACACAGTCTTTTTTAAATAAAGAGACCATTTTAGCGTACTGCTCAGGTTTTTTATTAGCATTTAAGGCATTTAAACCTTTTCCAAATATTTGTTGTGCTATGCCATTTACAGCAGCGTGATTTGTTGCACTACCATTGTATCTATCTAAGATATATTGAAAATAATCATTATCTTCTCCAAACTTAACCCAGTCTTTATTGGGTTGTTCTTTCATTATAGGTGTGGTATAACTACTTAAATTTACTAGACTAATTTCAGACTTTGAATTTGTAGCAAATTGTCCTAAACTATTTCTTTTTCTTTTTTTCATATTACAATATACTCATTATCAAATGAATTATTAGTTACATATTGATCCTTGTTAATACCATAATGGTCATTATCGTTTTTCTGATCTATGTCTTGGTCAGTAACAAATATTCTATCTTTATAAACTCTTTCTTTTTGGTTGCTATCTGTTTGCCATATTTCATCATACATTTCCCATAGACTTAAATTAGTATTCCAGTAATTAAAATCTGCATATAAATCTAAATCATAAAATCTTGCTTCTTTAAATATTGTATTACCACTAGCATCGACATAACTATTTGTAAATTGCATATAGTTTCCACTTGTAGTAACTGTATCTTCAAAATATGAAAAAGTTTTGTTTAACGAAGCATCTCTTACATCAATAGTAAATGACCCTAAATATTCTCTAGGTATTACACTAAGTGTTTGTGATGAATTTGTAGTCAATACTATCATTATGTATATAACGATTAAAATAAGTCAATTTGTAAAATAAAAAAGCACCCTGAAAAGAGTGCTTTGATATACTAATATTAAGAGTTTATTAGTGCTGAGATAGCAGATTAGTTTACATCTATTTGTGTACCCTGTGATTCTGCATTGTATGCTGCTGTTGTAACAAAGTCAGGTGCTTCTGTTTCTTGTGAAACAAATGTTAAAGAGTACCCATAAAGGTCTCCCATAGCTGCACCATTTGAAAATGTACCAGTTGTTAATTCGCAGCCGTGATCTTTACCTACCAGTCTAAAATTACCATTATAATCTTCAACTATAATATGAGGTCTTGATACTGCAAGTAATTTAATCTCAGCTTGTGTTTTTTCTTCTTGAAAGATTAGGTTCATTACTACTGATGTTTCGTAAAAAGTCGTTCCATTTTCTCTACTACTTGTTACAGTAGTATCTAAAGTTGATGTACCCTTTACATCAAACTTCATAAATGTTGGACTTCCACCAAAATCAGTTACCATTTCATTTGCAATAGTTAAAGCACCTAAAGTACCATAATCAGCAAATGTGATAGATTTAATGCCACCTACCCCTGTTTTACAAGGTAGCTCTCTCCCTTTTGTTAATGTACAAGCCATATTATTATATTTTTAAAAGGTTAAAAAAAAGGTAGAGTAAAACCCTACCCCTTTTTATAAATTATTTATACTGTTGGATCGTAAAGTACAATTTCGCTTCCGATTCCATACTGAACACCTGCTGTGTATCTAGCAATAAATCTCACATTTTGAGAACCATCTAAGTCTGCCATATCTAAAACTTTTACAAGATTTAAATCATTTAATAGACCTGTTCCAAAATATAAATTTGATTTTTGTGCTAACATCATTTGGTTGTCAGAAAGACCATTAGCCATAAAGATATTGACACCATCAAATGAAAGACCCTGTCCTGAGTACCACATTTGACCTTTATCATCAATACCATTAGCACCAACGCCAATAGAATAACCACCTAAAGCTCTTACATACGCTTTCGCTACATTTTTAGAAACATATAGGTTCAAATCTTCTTTACCATAAACTGCATTAGGACAAGCATCTACTACTTTACCCATTTCTGCAATAACATTAGCGTGAGTAACAGTAGTTCCTGTAATGTCAGAAACATCTGAATCTGCTTTTGCTAGTGTAACTAGACCATCATATTCTCCTGCTGTTGCATTTGCACCTACCCAAATGTTTTGCTCATTTTTCGCTGCTATTTCTGCTGAAATATGACCGATAAAAAAGTCTGAAAATTTAGGTGGCATATTTTCAAATGCTGAATAACCCATCTGTGCTGCTTCCCAGTCAGACACAAAAGGAGTTTTACATAATTGTAAGTTTACTTGAAATTCCTCAGGTTGTATGATTCTCTCAGTAAGAGTAACATTTCCTGCATCAGTAAAATCACAACTAGAATTTGCAATAAGTCCACTTGTAGCTACCTTTTTGATAACTTCTTTTAATTTAATGTTCGGTTTAACTTCAATACCACCTTGTTCAATAGTGTTTGAAGAAAGGAGAGCTGCTGCTATATATTTTCCTGCAAATTCCCCTGCATAAGTTGATGTAATTGATAACGCCATTTTTTAAAATTTATTTATTATTTATTTTACTTAAAACTCTATCTAAAGTTGATAGTTTCCTTCTTTGTGAAAATTGAAATTTATCTTTTTTTACTAATGCTTCAGGACTATGTTTAATCGGTTCAGCAGCAGGTGCAGATAATTCTTCTTTCAATTCTTCTTTAACTTCTTTTTCTGAAACTTTATTTTCAACGACTTCTTCTTCGTTTACTTCAATTTTATTTTCAGAAAATTCTTCTTTTATAGTTCTTGATTTAGGTTGTCTAGGAGAACCATCTTCTGCTTCTGCTTCAACTTCTTCTTTATCTTCGTATGATCTCATTTCTTCAACCACTTTTTCTAAATCAGAAACTCTGTCTTTTAATTCTTCATAGAATTTATACAAGTCCTCTTTTTCTTCTTCGGACTTTTCTTCTGCTTCCACTTCCTCTTTTTCAGGAGCTTCATCAGAAACTTCTCTAACATCAGCAATTACACCCTCTTCTTCAACAACGACTAACTCGCCTGATTCTAAGATGTATTCGCCAACTGGCATTGCAACCTTTTCATCTTCTGTTACGATAAAGATTTCTTGCCCTTTTTCAAACGATTCTGCTTCTACAACAGTACCATTTTCTAACTTCCTTTCTTCAAGCTGTACTTGAATATTTAAAAGTGTACGAATTTTGTTTATCATTTCACTACTTTTCATAATTACTTATTTAACGATTTATAAATTTAATTTTGCATTTTTAACTTGCAACTCTGCTTATTACTCCTATGCCTTGCGCCCATAATGAGCCATCACAGCACTCCCTAGAGTAAGTATCTTTGTCTTTACATAGACAACCCCTTGTACTTCCCTTTGGACTTGTTCTACTTGGTATATATGTTTCTTTAGACATTTATATTAAAAGTATGGATTGTCAAGAAAAAGGTCATTTAATACTAATTCTCCGATTTTACCATAAGCAGAATCTACTTTTTTGTAATTTGGTATTTGCTCAGGTTTAATTCCTAATTCTTTAGCAGCTTGATCTGCTTTAATTATTAGATCATTTACATCATCAAATTCAGAATCTATCTTTTTAATAATTTTATCAGCTTTATCGTATAACTTATTTCTTCTATTTTCTATTTGTTTAATAGATTTTAGAACTTCTTTTTCTACTTTAGTTACTTCTTTAATTTCTGATAATAATTCTTTTTCTTGTTGAGCTGCTTTTTCTAAAGCAGACACCATTTTACCTAAATCATCTGAAACAGATAATTGAACTTTCTCTAACTCAACCTTATCTTTAGGGAGTTTGTTTAATACTTTGTTTATGTTGTGTTTATTAATCATAATTTGTTTATTTACCTATTCCATCTAATTTTTTATCTGCAATAACTCTTTCGTTTTCTAATTCTTCTATTTGTTTTCTGTATTGTTTTACTTCACTTGGTTCATCTACTCCTAATTCCTTAAATGCAACCTCTAATTCTTGTAAAGCACCCTCTGCTTCTGTAATTGCATCTGACCAGTCAAACCTTATAATGTCTGATGCTTTAATTACTAACACTTGTGCATCATCATACGCTTCTTCAAAAGCATCTTGCATCATAGCTGCTGTTCCTACTGCATCTTCTAAATCTTCCATTTTAGAAAGTTTAACTTTTGCCACAGATAAATTTACTTCTTCTGTGTTAATTTTTTTTAAAACTTTATTAATGTTGGTCTTGTTTATCATCTTATATTATTTTTTAATAGGTACACAATTAGGTACTTTTTTACCATTTTTCATTTTCATACCATACTGCTCATATCCTGCTTGACAAGGTTTTTTTAATTTATGTTGTTTACAAGGCATATACCACACTTTATCTTCTAATTCGTGTTCGTGTGATCCCTCACATCCCATATCCTGTGCAACTTCTTCTGCTTTTTCTTTTGAGGAATAAGCAAGTCTATCTGCAATAATAGCAAAATCATCATCTACTACTTTATCAAGATTTATTTCTATTCCTTTTACAATATCTGCAATTTGACTAAGTAATAAATCAGCTTCTTGCTCACTAAGTCCAGTAGTATTATCTTGTGGTCTTTCCATTTTATCTGCAAAGTAACCCTCTATTGAGAATCCTTTTACTTTTCCTGTTTTTACATACTCATTCCACACATCATCATTGTTTACTTTGACAGCACCCATCCAAGTACCTACTGGTACATCTAAACCATACTTTCTTGACTTGTCAAACTTAGTATCTTCTACTATCCAACTTTCTACTAGAGTAAGTCCACTTAATTCGTGCTTATGTTCTAGTGTTGAATTGTTTTGATTACCATTTTTAAGGTATAATTGTGATGCTTTTTCTACTGTGTCTTTAGAAAAATATATATAATATTCATCTTTTCCTGCTTTTCTATAAATAGGTTTATTAGGAATAAGTAATGCACCCATTAATATCTTTTTTTCTTTATTAACTTCTGCAAGTTTTATCTCATCAGACTTTAATGCTAAAAAATTTTCTTCTATTGCAGGGTTTTCTACTATTGAGATTGCTTCTATGCCCATCATACTTTGAGCTTCATCTAAAATAAGTTCTACGATTCTCATATTTTTATAACGATTTTTTAGTTAAATTTTGTATTTATATTGCTGCACCATCAACAATATTTCTTTCCAGTCCTTGTGCAGTTGTTACATCATTAGAAACCACAAATGCCTGTATAGGTTGTTGTGATTGATCTCCTATTGCACTTGCTAGTTGATTTAAGCCACTATCTCCTACTGATGCTATGTCAGGCATTACTGGAGATGGTGTCGCAGGTACAGCAGGTGTAGCAGCACCCCCTGTTCCACCCTTTGCAAAACTTGGTGCTGATGGTTCTTTACTGCTTGTTATTGATTTTACATTAGCAATACCTGCTGCAACTACTGCTGCTGCTGCAATAAAGTTAAAAGGTGGTGGACTAGCTGATAACGCTTTGTTAGCACCTGAAAATGTATCTCTAATTGCCTGTACTATTGCTATTGCTTTTCCAAATTTACTATTTTTACCTACTATTGATGCTAGATTACCTAAAGCACCTGTGATTGCATCTTGTTTTGCTACTGCTAAATCTTTTTCTATCTTTTCTTGCTCGTTTGCATTAGCTTGTTGATAGTCTAATAACTCATTGTTTGCATCAATATATGCTTGTGTTCCTTTTTTGTATGAATTTCTTTTTGCAGTAAGTCTTTCTTCTTCTATTGTTTTTTCTAATTCTAAATCATCTAACATCTGTTGCATACGAGCCATATCATTCTCCATCATTTCTGCATTAAATGCTCTTTGTTCTGCTTGTCTTGCTGCTGTTGCTTCTGTATCACTAGCTTCTAACTCCATTTTTTCTTTTAACAAAGCAATTCTGTTTGATTCTTGTTCTGACATAAAACCAGTAATCTGTGCTTCTACTGCTTTTAGTTCATTTTTAGCTTCTTGTAATGCAATGTTATCTTCATCTAGTCCTGTGAGTTTAAATTGTGCTTCTGCTGCTGCTAAAATTGCTTGTGCATTTTCTAGCATAGCTTCTTTTTGACTTGTAAGAGTAGCTTTTAATTTATCATTAGCTTCAATTCTATCGGCAATACTAATAAGATCATTGTCTCTTATTTGTCTTTGTTGTTCTGCTTGTATATCGTATTGTTCTATTAAACCTTGATTTGCTACCCTTGCTAATTCTGCATCTTTTCTTAATTGTTTGTTAGCTTTTGCTGTTTCTGTTGCAGCTTTTATGTTTTCTGCGCTTAATGCTTCTGTTGTTACTTTTGCTATATTACTAACTTCCGAAATTGCTTCTCCAAAATCATTAACAATACCTTTTCCTGCATCAAGAGCTTCTGTACCTATTTCAATAACATCTTCTTTTACACCATTTAACTCTGCTTTAAGTTCTTTAATTCTTTCAGGATCGTTTCCACCTAGCCAAGATTGTTCCCACGCTAATTGTGCGCCTAATAACGCTGCTTTAATAGCATAAAAAGAAAGTTTAATAGGAGTAAGAGCAAGAGTAAGAAGATTACCCATTATTCTACCTAGAGCATCAAAGTTTTCTGAGTTTTTAAATATGGTATCAGCTACTTGATTAAATATAATTTGTGCTGTCTCTGTTGCAGTAGTAAGAGCATCCATAACTGTTTGGTTACTTCTAACTGCTTCTGAGATAAATTCAAATGCTTTTTGTAGTATAAATAAAACACCTGCGAATTTAGCTAAGTTACCTATTGTAGAACCGACTTTTTTGACCCCACTTGCAGCACCTTTTGCTGCTTTACCAATTTTAGATACACCTTTCTCAGTCTTACTATTAGCTTCTTCTACTTTTTTTTGCAGATTAGCTACTTGGTCTTGTAATTTCTTTATATTTTTTTCAGCTTCTTTTGCTTGTAACTCAAAATCAACTACTACTTTTTGTGGCATCTCTGTTTTGTTTTATTTGTTTTATCATTTCTCTAAAACTTTCAGCAAGTTTATATTTACCTTGAGCTATCTTAATATTCTCAGTTTCTCCATTTGTTATTTGTAATAAGTCTATTATATTCTTTATCATATTTCATTTAATAATTCTAAACTACTTTTTCCTGTTATTAGGTTTGTAGTTATGCTGTTAATTTTGTATGTATAATTATTTAACGAAATTTTATCGTTCAATTTTAAATTATAAAAGATTTTTAATGGTAGATACGCTTCTACTTTAGTTAAACGCTTGTTATTGTTAAACACGCTTTGTATATATGTTTTATAATTTCTTTCAAATAATGTATCAGTAAATACACTTGCATTTGAATTTTCTGCATTGTATTCATTAATTTCTAAATTATAATTTATATTTATTTTACTGGTAGATGGGCTTGTGCTTAATGAATTTGATGGAATAATATAATCATTAACTGATGCAATAGTTCCACTATCATTTCTTAAAGAAATATTATCTCCATTATTAATTTCAATAGCATAAAATATTACTGGCATACCAATATAAGATTGTTTATTGTCATCTACTGACCAACCCCATTGTATGTCTGTATCTGCACTACCTGTTAAATTAATTAATCTTTGGTATTGCAAATGCTCAAAACTTACATTAACCTTATATTGATTTTGTGGTGCATCAAAAGAGTCAAGATCAGAATAATCTAAAGAACCCCATTTTCTGTTGTTTAATTGTTCATATTGTTTAGATAAAAATGTACCTAAACCAGTATAAGAAAAATCTATTTCTTTAAAAGGTAATGCAACATCTACTGTGCTTTTTGTTGAATCTACATAATCATCTATGTTATGTGTTATAGAAGAAGCTGCATAAAAATCATCTAACTTTTGTATTACAATAGTGCCTGATTCATTTACAAATGCAGTCAAATTAAACATCTTAAATATATTAGTTAAAAAATCTATTATTTTTATCTTAGGTATTTGTGCTGATATATTAAAAGGAATAGTTGTACTTGTTGTAAATGCCTGTGAGTTTTTAAATGCAATAGTAAAACCTGAACTTCCACTTGCTTGTTCATCATCATCATCAGTTACAGTAACACTAAATTCCCACGATATATTAAGTGCATTAAATGTTACTCCTGCTACTGATGCTATTTCTATTGAGTACGAACCTGTTGGAACTGTTATATTACTAAACATAGTTTGTAAACCAGTTACATTACTTAGCTCACTATATACACTACCATTTCTTAAAACCCTTACACTATATGTTGCATTTGTAGTTGGGTTAATAGTTAATGTATTAGAATCTAATGTGTGTGTGCTTGGCATTGGTTGGTAAATTAAAGCATTACCTGATGCACTAAAATATCCACTTGAGCCACTTACAATACCCATAGGTGTAGCAGTTACAAAAACTAAACTTAGTTGTGTCTCTGCTTCTACATTTCCTTTTTTTCTGTGTAACCACATCCATAAATTATAAAATTCTGTAACAGATGTGTTATTAAAAAAATCATTACTAAATGTTATTTCACTATATTGTGATTCTATTGCATCTATAATATATTGTAGTCTAATTGCATATTTTAATTCTTTCCAAAAAACCCCATTAGCATTATAAGAAGCATTTGAATTATAATATAAATTGCCTAATTGTGCATTACTTGAAGCACTATCATATATTAATTGTTGTGTATGTGTAATTAATGGAACACATAAATTATTGTTTGTTAAAGTTGCTTCTATTTTATCTTTAATTTTTGCATAAGTATAGTCCTCATTTAAAGCATCTAAACTACTTAAGTTTCCTAATTCATCATCTCCTAAAACATCTTTTAAATTTACAGTATTACCAAAAAATGTAACTCTATATGTGTGTGCTATATTATTTTTTAAATCTACTCCCTCTAGCTTTATAAAACCATCTTTAAATGGAATATTATTTAATTCTATTTTTGCTTTTCGTTTTTTTCTACCATCAAAAGTTCCTGAAATATTAAACCTTTGATAATGTCTAAATAATTTGTTGTTTGTTTTAGAAGCAGGTAAACTAAATGTTTGAGTAAACTCTGTAAAAATTTTAGCTATGTCTTTTACATTTTGTATCGTTTGTGTAATAGATACGCTTTCATCATTAAATAAATCTACCCTAACATATATTGGTGTTAGGTCTTGATCTATATTTTGGTTTATGTATAACTGTAATTTTTGCATTATCTAACATTATTAATATAATCAAACGCTTCTTCAAAGTCTATTGTGTATTCTATTAATCTGTCATTTAATTGTGTCTTTCTTGTAAAAGCACTTGTAACAACTTTTACTGGTATTGTTTTTTCTACTTGTGCATAGTTTTGTCTGCGAACCCATACATACTCTGATAACAATAATTCTTCAAACCACTCATTTGTAAATTCAGGGTAATATCCTGAGCTTAATCTTATTTTACCTTTGCCCTGTTTGTTATATGTTTTTATATTGTGTTGTGTCGTGTCTAGTGTTGCTGTGTTGCTAGTTGCAAAAGTTACTAAACTTTTTTGATAGGTTTCTTGTGTAGTGTTTAATGTATCTACTAATTTTGTTTGAAACCACAATTCTTGTATAGCACCCCATTTATTTAAAAACAAAACTTTAATAGGTGTGTATTTACTGCACTCTAATCTTTCTATTGTTATTGTTTGGCTTCGTAATGTTACGCTTGTTTCAGAAGCATCAAAATCATTATATTGTACAGCAAGATTTGTATCAAGATATGGAAAAGAACCCTCGTAACCACTTGGTGCATATACTTTATAACTATCTGTTCCTACATAATTTGGAGATACTAAAAATACTTGAGAACTATGTATTTTTGGGTTTACTCCATCAGTAAATATTCCATAACCATCTATCCCTGTATGTGTAACTGTGTCTGTGCTACCTACTTGTGTGCCACTTGCATTTGCTTGTGGGTAAAACTTAATTGCTCTTGAAATAGCAATAGTATTGGCAGGGTGTGAATTATCTGTTGCTACTGCTACATCAAGATAGTCTCTACATAATTCTGATATTTCAAATTCTACATTTGATCCTGCTGTACAAGATTTTATTATTGTATATCGTAATGTGCTATCTATTGTTAATTCTAACTTAGCTGACACAGCAGTAGAGGGTGTTAATTTTACCTCATATCTTGGACTTCTTAATTTTATTATACTCATTTTTTAGTTCCTAATATTATTCCTTTTTCTACATCTAATGCAAACGCTTTTTGAAAAGCATCAAAATATTTTTCCTGCCCTTTGTTAAATGGTTTTGAAAAAAATTGTGTAGCTCTTAGACCTGATAAATATATACTTCTTGTTATTAAAAATTGCATAGATTGTTGTGTTATAAATCTACCAGTTTTTTTATCTCTACCTTTTATTTTTTTTTGTTTTACCCATTTTTCTATTGCTTTTGTTAAGCCACCTGATTTGCCTGATCCTGTGCCAAATTTATAAGGACTTGTAGGTGCTTTTTGTATTCCTTTCCATACAGATTTTTTAGGTAATTTATTTGGGTTTGCACCTTTTACCCCCTCATCTACAAACTCTCCATAATCTTCCATAAGAAATTGTACAAGCAATGCACCTTTTTCTACTTCAGGTTTAAAAGACAATGACTTATAAAGTTTACTTGTATTGTTTCTATTAGGGTATTTACTATCCCCCCTGTCTCTACTAAGGTTACTTCTTGACTGCTGTATAACATATTCAGCAAATTTTATTAATTCTTTTTTACTTTCTTCAAACATTATAATTGCCAGTTTAAACCTGCTTTTAGATATAATAAATCTTTATCCCAAAATTTAGTTTTTTCATATTCTGTAAATACACCAAAACTTTTTGTTATTTTCCAACCAAACATAACTCCATAATTGTAATCTATCCAGTCATTTTTTCCTAAAAATCTTTCATAACTATAATTTTCATTACCCCTGATATGTTTGTGTATAGGGTAAACATTACCCCAACTATGTAACCACCATTTACCATCATTCCCATAATGGTAAAAATCTAATCCGACAACACCTGACAATGTGCCTAAAGTTCCTATGGCATCTAACTCTCTTTTGTTATAATGATTTACAATATCTTCATAATCGTTTTTTCTAAAATCTAAATCTGTGTCTGCTACTCTTTCTCCATTTTCATCTAGCCAGTACCAGTCTATTGCATCAGGTTGCCCATCAAAATTATAATCTATTGAGTAACCTACATCTTGGAAACCATACTCGTAAGCTAAATCCCACCAGTTTACATCACTAGGTGCAAGATATTCTGCAATAGGAGAATAGCCATAAGGTTTGTGTGTCCTTACAACTGACCCTATACTAAAATTAAATTTTTTAACAGGTAATCTAAATCTTACATCTGCTGCTTTATAATCTAAATTAATTAGACCATTTTGTTGCATCTCTATTTTTGCACTCCAGTATTTTGCTAAATATCTTACAAAATATCTTTGACTTGTAAACTCTCTACCCCTTTGTTTTCCTTTTGTATATTGAAATAAATATTCAAGTCCTTTTATTGATCCTGAGTTAGATTGTAAACTAGAGTTTTGTTCTGACCCATCATAAAACTTTTTAGCTTTGTTTTCGTAGTCAAATCTTGCAATTCTACGCCATCCAAAACTTAATAAATAATCATTAGATTTTTCAGGTGTTATATCTACAACATCTCCCTCTTGTGTTACAAAATATCTGTCAGGTGTAAATAATGGACTGGTTTCTGAATATGATGTGTATAAAGTAGAATACTTAAAAACATCTTTAAAAAATTGTCCTTGTATGTTTAGTGTTATTAATAAAAATAATATTGTTAGTAATTGTTTCATATTAAAATTTGTTTTCTATTAGTTTGTCTATGTGTTTGTTTATAAGCTCAATACAATTTTCAGGTAATTTTAAATCTATACCACTTTCTACTCTAATTATTTCTTTGCCATTATGATATAATACAACAGTAGGTAAATATTTTATATTTTCTTCTCTAAATAAAACAGCTCTATCTTCCATTGTAAAATAGTAAACATTGTAAACTTCAAAAGGTGTCAGCTTTACTTCTGATTCTTTTACAAACCCTGCTGAAAATTGTACTACACTAATATCGTTTTTAAACTTTTGACTAAATACTGTGTTACTAAAAAGCAATATAAAAATTAAAATTCTCATTTGTTTTTGCTTATTTGATATAATCTATCATCTATTTTTTGTAAGTTTTCTTTTATTTCGTTTATGTCTTGTGAAAGCACATCTTGTTTTTCCTCTAATCTTTTAACAGTTTCTCTTACAAGCTCATCTTTATATTGAAACTCTATTGGATTTACAGAATTATCTTTTAAGTCAATTACATTTTGTGTGTTTTGTGCAACTGATGATGACAAAGTAAAATATGTCGTTGCTAGAGATATTGTAAAAATTATTATTATTGAAATAGTTTTTAGATCAAGTGTTAATTTTGAGTTTTCTGAAACTTCCATTTTAGCATATAGTTATATCGTTATTAATTATTATATCCATATTAGCTGACCATCCTGCTAACTCATTTTCAAACCTATCGTAAAAAGGGTCGCAAACAGGGTCTCCATCTAATTGGTATTTGTTTGTGTGTAGTGTTCCTCTTTTTAAAACTTGCACCACTTTGTTAATTACACCTAATTGTGTATTGAGTATGTTTTGTTCGTTAGTGTTTCCTTTAAATATATCTATTGTTTCTTCTTTAGACATATTTACAATATCCATAGTAAGTAGTGTAATATTAAATCTTAAAACCTGTTCTCCTATTGAAACACTATTAATAATTATATGACCAAGTGGAAATATATCTTGCTTTCTAAGATTGATTTGTGTGATGTCTCCAGTAGTTACTGTATTGATGTTTATGTCATCTAACAACTGGTTTTTAATTGTTTCACTTACTTGATAAAAACCCCTTACTCCCTGATTGCTCATTTATTAAAACTTTTTTTCATTCTTTTATTTTCTATCTCTTGCTTTTCTTTCATATAAGTCAGGGTGTACAAACATTGATGTAGGTCTAACTTAGTGATATTTTCAAATCTTTCAACACACCCTTGAGAGAGTGCATATATTGATTGAAACCATCCATATTTTCTTGAAAAGTTAGAAACGCTGTCAAGTCCACCTTGCTCTCTTTTTCCAAATAACTCGCCATAGTCCTCGACAAGTCTCTCCCTAAACGAAACAAAAAAAAAATTGACCCCATAACAGCAGACATTGGCATTTCTAGTAGCTCATCTTTTCTGTCTAAGTCATATTCTTCTATTAAATATTTGTCTTGTATCTTATCTTTTACTGGTCTATATAGCACATTCATAGCGAGGTGCATATTATCCCAGTTAGATATGTGTGTGTCTAAGTCAATATATTCTCCAAAACTTATATTATTAAGATCAGGAATAAAACCAAACTCTTTGCTGTTTAAATAAAAGCTATTTGTAAGAGGTGGTTTCTTTTCAAACATATCATTAATAATTTTAGCCACTCTTTCTGCATCAGACATTTTCATTTGTCTTACAGCTGTGGCATCTAAATTGCAAAATATCTCTATCATTTTACATTGTATAAAATAGGGATCATCATTTTGCTCTTGTAACTTGTGAAACTTTTGATATTGACCTAAAGTGATTTCGCTTAAATCATTAGGAACACTTAACTTCTTTCTCATAACTATATAACGAATTTAATTTACAATTTTTAATAAATAAAAAAGTGAGCTAA
>Ga0209992_10001025_pt1 | contig 32469 bp, 35 predicted proteins | sample 2SBtaG_2_FD_182564 | JGI IMG/M metagenome (GOLD analysis project Ga0209992, IMG submission 182564) | Deep subsurface microbial communities from Kolumbo volcano to uncover new lineages of life (NeLLi) - 2SBTROV12_ACTIVE470 metaG (SPAdes)... | ecosystem: Environmental > Aquatic > Marine >... | reverse complement strand
TATCCTGATTTATCTTTTGCCATTGCAACGACTCTTAGTTAAGTTTTGCTATCATGACAATAGGTAGGCGAGCACGCAACAGTACCGCTAAACCAATACAGTAACAGATTGGTTTTAAACCTATTGTCGCGTGCCCAATGCAAGTGCCGTGCTTTACTTTATGCCTTATATGAATGATATAAGGCTTTAAAAACGCCCCCTTGCAAAGTGGCCGCGCAGACTACCGTTTCATGAAAGAGAACGCAAATTAAAATAGGACTGTAATGGTGAATGACGGGTTTCCAATAAATACAATCAGCGATATTGTTTCATTACCTAGCTTTAGAGAGGTTCTGCCAAGTCCCCATCATATTGATGGAATGATATTCGCTGTGGCATCGGCGCCTGAAATTCCGATGCCGGAACAATGGATGCCTTGGCTTATTCAGTCTAGCAACAGCCAACTGGTCGATAAAGATGTAGATAAGTTAGCCGACGCTCTCATGAACGGCCTGCGCGCGCATTTAGACTTTATGCGTCAAGAAAAGTCTCCCCTCCCTTGCGAATTGCTAAAAACGTTAGAAATAGAAGGTAGCGCCTACCCATCCCCCGCACTAGAAAATTGGTTGAATGGACTATTACAGGTGCATAAACAGTTAGAACCGGTGTGGGAAGATGCATGGCAGCACTTAGAGAAAAACAGCACTGCGAGTGGAGAAGTGCCTCCATACGATAAACCGGCTTCATCTGAGCAGGCAGAGCCTGCGGAAGCAAGGTTATCACGGTGTTTAAAGTTGTTTTCTACACTGGCGAATGTGGAATTAGCACTTTCATACCGAAATGAGAAGCAAGCGAAGGAGCTCAAAAGTAACATGGGGCTGCTTGTAAAGCAGTTGCCATCGGTACTCGCAGATTACACGAACCTTTCAGGGGAGCTTGCAAGTTCGTTACCCAATCAATTTGAAATGTATACCAAAATAACTTAATGAAAAGCACGATATGGTGCTGTAGCTGATTACAGGAAATTAACGCTGTCGTTGATGCTGGCGTTGATTTAGCGTGTGCTTAAGCGAAGCGGTATAGGTGTCTAGCTCTAGCTTCGCTTTTTCATATTGCTCGTTAAGCAGGCTAGAAGCAGGCTCTCTCATAAGCGCCTTGAAGGCGAGGTCGGTTTGCTTTAGCAAATGTTTAAGGTGCTGATTACTATCATCCATGGTAAGTCTTCCGATCTGAACAATTCATTAAAACCGAGAAGTGGGGTCTACTCGGCGACTATGTGTACATCAACATCACGTTTAGTTACTTAACTATTGCTAGGCAGTACAGTTTCCATAAGTACTGTTTCCTTAAGTACTGTTTCCTTAAGTGCTGTCTAGCGCGCATATTTTACGGGTTTGCTTTAGCGTTACCCCTAAAAAGGTTTCACCACCGCGAGACAAACGATAGCGAGGATAATTAATACCGGCGCTTCATTTAAAAAACGATAAAAACGGGGCGTGTGTCTGTTTTCGTCCCGTGCGAATTGCTTCATTAACTTAAACAAATAGAAGTGATAACCGTAAATAGCAAGCAACAACAGTAACTTTATATGAAGCCACCCTGACATTTTAAACCACGTGCCCCCGTAGCTGACAATGAGTGCAACGCCGAATGCCAGAGTTAACAAGGCGAATGGTGTAACAAAGAACCACAGCCGGCGTTCCATCACCTTAAATTCATCCTTTACCACTTGAGATTGCGTGGTGGCATGGTAGACAAACAACCTAGGTAAATAAAATAGCCCGGCCATCCATGCCAACATGAAAAAGATATGCAGTGCCTTAAACCATAAAATGTACATATTAGTAATGAGCCTTTTGTAAGAAGCTTTGCAGGATATTCCACGTAACTACGCCAATAATATCGTTAAGCTCCTGATCGTAAATATAAACAGCGCCAGAGCGCGAATTTTTGAGATGTTCATACACTTCGTGCAGTGTGGACTGCGCACTTATGCCTTCCATATCATAATAGTTTAAGGCAGATGCATCGTGTTCCAAGCTGACATTGTATTGGACCAGTTTATACTGCACATCTATTTCAAACTTTGACTTCTGAATGACAATTTTTGTTGGATTACTTTCTAAGTAGTTGAAAAGTGCAGCCTCTGGTGCATCGTGAAAAAGTTTGTACTCTGTGTTCATGGCCGCAAGTACGCCGGTTTTTTCAAGGGCCTCGCGAATAGACGAAATGGCGTAAGGTAAGTTCTGGTAGTCGAGCTGACGGATGAATATGGAACGGTTACCGAAAAACTGCGTTGAGGTCACGTAAGCAGGCACAATGACAAGCATAGCTGGCAAAATTATTTGCGGGCTATATGAAAGCTCCATAACCGCAGATAGGGCAGCAAGGGGGGCGTGCAGAACCGCAGTCAGCATGCCGGCTATGCCCAGTAAAGCGAAGCTGTTGGTAAACTCAGGAACGTTGATAAAGTAGGAAAGCGGTAATAACAACACCGCGCCGGCCAGCATGCCAATTACCATCACTGGGCCAATGATGCCGCCCGGTATTCCTAAACCAATAGCAAACACCGCCAGTATCACCTTGAATATTAGGGTAGATACCAGTAGTAAAGCGCCCGGAGAGCTATCAAATAAATGCTCTACGTCTATAAAATTAGCACCAAGCGCCTCGGGGATAAACATACCGATTGTACCGGTTATTAGCGCGGCAAGTACTAAGCGCCACACCATAGAAACGGGGCGAAACCAGGTCATAACGCGCATTAACTGGCTGTTGAATAACACCGCCAACATGCCCAGTAAAACACCTAACAGCACCAAGTAAAAGTACATCCACTGGCTGAACGCGTTAAAAGATAAAAACGACAGTTCGTTCACTTCGCCAAACACTATTCTGGTCAGTACAGAGCCGCAGGCGGCCGCTAGCATAATGGGAACAAAGATATGAATTTTGTATTCTCGAAGCACCACTTCCATAACAAAAATAACGGCGGCAAATGGGGTGTTGAACGATGCCGAGATACCTGCAGCAATGCCGCACCCAGCCAGAATACGTATACTGTTGTAAGGCAGCCTAAGCCATTGCCCTAAAAAGCTACTGCCAGAAGCGCCCATGTGCACCGATGGACCTTCTCTTCCTACAACAAAGCCCCCCGCTAAGGCAAGCATGCCGCCAAAAAACTGGTTTATTGTGGTTCTAAGTGGGACATAGCCGTAATAATACTTAACCCTGTGTATAACGAAGGGGATACCCAGTCGGTAATGCTTGAAGCCAGTAAGAAATGCGATGAACAGTATTAACCCTACGCTGATAAAGGGCATGATAAGCCAAACTAACCAGTCGTAGGTAAGCACAGCTTGAAGCGACGATACGCCTGTTTCTTGTAGCCACTCAACACAGAGTCGAAACAATATTATGATAAGCGCCGCGCAGGTTCCCCCTACAATGCCCAGCATGCACAACTGAATGGATGTGCGTGGGTGAGCTACTTCCTCTCTTAAAGCCTGCAAGCGCATGTTGTGGTACAGTAGATTAACGTAGCTAGCAGCTTACCATAAACACTTAAAATTCATAATATTTAGAACGCTTTAGCACTGAGTGTTTTTTATAGATGTAGAGAAGATGACAACAGATCAGTTAAAAGAAGTACTAGGCAATTATAAATGGTCACTGCTGGTGGCGCTTATTATGTTAGTCATGGTGGGGTTTGGTTATAAACTCGCCCGAATGATTGATGAGGGAGACCGTAAAAAAGTACAGGCCCAGCAAGACACTATTGCCATTTTGTCTAGCGAAAATAACACCCTGACCACGAGAGTAAATCAACTTGAAGTGGCTATAGAATTATCAAAACTAGAAGCAGAAAAAATTACCAGCATCTTAAGTGAGCAGAAAAAAGAGCTAGAAGCGCAGCAAGAGCTATTAAGCTTTTACGAGCGGGTCATGGCCCCAGAAAAAGTTGATGCAGGCTTTGCCATTGAGGGGGTGGAAGTCTTTCCCGTCGCTGAAGAGACTTACCAGCTAAGAATGGTGTTACTTCAGGCGAAGCAGAAGAAAGCGGTGATAAATGGCAATGTAAAAATTGTGATTACAGGGAAGCGAAATGGCGAGCCGGTAACGCTAACATCGGGTAAATCAGGTGCATTGGGTGAGGATGTGAAATACCGCTTTCGCTTTTTCCAAGCGGTTAACCTAACGCTCACCATTCCCGGCGATATAGATATTGAAACCATCGAGTTATCTACCACTGTGTATCAATATAAGACGCGAAAAGATAACTATGAGCTAAGCGTACCTTGGAATAAGGCGCTTTCCGTTGGCGTGGAATAATTCCAAGTTAATGACTATAACTAAAACCTGTATCGAGAAGCGTTAGCTTAGCGCCACGCACAATCACTTGCGTTATTAATACAGGGAAATTGTCAGTGATATGTGGGTTTAAACTCTTCAGATAAGCGCTCAATAATTGGCTATATGTAGGTTATTTCATTCAAAAAAGTACCAATAACCATACCCTACTAGGAACGCAGGAATAGCCGAGTAAACAGTAGCGATCAGCGCCGCTTTCGGAGAGAGCGCAATAGCAGGGAATAGGGCATCACCGTCGTTACTTATTGCATTACCCAGCTGCGCTGAAAACGGGATTGCGCCATTGAGATAAAGACTGGTAACTAAAATTTGTGGGCCACAGCCTGGCAAAAAGCCTACGATAATGGCTAAAGCGACCAAACCTGGCCCCATAGTTTGTAGCGTACTGGCAATATCAAGGCCAAACCACAGTATTGCTAATTCAAACATCATAAAAGCAAGTACCACCCAAGCCAATACAAATTGCGTATCTAATGCTGCTTTTTCCTGCCACCGCAAGGGAGGCGGCGTTACATCTTCCTTTGTAACAGATGCGTATCCCGTTCCCGACCCGCAAAGCGCCCAAAGCGCTAGGCTTGCAATACACAAGGTGGCGCCAATATTGGTAAAGGTTTTTTCCTCAATAAAGAAGTATTCGTGAACAGGCAGTTGAAAAGCTAAAGCAAGTGCAATGGCCAGTGAGGGGATACAAATTGCTAACCAAAACCAAGTAGATAGTTTAACCGAACCTTTACTTATTACGCTCTCACTTGCTTGACCTTGTAACCCTGACTGGGCGCCTTTATTTTGTGGTGCTTGATAATTATGGAATTGATTTACCGTAAACCCAGTTAGCGCACCCACGGATACGCTTATAGCCATTACAATCAACGCGTCAATAGGGGATTGAGCGAGTAATAAAAATGCTGCATCACCCATCGTACTGGTTAATACGGCGACAACGGCACCAAAGCTCGTTACTCCTCGGGTGTATTGAGTAACAACAATAATGGCCCCACCACAACCTGGTAATGCACCGAGTAAGGCTGATAGCCCTACTTCATGGACGGGGTGTGTTTTCATGTAGCGCCCAATCGCATCAGCTGAGATGCGACGTGTGGCCATGTAATAAAAAGCAAGAGAAGCATAAACAAAGGCTGCAACCTGAAAATATGCATCAGATAACACGCTTAAAGTGACAGTACGGGTATTGTCGTTAAAAAGAAGTAACGCGATGGCTAACGGAAGAAGAAGTCGCTTATTGAAAAGCAGTAAATGAAGCGCACCTTGAAATCGACGTGGGTGACTGCTAGTCAAGGCTCTTAGTCGAAATGCCGTTTTCTGATTTTTCGCTGTATGAGTGGCCGTTTCCATAGCGTGATACCTTCGAACCTTTTTACTGCTGTGCTTTGCGCTATCGTTAAAAGCGTTCCCGATAACAATAAAGGCGCACCGGTTTATTGGCGCGCCAGCACGTTTTTACTATTAACTTTCTAGGGTAACCGTTCCCTGCATTATGCCAATGTGGCCTGGGAAAGAGCAGAAAAACATATAGTCTTCATCTTTACTCAACCCTTTTACTGAAAACGTGGTAGAGGTTTCTTCACCGCCGCCAATAATTTCTGTAGCGCCAATGACTCTCTCATCGTTAGGCTTAATGTAGTTATTGTCTAAACCAGCGCTCATACCGTCGGTTGCTACAGCTTGGCCGTCTGCCTTGGCTGTCATAACCCAGTTATGGCCCATAGATTGTTTTGGTAACTGACCGGTATGTTTAAGCGTGACGGTAAACTCATCACAGCTCGCTGGAATAACCACATTTGACGTATTAAATTGCATGGCGTCGTTACTTTCTACGGTAACAGCACAGTCATTTGCAAAAGCGCTTGAAGCGAAGAAAAGAAACGTAGCGCCTCCAAGTAACTTCTTAATCATAGATAATGTCCTTGAATTTAGATGAATTACACCTATCGGTGGAACGAAATGGTTCATCCTTACATACGTATCAGCGTATCACTAGATCAAAACAAATGCTAATGGTTATCATTTGTGTTTGTTGGTGCTATGCTCAATGTACTTTCATTCGTGTAACGGCAAGTAAACGTACACAAGGTGATATGCTGCTTACCGCGCCAATTAAACATCAAGCTAATCAGTTGGCTTTATCGAGGCGCTAGTTAGCTTTATAGCGGTCAGAATGAAACGCAAACCGTTATATTGAGTAAAAAGAGTGATCGAATAGGCCATGCACGGATAACAATAGATATGAGCAGGTTCAAAGCAGGAGAAGCTTGCTAAGCGCAGTACCTAAGTTTTCAACCATTTTCATCAACACAAGGACACGAGTAATGACAGCGACACGCACAGAACGCGACAGCATGGGAGAGCTTCAAGTACCCAAAAACGCACTATATGGCGCGCAAACGCAACGGGCTATAAACAACTTCCCCGTAAGCGGTCAGCAAATGCCAGAGGCATTCATTCGCGCACTCATCACCGTCAAAAAGGCAGCGGCGCAAGCAAACATGAAACTTGAAGCACTAACCGTTGACCGCGGGCAAGCCATCGTTAACGCGTGTGATGAACTGTTAGCAATGGATGATGTATTAGTACACTTTCCGGTAGATGTGTTTCAAACCGGCTCTGGGACGAGTACTAACATGAATGCGAATGAAGTGATTGCGCAGCTAGCCTCACGTAACGCGAATGAAAAAGTACACCCTAACGATCATGTAAACTATGGACAAAGTTCTAACGACGTAATACCCACCACCATTCATGTAAGTGCGGCAATTGCCCTATCGGGCGAACTCATCCCTGCGGTCGAAAGCTTAATTGAGGTGATTGAAGTCAAAGCAGAGTCTGTGGCGCAATACTGCAAGACAGGGCGTACACATTTAATGGATGCTATGCCTGTTCGTATGGACCAAAGCCTAATGGCGTGGTCGGCGCAGTTAAAACAGCAGGTAGCAACTCTTCGCTCAGTGCAGCCCGCAATTCAAACCCTAGCCCAAGGAGGGACGGCAGTAGGGACGGGGATAAACGCCCATGCCGACTTTGCCCCAGCGTTTTCTAAAACGTTAAAAGAACTCACTGATATTCCGTTTACGCCAGCAGATAATTTTTTTGCACTTATCGGCTCGCAGGATACGGCGGTAACTTTATCTGGTGCGCTGAAAAGCTTAGCGGTGACGTTAATGAAAATCGCGAACGATTTGCGCTGGATGAATTCCGGCCCGCTAGCTGGGCTTGGCGAAATAGCGTTACCGGCATTACAGCCTGGCTCGTCTATTATGCCTGGCAAGGTGAACCCGGTAATTCCCGAAGCCGTGGCAATGGCTTCTGCTCAGGTTATTGGGAACGATGCGGCCATAACTGTGGGCGGCCAGTCTGGTAACTTTGAGCTTAATGTGATGCTGCCGATGATTGCGACCAACTTGCTTTCAAGTTTGTCGCTAATGACCAACAGTGCAAGCCTTATCGGTGAACAGGCGATTAAAGGGTTTACCGTTAACCAGGGTAATTTAGAAGAAGCGCTTTATCGAAACCCCGTACTTGTAACCGCCCTAAACCCGGTTATTGGCTACGCTAAAGCTGCGGAAATTGCAAAAACCGCTTACAAGGAAAATAAGCCGGTTATCGATGTGGCCGAGGCGATGACAGATATTCCTAGAGACGAGTTGGCGCAACTGTTAGACCCTGAAAAGTTAACCCGGCCTTAAATACAAAACATGCTCCCTAAACGCAAAAAAGTGCGACCGAGAGTCGCACTTTTTCGTCTTAACGCCGCCGTAAAAACCTGAGCAACAATGCTAGCCCCCTTTGCCGCATAAAAACTATTCGCTTGTTGGCATGCTCTTGGCTTAGTCATTGAAATAAAAGTATGCCAATAACGTGTTAAACACACCGCACAGTTGCTGTATGTACACGCAATTTTTGATACAGTGACACACTGAAAGATTTATACAGCTGCGTTAGACAGCAACAACATATTGCGCTAATAGGTTTTGCTTTAAAGCTTAGTCACAAGCAACACCTTTTCGGGAAGAAAAAATGACAGAAACTTGCTTTCGCATGAAGGGCACTACGCTCACCAGTATTGTGTTAGAAGTATTAGATTTTGAGCCAGATAACTTTGAAGCTCAGTTGTCTCAGAAGGTTGCCAGTGCGCCACAGTTTTTCACGCGTTCCTCACTGATATTGCACCTCATTAAGCCCCTATCGGCCACTGAATTCGAACTACTTGTTGCACTGTGTCGCAGGTTACAGCTACAGCCTATGGCGGTTAAAGGGGAAGTGGCAGAGCTAAAACCAACGATTAATGACTTAGGTCTTGCCGATGTAAGTCAAAGTAAATTCACAGATAGTACGCTTCGTTCACAAAAAACAGCGCAAAGTGCTGAGGTTAAAAGCGAAAGCACAACCAACAGCGATGCGGAGTCTGCTCAATCTCAAAATAATGAGCCGGCCGCACCGGCAAAAGCTGAAGCGATAAGCCCGCCTGCTGTAGCTACGCTAAAGCCTGCCAAGGTGGTTAACCGCCCGGTAAGGTCTGGTCAGCAAGTTTATGCAGAAGGGAGCGACTTAGTAGTTACGGCATCCGTGAGTGAAGGGGCCGAACTGCTTGCCGATGGCAACATCCATGTTTACGGGACACTGCGCGGCCGTGCGCTCGCAGGCGTAAAGGGGAATACCGGCGCTCGCGTATTTTGTCAGTCGTTAGATGCAGAACTAATTTCAATTGCAGGGCAATTCATTATGCATGAAACCGTGAAAGGTGAATGCTGGAAGAAACCTGCGCAAGTATTTTTAGAAGAAGAAACGTTACGTATAGAGCCGTTGGCTTAATGCTTTGTACGCACTAATAGGAAAGAATAGATGGCAAAGATTATCGTAGTAACCTCAGGAAAGGGAGGTGTGGGTAAAACCACATCAAGTGCAGCAATTAGTACAGGGCTTGCATTAGCAGGGCACAAAACCGTGGTGATCGACTTCGATGTGGGTTTGCGAAACCTCGATCTGATCATGGGCTGTGAGCGTCGTGTTGTTTACGATTTTGTGAATGTTATAAATAAAGAAGCGTCGCTTAAGCAGGCGCTTATTAAAGACAAGCGCACAGAAAACTTATTTATTCTACCGGCTTCTCAAACCCGTGATAAAGATGCCCTAACCGTTGATGGTGTTCAGGCCGTACTCGATGAACTTAAAAAAGACTTCGAGTTTATTATCTGCGATTCTCCAGCAGGTATTGAGCAGGGCGCACAAATGGCATTGTACTTTGCTGACGAGGCCATAGTGGTTACAAACCCTGAAGTATCATCAGTGCGCGATTCAGACAGAATCCTGGGTATTTTACAAAGCAAGTCAATGCGTGCTGAAAAAGGCGAGCCGGTAAAAGAGCACCTTCTTTTGACCCGCTACAACCCGTCTCGGGTAGAAAGCGCCGAAATGCTGAGTGTTGCTGATGTTGAAGAAATACTCGCTATCCCACTATTAGGTGTTATTCCAGAGTCAGAATCAGTGCTAAAAGCATCGAACCAAGGGCAACCGGTTATTCTTGACGAAGAGGCTAACGCAGGACAAGCTTATGCTGACGCCGTTAAACGTCTGCTAGGCGAAACTGTTCCACATCGTTTCCTTGATGCAGAGAAAAAAGGGTTCTTTAAGCGTCTGCTAGGAGGGAAGTAATGGGCATTTTTGACTTACTCAAAAAGAAGCAAAAACCGAGCACTGCGGCGGTTGCCAAGGAGCGGTTACAAATTATTGTGGCCCATGAACGTAAGAAGCGCACCGAGCCTGACTATTTGCCCATGATGCAGCAAGAGATTATTCAGGTCATCCGTAAATACGTCACTATTGCTGATGACCAGGTGTCGGTGCAGCTAGACAATAACGACGAGTGCAGCGTACTAGAATTGAACGTTACATTACCTGATAGCAACAGCTGAGGGTATTACAAAGTCACGAATCAATTGCGTGGCAAGCTAGGCGGTGAAAGTGAGTAACAACTTAATCACTTTGCTTAGCTTGCGCAATGAGTGCTTCGTCGACATCAAGCTGCTTTGAAGCCTGGGCTATAAGGTTTTCATCAAGAGGCGGAGGCGCAACCTCAACACCTTCGCTTAGCGCGTTGACGATAGTTTCAAGTACTTCTATACGCGCCTGCCATTTGTATTCCCCATTAATAATATGCCAAGGCGCACAAGACGTGTGGGTGCGTTTAAACATTTCATTTGCAGCGGCAATATATTCGTTTCGCATTCGACGGTTGTGTAAGTCTTCTTCAGTTAACTTCCAGCGTTTGAATGGGTTATGTAGCCTCTCTTCAAAACGTTCCCTTTGTTCTTTAGATGATATATGCATAAACAGTTTTACAATGCGTACGCCGTTATCACTCAGCGTTTGCTCAAATTCGTTAATTTCGCGGTAACTGCGCTGCCAAATCGGGCGTTCAATAAGGCTGTTCACTCGTTCTACAAGCACTCGACCATAATGGGAGCGGTCAAATATATGAAGTGAACCAGGGGGCGGGATGTGTTTCCAAAAACGATATAAAAAGTGTTTTTCCTGATCTGATTGGGCAGGCTTAGCCACTGGAAAAACAGAAACACCTCTAGGATCTAGTTTTTCTGTTAGCCGCCTTATGGCACCACCTTTACCCGAAGCATCCCACCCCTCAAAGACAATAAGCGCTCGTTTCTTTTGATGATAATAGGACTGCTGCACGTGGAATAACGCTTCCTGATAGCTTACAAGTGCGTTTTTGTATTCATCCTTACTTTTAAAACGAGAACTTCCAAAATCGTCAAAAAGACTTGGGGTGGTTGGTTTTTTAGCGCCATATGTCATAATAAATCTCTTACTATTCAATGAGTAAAATCATTCTATAAGTGTTTTTATTAATTTTTCGCGACCAGCCGTGCAGAAATAAAAAGAACGTCTACACTTACCTGTCAATTTAAGCTATCAGGATTAGAACATGCAGTTCAATGTTTACCCTTTCTTTCTTTTTTTCCTTTTGCTCTTCTCCTCTCCTTCTTTTGCATCGCTTTGGAGCGAAAATGAACTTCATATTCAGCAAGGCAAGTTAAACCAGCCTTTCGCCGACGTGTCGGGCACCACATCAGACACAACGATAGTCACGTTTCAGCATGCCAGTGGTTGGGAGTACGGCCAACATTTTTTCTTCGTAGACTATGCCAGTACCGAGGACGACGACTCTCTCTACGCTGAGTGGTATCCAAGCCTGAGTACCCACGCCCTTTTTGACAGTACCTACGGCGGGGTATTGAAAGATATTAGTGTTGTTATGGGCGTGAATATGGCTCCCGAGTCAGATGTACTTAAGTATTTACCAGGTGTTCAGCTGCATTTAGACGTAGACGGCTTCCAATTTTTAAATCTCCTGGTTGCTGGGTACATAGACGACAGCGAAGGCATTAGCGCGGGCGGCGCACCAAAGGAAGGTGACAGCTGGATGCTAGATCTTGCTTGGCGATATCCATTAGCGATTAAATCTCAACACTTCTACATCGAAGGCCACGTTGAGTATATCGATGAGCGTTCTTCTGAAATACCGGGCGTCACTGTCGAATCGTGGGTATTGGCACAAGCACAAGTACGCTGGGATGCAGGAAATGCGTTTTTTGACGTTAAAGACAGGTTGTTTCTTGGTATTGAATATCAATACTGGAACAACAAACTGGGTACGCAAGAAAAGGACAACACCGTACAAGCGTTAGCAGTTTGGCGGTTTTAAACAGATACTTTCCGTTTTACCCTCTAACCATGAGAGATGGGTTAGCATACGGTTGAATCGTTAAGTTTCGCCCCAATAATTGCTAACTATCCGCAAGTATTAGATAATTGCGGCCAAGCACAAAGTGCAATCGCACTAGGTTAATGTAGAGGTGGGTATGTCTGTAGAAACGGCGTTGCCAATAGAGTTTTCCGACGCTGCCGCAGCGAAAGTGAAAACCCTTGTTTCAGAAGAAGAAAATCCTGATTTGAAATTACGTGTATACGTAACAGGTGGTGGTTGTTCGGGCTTTCAATACGGCTTCACGTTCGATGAGAAAGTAAATGAAGGCGATATGACCATTGAAAAAGACAGCGTGACCTTGGTGGTTGACCCTATGAGCTTACAATATCTTGTAGGTGGTGTAGTAGATTATGTGGATGGGCTGGAAGGTTCTCGATTTCTAGTACAGAACCCAAATGCCACTACAACCTGTGGCTGTGGCGCAAGCTTCAGCGTTTAGCGCTATTGAGTTGTACTCGCGAAGACTTAGATAGGCATACATCGCAACATTCCGTATGCCTATCGGTTGTCGCACTTTTCCTCTTTCCTTTGTTTACTTTTCGTGGCTACACTTGATTCATCAACGATAACTGTTTAGGACAGCGTTTATGAAACTGTTTGGCTCTACCACCTCTCCTTATGTTCGCCGTATTCGTATTGTGTTGGCGTCTACTGAGCATGCGTTTTTGAACCTTCAAATATTCTCAGGTGAAGATCGCGAACTACTCGCCTCTCGTAACCCAACGCTTAAAGTTCCGTGCCTCGAAGATGACGGCCAAATGATTTTTGACTCCCGTATTATTTATAACTACCTCGCTGACAAACTGGATCACGAAGGCTTGAGTTGGGAAGAAGAGAACCAGTTGACCTTAATCGATGCGGCCAACGATTCATTTGTACAGCTGATGTTACTCAAGCGTTCTGATTTCGACATTAGCCAAGATAAGATGTACTTCAGACTTCAAAACGAGCGCATTGAAGCAGTGCTTAGCGCATTATCCGAACAACTGGATGCAGGTGGCTTCAGCGGCTGGACATACCCAGAGATTTGCTTGTACACCATGATTGATTGGGTGCTCTTTAGAGAACTACACGACATGAAGGATTACCCTCAACTGCTGGAGTTTCATGAACAGCATCACAACCGTATTGAAGTTACCGCCACAGACCCTCGAAGCTAGGTTTTCCTCTAGTACCCACGGGAAAAGTCAAATTGGTATTTAAGTGGTTGGCCTTCAAGGTAGCGCTTGGCATTGTCTAGAAACACGTCTGCCACGTCACTTGGCTGAGACTCAGCGGCGGTATGGGCGGTAATGGTGATGTTAGGGTGGTGCCAGAACGGGTGTGTTGTATCTAACGGCTCTTCGCGAAATACATCGAGCACAGCATGGGCAAAGGCGCCGCTATTAAGCGCATTAAGCAGCGCCTCATCATCAACTGCGCTGCCCCGTCCTGCGTTAATGAAAACACTATGGCTTTTCAGTGCGCTGAAAAAGTCATTAGACAGTAAATTATGGGTGCTAGGTGTATCTGGCATTAAATTCACTACGTGATCGCATGCATTTGCAAACGCTGTGATAGTGTCTGGTGTGTACACCTTTTCTACCCCTTTTATATTGTCGCCACTTCTCGTTAAGCCTACAACCTTCATACCCAAAGCGTGGGCGACGGGAATAAGTGCTTGGCCTATACTGCCTAACCCCGCAACGCCTAGTGTTTGGCCATGTAGGGGAATGCGTTGCGACGCTTCCCATTTCGGCACACCGGCGCGCTGGTTTTGCTCAAAAGCCTTTGTGTTTCTGGCATGCTGAAGTAAATAGGCAAAAACGTATTCACGCATAAGTTTGCCAAAAATACCTTTTAGCCCAGTTAGGTTGTAGTCTGTTTTAGTGGCGTTGAGAAGCGGGGCGTTACCGGCCCAGGTTGACTGGCACCAGACCAATGTTGAACACTTATCAATGATAGAAGCGGTAAGGTCGGGGTCGGCGAGTAATACGGTCACATTTTCTGCATCGACCGCGTCAGGGCGATGAGTAACGCATTCAAGCTCGATAAGTGGTTGGCCATCCCTGCGTCTGAACGTCTGATTATCAGCCAGTTTGTCGCGAAGTGCTTTAGCAATCTCATCAGCCTCATCGCTTAAAATTGTCAGCTTAATCATCATTGAACCCCTTACTGTCATTTGCTTATCCTTCCCAAAGTAAACTTTTCTTTCCTATGCATGGACGTAAAATCGTCGTACTGGTTGTTCTAAAAATGTGATTTAAGTTTTACATTTTTGTAAATAGTGTTGGTGCGCGCTAACGCGTATCTGAAGTCAATTCGCAATGGAATCGCCATGCAGTCAGAAAATAACTATCAAAACTCCGTATCAACCGATGTTGATGTAAAAAATGCTAAAGTGCTTTCCCCTAAGCGTAACACGACTAAAGCTGAAACCACCGAAGGTTTGGTGGAAGAACAGCTTTCTCATTTTGGCATTGATGCCTCAAGCGAGTATGGCAAAGCCCTTGCGAATACGGCCCATCATTTATACGGCGCCCATGCGAGCGTGATGCAGCTGTGGGACATTACCAGCAATACGCTGCAAGGGCTCGATAAAGAAGACCGAGTGGCATATTTCAATGCTAAAAAATTTCTATCTTTTCAAATCGCTAAAATTTTGGATACGTTACAAAACCCTTTTCGCGCAACTTACCAAAGTTTATCAAGCGGAAGTGGCTCTCAGGGGCACTATCCTTTATTTGATAACGTGACTGCGCTGTTTTCGGCAACACCTGTGGTAGTTAGAACCGCAACCTATGTGTATGCCTGTACTGAATGGGTAGACGATGCGTTTCAGGGTAAAGAGTTTACCCATCAAATTTACTCGCGTTTATTAAATCCTACCAACATCTCGCTCGCCAATGCGATTGTTGATATGGAAGCTGGTCCTTATGCTGCTGACTATTTGGCGTGGAACTTTAATTCGGGTATGGCTGCAATAGACGCCTGCTTGTCTAATGTATTGAGCCATGGCGATGTACTCATTGTTTCTCGAAACGTTTACGGCGGCGTGTATCAACTGCTTCACGATTATTTCGCTCGACAAAACAGAATGGATATTCAAATAGCATGGTTTGACGGTTACGACACGCAAAGCTTTGCGAAATTTATGCAGCAAACCAAAGCGGAGTATGCTGATCGCCTAGATAATGGCGCTAATATGCATGTTTATTTAGAGTCGCCTTGTAACCCCCATGGTTACGTTTTGGATGTGCCAGGAATCTGTGAGCTGGCCCATGCGCAAAATGCATTAGTCATGTTAGATTCCACGCTGGCAACGCCCGTGCTTCACCAGCCGCTGCAACACAAAAATAAAGCTGCACGGCCTGACTATGTTATTCACAGCTACACCAAGGACTTATGTGGTAGCGGGGCAACAACGGCGGGCGTTGTAATAGGCGAGGGGCATCGTATGTTTCAGCCTAAAGGAAGTTCAGTTAATGGGGTAGACTGGTCTGAGACCATGTTTTGGGATGTGTACTACATTAAAGGCGCGTTTCTTGATTCTGAAAAAGCATTTGATGTGCTAAATGGCATGAAAACCCTTGAACAGCGCATGATGACCAAAGTCATTAATACCCAGGTCTTTACCTCTTTCCTTAACGCGCATAATCAAATTAGGGTGAACTGCCACGCACTGCCAGAGCATGAAAACGCCGGGCTTCGTGAAAAACAGCATACGCATGGCTGGCCTTGTACGCTGTTCACCGTAGATATGGCTCCCGCAAACTTGCCTCGCGATGTATTCGTACGTTTCTTCGATGCGTTAGAGCCGGCATTTAGCCATCAGGTAAGCATAGGTCAAAACAATACGATAGTTTTATGTCCTGCACTTACGTCTCACTCTGAGCTAAGTAGCGATGAACAGAAAAAAGCAGGCATAGAGCTTACAACAATGCGTATCGCCATGGGGACTGACAATGTAAAACAGTTAATTGCCCATTTTATGCTAGCCGCAAAGCATTTTATTGAACCGCATGCGCCAGGCTTTTGTGAGAAGTTTATGGCGAACGCTGATATTGACGCATTGTACGTCTCGGTAAGCGAAAGAGTATGTTCACAACACTTTAGCAGCAAAGCCAGTATGGATTCGCTCATGAAAGGTGCATAAGTGTACGTTTAAGCTCAAGAAAATGCTGTAAGCTGTCGATAGCGTTATGAGGATGTTCTCCTTCTCCCGGGCCTTTCCTTACGCGGGCTCGGGATTTTTTTATCTGCATCAAAGCGACATAGGGCTTAGCGCTTTTAGGCCTTTGGTGTACAGTAATAAATAAAATACCCTTAACAGTTAAACGTAACTAAGGCGGCGTTATGCACGAGTTTAAAATTGATGTGACCCTAGATGCATCATTGCCCTTTGTTTTTGCGGCGTTTCATGAGCCTGAATACCTTTCTCAGTGGTTTGCGCCTGGCGATTGCATGGTGACTCAAGTCATGATCGACTTTAAAAGTGGTGGGCGCTACCGCATCAAAATGATGTACCCGAGTGGCATAGAAATGTCGTTAACCGGTGAATACGTGCTTATTTTAGCTAACGAGCAGCTGTCTTTTTCTTGGGCATGGGAAGATAACATGGAAGAGTCTGTCATGACATCCGTTGACGTTCACTTTGAAGAAACGGAAGAAAATCAAGTGCGTTTAGTGCTTTTGCAGCAGGGGTTTATGAATAAAAAAGAATGCGATCAGCACCACTTTGCGTGGATGTCGTGCTTAGAAAAATTGGCTGTGCTATCGAAAAAGAAAAAAACGTTCAGCTAAAAACTATGTGCTATTAGGTATGCGCGCCTTCAAGTAATAAATAGCGTGTTTAAAAGGCAGAGCGCGTAGCTCTGCCTTTTACATTAACGCTCGCTGTCCTTTGGTTAGGTCAACGATGTCATTGCTTCTTTTCCACTCTTCTCTCGGTAAGTCTCATAGTCGTTGTAGCCTTCCTCGCCACCACCATACCACGTCGACGGGTCGTCAAATGAGGCAAGAGGGTAGTCGTGCTTGAAGCGGGTAGGCAAATCCGGATTGGTGATCCAAGGTCTACCAAAGGCAATCATGTCCGCATCGCCGTCAGCCAGTCGCTTCTCGGCGTCTTCTTTCGTGTAGCCACAATTACCCATTAACATGCCATCGTACAGCGCTCTGAACTCGGCTAACGTCATGGCTTCACCGCGCTCGTGAAAGCCAAATGCTAAGCCGTCCATAACGTGAAGATAGCCCACTTTCAACTTATTTAGCTGTTGTGCGACATAGGTAAAGGTCTCGCGGAAATCATCTGCGCCCATATCGTTAAAGGCGCCATTTGGCGATAATCTGACGCCTACGTTTTCCTCTGGCCACACGCCTAACACGGCGTCCATTACCTCAGCTAAAAAGCGGTAGCGATTTTCTAGATTACCGCCATAGCTGTCTTCTCGCTGATTGCTACGGCTATCTAAAAATTGATTGATAAGATAGCCATTCGCAGCGTGAACCTCTACGCCATCGAACCCTGCGGCTTTGGCGTTAATGGCTGCTTTTTTGTAGTCTTCTACGGTGCGTTTAATATCGTCCGACGTCATCGCTTTTGGCACTTCGTAAGGCTTCTTGCCTTTGGGCGTATGTATCTCGTCACCTTCAATTTTTATGGCCGAGGCCGACAAGGGCAAATCTCCGTTGTGAAAATCGCTGTGAGAGGCCCTGCCAGTGTGCCACAGCTGAAGAACAATTTTGCCACCCGCCTCGTGAACGCGATTTACAATAGAACGCCAGCCTTCAACCATGTCGTCGGTATAAATTCCAGGGGTATCAACCCAGCCAATGCCTTCTTCTGAAATGGCGGTTGCCTCTGTGATGATAAGACCTGCATCGGCACGTTGAACGTAGTGATCGCCCATGATTTTATTCGGTATGCGGTCTTCACCCGCACGCCCTCGCGTCATTGGCGCTAATACCATGCGGTTTTGCAATGTGTTGCTGGCCCAATCAAACGAGCTAAAAAGTACTGAATCTGTCATTCACTATCCTTATTTTATGTGTAATACGTTGTCGCAAAGATTCATCTGGTGATAAGACCAATGACCACGTGTGCCCTTGATTCGGTATGCAAAAATGGACAGCTGACCTAAACCAACACCACGATGTAACCATTAAGCGATGTGCAGTAGTAGTGAATACACAATTTGTACGCGGTTGGATTGTTTAAACCGTACTTTATAATAATGACGGTGATTACATTGATAAGAGCGCTTAATGCGCTCTTATTTTATTGACGGGAAATAGTACAGACTATTGTATGAGAAGACCCGCAAGATTTACGTCAAACCTTAGGCCCAATACAATCGCATCATCAAGCTCGCTAGCTCTGTCGCTAGTTGCAATGGCATTGTGTATTTTCATGACACAGTCACCTAACTTGGCAGGGGTAATTGCACTTGTTTCAATTTCTGCTTGTTTATCGTTGATGTTTCCTACCATCTACGGTATTGCTCTTGAAGGCTTAGGCGAAGACACTAAGCTAGGGGCGGCGGGATTGGTCATGGCTATCTTAGGGGGGCAATTATGCCGCTTTTCCAAGCAGCCATTATTGATAGCGCTGGTATCGTAATCTCTTATGTTGTTCCCGCTATTTGCTTCCTTCTTGTAGGCAGTTACGGATTCTTCGACATGCGTGCTAAGAAGGTGAGCGCTAAACCGCAGGCCGATGTAAAGCTTCAAGCGGTGAAAGATATGGAGATGGGGATCGCTAAGTAATTACTGAGATGTACGACGATAGGGCCAATGGATAACCATTGGCCCTTTTTTATGTCTTTTTATACATGGCCCCCAACACTGACGGTTTCGATGCGCCAGTGACTCCAGGGACATTACCCGGTATATCATGTATATAAGCGTGTGCGAGCCAAGCAAACGCTGCCCCCTCTACATGCTGTGGGTGAATGCCTAGGGTAAAGCTGTCTGAAACGCGGTAGTGACTTAATGTATCTTCAAGGTATTTTACTAACGATTTGTTGAATGCACCGCCGCCACAAACAATAACTTCGCTGACATCGCCATCGGCGTTCTTCGCGGGTAAGTGTCGCTTAACTTCAGTAGCAATAGTCTCGCCTGTTAAAACGAGCAAGGTAGCCTGAACGTCTTGCGGGGCTAAGTTAAGGTCTGCTTCTTCACTTTCTAAATGGGCACTAGAAGGGAAGTAGTCAGCAAGCGTATTGCTAAGCCAATCAATATTAAAATACTCCCTTCCAGTACTTTTGGGGGCGGGCAAACTGAAATATTTGTCGAGTAAAAGTTGCTGAAGCAACCCATTATGCGGGTTGCCAGATGCAGCCCAAGCCCCGTCTTTATCGAAAGGTTTATTACAGTGAAGGCTAATCCACTGGTCCATTAACGTGTTGCCAGGGCCTGTATCGAAACCCTTAGGGGGGGCGTTATCACACTCTGGTGCAAGCAAAGAGATATTCGCTATGCCCCCAATATTGACCAGTGCACGATGGCTGTGATTAGAAGCAAATACCGTATTGTGGAACGCTGGAACCAAGGGGGCACCTTGCCCCCCTAGTGCGATATCTTTACGCCTAAAGTCGGCGATAACATCTATGCCCGTAAGCACGGCAATCGTATTAGGGTCGCCAAGTTGACAGGTAAAGCCGCGAATCGATGAACTTGAAAACTGTGCAGACAACACATCTGAATTAGGGTGGTGACGTACTGTCTGTCCATGCGACCCTATAGCGGTAATGTCTGATGCTGTGAGGCTGCTTTTTTCCAATAGCTCTAGAGTAACTTGCGCAAAGACTTCCGCTACCAGTCGGTCGGCAATACTAAACGTATTAAGCTCGTCAGGGCCTTCACTGCAAAGCACGTTTAGTGCTGAGAGCAATTCTGTCGGGTAGGGAATAGAATGGGCGGCGAGAGTGTTACAAGAGGTATGCGTAATATCGCATAGGACGGCGTCAACGCCGTCCATGCTAGTGCCTGACATTAGGCCGATATATTTTGCCATCGTGCCGCTATTTCATCGCAAGCATAATACGTTTGTTGTTATTAAGTTGCTGCTGGCGCAGTTTCGCTATTTCCATAAATCTTTCTCGCTCTTCCTTTGCTATCGGTAATGCTTTTGGTAGTTCTACTGTACGAGGGTTTCTATGCACACCATCTACTAAGAATTCATAGTGCAAGTGAGCACCGGTTACCATACCCGAACTACCGAGATAGCCTACCGTTTGACCCTGCTTAACGACATCGCCCACTTTAACCGCACGCTTCTTAAAGTGTAGGTACTTGGTGGTGTATTTTTCACCATGCTGGATGAAAACGTGATGTCCGTTATATTTATCATAGCCTGCTTTGATAACTTTACCATCCCCTGCCGCCATTATAGGGGTGCCAACGGCAGCCACATAGTCTGTGCCTCGGTGGGCTTTCCAACGCTTTTGTACCGGATGGAAACGGGCTTTAGTAAAGTTAGAGCTTACGTATCTGAAGTTAACCGGCGCGCGCAAGAAGCTCTTACGCATACTGCGTCCTTCAGGCGTGTAATATGTGCCATCTTCGTGAAGAATGGCGCTAAAATGTTCGCCTTGGTTAGTGAATTCCGCTGCAACAATATCGCCGTAACCAACAAATTCGCCATCGATATATTGTTCTTCAAACACAACATTGAAGGTGTCGCCAGAGCGAATTTCCATTGCAAAGTCGATATCCCAGCCAAAAATACCTGCCAAATTCATGATTTGGTTGCTGGTTAACCCGGCATCGCGGGCTGCATTCCAAAAGCTTGAGTGAATTTCACCTTGGGCGAAGTTGTAGCGAATATCGACGGCCCGCTTTTCAACTTCAGCCACTAGGCTCCGGTTTTCATCTGACGTATCAGGGCGAACAAATAAGGTTTCTGTTGACGATAACTTGTATTTAAGCTCGCCAAAACTGCCGTCGTTATTCGCTTTAAACGATAGCTCATCGCCCGGTAACAAGGTCACTAAGGTTTTACTTAGCTCGCCAGCTCGCGTTACATTGTAAACGTCGCGAGAGGTAAAACCCGCCCGTTTAAAAAGCTTGGCTAAAGTGTCGCCACTGCGAACCTTATAGGTTTGCCACGTAGATTCTTCTTCACCGGAAAATACGTCTGTTGAAGGCGTAATGTGAAGATCTACAGGGTAACGAACCCCCGCGTCTAGAATATGTGCCTCTTGATGACGGCTAGCCTCTACGGGCTCCGACGGCAAAAGGATAAGCCCACCAAGAAACAAGCTTGCGACAGCAATGCCTGTTCTATGTTGCTTAGGTAAATTTTTATATAAATGTAGCGCTTTTGAAGCGTCTAATTTCTTTCTCATACTACAGCCCACCTGAGAAATGTTATGTGCACAGCACTATTTCACATACGTTGCTTAAAAATGCAACTTTTCTCATTATTTTGTTAGCGCAAATTGTTACACCCAATAGCTCTTAAACACGCGATTATATTATGCGTTATCTAAATATTGGTGAGTGTGAGGGGGAGGGCAGGAGCAAATCCTCCACCGCAGGGAAGCGGTGGCGGAGCGCCCGTGGATGGGTTTACCGCGTGTTTGCGAAAGCCCTCCCCCTCACATTCAGTCCAACGTTATTCAATACGCTAATTTTGCGTTCAAAGCTGTTGGGTTTAACAACATGACTGTTTGTAATCCGTTTTTTGACGCGCAAACCTTTTAATGGTTCCGTTGTACGCGTAAAATGCCCGCCAATATTGAATGTAGTGTTATCAAAGAGTGTGATTAACAAATGAAAGATTGGCAAACAGCGCTAGCTGAGATTAAACGGGGCGTCGATGAAATACTCCCCGAAGAGGATTTAATTGAAAAACTAAAATCCGGCAAAACCCTAACCATTAAAGCGGGTTTTGATCCAACTGCGCCTGATCTGCATCTTGGTCACACTGTGTTGATCAACAAGTTGCGTACATTCCAGCAACTAGGCCACAAGGTTGTTTTTCTTATTGGTGATTTTACTGGCCTTATTGGCGATCCTACAGGTAAAAATGTCACACGCAAGCCTTTAAGTAAAGAACAGGTATTAGAAAACGCGAAAACGTATCAAGAACAAGTGTTCAAGATCCTTGATGAAGAGAAAACGGAAATTCGTTTTAATTCTGAATGGATGGACGGACTTGGTGCAGCAGGCATGATCAAACTTGCGGCAAGCCAAACCGTGGCCCGTATGCTAGAGCGTGATGACTTTAAAAAGCGTTACAACAACGGCCAGCCTATCGCTATTCACGAGTTCTTGTACCCGCTGGTGCAAGGTTGGGACTCTGTGGCTCTTGAGTCAGATGTTGAATTAGGCGGTACGGATCAGCGCTTTAATCTACTTATGGGTCGTGAGCTTCAAAAAGAGCAGGGCCAAAAGCAGCAGTCTATTGTCATGGTACCGTTGCTTGAAGGTTTAGATGGCGTTCAAAAGATGTCAAAGTCGTTGAACAACTACATTGGTATTACAGACACGCCTAATGAAATGTTCGGTAAGGTGATGTCTATTTCTGATGATTTGATGTGGCGCTACTACGACCTGGTTAGCTTCCGTCCTCTTGAGGAAATTGCAGAGCTTAAAGCGCGCGTTGAAGGCGGTGAAAACCCGCGTGATATTAAAATCATGTTGGCCAAAGAAATTATTGCTCGTTTCCACGACGATGCTGCCGCTGAAGGCGCACACCAAGACTTTATTCAACGCTTCCAGAAAAATGCCATCCCTGATGACATGCCCGAGCTTGAAATAGCACTAAGCGACGAAGGCATCGCTATCGGCAATTTATTAAAAGAAGCGAAACTTGTTGGTTCAACGTCAGATGCCATGCGCATGATTAAACAAGGCGCAGTTAAAATAAACGGCGATAAGGTGGAAGACACCCGTTTAGTGATTACCGAAAAAGGTGAAAACGTGTATCAGGTAGGTAAACGCAAGTTTGCCCGTATCACGCTAGCTTAATGCCTCACTAAACTAGTATTTGAAAGCCCGCTTATTTAAGCGGGCTTTTTTTTACCTATAATTCCAACATAGGAACGAAGCCGCCATAAATAAGGCGCCTACCGTCGAATGGCATGGGGTTTTCGCTTTCCTGCATTCTGGGGTCTTCCATTACTTTTTGCCATGCGGTATCACGCACTTCTTTTGATGGCCAAAACGCAATGGAAAACACTACGGTTTCATTTTCTTTGGCTTTTACCGCTAAAGGAAAAGACGTTATCTCACCATCGGGTACATCGTCACCCCAAGCTTCAAGAATTTTAGTGGCACCATACTCTTTAAAAATATCGCCAGCGAGTTTGGCGTGTTCAATGTATAACGCTTTATTTTCTGTGGGAACGGCTACAGCAAAGGCATCGATATATGACATGATGTGGCTCCGTCAGTGATTAGAATACTAACATAGCCTAAATAATAAACAGTGCGCAATGATGAATACGGCAGACTTACCGTAATAATTCACTAAGACTAACGCTCTGCAATTTTTGCCCATTGATATAAGCCGTGCAGCGCTAGTCTTCTTGCATTGGGAAACGGGTATGTTTTAAGTGGTGATTGATAAATAGGAAGAGATAAATCGACGTCGCTTGTACCCATCATTCGTTGAGCGAGGCGTTGCCCGGCAAAAGCGGCAAAGGAAACCCCTGAACCACAATAGCCCATAGCATAACCGATAGAATAAGCAGAGCGCTTTGCGTTATTACTGCTCGCTTCACTGTTTACGAAAATACGTGGCATGCTATCTAGCGACACGCTCACCCAACCACTCCAGAAATAGTCCATGGCGATACCTTTAAGTGCTGGAAAGCTTTTTACCATGGCGTCGTAAAGGCGCTTTTTCTCTGTCGCGTTATCTGCATCTTTGCCTTTTACTGCCCCACGGCCGCCAAACAACAATCGACCGTCTGGCAACACCCGGTAGTAGTATTTCATCATTCGCGTATCCATAAAACTCATGGGTGTGGTTAACCCGGTTGAAGCGCGTTGTTCATCATTTAAAGGAGCGGTAACAAAGATACTCGACTGTACGGGGAACTGCTTATTATCTACGCTTTTGTGAAAGCGTTTAGGTGTATAGGCGTTTGTTGCAATAAGTATATGCTTAGCTGATACTGAACCGCTTGGCGTGGTGACAAGGTACCCTGTTTTTTGCTTTTCAATGCGAATGGCAGGCGAGTCGTAAAAAAGCGTGGCACCAAGTTCTTTAGCGACTCTTGCATATTCGCTCGCCAGTTTTAAAGGGTGTAAACATGCGCCTTCAAGCTCAACGCCACCGTAAGCCCCTTTTATACCAAAACGAGCAGTAAGGTCTTTTGAAGAGAGGGGAGTGCTTGGTACATTGAAGTTTGATGCAAGGTGATTAGCATTGGCGCATAGTTGCTCGGTTTGCTTGACGTTATGGGCCAATTTTAAATAAGGCCCTTCAACCAAATCTACCTGCATATTAAAGTCCGTAATACGCTTTTTAAGCAAATCCACGGCACCGTCAAACTCGGCCTGCATGCCAGTGGCGACTGTATGACCCCATTTATCTTCTATAGCGCTTAATGACAATCTACCGCTTCCAGAAAGGATAAAACCGCCATTGCGGCCTGCACAGCCGAACCCGAGTGAATTTGCATCAAGTAGCGTAACGTCCTGCTTAGCTTGAGCAAGCGTGATTGCAGCGGACAAGCCGGTATAGCCACCCCCGATAACGAGATATTCGGTATTTACCTTCTTGTTTAAAGGCGACAGTGTTGGCACTTTATGCGTAGCATGCCAGTAGCTTTTGGGCGCGGGAAGCATTGATGAAACGCCGCGGGAAATAAGAGGGTCGTAGGTCATAGAATAAGATGGCTTTCAGCGTTTATGTCATGTTGGGTATTAGAATTGTAGTAGCATTTCCGCACCTTCACATTCACAGTAGCCCTCACAAACGGGGCAATCATAGCCCTCGTGAATAGATGCGTAGCGCCATTTGTTGGCGTGTTTTTTTATCAATTGGCCACCATTTTTGGTGAAGTACTTAAATGCACTATTGCCCGGGCTTGCCAACCAAATATGCGCTAAACCCGCTTCAGCACCTTGCGCTCTCGCACATTCTATAGACTTGCTCAATAGCACACTGCCAATTCCACAGCCCTGCATAGTGGGGTCTACAGTATTGCATTTGAAATAGCACACGGTATTTGAATCTACAGGCCACAGGGAAGGGCTGCACCATTCATCTGTTTTCCATTGAGTATGTGCGAAGGTCAGCCTGAAACCCACTACCTTATTTTTGTATAGCGCTACCCAGCTAGCATTAATGTCGCCAATAAAGCTTTTAGCATAGTAGTCAGCTAGCAACTCGTTAGTTAGGTAGTTGTCACCATGTACATAGTTACCAAGAGAGATCACGCCTGCAAAAAACTCAGGCGCTAATTGCTCGTAAGTTATATCGCTTTGAACTAAATGATTCATGTGAGTGGTTGGCGTCATGTTTTTTCTTTATGAGGGGCATTTTTCATCCCATCAAGGTGAACATCTAACGCTTCTACAGAAATCAGAATTTCTCTCACCGACATCCATAAAGAGTAGAGTAAAGAGACTAAACTTGCCGCGAAAACCCAGTTTCCGACTTGCTGATAGGTGAGGTAAATGGCCAACATTGAGACCACACAAAGAAAAAAGCTGCCCACCCCCGCTATTTGCATACGCTTAATCAGTTGAATGCGCAACCGAAGGTTTTTTATTTGCGCTTGAGTATTGTCATCTTTCTCTTCTTTTGAAAAGTTTCGGATGATAGTCGCAAGGGTTAAAAAGCGATTGGTATAGGCTAGAAGCAATAAAGAAATTGCCGGAAATAACATAGCCGGAGTAGCAATATCTATTTTCATAGGTGTTTCATGCAATCGTCGAATAAAAAGAGTGTATCACAGGGGATGAGTTACACACAGTCATCAGCTAAGAGCTTGGTTTATAGAACATTGCGTAGTTTCAAATGGCAAGCAGCTAGACTACATCCTGTCTACCGTCATTCCTGCCGCGCTCCAGCCCAACATGTCACCCTCTAGATGCATGACTTCTGAAAAGTCTAAATCTTCGAGAACCTTCATTGCTAGCTTGGCTCTTCGACCTGAACGACAATAGATAATTATAGGCTTATCTTTATGGCCTTCTAATTCACTCAAATAGTCATTAATGTTCTCGTGAGGCATGTTTACCGCGCCGGGTATATGACCATCCGCAAACTCTTCTGGGGAACGCACGTCAATGAGCAGCCAGTCGTTGTTGGCAACTCGTTCAATTAGATAAGGTGATGCGGCAACCGATGCCTGAGATTGAGAAGTTGCTTTTGCCGTACATTGAAGCGACACGAAAAGTGCAATACCGACCACAACAAGAAAAAACGCAACAACAATCCGCATGAAAAGAAACTCTTACCGTAATAATGAAATATTAGAGCCACTGAACCTTTAAACATTCGCTTTGCACAATGGAGGTATAGCACCCCGAATGCTTTTGCAACATAGCGTGCTTTTGGGAGCACAAGCTGCCATTACCTAGACTTAAGTATAACGCGCGAGAACGTCAATTTATACCTTCACAAAGCAGTTTTAGTTCATTTATTAATCGCAGTGAAAATCGACTGGTAATATCAGGGTTTACTACAATTAAAGGTGCGTTTAAAAAGCTACGGTGATCTGCCCAAAAGCCTTCAAGGTCTGCTCGTGCACTTTTAGATGCGGCTACCAGTGCCTGAGGTTGTCGGGTAAGCACGTCTTTTAATGCGACCTGTGGGTAGTCGACAGGGCTGTCATAAAAAAGGGTTTGCGCGCCGCACACATGTAGTAACCTATTTGCCCATGCGTCTGGACCAACGGTCATCAGTGGCGTAGTCCAAGAATAATAAAAAACAGGTGTTAATGGTGTTTTTGCATACTCGTGATTTAGCGCAGTGAGCTTTTGTATAAAATTATTGGCAAGGGTCGACGCTTTTTTCTGACTGTTAGTGATAGCGCCAAGCTTCTTTATTTCGCTAGCGATGTCTGCGATATTTTCAACCTTACTCTTAAATACTTTAAGGCCCATGGAAGAAAGTTTGTGAATATCCTGCGGTTTATTCCCTCCATCCCAAGCAAGAATTAAGTCGGGTTTAAGTGCGACTATGCGTGCTATGTCAGCGCCTTGGAAGTCAGCCACTCGCTGTATGGTTTTAGCCTGTTCGGGGTAGTCACTGTAATCGCTTACGCCAACCAAATTATCACCCAAACCTAAACTAAAGGCCCATTCAGTTAGGTGGGGAGCTAAACTTACAATTCTCAAAGGTTGCTGGGGGCCCTGTTCAGTGACTTCCTGCGCCGTCGCGGTTGAATGTGCAGCGTGCGTCATTATTGAAGTAAGCGACAATGTGAGAGCTAATAAGGCAAGTGCCAGCGCTTTTTTAAGACAAAAACTACAAATGGGGCATGGCAAAGCGCTCTTGCCTCGTTTCATTGTGATGTATTGATAGCGCATTATTATGGCTCTCTAAGTGTAAATACAGATCGCATGCTGTTTTGCCTTAAACAGCAGTTAATAAATAAAGCAACGTTAAACAAGCGCCAGCCCCAACATGGCTAAAGATGCGAAAGCGGATGTCGCTATCATGGCATAGGTAATCGTGCTCTTTGCAGCTAACATATGGGAGTACTTTACGTCGTTAACGCCTCCTACGCGCGTGTATCGGTACTTTTTGTTTGCATACATTGCAGGGCCCCCAAGTTTCACGTTAAGAACTCCGCCCATAAGCGCAAGTAAGAGCGACGTTTTATCTTTAACCGGTGAATGCTTGATTGCACGAAAACCTTTTAAAGGGTGACTTACCAGCAGTGTAATAAACCCGCCGATCACCGCCGGAGGTACCACCAGTATTGAAATGAGTTTGCGCACAGGTTGGGCAAAGAAAACCATGTTGGGAGTTCGGTAATGCCATTGCCAAGACGTAAGAAGAAGTAAGCGGTATATCAGCGCGCCTATTGGCCCGGTAACGACAAAATAAAAGATAACACCGCAATAAAGGTAAAGAAACTTCAGCCATAACGACTCTATAGCGGCTTTGGCGATACCTATATCCGTAAGCGAATGGCATTGTCGGGCGGTGATGGTTTGCACCATTTCTCGGGCAAGTGACTTTTTGTTTCTACCTACGCTAGCCAATACCTTTTTGTACTGCTGACGCTGGTACCCAAAATCGAGTAGCGCCACAAGAATGAGCGCTTCAAAAAAAACGGGGTATTGAGCCATATATACCAAGATGGCTAAACAAATAACCAGTGGGGCTAACAATACCAACGGGGCCAGTGAGCCAGAAATATAGTGCTGGCCAGGCCCGTACTCGCGAGAAGGGACGACTTTGCGCCCCATTTGCTGAACAAGGTAGCGCATAAGTGTTAGAGGGTGAGTGCTTTGAGGCCAGCGCCATAAAGCGTCGACAGCGATAGCCAACCAAAGTACGAGTAGCGACTGCAAACGCGGGTCGCTAAATAGGCTTGTCATCTTACTTAGCGAGGGCCTTTATCATTGCCATTACAAGCTGTGCTGAATGCTTAGCGGCAGTCTCTAAATACTCTTTAAAGCTTACAGATGACGTTTTTCCTGCGATATCCGACAGCGAGCGAATAACAAGGAACGGCGTGTCGAGCATGTGACAAGTTTGGCCTATTGCTGCGCCTTCCATTTCTACCGCTTTCATATCAGGGAAGTTTTCACGTAGTTCTGCCACTGCTTCATCGCTACCGATAAACGCATCGCCGGTACAAATTAAACCCGTTGTAGATTGCAGCGAGACAATGCTTGCAGCCACGGTACGCGCGGTTTCCATTAAGTGAGTATCACAGCGGAAATCCTCTGGCATGCCAGCACACTGCCCTAATTTGTAACCGAAATGGGTAAGGTCTGCATCGTGGTGAATAACGTGACTTGCTATCACTAAATCACCAATGTTTAAACTCTTGTCGAAGCCACCTGCGGATCCGGTGTTAACGACTGCATCTGGCGCAAATTGCTCAATAAGTACGGTAGTCGCGATGGCCGCAGCAACTTTACCAATACCGCATTTTACTAACACCACTTCCATATCGTTTAGTGTGCCTTCATAAAATGTAAGGTGCTTCCACTTTGTTTCTTTCACATTCCAAAGAGACGCTTTAAGTAGCGCTACTTCTTCGTCCATTGCACCTAAAATACCAATTTTTTTCATAACTCTACCGACGGTGTTGTGGGTTTCTTTGCGTGAACACGCATGTGTTTGACGTAATTGTATAAGGAAATATGAAAAACTGACAGAAAAATGCCTTTGTTGCTGCTACAGAGAGTAAGAAAATAGCAAAGCAACAAAGGCTAGGGGAAGTGGGGGGCGAGTACTTTATGCCGCTGCAGGTCTACTCGAGCGCACGGGGCGAGTAGGGCGCTTAGGCGGCTCTGGGTTATGAGTAGGAAGCTGCGCCATTTTATTTTGTAAACGGCGATAAGGAATCAGTTTGTTTTCCAAGCACTCGCGAATATCATCAACGGTATAACCAGATTTCACTTTTATTCTTGCGTGAGGAAGACCAGCCGCATCGAGCGCGCCGGTTACAAACCAGTCCTTTTGGGTTTTGTAGCCGTCTTTACCTTGGCTATGAACAAGATCAATAGCCATGACGGGGCTCATATCGTGCTTGTTTACTAATACAAAGTCGAGATGTCGGCTTGACGCTCTGCTAAGGGCTTGGCTCGCCGTTTTCTTGCTGGCCGACTGTCGAACCGACACTAAGTCGTTAAGACGTACGCGGCATACTATCCGAAACTCTTTTCCCATAGCCTGTTCAATCAGGTTTAAAAAGGTGTTTTCTACTGGTGTAAATAGCTGTGGCTTCCGCCTAAATGGAAATGCGACACCACCGTCTGACAACTTTATGGCACCTAGCGCAACGACTATAAGTAACATCATTAGAATAATTGCCAATTCCATCGTAACCCTCGCAAAAATCAATAGTTAAAGCCCATGACAGGCAAAGCAACGTGAAGCGCACTAGGTTATGTATCAGTAATTAGCGTACTTCTTGCAACTTCGCAGGTGTCAGAAAAATGACACTTGGCGTAGTCATGGTGTTGTGATTGATGAATTTGCAAAGCAGATGCCAACATGAGCAATCTATATCGGTATTTTAAAAAGTCGCAAGTTACTTTGATTTTGATGTGACTAGTATATCCACTTGAGAGCCTGTTTTGTCTGGGCTAACAATGACTCTAATGGCTTTATCGCTAGAAGAAAGTAAGGTACGGCCGTTTACTGGAGAATGAGCCTTAAGGGCCGGATGCGCTGTTTGATAAAGGTTTACCACAGCACCAGGCTCAGCGGGGGAGTGATACACCATCACCGCCGTCATGCTTTCGTCAAACGACTGGCATTGACGAGCATCACTGGCAATTTTCACCTGTTGAAATTGGGCAGGACAAGAGACAGTATTAGGTTTAGAGACTGATGTCGGCAAACTTTGTACTTTAGCAGGCGCGTTCACCGGGGACGCTTCTACCGAAATGGTATCGGCAAAACATACATTACTCACCGCACAGTTCAATGCAAAACAAAGGGTGAGTGTTTTTATGTCGACGTTCTTCATGGGGCGGCTCTATCAATTAAGTAATGATCTTTTGTTGTTCGTACGATAGTAGAGCCGTCGCACCTTCGGTTCAACTAAACCTTGGTCTATTAACGTATGCCATCGACGTTTTCCGTATTTTCTGAGTGAGCCAAAACTAAAAAAGCTCGATAGCGGGGCTATCGAGCTTTTGTCAGAGGTCTTGTTAGCGTAGCTTAAACGCCAATGTAGTCCATTATACCTTCTGCGGCTTTACGGCCTTCGTCGATTGCGGTCACAACCAAGTCACTGCCACGTACCATATCACCGCCCGCAAACACTTGTGGGTGCGAAGTCTGGAATGCAAAATTACCTGCTGAAGGTGCGCGAACGCGGCCTTTTTCGTCAAGCATAATGCCAAAGTCGGCAAACCATGGCGCAGGACTCGGTTGGAAACCAAACGCGATAATAACCGCATCAGCCTCTAGAACATGTTCTGAACCTTCTACTTCAACAGGACGGCGGCGACCGTTAACATCCGGTGGTCCCATTTCAGTTTTAACAAATTTAACACCGCATGCTTTTCCGTTTTCATCAACGGCGATGTCCAAAGGTTGAAGATTGAATTTAAACTCAACACCTTCTTCTTTAGCGTTAACTACTTCGCGGCGTGAACCCGGCATACTTTCTTCGTCACGACGATATGCACAGGTTACCTGCGCCGCTTCCTGACGAATAGAGGTACGCACGCAGTCCATGGTGGTATCACCACCACCTAACACCACAACGCGCTTACCTTTCATATCAACAAAATCGGCTGGGTCTTTTTCAAGGCCCATTACGCGGTTGGTATTGGCAATAAGGAATGGAAGGGCATCGTATACCCCTTCTACGTGCTCATTGTCGAACCCACCTTGCATAGACTTGTATGTACCCATGCCTAAGAACACCGCGTCGTATTTATCAATCAAATCTTGGAACTGAATATCTTTACCAATTTCGGTGTTAAGCACAAACTCAACGCCCATTTCGGTAAAGATTTGACGACGTAGTTTAATCACGTCTTTTTCCAGTTTGAAAGACGGAATACCAAATGTGAGTAGGCCGCCAATTTCTTCATACTTATCGTAAACAACAGGTTTAACGCCGTTACGTACTAATATGTCAGCACACGCAAGCCCTGCTGGGCCTGCACCAACAATGGCGACTTTCTTGTCGGTCCATACCACGTCAGACATATCTGGGCGCCAGCCCATTTTGAAGGCTGTATCTGTAATGTACTTCTCAATACTACCAATGGTCACCGCACCGAAATCGTCATTCAGTGTACACGCGCCTTCGCACAGTCTGTCTTGTGGACAAACGCGACCACAAACTTCCGGTAAACTGTTGGTTTTATGCGAAAGTTCAGCCGCTTCTAAAATACGGCCTTCGTTTGCCAAGCTTAACCATTGAGGAATGTAGTTGTGCACCGGGCACTTCCACTCACAGTATGGGTTGCCGCAGTCCAAGCAGCGGTCTGCCTGGCCTTCGGTTTGAGATTGGCTGAGCGGTTGATAAATTTCCGCGAACTCTTGTTTACGTACCATGATCGGCTTTTTCGGCGGATCGATACGTTCAACATCGACAAATTGATATACGTTCTTTGCCATAAACTAAATCCTCCTACTGAGCCTGAATGCGTAATTCAGCACTTGAACGACTGATGTGACCAAGCAAGTTTTTCACATCACTGGTTTTTGGCTTAATAAGCTT
>Ga0209992_10001024_pt1 | contig 32488 bp, 21 predicted proteins | sample 2SBtaG_2_FD_182564 | JGI IMG/M metagenome (GOLD analysis project Ga0209992, IMG submission 182564) | Deep subsurface microbial communities from Kolumbo volcano to uncover new lineages of life (NeLLi) - 2SBTROV12_ACTIVE470 metaG (SPAdes)... | ecosystem: Environmental > Aquatic > Marine >... | reverse complement strand
GGGGACCTCGTGGTGGCTGGTGGTCTTCCCCGGCCTGGCGCTGACCCTCACCCTGGGCAGCCTGAACGCCCTGGGCGACGCCCTCAGAGACGCCCTCGACCCGAGGCTGACCCGAGGCTGACCCGATGGCTGACCCGATGGCTGACCCGATGGCTGACCCGATGGCTGACCCGATGGCTGACCCGATGGCTGACCCGAGGCTGACCCGAGGCTGAGCGGAGGCTCTGATGAGACGGGCTCATACCCGAGGGAGCAGGGAGAGGCCTCAGGCCTGCCGGAAACAACCGCCGGAAGGCCACAGTCGCAGGTCCCTCCACCGGGCAGGTCGTCCCTGTGTCTCGCCAAGGGGGGTCTGAAGCGAGTGTGGAGGCGCAGCCGACCCTGTCTGAGCGAAACGCCCCCCCTTGGCGAGACACAGGGACGACCGGAGCATCGCGGAGACCGCGATCTGTGGCGCTGACCTAATCCTCGAGGTGGCAGGTGAAGGTGTGGCCACCGCCTGCGTCCCGGAGCGGGGGCACCTCGGTCTTGCAGTGGTCCATGGCCACGGGGCAGCGGGTATGAAACGCGCAGCCCGGCGGAGGGTTCATGGGAGAGGGCACGTCCCCCTGAAGCACCACCCGGTCGACCTTCGCCGTGGGATCGGCCCGGGGCACCGCCGAGAGCAGGGCCTTGGTGTAGGGGTGCCGGGGCTTGCGGAAGACCTCTCGGGTGGGCGCCAGCTCGACGATGCGACCGAGGTACATGACCGCGACCCGGTGACTGATGTGCCTCACCACCGACAGGTCGTGGGCCACGAACAGAAAGCTCAGGCCCATCTTGTCCCGGAGGTTCATGAGCAGGTTGATGACCTGAGCCTGGATCGACACGTCGAGGGCGCTCACCGCCTCGTCGCAGACGATGAACTTGGGGTTGAGGCTCAGCGCTCGAGCGATGCCGATGCGTTGCCGCTGCCCGCCGCTGAACTCATGGGGATAACGGTTCACGTAGTTCGGGTCGAGGCCAGTCTGGGCCAGTAGCTCGCGCACCCGTAGTTCGAGGTCGCGGCGGGACGAGGCCAGCTTGTGGATGACCATGCCCTCCCCCACGATCTCGGAGACGGACATGCGCGGATTCAGGGAGGCGTAAGGGTCCTGGAAGATGATCTGCATGTGCCGTCGCAGGCGCCGCAGCGTGGCCCCAGAGGCATCGCTGACCGACTCACCGTCGAAGTCGACCACTCCTTCGGTGGGTTCGATCAAGCGCAAGATGCTACGCCCAGCCGTGGTCTTGCCGCAGCCAGACTCACCCACCAGACCCAGGGTCTCACCCTCGGCCACATCGAAACTGACATCGTCGACGGCCTTCACCTGAGCCGCCACCCGAGCGAACAAGCCCTTGCGCACGGGGAAGTACTTCTTCAGACCACGAACACTCAGGAGGGGTTGGCTGGGGGAAGACATCAGACGGTCGACTCTCGCTCACCCACGTGTCCGCCAGCGGCCAGCTCGGCATCGGTCATGGGGTGATGGCAGGCCAGCAGGTGTCCCTCGCCCGTATCGATCAGCTCGGGTTCGTTGCTCTCACACTCAGCGCTGACCTTGAAGCAGCGGGTGCGAAACTTGCAGCCAGAGGGGAAGTGCAACGGGTTCGGCACCGTCCCCGGGATCTCGCGCAAGCGGTCATCGCCCTCGCCATGCATCTCGGGCAGGGACTGAAACAGCCCGTAGGTGTAGGGGTGCCGTGGCACGCCGAAGAGGGTCTTGACGTCGGCGTACTCGACGACCTTGCTGGCGTACATCACCGCCACGTGGTCGCTCAGCTCGGCCACCACACCCAGGTCGTGCGTGATCAGCAAGATCGACATGCCCAGCTCTTTCTGCATCTCGCGCAGCAGGTCGAGGATCTGGGCCTGAATGGTCACGTCGAGGGCAGTGGTCGGTTCGTCAGCGATGAGCAGGGCCGGATCACAGGCCAGGGCCATGGCGATCATCACCCGCTGCTTCATGCCGCCGGACATCTGGTGCGGGTACTCGTCGACCCGCACTTCTGGAGAGGGGATGCCCACCCGCTCAAGCATGGCGATGGCCGTGTCGTGGGCCTCAGGAGCGCCCATCTTGCGGTGCAACATCAAGGCTTCCATGATCTGGTCGCCCACGGTGTAGACCGGGTTGAGCGAGGTCATGGGCTCTTGAAAGATCATGGCGATGTCGTTGCCGCGCACCTTGCGCAGATCAGCCTCGGGCAGCTTGAGCAGGTCGAGCCCCTTGAAGAAGATCTCCCCGCCAGCGTAGCGGCCGGGCGGTGTGGGGATCAGCTGCAGAATGCTCATGGCGGTGACCGACTTGCCACAACCCGACTCACCCACCACACCCAGGGTCTCTCCCTTGTGGATGCGGTAGTTCACGCCATCGACGGCCTTCACCAGCCCCAGCTCCGTGTCGAACCAGGTGCGCAGGTCGCGGATCTCAAGCAGCACGTCGTCACCAGGGTCTTCGACCTCACCCGGTTCGCGCAGGTCGCCTGGGGCGGCTGGCTGATCGTCAGTCATCGAGCGCTCACCCTTCGTTCAGCCGCGGGTCGAGTGCGTCACGCACACCCTCGCCGACCATGTTGTAGAGAATGACGGTGATGAACACAGCGCAGCCCGGGAAGACCTGAATCCACCAGTACTCGGGGTTTCTGCTCTCGACCAGCAACGAGCCCCAGCTGGGGATGGGCAGCTGCACGCCGAAGCCCAGGAAGGACAGGGCCGACTCGGTCAGGATGCCACTGGCCACGGCGAAGGTCGCCGCCACCAACACCGGCCCCATGGCGTTGGGCAACACGTGTCGGAAGATCGTGCGTGCGCTGGATGCGCCCAGGGCCTCACTGGCCACGACGAAGTCTTGCTCGCGCAGGCGAATGAACTCGCCGCGAACCAGGCGAGCCACGCCCGTCCAACGGAAGATGCCAATGGCCAGCATGATGTTCAGGATCGACGGGCCCATGAAACTGACCACGATCAAGATCAGGAAGAACACCGGGAAGCACTGAAAGACCTCGATGATCCGGCTGATGATCAGGTCGACCCAGCCACCAAAGTAGCCTGCAATCGAACCCAGGATCGTGCCGATGGTCACCAGCAGCACGGTGGAGATCAGGCCCACCGACAAGCTGATGCGAGCTCCCCAGACCATGCGGGTCAAGATGTCCCGACCCAGGCTGTCCGTGCCCAGCAGATGTCGCTCGGGTGCGTTGCGCTGCGCCTCGCCAAAACGCACCAGCACAGGTGTGCCGTTCACGGGGATGCCGGTCTCGGGATCGACTCGTTCGGAGCCTGCCCCCTCTTCATAGAATCCTTCGTCGTCGATGCGCGAGGAATCTGCCCAGGTCGGCGGCCTGAACACCTCGGTCTGGTTGATCTCGGCCATGCCGAACGAGAGGGGCGTGAAGGTGACGTCAACGGCCTCGGCCTTCGCCTCTGTCAGGGCCTCTTTCAGGCTGGTGGCCTGCAAGACCGACGCGGCGTCACCATGCACGAGCTGCCAGCCCAGCACGGCGAGGACAGGCAGCAGCACCACGGCGGCGAACTTACGTCGACGCCAGGCCCGGATGCGCATCCTGTCACCGCCGAGCACCACCTTGTTCATCAGGGTGTTCCAGACCGGCAGGCCCAGCACCAGCAGCCAGAAGACCATGAAGTAGATCTCATAGAAGCTGAGCGACTCGATCACCGGGTAGGAGCGGAAGGGCTGCAGCTCGACCGTCTTGCCAGCCTCGGCAGATTGCCCGTACTTGGCGGGTTTGAGGGTCGAGCGAACCTCTCCAGCCAGAGCGCCCAGGGTCTCGCTGTGAGCCACCACCGCCTCGGCATCAGCCGCCAACGCGGCAACCAGCAGATCACCTGCCGCAGCCGAGGTGCTGTCGAGCAGCCCATGGTGCTCATCACCCAGCTGCTGGCGCATCTTGTGCAATCGCAGATCCAACGAGCCCCGGTCGACTTCCATCCATTCAGCAAAGGACTTGGGGGCCGAGGCCCACTTCTCGATCCAGTTCTCCTTGGCAGAGGCCTCGTAGGTGGCGCCCTTGGCCTCTTCGCCTTCGAACCACTCGTCGAAACCGACCTGACCTGCCGCCGCCTTCTTGGACAGATCAGCCGCCGCCAGCTTGATCAGTCGCTGGGCGCTGCGGTAACTGCCGTAGTCCGTTCCTTCAAACACCAGCGGCCGGTCATTGGCCACCAACGGCGCGAAGATGGCCATGGCGTAGAGGCCGACCAACAGCCCCGCCGAGATGATGACCGAGGGACGTTTCGAGAGCTGGCCCAGGACGATGTCCCAGTAGTCCTTGCTCTCGATGGCCCGTACGTCGCCGGGGTCACTCATACGCGATCCTAGGGTCGACGAGCGCGTAGAGCACGTCAGACATCAGAAACCCGCAGAGGGTCAGGAACGACGAGAACGTCACCGTGGCCATGATCACGTTGTAGTCCCGGACCAGCAGGCCCTGAAACGCGTACATGCCCATGCCCTGAATGCTGAAGATGGTCTCGACCAGCACCGAACCGCCGATCAGGATCGGCAGGATCTGGGCGAACACGGTGATCACAGGGATCAGCGAGTTGCGCACGGCGTGCTTCAAGATGATCTTCCGCCGGGGCAAGCCCTTGGCCATGGCCGTGCGGATGTAGTCCTGCTTGATCACCTCGAGCATGCCCACCCGCATCTGCCGGGACAGATAGGCCACGCCTCCGTAGGTCAGGGTCGCCACGGGCAGCACCGAGTGCCAGAGCACGTCCCACATGTACTGCATGTTGGTGAAGGTGTCGGCGTCCTTGTCGTGCAGGCCGATGACCGGGAAGAGATCAACGCCCGAAGCGCCAAAGGCCAGCATGAGCATGAGCCCCGCCCAGAACGTGGGCAGGGAGTAGAGGAGAAACAGGCCGAAGGTGATCACCTTGTCCATGGCCGAGCCGCGCTTGACCGCCGAGAAGATGCCCAGGGGGATGGCGATCAGATAGCTCAGCAGCGTCGCCACCAGCGACAGCGGCACGGTGACCTTCAAGCGCTCTTTCAGCTCGTCGTAGACCTGTTGGCTGGGGTTGAAGAACTCGGTGCCAAAGTCGAGCACCACCACGTTCTTCAGCCAGGCCCAGTACTGCTCGGGCAGGGAGTCGTCGAGGTGGAAGCGCTCGCGAAACTTCTCGTAGGGGCTCTGCATGTCCCCGCTGCCAGCGACCGCCCCGTCGCCACTCATCATGGCGCCAGCGGTCGCTACAGCTGCCGGATCACCCGGTGCGAGCTGGATCACCATCAACAGCAAGAACGTGATGCCCAGCATGGTGGGCACCATCCAGAGCACCCTGCGCACGATGTACGTCAGCACGGCAAAGGGAGTCCTGTCGAGGGGAACACGGGGCGTCGGACCGAGAGCTTACGCGATCACCGGGGTCTTGGGTGACCCGAAAGTCAGCGCAGCTGGCCCAGGGGCCTGGTGCCTTCCGTTCCCTCCTTGAAGTACAGGTCGCGCATGCGGAAGCCGGGCTCGAACTTGTACAGCTTCATGCCGTGGATGCGCTTGTTCACCGCGATCTTGCGGGGCACGTTCCAGCCGAAGAGATAGGGCTGCAGCTCGTAGATGCGCGTGTGCAGTCGCTTCCAGATGTCGCTGCGCTTGTCGGGGTCGAGTTCGATCTGGCCCGCCTCGATCAGCTCGTCGACCAGGGCATCGTCGAGCCCAGCGTGGTTGCTCGTGCGCTTGTCGAACACGGCGTTCATGCTGTGCCAGAGCTGCTCCGGATCGCTCTCTGGGGTGGGCAGGGTCCAGGCCAGATTGCAGGCGTCAAAATCGCGGTTGAGGATGTGCTCGAGGAACGTGGCCCACTCGTACTGGGTGATCTCCACCGAGATGCCCACCTTGCGGTAGCTGTCCTGGACCGCCTGCAAGAAGCGCTCGGAGGCCTTGTTGCCCGAAGGCATGAGCATCTCCAGAACGAAGTCTTCGCCGTCCTTGTCGATGATGCCGTTGCCATCACGGTCGTACCAACCGGCTTCTGCCAGCAGGTCTTCGGCCTCATCGAGGTCATACTCGTAGCCCACCACGTCCTGGTTGTAGCCCGGGCCAAAACGGAACTGCGTGCCCGTGGACCACAGGGCCAGACCCTCGTAGTTGGTGCGGATCCACTCTTGCACATCAAAGGCGTGTGCGAGAGCCTTGCGCACGTTCACGTCCGCCAGCTTCGGGCGGTACATGTTCCAGGAGGTGTAGCCCACGTTGCCCACGTAGGTGAGCACCTTGTAGGCCTTGTCCCTGAACAGCTCGGTGCGCGTCTGGGCGCCGACGAAGTCTTCGGTCTTGACCCGATAGAAGATGTCGAGTTCGTCGTTCAGCAGCGCCTGCCAGGCCGAGTCGTCCTGGTTGACATGGCGCCAGCGGATCGTGTCGAGGTAGCCCGACTTGGCCGGGTCTTTCTCCCAGTAGCCGTCCCACTTGGTGGCCTCGAGGTACTGCCCCCGCTCCCACTTGGCGAACTGATAAGGCCCCAGCCCCACCCAGTCGATGTTGTGGGGATTGTCGTTGATGTAGGCGCCCTTCTCGTCGTCGGTAGCGCTCGCGTTGTAGTCGGCGTTGTCCGGGTCGTTCAGGTTGTAGAGGTGGCTGGGGAGCATGCACAGGTCGAGGCCGAACGAGCCCGTGCTGCCAAAGTACTGTTGGTTCCAGAAGTAGCGCACGGTGCGCTCATCGAGCACCTCGGCCCGGCTGATCTTGAGGTACTTGCTGCGCTTCTCGTCACAGTCGACCGCGTTGTTGTTGAACACCTCCCAGGAGAACAGCGCGTCGCCTGAGTCGAAGGGATGCCCGTCGTGCCAGGTGGTCTCACGCAGGTGAAAGGTGTACACCGAACCGAGCAGCACCGATTCGACCTGATCGCGAGGTATCGTGGTGCGCTCCATCTCGTGGCTACTGCTCCCGGACTGCAGCACGTAGGCGTCGTCTGTCTCGCTGATGATCTTGCCGAAGACGATGTTGTCCCAGGCCTCGCCGCCGCCACCCTTGAGCACCAAGGTGTCTTCGATGTCGTAGCTGGTGGCCAGATCAGGCTCGTACTCCCAGGTGATCGGGCTGAACTGCAACAGCCCCGCGTGGATGTCGTAGTGCACCCAGCGAATGACCGAGCTGTTCTCGATCAGGAAGTTCAGGTTCGGCGGCTCGCTGGCGATGTGCATGATCGCCCGCCCGCCCAGGGCTGGCGTGACCTCGCCGTCGGGGTGGGCCACATCAACCGGGGGATCGTAGGGACCATCGAGGTCTTGTTGGGTCACTCCCGCGGTGGCCTGCTCAGGGGTCAGCTTGGCTCCCTTGTCACCATCGTTCGGGCCCGCGGCCACGAAGATCACGACGGCCAGCAACAGCCCGGTCCAGGGCATCAGGTGAGTCAAGCGGCAGCGGTCTGGGAGCATGGGATCATCCTGATGAGGTCAGAGGAGCAGGGCACGTCGCGGTCGCCCTGGGCAGGGCAAACCGGGCATTCCTAGCCGAGGCCAGAGAAAGGGCAACGTATCGGTGGGAGGATCGGCTGTCAACGGCAGGCCATCATCCGCAAAGTATTGAAAATCAAGGGTTTGCGACGGCCGGATTCAATCCTGGACTGACCCGGAGGGGGCAGCGGCCGCCACGCCCAACTCCGCTGGACGACGCAGGCCGCCGTGGGTGTCATCGCGGGGCGCCAGACACAGCGCGAGCAGCACCAGACCTTCGAGAATGCCCCGCCAGCGGGTGCGCACGATGGTCCAGGGCATGGCAGCGCGGAGCAGCCGGGTCGAGCCCAAGAACAACAAGGACGCCACGGGCTCGGCCAAGTAGAAGGTCATGGCCACGGATTGAGTGGCGACCCGCAGCGCCTGGGGCTCTGACATGCCTCGCTGCCCCCTGGGAGCCAGGAGCGTCGACGTCCCCAACATGCCACCGAAGAAGGCCAGGGTGCCGCCGAGCCATGTGGGCAGAAAGAAGGGTCGACCCAGAAAGTGGGTCTCCAGGGCCATCAAGCCCGTGACCCCCACCCATGACCCCAGCCCGCCACCCACCAACACCGACGTGCGCCGCCACGACAACTGGCTGGACGAGCCCTGCAGACCCCGCTGAATGGCAGGGACGGCCGTCAGCATCGCCAACACAGCCATCAGCTCATCGAGCAGCAGCATCAGCGGGTGGCTGCCGTGGCCTCGATTTCAACCAGGGCGCCCTTCGGCAGGCCGACCACAGCCACCGTGGCCCGAGCCGGCTTGACCGCCTCGAAGACCCCGGCGTAGACCTCGTTCATGGGACCGAAGTCGGCCATGTCGGTGAGAAACACTGTGGTCTTGATCACCCTGTCGAGAGAGCTGCCCGCTGCTTCAAGAACGGCCGCCAGATTGGCCAGCACCTGACGGGTCTGCTCTGGGACACCGCCGCTCACCATCTCGCCCGTGTCGGCGATCATTCCGATCTGCCCGGACGTGTAGACCACCCCCGCGCTGACGATGGCCTGGCTATAGGGCCCGATGGCCCCTGGCGCCCTTGTGGTGGAGACGATCTCGACATGGGCCATGACGGCAATCCGGGGAGGAGCGGGTGTTGAAGAAGGCAGAGAACGTGCATGCGCAGCGAGGTGGAGAGGTCAGCCGCTCACCCGAGAGGGTAGAGCCGCGGCGACGGGAGCAGGGACGAACAACGACGCGTCTCCACCCGATTGATGCACTTCGCGCACCAGCCTGGACGAGATGTGCGCTGCATCCGGAGCGGCCGCCAGGAAGACGGTCTCGATCTGTCCGTCGAGCTGAGCGTTGGCCCTGGCCATGGCCAGTTCGCCAGGGACATCGTCTGCGCTGCGCAAACCTCGCAGCAGGACCGTGGCCCCTGCCTGTTGCGCAGCGGCCACAGCGAGGCCCGTGAAGACCACCACCTCGACACCGTCCGGCAGCACCTCGCGCAACAGATCGCCCCGTCTCTCCACCGGGAGCCAGGGTTGCTTGTGGGCGTGCTGACCGATGCCGACCACAAGGCAATCGACCAGGGTCAGCGCACGTCGCACCAGTTCGACGTGACCGTTGGTTGGTGGATCGAACGACCCGGCGAAGAACCCGACGCGTGACATGGCTCCACTATAGCCACCGGACGGCGTGCGATTCCTGTAACGGGCGGGCTGGTGGGCCGACGACCTCACCGTGAGTCCCTCCCAACTGCTCGTCGCCTGCCTCCTTGCCCTCTTGCTCCCGGCGCCCCTGGGCATGGCCGTGCCCCTGGTGGTGCGCGCTGCCGGAGCCAACCCAGAGGCTGCCCGTGGCCTGGCCTGCCTGGCAGCCTCAGCGCTCGTTCACGAGGTGCGCCAGCGTGATCGCCCCGTCTCACCCTTCGTGTCCTCCCGCGGCCCCCCAGCAGTCCGTCTTGCAGGGCGCTGGAGACGCCTGGCGGGAGGGACAGAAGCCCTACAAACCGACCGCGGGCTGATCGCTGTGGACCGCGCCAGCGGCCTGGCTGCGCCCGCCCCGGGCACCCCGGTTCAGGCCCTGGCCAGGGACCGGGACGACAGCCCCCCACTGATCGTCTCCCTGCAGATCACAGGCCCGGCGAGCGGGGCCTGGATCGACCGCTGGCGAGGGGTCTGCGCCGCCCGCATTCGACAGCTGGTCCGTGGCCCTGCTTCCGGCCTGCTCAGCGCCCTGCTTCTGGGCGACAGGAGCGACCTGGAACGCCCCGTGCAGCGCCATTGCCGACAGACGGGCACCATGCACTTGCTGGCCCTCAGCGGGCTGCACGTGGGGGTCGTGGCGCTGATCCTCTCCCGTGCCCTGGCCCTGGCCGGGTGGCCTGGGGCACCGCTCACCGGGGCGCTCATGGTGGTCTTCGTCAGTCTGGCAGGTGGCCGCCCACCCCTTCTTCGGGCGGCCCAGGGTTGGCTCCTGCTCACCTGGGGACGACACAGCGGGCGGGAGTCCGGGGCCCTGCACCGACTCGGCGTCATCGCGGCCACGTTGTTGATCATCGAGCCCTCCGTGGCCTACGACCTGGGTGCCCAGCTCTCCTTCGTCGCCGTGGCTGGCCTGCTCGCTGCCATGCCCCTGGCCCGGGGGCCAGCCCTGGCCCTGGTGGCGCCAGCGGGTGCCGTGTTGGCCACAGCGCCGCTGGCAGCGGACGCCTTCGGGCAGGTGCAGCCCATGGGCATCCTGATCACGCCCCTGCTCATGCCGTTTGTGGGAGGCATTCTGGCCCTCGGTGTGTGCTGCGTCCTCACCGGTCCGCTCACCCAGAGCCTCGATGCGCTCACCGGGCCGGCGCTGCAGGGCCTCTGCGATGGGTTCCTGGCAGCCCAGGTCCGGCTGGCAGCCCTCGTCAGCGAACCCCTTCAGCCTCCCAGCTTGCCCCTGCCGCCGTTGCTGGTGTCCGGGGCCGTGATCGGCGCGCTCTTGATGCTCAGCCGCGGCCTGCGAGAGCACAGCGCACCATGACATCACCGAACGAGGCCACCAACGTCAACGATGCGCCCCGGCCCAGCCCGGCCCCTGCGCCCAAGGACGTGGTGGTCAGGGTCGCCACCCTCTGCCTGGCTGGCGCCCAAGCCGAGACCGTAGAGATCGAACTGCAGTTCACCGGCGGGCTGATGCAACGAATCATCCTCACCGGCCTGCCCGGGGGCGCTGTCCGTGAGAGCCGTGATCGCATCCGTGGTTGTCTGGAGCAACTCGGCCTGCCCGTGCCCCGCCGCTCCGTGCTGGTCAACTTCGCCCCCGCTGATCTGCCCAAGCAAGGCAACGGTTTTGATCTGCCCCTGGCCTTGGGCCTGCTGGCCCTGAGCGAGGTGGTCCCCGCCGAGGCCTTGTGCCGTCGCATGGTGGTGGGCGAGATCGCCCTCGACGGCCGGCTCCGTCCCGTGCGAGGCGCGCTGACCCTGGCCCTGCACGCCAAACGTTGCGGAGCAGAGCGGATCATGCTGCCCCGCTTCAATGGCAGCGAGGCCGTGCTCGTGGACGGGCTCGAGGTCGAAGCCGTCTCGACCTTGAGCGAGGCCATCGATGTGCTCAACGGCGCCCGGCCCGCAGCACCACAGCTGGGCCAAGAGGGTCGCAGGCCCCAGCTCGACCTGTCAGACATTCGTGGGCAAGAGGCAGCCCGCCGCGCCCTTGAGATCGCCGCGGTGGCGGGCCACAACCTGCTGCTCTGCGGCTCGCCTGGTTGCGGCAAGACCATGTTGGCCAGTCGGCTGCCCAGCCTGCTGCCAGCGCTCGATGCCCAGGGAGTCCTGGAAGTCAGCGCGTTGCACGGGCTCGCCGCCGGGGGAGCGTCGACGATCATTCGCCAGCCGCCCTTCCGCGCCCCCCACCACACGGTCTCCCGTGCCGGGTTGATCGGCGGAGGTCAGCCCTTGGTGCCCGGGGAGATCAGCCTGGCCCATGGTGGTGTGCTCTTCCTCGACGAGCTGCCCGAGTACTCCAGAAACTTGTTGGAGTCTCTGCGACAACCGCTCGAAGAGGGGCGTGTGCGTCTGTCTCGCGCCGGGCGGGTGGCGAACTTTCCGGCGCGGGTGCAGCTTGTGGGCGCCATGAACCCTTGCCCTTGCGGCTACCTGGGTCATCGCAGACGACCGTGCCGCTGCACACCGCTGTCGGTAGCACGGTACCGGCAGCGACTCTCCGGCCCCTTGCTCGACCGCTTCGATCTCGCCCTCGATCTCGATCCGCCAGATGCCGACCAGCTGCTCGGGGGGCGACCGGGCGAAGGCTCGGCGGCGGTGGCCCGGCGCGTCTCTGCAGCGCGGCCGGTGTGGAGACAAGCCCGGGGCAACGCGCCACCCGAAGCCGTGCGCCGACGTCTGGCCCAGGCTGTCGATCTGCTCTCGCTCTCCGGACGAGCCGTGAACCGTTGTCTCTCTGTAGCCACGTCCATCGCCGCCCTCGATCACAGAGATGTGCTCACCCTCAACGATCTTGACGAGGCGCTCGCGCTGCGCCTGGCATTGCTGAACTTCCACGAGCCCGCGCCCCCATGACACGACGGGGACACGACGGGGACACGGCGGGGATGCGACGGGGAGACGGCGCGAAGTTGATGCCACCCGGCGTGAATGGTCCCGCCCGCGATACCCAGCGAAACCGCTGCCACCCTGCACCGTGGTAACGTGATCGCCTCACCCGAGAGAGCAGCTGCCAGCATGGCCCCCAGCACGAACGAGGTCGGCGACAACCCCTCCGCTGCCAGCGTCTGGCGACGGTTGCGCGACGGGGGCAGGCCCTTGGCGGCCCTGTTGGTGCTGGCCACCCTGGTGAAGCTGCTCGTGGTGCTCGTCACGCTCAACGAGAACCCCCTGGGCACCTACATCACGTCAGATGCCCGGTACTACGTGGACCGGGCCCAGGGCCTCGCCGGAATCAGCGACGATCCCCTGGGCGATGAGGTCTATCACCTCCCGCCTCTGTACCCGGCGCTGCTCAGCATCGTGCCCGGCGCCGTCGACGAATCGTTCGGCGCCATGATGGCCTTGCAAGCCTTCGGTGGGCTGGTCCTCTTGGTCTGCGTCTTCGCTCTGACACGGCGACGAGGCTCGACCCTGGCCGCCCTCGTGGCCACAGCCCTGACCCTGCTCTACGGTCCGCTGACGTTCTTCGAGACCAAACTGCTCGGGGATCAGCTGGCCACGGTGCTCTTGATCACCAGCCTGGTGGCAGCTGACGCCCTGCACCACAAGCCGTCCTCTGGGCGCGGTGCCCTCACGGGCCTTTTGCTGGGGCTGGCCTGCCTGGCCCGTCCCCAGGTGATGCTGTTGCTGGCTGTCATGGCGCTCTGGGCGATGCGTCTGCGGCCCAGGGTCTGGCCAGCCCTGGTCTTGGCCGCAGCCCTGCCCTTCGTTCCCGTGGTCTGGCACAACGCCCAGGCCTCAGGTCAGCTCGTGCTGGTCTCGGACAACGGCGGGGTGAACCTGTGGCTGGCCAACGCGGGGCCGCCCAGTGGGACGTTTCTCTCCTTCGATCGCGACTTCGGCAACATCGAAACCCAGGCGCAGGTGGCCACGAGCCGAGCCGAGGCCGCCGTTGGCGAAACCCTGGGGCCCACAGAAGTCTCCCGCTGGTATGCAGCCCAGGCTTGGGACGCGGTCGCCGGTGACCCGGGGCTCTTTGCCCGGCGCCTCTGGCTGCGAGCCCGGGCACTCATCGAGACCTTTGAGACGGGCGTCGTGGTGGTGCCTGAGGTCGAGCGCGACCTGATCCCTCCTCTGCGCATTCTGGCCCTGCCTTTCGGACTGCTGCTGGCTGCCGCCGGTGCCGCCGCTGTCCTGCTGCTCAGCGCGAAGCGTCCGTCATCGTCGGCAAGCGACACGGGCTCCCCGCCGCTGCTACCCATGGTGGCCCTGGCAGCCATGGTGGTGGCGACCACGTTGCTCTTCTATCAATACTCCCGTTTCAGGTTGCCCCTGGCGCCTTTGCTGGCCATGACCGTGGGCCTCGCTGTCGATGTCGTTCGACATCGACGCCCCGCCATGCTCCACGGGGCCCTGGCCCTGCTCGCCGCCGCAGCCCTGGGCTGGGCGTCCTGGCTGCCCAACAGCCATCACCAGGGAGTGCTGGCCAATGGCTGGACGATTCTTGCAGAGGCGCGCAGGGCTCAGGCCGGCCCTCGTGACATCGCGGGTCAGGAGCAGGCGCTGGCAGATGTGACCACGGCTCTCGAGCACGACGGAGGTTTCGTCCGGGCCCAGATGCTCGCCGCCGAGCTGGCCCTGGGGCTGAACAAGTTTGACCTGACCCACCACTACCTCAGCAGAGCCGAACCCAGCCTCCGGGACGACCCGGGCCTGCTCTCCACTCGGGCGGTGCTGTCGCTGCGACGGCACCCGAACAACAAGCATCAAGACCCCGCGCGGGCGCAGGCCATCATCGATCAGCTGCGAATCATGTCTCTCGCTGACCCCAGCCTGCACGACCTGGTGGACATCCTCGAACGCATGGCGCAGCGGCCGGGCTGAAGCGTCAGAGAGCGAACAGCCGTGCGACCTGCTCTCTGGCCTGGTCCGGGAGTTCTGTCCGAGACAACCAGCTGGCCACTCCCGCTGCCACGAGCACGCGCGGCTCTCGGCCGTAGCTGCGCAAGCTCTCGTCCACAAACTCTGCGAGCTCAGGAGGATCAGCCTGGGCGTCCATATCTGCCATGGCTCGGCCGTCTGCCGTTGTGCCGCCGTCTGCTACCGCCCCTGGGCCAGCACGGAGGCGCGCCAGCAGTGCGGGCAAGAACACGTCGCCGAAGTGCTGCTTGTGCTCGATGCCCACCATGCCTGACAGCTCCGCCGCCGCCGGTGCGAGGTGAATGTCGACCCTCTCCAGCATCAACCGCTCGAAATCTCTGCCGAGCCGTTGCGCCAAGGACTCACAGCGCTCGCGCTCCCGGTTCAGGGCGGGCTCCTCCATGGGTGCATCGGGTGTGAGCCCCGGCACTTCGACGTAGAGCTTGGTCTTGGGCTCGGTGCCACTGGGGCGCACCGTCACCCGAGCCCCTCCCTGCAAGGTCAGGGTCAGGACGTTGCGTGCTGCCCCATCTGTGCCTGACCTCAGCGGGCCGAGCCAGCAGGTCTCATCGGCCAGATCGGAGAAGTTCACCACATCGAGACCGCCGACCTGCTCGGGAGGCCGCTCCCGCAGGCTGGTCTGGATGGCGCCCATGCGCGCCCGACCAGACGCGCCCGTCATCACCGTGGTGAACAACACCTTGGCCATGTAGCCATAGGTTGCGTAGAGCCGGTCGAGCTCGTCAGACAGACAGCGACCCTCGGCCACCAAGGTGGCGTTGTACTCAGCCAGCAGCAGCGCGGGGGGCGCGGCGTCCTTGTCGTGAATCTCGTGGGTCAACATGAAGCCGTGGCTCTCTTCGCCGCCCATGACGAAGCTCTCAGCGGAGCAGCTCAGCTCACCCCAACGACCCTGCACATCGAGCTGATGCAGGATCTCTGCCTGCCACTTCAAGCCCACCAACAAGTTGTCGACCACCTGGCAGCCAAAGGCCTCGGCGATGGTCGTCAAACGGCTCGTGGTCACCATCGTGGTCAGCACAAATCCATTCTTGGGCAGCGTCCCCCGGGCACGGTGTCTCTCCAGCAAGAAGTGCAGGACCAGCATCAGTGTCTCGTCGCCGGAGACGAAGCGCCAGCTGCCATCGGGCCTGCGCACCTCGACGCCGATGCGATCTGCGTCGGGGTCGGTGGCCAACAACATGTCGGCCCCGCAGGCGTCTCCCACCCCCTCGGCCAGGTCGTAGCAACTGGGCAGCTCGGGGTTCGGAGCAGCGAAGCGCACCGCGCCGAAGTCACCGTCGGGCTCGTCTTGCTCCGGCACCCCCACCACATCGAAGCCCTCGCTGCGCAACAGACGCCCCACCGTGGCGCCGCCCGTACCGCTCAGGGGTGTATAGACCAAACGACCACCCCGAGCCTCAGGGGCCATGGACAACCGCCGGTTCAGATCGAGGTACCGTGCGTTCTCCTCTGGCCCCAACAACTGCACGGCGCCCGAGGACAGGGCCTCTTCGAAGGGCAGCTCACGCACGGTGGTGATGCCTTCGACCCGCTGGGCCAGGACCTCGTCCGTGGGTGGAATGTCCTGGCCACCATGATGGTTGTAGAACTTGCCACCGTTGTCATCGGGAGGGTTGTGAGAGGCGGAGACGTTCAGGCCGCCATGAGCCTGGTGCTGCCTGATCGCGTAGCTCAGCTCCGGCGTGGTCATGTAGACATCCCCCGACGGATCGACCATGCGCACGGACAGGCCGTTGGCCGCATACACGCAGGCAGCCCGACGGGCGAAGTCTGCGGAGGTCACGTCCAGCAGGGGGTTGCTCAGGCTGGGGTCATAGACCCTGCGCTGATCCCTGAAGACCCGGCAATCGTAGGCCACCACCACCAGCACGTCGTCGTCCGGAGAGGACTCGCGCAAGGTCTCGGCGTGCCCCTGCACCGACGTGAGCAAGGTATGAAAGTTGAAGCGGTTCGGGCCCACACCCACGGGCCCTCTACGACCGCCCGTGCCGAAGGGCATGGTCTGCCAGAAGGCGTCGAAGAGCGCGGCGTGGTGCCCTCTCTCCAGCTGCCGTTGCAGCTGGGGCCTGTAGCTGGCGAACTCAGGGCGCTCCAGCCAGGTCACCAGGGAGCGGGCGGCGCCAGCGGTTGCCGACTCGTCGAAGCCCAACGGCGCAAAGGCATCTCTGATGGTATCGAGAAGGGCGGACACCGCAGGCGCTCCAGAGAGAAGATGTACACGGGCCTCGGCTGCATGACTCACGCAGCCTCACCCGCCCAGTCTCTCGGCTCCGGGCAGCGAATCAAGGTTGCTTGGCACCTGCCCGGCGGGTTGTCATGGAGCCATCCCCTCCTGAGGACCACGCCTTGCCAGCGGGAACAACCCCAACGCCCCCCAGCGCGCCAGCCCCCGAGGGACAACCCCTTCCCCTGGCCACCGTGCTGCTCTTGGGACTTCTCGCCGCCGCACTGTTCGTGCCCCAGCTGAGCGGGCCCTTCACGGACGGGCAGCGGGGCAACTGTGGCGCCATGTTCTCGATCATGGAGCGCAACGAGCGGGCCCTGGGCTGGGCCACCACCCTGGGCGTGCCGGTGCTCAATCCCGTCCCCCCGGCCGCCGCCGGGCCCCTGGAGACCTACTCTCACCACCCCCCCGGCCTGCCCTGGGCGGTGATGCTCGCGGGACGCCTGCCCTTCGCCATCGAGACCACCTCACGGCTCGTGGCGCTGCTGCTCACCCTCTGCTCGTGCTGGCTGGCCGCCGACATGGCCGCGCGCCTGGCCGGCAATCCTGCGGGCTTCGCCACGGGCCTGCTCATGTTGCTCCTGCCTGCGGGGCTGCACCACGGCCTGCTGGTGAACTACGAGACCATCACCATCACGGCCATGCTCTGGCTGACCCGCTCGCTGCTTCTACAACGGGGACGGCCCTGGCTGGCCGGGCTGCTCGCGGGCCTGGCTGACTGGTTCGCCCTGTTGCCCCTGGTCTTTACCGTGGGCTCCGTACGCCGTGGACGTTGGTTCAGCGCTGCCGCCGGGGGCAGCGCCATGATCGCCGTGACCTTTCTCATGGCTCGGCAGCTCACCCCGGCCTCGGCGGGCGAGACCTTGGCCCAGGGTCTGGCGGCGACATTTCTCGGCCCCTTGTTCGACCCCGGCGCGTGGGCCAGGGGCATGGCCCACCACCTCTTGGCCCTGTACTCCCTGGCCTTGGTTCCCGCCGCCGTCTCGGTGTTCTTGATCGGGCGCAGGCCTGCCGTGCTGCGCCGTGCCTTGTGGGTGCTGCTCGGCTGCGGTGTGAGCAACGTGGTCGTGTTCGCACACCACGCCACGTCTCACGAGCACTTCTCCTTGGTGCTCCTGCCGTACGTCGCCCTCTCCACGGCAACGTTATTGTTTCCCTGCACCAACCAGATCGTCCGCCTGCGCCTGCTCCCCTCTGCCCTGCTTCTGGGCATCATGGCCACCGGGGCCGTGGCGGTGATCGGCGCCTGGCCTCAACGACACAACACCTCTCAAGCCCAGCGAGCCGACGCCCTGGCAGAGGTCTCAGACCTCTCTGCCGTGTACTTGTTTCCCGGCGGCGTCCCTCTGGTCTTTCTTCACCGAGCCCAGCGACACGTGTGGCCGGGCGCCGTGGGTGATCTCCGCGCAGCCCAGGCCGCCACCGCAGACTACAACCAACGCTTCGGCACCCTGACCCTCCCAGGTCGCCTTGTCCTGGAGACAGAGGCCACCGTGCCGCCGTGGCTCGAAGCGCTCGGCCCCTCCCAGCACGAGGGCCGCTTCAGGATGTGGGACATCCCACCAGCCACAGAGCACTGAGCCCAGCGCAAGCGCGTCACCAACGCCCAAACCAGGCGAGCTGCCCCTCCGAAAACACACCACCGTCGACTCGGTGAACAGCCGAGAACGAACTCACCTCGACGCGGTGGCCAACGCACAGAACGCTGCGATCCTGCAGTCTTCATCAGCGTCTGCCGCGCCGCGTCTGGAACCGCACGGCGAGTTCCCAAAGCACGACCTGCGCGCTCAGGTCAGCCAGACAAGAACCCCCGAGGGCCACAGTCACCGGCCCTTCCACCGACGAGGGTGGGCCCAAAGGCCGTGCCCTGGAGCACCGCCCTCAACTGCGACTCAAGAACGCCCGCATGACGTGACGCGCCACTTCTGGATTCCGAGCCAGCCGGCGCATGGAGTAAGCGTGCCAGTCCTTGCCGTAAGGCACATAGACTCGGACATGGTGGCCTGCTTGACGCAACCGTTCGGCCTCTTGCGCCCGCACGCCCATGAGCAGCTGAAACTCGTAGTGACGCTCGGCTGCCGGGCCCTTGGCCAAGCCCGCGTCGGCGACGATCTTGACGCAGGCGTCGGCCACTTCGCTGTCATGGGTCGCGAAGGCCACGAACGCTCCCCCGTCGACCAGGCGCTGGCTCAGGGCCACGAAGTTGCGTGAGATGTCGTCGGCGTCGGTGTAGGCCACTTCGGCGGGTTCGATGTAGATGCCCTTGACCAGGCGTACGTCGAGATCTGGGCCCGCCTCCAACAGGCGATCGATGTCATCGGCTGTGCGGAACAACCGAGCCTGCAACACGATGCTCAGGTTCTTGTGTTCGCCCCGCAGTTTCGCAAACACCGCCAGGGTGTCATCGACCGTGGGCGAGTCCTCCATTTCGAAGCGCAGCCGACGCCCGGCCGCCGCGGCCTTGTGGCACAGCTGGCCCAGCAGCTCTTCGCACAGGTCTCGGTCGAGGGTCAGCCCCAGGTGCGTGGGCTTGACCGAGATGGAGCAGCCCGGGTCCACGCCAGCCAAGGCGTCCATGGCCAGGCCGTACTCGTGAGCCGCAGCGTGGGCCTGCTCGGGGCGGGTGATGGCCTCGCCCAACACGTCGATGATCGTGTCGAAGCCAGAAGCCCCCAGGGTGCGAATGCGCGCCAGGGCGTCGTCGAGTTCGCTCCCGGCCACATAGCGCCGAGCCACTCCCCAGATGACCATCTTTGGCAGCAACGGCAGGGTCAGACGAATGACGGAGTCGAACAAGCCCATGGGTCGGTCAGCCGGCAGAGACCAAGGCGCGAAGCAACAGCATCAGCGCCCGATCTCGAGGCGGTGACCGCAGAAGTCAGGGATGTTGGGGTTGTCGAAGATCTTTCGCTGCACCCGCGCGATGTCGTAGTCGACGCGCACGAAGCGCACCACGTCGTCATCGACGATGACACAGGAAGCTCGCGGGTCGCCGTCCCGGGGTTGGCCCACCGAGCCCACGTTGACGATCGCCTTGTCGCCCTTCCACTCGAAGCGGTTGTCGATCTGGGCTGGCTCCAAGAACTGCAGATCGTGGGTGAACACCCCGGGAAAATGGGTGTGCCCCACGAAGCAGAGCCCCTCGAAGTGATCGAAGATGTCGCGGATCTTGTCGGGGATGAAGATCACGTCGGGCTTCATGATGTACTCGTGGATCGGATCGCGAGGCGAACCGTGTACGAGCAGGTAGTCACCGAACTTGTGCGTGGCCGGCAGACCTTCGATGAACTTCCAGCGGGAGCGGCGCAGCGTCCCCGAGAGCAGGGAAGGCTTGAGCATGCGGCGGTTGTATTCGATGACCGCCCGAGCCACGGGGTTGAAGTCTTGCGCCCCCTGCATCACGGCTTCGTCGTGATTGCCACAGAGCACGAGGTCGCACCGTTGCATGACCAGGTCGAGGCAGCGCTCCGGGTCGGGGCCATAGCCCACGATGTCACCGAGGCACATGACCTGCTCAACCCCTTCGGCGTCGAGGCGCTTGAACACGGCCTCCAACGCTTCGATGTTGCTGTGCAAGTCAGAGATGATGGCCAGCCCACTCATGTCATCGGTCTCCCAGCAGCCGGCGCAGGTGCGCCAACATGGACTTGCGGTGTGCCACGGCAGAGCTGGCGGGCAGGGTCGTACCGGCGGCGTAGACATGCCCACCGCCACCGAACTGGCTGGCCACGGAGTTCATGTCGAGATCGCCTTGCGAACGGAGGCTCACGGACATGCTGCCGTCCTCCCGCTCGGTGAACAGGGCCACGATGCGCACGCGCTCACTCGAACGCAGGACGTCGAGAATGGGATCGACCTCGTAACGCTCGACACCGAGATCCTCCATGAGTTCGTTGCGCACCACTGCCCAGATGAGAGCCCCATCGGACTCTTCGTTCATCGTCCGGGCCACGTGACCCAAGAGGCGCACCATAGCCGATGAATACGACAGGTAGATGGCGCGAAACATGCCCGGCAGGTCGAGCCGGAACGAGGACAGCTCGGCGACCAGGTCCATGACCCGGGCGTTGGTGTTCGGATAGCGGAACCAACCGGTGTCGGTGCAGAGCGACACGAAGACGCTCTCGGCGATCTCGCGGTCGATCTCTCCGCCCACATGCCTGATGTAGTCGTAGGTCAGGCACCCCGTGGCCGTGGCCGTGGGGTCGTGAATGAAGATGTCCGCGGGGCCGCCGTTGTCGCAGGGATGATGGTCGAAGCAGACCTTGGTGGCCGGGCTCGTCTCCACGGCGCCTCTCAGAGGGCCCAGGCGGCCGATGGAGGAGAGGTCGCACATGATCACCACGTCGGCGGTGGCCAGCAGCTCACCGTGCTCCTCGGGGTCGTAGACCTCAACCGTGCGGTTGAACTCCATGAAGCCGTAGCGCGTGCTGAGCGGCTCGTTGAGCAGCGCTCTCGCCTGCTTTCCCTCAAGCTCAAGGTGCCTTCGCAGTGACGCCACAGCGCCGACGGCATCGCCATCGGCTTTCTCGTGACCAGTGATGACCACGGTGGCTGCGCCGTCCAGAAGCTGACGGAGAGCGTCGAAACGGGGACGGAGAGCCTCCATCCGTGGCAACCTAGCCCTGGCCGAAGAGGGTGTCAAGCAGGGCAGCTACGGGGTTTGCATCAAAGACGGCGCGCCCCTGATGCACGGTGGCGTGCCAGGCAGCGCCCCCCTCGAGAGCCCAACTGGCCAGGCCCTCGGCCGCCAGCTCTTCGGCGTCGTCAGACAGCCCCCCTAACAGCAGTCCGTCCGCCACCGAACCGGGAGCAAAGCTGGCTGCCTCGGGGTCTTGCCCCAAGGCCCTCCGGCCACCCGTCGTCGCCCATTCGATGATGCTCTGAGGCGCAACGTCCGGTCGGTCGGCAGCCAGCCGCCCCATCTCTGCCAGCAGATCGACACCGTCATTGCTGACTCCGGAGTCAGTTCCCAGAGCCAACTGCGCGCCAGCAGCGGCCAGGTCGAGCAGGCGATGGGCTGGTCTTGAGAAGTGCTGGTGTGTGCCGTGGCAATAGACCACCCGTGCCCGCCGCTCGCCGAGCAAGGCGACGTCGTCGTCATCGAGATCATTGCCATGGATGACAACGCACCCCGCTCGCAACAGGCCCAGTTGGTCGGCCCAGGGGATGGGCCGCGCCCCCGGTGCCTCGGCGAAGGGGCGACCCCGACCGATGGTCTCCAAAAAGCTCACGAAAGGGCCGTCGCCGTGGGTCAAGTAGCGGGTCTCGTCAACAGATTCCGCGAGGTGCATTGCCAGGGGAAGGGCCCGGCGCCGGGCCGCACGAACGATCTCCGGCAGGACCTCTGAGTTCACCGAATAGGGGGCGTGAGGGGACAGGCCCACCGCGCCTCCCAGCTGGTTCACGACGTCGAGGGCCCCGGCCAGTCGAGCTCGGGCCGACTCCGCACCCACACCCACGAGCTCCAGGTAGGACACGCCGTCGAGGCCAGCCGATCGGCGCCCTGCCGTGGCCACACCCCGTGACGCGTCCACGTCACCAATGGCCACGACCCCACGGCGGGCCAGGGCAGCGGCCTGACAGGCAGCTCCTGCGCGCACATCCGCTGATTCGCCACGGGCCGCCCCCACGGCGAGTAGCCAGTCGGCGAAGCGACCCTGATCTGGCACGGGCGGCGCACCCGCGAGATCGAGGTGGGCGTGAGCGTTCACCAGCCCGGGGAGCAGCAGCGCGTCCAGCTGGGGTTCACCCTGGGCGACGCCGAGCGCAACGGTGCGGCCGTTGGCCACGACCCAGTGCGCGGGAGCCAGCACCTGGCCGTCGCCCGTCAGAGCAGCCCGCACAGAGACGGCGAAGCCGGACACGGCGTTCAGAAGCCCGCGTTTCTCAGGTCGAGGGAGAACTCGTCAATGGCCACGTTGCGGAACGTCGCCGGAGGCACATGGCCGAGGTCGTCGAAGAGGCCGTCCACTTCGACCCGGAAGCGCACGAAGATCTTGCCCGCCGCGATGGGTCGGGCGATCTCGGGCAGCATGGGCACCTGGGGATTCAGCGAGAGAGCCATGGTGCCGCCGTCTGTGGGCAGCAGGAAGGGGCTGACCTTCCAGAGCTTCGACACGTTGGGATCCGTGGCCACCACGATGTTCAGGATCACCTGGTCGGGATCCCAGGCCACCGCACTCGGCACCACAGGCACGCCCAGGTGAGTCAAGTGCGCCAACGCATGGGCGCCTGTGGTCGAGATCCCTTCGTTGCCAGGGCTGAAGTCGAAGGAGAGCACCGTCCCCGCCAAGGCATCCGTGGCGGTCATCACCGAACCCACCTCTGCGAAGGCCATGCCCGTGAACTCGATGTCGAGGGGCACACCATCTCGGACGACGGAGTAGACAGCCGTGGGTGTGGGGGGCGCAAAGTCTGTGGTGGCAGGAACCGCCGCGCTGAGGCTGCGGGCAGTGAAACCGACCAGCAGATTCTGGCGGTTGTCTGCGATGACCAGCCACTCTTGCTGGCCTCGTTCGACGTAGGCCATGGCCCCCTCGAGCTTCACCGGCAGGGTGATCGTGCGCAGGAAGTCCCCACTGGTCCGATCGATGACGTGCACCTTGCCTGTGGCCCGTTCCAAGAGGAACAGCTCGTTGTTGCCGATGTCGTAGGCCATGGACACGATGTTGACCGCCGAATCGGTCACACCGGGAATCGCCGGGATCAAGACCGGCGGGTTCGAGGCGAGGCTGTGAATCTGCGTCGCCACTTCGCCCGGCGTGTAGAGCACATCCGCTGCGTTGCTGTCGTAGATCAGACCTGTGCGCGCTGAGATCAGGTCGTAGACGGGGTAGAACGTCGTCGACGCCTGGCTGGGGTCGAGGAAGCCGTTGCTGTCGACCGTGGTCCAGTTGAACGAGACGTTGAACGGAGGGAGGTCGAAGCCTCCCGGGCCCCCGTCGGGACCCGCCGCCGTGAAGCCCCAGGTCAGCCCGGTCTCGATGACCGCATCACCATCGGTGTCGGCCGCGTAGGAGATCTGCAGGCTCTCCACCTCGGGATTGGCCAGGCCTGTGTTGAAGAAGCGACTCTGGCCCAGGGACCGGGGTTGGCCCAGCAGTCGACCCAGGTTCTCTTCGCCCACCGCCGGACTGGTGAGCCCGGCGAAAGCAGGAACCAACAGGTCGTCATCGAAGGTCTCCAGGCGAACGAAGCCGCCGCCGCCCTGGCCTCCTTGGCCTTGACCCGCCGCACCGCCACCTGGCCCGCCCGCTGCGGACACCTGAGCACCTTGAAAGATGACCATGCCTTCACCGGCGCCCAGCTCGATGCTGCCGCCGCCGCCACCCCCACCACCGGCGATCTGCTTGCCCAGCACCTCGGTGACGAAACCACCCGCACCACCTTCAGCCAGGACCTCACCGGCTGCACGCACGGTCAGTGTCTTCGCCGTCTCGATGCGCAGCGTACTGCCGCCCGCGCCGCCGCCCGCTCCGGGCGAGATGAGCGGCAGGGTGGCTGGTGACGAGTTGATGGTCCCCGTCACCGAGGCGCCGCTGCCGCCGCCCCCCGCCCCGGCCACGCCGAAGGGAGGCAAGATGAGATAGGGAACGTCGACGCCCGTTGTCAGGCCAGGCCCGTTGACGCCTCCGCTGCCGTCGGTCAGACCGATGGGCGCGTCGAAGGGCCCCACGGGAGCCAAGGTCAGTGTCACCCCATCGGGGCTCACCGCGGTGATCACGAATCTCCAGCCGTTGTTCGGCGCGTCGGGTACGAGGATGTGGCCCACCAGGGCGCCAGGCGCAAGGCTCAGGGGGTCGGTACCCGCTGTCGCCGAGACCAGGTCGAAAGTCAAATCCGTGATGGCCCTGCCTAGACCGCGCATAGCAGGCAGCCCACCCAGGGCGCCAGCGGCATCGTCAAGCGCCACGCCGAACGACGAGCTGCGTTGGTTGAAGGTGATATCGGACACGGGGCCGCTGAAGTCCCCCACCATGCCCGGCTCGAGGGAGCCGCCACCACCGCCGCCGCCACCGGCAGTCTGGATCACGGGAGCGTTCACCACAACGTACGGTGCGGCTCCCTGTCCACCTCGGGACACTCCCGCGTAGTCTGCTCCCGTCTCCCCGGCCAGCTGGCCCAAGAGGTAGCTGTCGCCTGCGGAGGCGAGAGACGCGAACGACGGCGTGGGAAAGACGCTGATGTTCTTGGAGGCGGCCAGCATGGACTCACCTGCGTCACTCACGATCTCGATGGTCGACCCGGAGCCATCGACAGTCACGCTCTTGACCACGAAGGTGGGGTGATTCTCATCGATGTTCTGGTTGGCCGTGCCGCTGTTGGGGCCGTTGTTCGGTGGCTGGGCCACAGGCGCCGTGCTGCCCACGCCGAGGTTCGGCTGCAGCAAGATCTTGCCATCAAGCACCAGCTGTTCCAGCGCTCCCCCTGGGGCGAGTGCGGAGAGATCCCTGTCCACATCTACGAGCGTGGTGGCGGAGAGGGTGGCGCTGCGGCCGATGACTCCGGCGAGCTTGGGGTCGGCCAGATCGAAGGGCAGCCCAGGCGCAGCCACAGGCGGCGACACCAGGGTCAGCTCGATGGTGTCGAACAGCCCGTCGGCGTCCGTGTCCCGGCCAAGCAGGGCGTGCCCGCCTGACCCACCATCTCCCGAGGCTCCCGGCGCGAAACCACCTGCGCTCCCTTGGCCGAAGTACGTCGAGTAGCCGTTCACACCAGCAGATGTGGGCACCGTGACCTCTGCACCCGCGGCGGTCAGCACCTCGACCTTGCCAGCGATGTCGACGATGCCACTCACCAGCAGATCGAAAGGCGCCATCCGCTGATCGAGCGGGTGTCCCGGGCTCTGCACCATGAACTGATCCGGGTCGTCGATACCGTCGCCGTCCTTGTCGGTGAGCGGGCTCAGGGTCCAGCCCGGTGGGATCACCAGGCGCTCGAGCTCCCAGCGTCGAGGCAGAAACGTGCCCCCGGCCAGGGGGACCACGACGGGCAGCTGCACCGTCTTCGCATCGAAGTCAACGAGAGCCAGGAGAGGCACCTCGGAGGTGCCCGGGTCCGTAGACGTGCCCGTGATATCGATGACCAGCGGACCATCTCGGCCCCGGCCCCCGGCCAGCACTGGGGTGAAGTGTGATGGCGACTGGAGGCCCCAATCGCCAGACGTATTCAGGCTGTCCAGGCCAGCCTGATCGTCGAACGGTTCGGTCACAAGGTAATCAGCGGTGTCATCACCTCCAGCCACATTCAACAGCACGGACAGCAGGGGCGACGTATCGCCTGTCACGGACGCCTTGCTGTTGCCGCCCAGATCGGTCACCGTCGCGGCGACCTCGGCGATGAGCAGATCACCGGGGGGGTAGGCCTGCAGATCGGCGCGCCAACGGACGATGGTGAGGTCGCCCTGTTGGTGGATCAGATCGAGGTCTGCGGGCGCCACCACCGGCTGAAAGGAGAACTGGCCAGGAATGTTGATCAAGACCCTGACCGCTGGGCTCGAAGCATCTGCGGGATTGACGACGGTCACCGGCACCACGGCGTCGTCAAGCAGGAAGATGATGTCCTGGACCGGAGCGAAGGGCACCACCACCGGGGGGTTGCCCGCGCCCGGATCGACGTTGGCGGTCTCATCGATGCCGAAGGCCGCCAACACCTCGTTGGTCAGGTCGCCATCGCCGTCACCGTCCACGAACTCCGTGGGCAGCACCGACGGGTCCGCGTCGTCGATCAGGTAGGCGCGGGCATTGGGAAAGCCTGCCTTCGTGTCCACCGAAGTGAACGGCGTGCGAAAGAAGAAGGTGGAGGACGGGTTCGACATGTCCACACCGGCGGTGGACTGGATGCCCAGGCCAGAGTTCGGCCCGGCGAAAGAGATCTGGTACAGCGCGTCAGCAACGAAACCGAAGATCACGTTGGCGGGAGTGAACTGAATCGTGGGCGTGATCAGGATGCGGTCACCCTGGACGTCGAGATCAAAGGACGCCAGCACTCCGGCGGGCGTGGAGGTCAGTCCCGCGGCATCGTCGATGGTCACCAGAGTCACGGAGCCCTGGCTGACAGACGCCGGGTCGATGAGCCCGCTGAAGGTCAACACCACCGGCACGTTGACACCCTGGATCAGGCCACCGGTCGGCCCGGAGACGACTCCAAAACCCGTCACCCCAGTGGGACCGGTGGCGCCGCCGCCACCTCCCCCACCGCCGCCTCCGCAACCCGCGGTCAAAACCAGGGTCAGGGTCAGCAGGGCGAGCAGGCTGGATCTGCAATTCGGTAGAAGCATGGTCGGCATTGGTGCGGGCGTCGGTTCGGGGCGAAGCGGCACCCCCGCTCCTGGAGCGTGTGCGGGTACCGGCTGGCAGGACGTGGGGCCCTTGTCGGGGGGCATAGGATGCCATCTCCATGGGCGTAGGTCACGACACGGGCGAGCCACTGGCTGCTCTGCAGTGGACGGACCCAACCAGTAGATCTGATAGGTTGCCGGGCATCTGAGAGGCCCGTTCCGTCAGCACCCACCGCTATGCGAGCTGCCCATCGTGGTGACCCACCTGCCCCCCCTCGTCGACAGTCACTGCCATTTGGCCTTCTCGGCCTTCTCCGAGGACAGGGCCGAAGTGCTCCAGCGGGCCCGTGAGGCAGGCCTGGTGGCCTGCGTGGCCGTCTCTGTGGGGCCAGAATCGGCCCGGGAAGCCCTCGCTCTGGCCCGTGCTGAGCCCGGCTTCGTCTTCCCCACGGCGGGTGTGCACCCCACAGAGGACGAGATCGACGACCCCCGGGCCTTTGACGAGGTGGCCGAGCTGATCCGCTCGGGTGACTTTGTTGCCGTGGGAGAGACCGGTCTGGATGCCTACCACGAGCGCACTCAGATGGCGGACCAGCTGGCCTCCCTGCACAAGCACCTGGCCCTGGCCCTGGACGCCGACCTGCCCGTCATCCTCCACTGCCGAGAGGCGTTTGCCGAGCTGCGAGAAGCGCTGCTGCCCTTCGCAGGTGCGCCCCTGAGAGGTGTTCTGCACTGTTTCACCGGGGACGCCAGGGACATCCACCCGCTGCTCGACGCTGGCCTCCATGTGGGCGCAGGGGGCATCGCCACCTTCAAGCCCCGGGACGATCTCAGAGGGGCCTTGCGTGAGGTGCCCGACGAGCGGCTGCTGATCGAGACCGACGCTCCCTGGCTGGCACCGGTCCCCCGCCGGGGGCGGCGCAATGAGCCTGCCTTCGTGGCGCACATCGCCGAGCACCTGGCCAGGGACAGAGGGCTGCCCTTGGCCGACTTCGCCGGGTCGACGACCGCCAACGCTCGCGAGTTGTTCCGCTTGCCTTGACGGCTGCGGCGACCCCGGAGGTCAGGCAGCCCGGCTGGTGATCAGTTGCATGAGGTCCCAGGCCAGTCCGGGCTGGGCAAGCTCGGCCAGGATGCCCACGGACAGGAAGGGTCCAAAGGGGATCCCGGGCGGAGCGTCAGCAGCGCGGATGCGGGCGATGACCTTGAGCAGGATGCCTGCCACGGCTCCCAGGCAACAGCCGACCAGAATCGCGTCGGCCACCACGAGAGGGCCCAGCAGCGAACCCGCGAAGGCCATCCATTTCACGTCACCCAGGCCCATGGCGTCTTGCACGCCAGCCGCTTCGATCTTCTGCCGCAGCATCAGATTGCCCAGCTGGCCGAACAGCCACAGACTGCCCCCGCCCATGAGCAGCCCGCCCACGCTGGCCAACAGCGCCGTCTGTCGCGGGGCCTCCGGGTCAAACGGAAGGTGCTCGGCATGGAGCCAGGGAAAGGCGAAGGACAGGGCCAGCCCCACCGCGATGCCCGGCAGGGTGATCGCGTCTGGAATGATGAAGTGCTCGAGGTCGATGGCGCTGATCACCACGCAGGTCGTGATCAGATACCAGATCACCGCGAGACGGATACCGCCGTTTCCATCGGCTGGGGGCTCGAGCCACCAGAAGAGCGCAAACAGGGCGCCGACAAGGAGTTCCACTGCCGGGTAGCGCCAGGGGATGGCCACTTTGCAGTAGCGGCAACGACCGCGCAGCAGCAGCCAGGCCAGGACCGGCAGATTGTCCAGCCAGCTCAGCTGGGTGCGGCAGTTCGGGCAGAAGGAGCGAGCCGGCCGGGTCACGCTGAGCCCATCAAGGGGCAGCCGATGAATCAGCACATTGCCGAAGCTGCCCACGGCAAGACCCAGGCAAAGCGCGGCGAAGACGCCCATCCAGCCTTCGAGCGAGGTCTCCATGGTGGGTCTTCAGGCGCCGTGGCGCCCACTCTCCACGGGGGAATGGCCTTCGCCCAGCGGGCACCGCAGAGCCTCGCTCTTTGGTAGAGCCACGATCAGCGCAGGTTGCATGGGAGTCTCCGGGGCAGAGGGTCAAACCATCACAGAAGCATGGCTGCCGGTCTCACTACGAGAACACAATCCGACGCAAATCGTATCGACTGCCCGGACCGCCTCACTGGACGCCGGTTGAAGACGGCGGTTGTCGGCCACAAGTGCTCCGTTGGCCAGTTCGCCTCAGCCGCCGGAGACGAGGTCGACCCGGACCTGGGGCGAAGGTGCTGCTCCCTGAGGTCCCCGGAGCCCCAGGTCTCGGGTGTTGAGCCGCAGCCCGCCCCGGTCTTCGCCCACGTCCAAGGTCAGCTCAAGCCGTTCTCCTACGAGCCGCCATGCGCAGGCGGGCAAGAGCGGAGACAGGCTCAGGCCCGCACGTCGCGGGGCCAGGGGGCAAGATCGAGGGAGAATCGTCGCCGGGTCGATGGCTCCCTCGAAGACCAGCTCCAGCTGCTGGCTGAAGCGCACCTCATGGTCCACGGGCATCGCCTCACCGCCGACCGACACCAGCCGAGGCCCGTGGGAGGCACTCAGGGAACCCTGCAGCTTGAAGCCCAGACTCTCCGAACGCCCCAGCACCACCCCCGAACGGCCACGCAAGCCATGGGGAGATGGGCTCCCCGCCAGGAGCACCGTCACGTCTCCAGGAGGCTGGGCCCAGAGCGACTGGTCAATCACCAAGAGCACCTCGATGACGTTGCCCTGCACCGCCGTCACATGGGCCAGCCGCCGCCCGTCGACCGCCCGCACCTGAACGGATGCGGGCGTCACACTCAGGGGATCCAGATCAGCCCCGTGCACCACCAGACGCAGTGGCCCATTGAGCGGCACGGGCTCACTGGACCCAGACACCGAGAACCGCTCCACCTCGTGGCAACTCGCCGTGAGGCAGGCTGCAACGAGCAAGCAGGGAAGGCAGGCGAAACGCGAGATCAGAGGCTGGTCCTGATGCGCAGGTAATCCAGCAAGGGCCGCATGCTCGAAGCATCGAAGGGGAAGGCCGTCGGCTGGGCACCCAGGTCGAAGACCACCTGAAAACGCACCAGCGGGTAGCCGTTCAACTCGGACAGATCAGCAAGCCAGCCCGTTTGAGTCGCCGGGTCCGGCACATGGGAGCCAGCTCGCACGCCGTAAGCACCCTGAAACAGAACGGTGACGTGGGCGTTGTCCGTGAGCACATCGTCCAGGTTCACGGTGGCGTCGGGCGCGTTCACGGCGATGTCGTTGAAGGGCGGATTCGGTGGCGTGCCGGAGCCCACCGCACCAGGGAACAGACCCGGATCATCAAAGCCCGCGTCGACCACGAAGTGCGCGGGGATGCTGCTGGGCGCCACGGGAGCGCCCACCTTGACCCGCCCGTCATCCTCAGCAGGATAGGTGTCCCCTGATGAAGCGTTGTAGGTGCCGTTGATGGGCTGGAACGTAGGCGGTGTCCGACCGTCCACCACAGACCGGGTGCGCAAGCTCGCGCCCGAGTAGTCCAGCCACTCAGACGTGCCCCGGCTGATGGTGCCGAAGGGCGAAGGGGTCATTTGAGGGTGAATCAGTGGCAACCGATCGATGAGGTTGCCAGGCTCGAACTCGACCCCACCACCGTCGGGATCGGCGAGAATCGGTGTGCCGTCTGGCTCATTGAGCGCAATGCTCATGGGGATCACATCGGCCGCATCGTAGAGGTCACCCGGCGGCGGCCCCTGCTGCCAGAACGGTTCCTGGAAGTTGGCCGTCGGACCCAGGTATGACTTCATGACCTTCTCGGGCTGAGTCTCCAGCACCACGAGCTTCCCGCCGGAAAGCGGGCTGGACATCATCTGGGTGTCATGCCACAGCTGTCCAGAGCCTGCGGGGTACTCATGAATCTCGTCGTTGCCGTTCTGCCCATTCGAGCTGGGGATGACGGGCGGGTGAGTTCCATTGAGCACGAAATAGATGTCCTTCGCGCCAGGCACCGCCTCGAAGTAGCGATGGTGCAGCATGTCGATGTAGCGCAGCTCATCGGGCAGGCCCGCCGGAGGATTCCCGATCCAGCTGGGGTGGGCCAGTTGGTCGGCCGAGTCGCCTGTCCACTTGCCCTGCTTGAGGATCGTGCGGCGCTTGGCAAACACGTAAGCGCCTTCGTCGATCTGAGGCATCCCAGCTGAACCGCCAGCCTGCAGCTGAACCAGCCCCATACCGCCCTGCCCACCGTCACTGCGGGTGTGGTCGTAGGTCATGGCGATGAAGTCGATCTTGTTGGTCGGATCACCCCGGGCATCGCGACCGAAGCCGCCGGACACCTCGATCGAAGCGCCCTCATCTCCAGTCGAGTCGGTGTAGCTGGCCCGGCGATGGGTCTGGTCAGCCTCAAGGATCACGTCGCCAGCAGCCTGAAGAATCACAGCGCCGCCACTACCGCCGCCCCCACCGGCCCCGAAGTTTGAGTTCTGGACCACTTCACCCCCGCCGCCATGGCCACCACGAGCGGTGATGTGGCCCGTGCTGCTCAGCAGGATGTCGCCGAAGCCTTGCAGCAAGGCCGCGCCGCCACCGCCACCGCCCGCACCCGCCTTGGCGTCGTACAGGGTCGGCGAAAGAAAGATGCCGAAGAAGAGGTTGGGGTAGTAGGGCGGGCCGAGGGGATCGCAGTCGCCGAAGTTGTTGATTGACCAGATCTTGAAGCGCATCGAGTCGACACGGGAGCCACCACCACCGCCACCCTGGCCGCCAAACAGCACGCCCAGCTCACCGCCCTCGCCAATGAAGTCGTTGGTGGGATCACCATCGGTGAAGACAGCGTCACCAGGCAGCCCCCCGGGGAGATCGCGCACCGGGTTCGAGGGTGTGCCCAGCATGTACACACACTGCAAGGGATGGGAGTTGGGCACGCCCGCACAGATGGCTTCATCGTTGCCATAGAGGGCGTCGTTGATGTTGTCGTTCGTGGGGCACTTGCTGAAGGGGAACCAGCTGCTCTCACTCTGGACGATGTACGTGCCCGAGCCTTTGCGCGCCTGGTCGCCCATGCCGTAGTAGCTGCCACCGCCACCTCCCGGGGGCCGATGCTCTTCACGGTTGTCGAACTGGTCCAGCTTGGGGAGACCGCTCGCTGCCGGGTTGTAACCCAGCGCGCACAGCCCGCCCCTTCCGCCAACGCTTGAGAAGGTGACCCCGCCAGCGGCCGAGACCACCGGGCCGAAACCTTGCTCTCCGGTCTCTGGGGTGACGTACTGATCAATGGCTCCTGACCCCGAGGGGTCAAAGCGTGTGGGGTGGCCATCGCCGCCCCGCCCCGCGCCCGGGCCACCGGGACCACCAGGGACCGACAGGAAGCCTGAGTTGAAGGTGTCATCGGAGAGGCCGTCCGTCCCATCCAGGTCGAGCACCCCATGGATCTCAATGCGCCCGGTCGCCGTGATCCGCAGTGGGTTGCTGCCCACGACCACGACCCTCACACCCTCGGGGATGATGAAGTCACGGAACGAGAAATGCCCGCCGAGAACGGTCACCGGAGCGGTCACCCCCGTGGTCGTTCCATCGGGCAGCGGAAAGGTCTGCACATCTGTATCCAACAGCACGACCTGATAGTTCGCAGCCGTGTAGTCCGGACTGGGATCGCCCTTCGAGGCCGTCGAACTGATGTAGGCCTTGGTGGGCTGAAAACTCGCCTTGGCTACGGGCAGGAAGTCACCCAGACTGAAGGCATCCGGCACACCCACCGAAGCCCGTAGACCACTGGACGGCTGGGACGCGGCCACCGTCTCGGCCCACTCGGCCAGGGGGCTCGTGGACAGGGGCTGGGTGTTCTCGTACGTCGTCGTCAGGAAGTCCTCGAAGAAGACGTCGGCGATGGGCGCAGCGCTCCCGGCGATGGGCTGGGCCGTGGTCACCCGCAGCAGCTCGACCGCTCCCAGGGGACTCTTCGGTGACGACGGGTCGGCG
>Ga0209992_10001023_pt1 | contig 32499 bp, 23 predicted proteins | sample 2SBtaG_2_FD_182564 | JGI IMG/M metagenome (GOLD analysis project Ga0209992, IMG submission 182564) | Deep subsurface microbial communities from Kolumbo volcano to uncover new lineages of life (NeLLi) - 2SBTROV12_ACTIVE470 metaG (SPAdes)... | ecosystem: Environmental > Aquatic > Marine >... | reverse complement strand
CGCTAGTCCGACCTATTCGCGGAGTTCGTCGCGAGAGCGTGGTTGCGCCTTCGTGGCAAGGCGGAGGGCGCGATGGCACCGGAGGCGGGGTGCCACCCCGTTGAGGATGGCATCGTGGACTCCAACGCAGTCCACGAAGGCGCAACCACGTTCGCAGCAGGAGTCCGTGAATAAGTCGGACTAGGGCGGCGTTGGGAGAGGTAGAGCGTGGCCTGACGCTGTTGCGTGAGCTGCGCCGTGGCTGCGTTGTCGCGGCCATGCCCGATCCTCAACGTGGCTGGCGCCAGGCCTCCGGTCGGGCAGACCACGACGGCTTGCCACGACACAGCTCACGCAACGATTGGTACACCAACTACAGGGGGCGCGCCTGCGCTCTGGCGGCGCCTTAGCAGCCTGTGCGTAAAGTGCCGCGCGTCGAGCACGCCTCGGTGGCGCCACCTCTTCGTTGCCGAATCCTCAACGAATGCCACCCCGTTGAGGATGGCATCGTGGACTCCAACGCAGTCCACGAAGGCGCAACCACGCTCTCGCGACGAACTCCGTGAATAGATCAGACTAGCGTTGGGCGCCGGGGGGCGGAGGTGGAATCGCTGGGCTGCGAGAGGCTGCGGGGGGGCGTAGCTCGGCCAGGATGGCCGGGGCTCCGGCCATCTTCATCACCCGGTTGCGGATGACGGCCAGCAGGCGGCGCTGCTCTTCTCCCGTGATCGGTTGAGACACGTCGAAGGGCAGGCCGGCGAAGTCGGCGAGACTCGTCTTGAGTACGTTGAGCACGGCAGCGCGCATGGGCTCAGCGGCCTTGCTGTCCTCGAGCACCATCAGGGAGGCCACGGCGATCCGGGCATCGAACAGACGCCGAGAGCCGTCGATGATCGCTGGGTGGAGGCGTTGCTGGAGCAGCTGTCGAGCGAACCACTCCGTGTCACCCCGGCCCTCGCGCCGACGGGCCATGGAGCGCTTGCCGTCGTTCGGTTCTGCCGCCAGGAGCGTGTCGATCTGCTCCCGCCACTCCGGCCCGAAGGTGGCGTCGAGAACCTGCCGCCGGAGCAAGGCGATCTCTGGATCTTCGACCTCCTCGGCGGCCGCTGAGCCGCCGTGCTCGATGCGATAACCGCCCAGAGCGCTGGGAGCTGTGTCGCGCATCAAGGCCAGGGTGAAGCTGTGTCCATGCCCGGTCTTGGCGATGCGCTCGAACGCCTCCAGGGCAGCCCGGGCACCGTCGCTCGTCCGTCCGTCTCCGGGCAAGCCCACGTACACCGTGTTCACCAAGGAGTGATCGTCCCGCACGAACTCCCTGACCACCGCCATGGCCTCGCCCCGGTCCTCTTCGTGGTACGGCGCGTCCCCCACCAGGATGATCACCCTGCGTGCGTCCTCGCGCCAAGCCAGCTCAGTGGTGGCCACGGCCAGGCCCACCTCGACCGCCTCTTCGAAATCGGCGTAGTCCCGCTTGCCTCCAGAGGCTTCCAGGTCGAGCAAGAAGTTGTGCACCAGGTAGCGATTGGTGGTGAGTTCCGTGCGCCTGGTCACCCAGCTGTCTTTGAGGTCGCGGTAAGCCACCACGGCGATGCGGGTGTCGGGCACCACCGTGGCCAGGTCACCGACAATGCGATCGATCGTCTCGCGGGCCCGATCGATGAAGCGTTGCATGGACCCGGTGGCGTCGATGACGAAGCAAACCTCGACGCCCCGGCGCCGCAGATCGTCGACGAAGTCGCCGAAAGGAGACGGACCAGCGCTGACCACATCGCTGCCCGCGCTCGCCGGCCGCACCCCCGCCCCACCGCCGCCCCCACCCAGGCCCGAGTTGCCCAGGCCGAGCATGTCCACCACGTCATCCAGGTTGTCGCTCGGCTCGAGGCTCTCGGTAATGACCGGTTCGATCTCCACGTCCTCGGGCTCGATCAGCTCGATGGGCTCGACCTCGGGCTCGGGGACCAGCAGCTCGTCGGCGTCATCAGCGCTCACCCGGGCCACGAGTGCGACCTCGGGCGGGTCCAGCTCTACGATCTGGGTCCAGAGCCAGAAGCCCAGCCCGCCATGGATCGCCAGGGCGATCAACAGAGGCGCGGGGAGGCGGGCCCACTCTCTCAGGCTCAACGCACGGCGCAGGCGCGCTCGGCGCTCGACGGCCTTGAGAACCTGGTGGCTGGCGCCAGCCTGGGGGTTTGAGTCGTCGGCTGGCGCCATGGATTCCTGAAGACGGGGAGTGGATCGCATCACGGATAGTATCGTGCGTTGCAGAGATCACCACAGCCCGCGGAAGACCATGGCCCGTTCGAACAGCCCCACCATCACCTCGGGACGCTTCCGTGGCCGCCGGCTCGTGGTCCCAAGCGGCCAGATCACCCGGCCCACCCGGTCCCTGGTGCGCCAGGCGCTGTTCGACATGATGGGCCCGGCCATCGTTGGGGCTCGCGTACTCGACCTCTACAGCGGCTCCGGGGCCCTGGGCCTCGAGGCTCTCAGTCGCGGCGCAGACCACGTGACCTTCGTGGAGCGCCACCGCCGAGCCCTGGCGGCCCTGAAAACCAACATTGCCACCTGTGGGCCAGACCGTGGCGACTACGCCCTGCTGGCCATGGATGCCATCCAGTGGCAGCCCGCGGGCGATCAGCCCATCGATGTGGTCCAGGCCGACCCGCCTTTCGCCCTGATCCACACCCTGCCAGAGGCCCTGGAGCAGCGTGGGGTGCTGGCCGACGACGCCCTGCTCGTCTTTCACGCCCCGGCAGAACGAGCAGCGGTCGACGTGGGCCCCGGGTGGATTCTCGACCGCACCCGCAGCTACGGCCGCTCGTCCGTACACGTGTTCTTCCGCGCCTGATAGGCCCCTGATACTGCCCTCAGGGCTCAGAATCCGCGCCTGGGGTCACATAGGCTTCAGCATATATATGCAAGGGACGATATGTGGTTTGTTCCATATCACCATCCTGAGCACGAGCACAATGAACGAATCCATCAACTGGGCGGAGCTCAAGCAGCGCCGCCGAGAACTCGCAGGCAGCCCCGACGAGCAGGTCATCGAACAGCACATGGAGAACTGGCGCAGACGCCTGCTGCGCAAGGAACCCGACTGGGAGGCCACGCTCGATCAAGAACTGGTCGACCTGCTGCACAAGATCCAGACGGCGCTTTGACCTCCCCCTGCCAGCTCCGAGAGACAGGGCTGGCAGCCGGGCAGGCAGGGCATCTCCCCGCGGCCAGCGTGTGCCTGGGGTGCCGTGATGCCGAGTGCGCGGCACTTTGAGCACACGCTGGTAGCCCTGTTGTGAGACACTGGGGCGTCGTACCCTGCCCGGCAAGAACCGAGCTAGGGAGCCATCACCCCTGTTGGCAGAGCACCGCCGACGCCCCTGTCTCAGCAACGATTCACCATGGTCCGTCAGCGTCTACAGAAAGTCATGGCCGCGTGTGGCGCCGGCTCCCGTCGCCAATGCGAGGCCTTCATCGCCGAAGGCCGGGTGCAGGTTGATGGCGAGGTGGTCTCCGAACCGGGCAGCCTGATCGACCCGGACACCCAAGAGTTGCGCTTCGACTTCGAAGTGCTCTCCATGCCCACCAAGCTCTACTACCTGCTGCACAAGCCCAGCGGAGTGATCTGCTCCCAGCGTGTCGAGAAGGACATGCCCCGGGCGGTCGACTTCGCCCCCAAGCAGGCGGGCAACCAGCGGCTGTTCACCATCGGCCGGCTCGACGTCGAGTCCGAGGGCGCGCTGATCCTCACCAACGATGGTGAGCTGTGCCACCTGGTGACCCACCCCCGCTTCCAGATCGAAAAGACCTACCTGGTCGAGATCAACGGCGTGCCCGACCACGAGACCATCGAGCGCATGCGCAAGGGCGTGTGGCTCGCCGAAGGGCGCACCGCTCCGCTCAACATTCGCGTGGTCTCCCGCCAGCGCAGCCACACCATCTTGCAGATGAAGCTCAACGAGGGCATGAAGCGCGAGATTCGTCGGGTCTGCGCCCGCTTCGGTCACGAGGTGCGCCGACTGGTGCGCACATCCATCGGCCCCATCGAGCTGGGCGCCCTCGAACTGGGCGACGCTCGGCCGCTGACCAAGCAAGAGGTCGAGTCGTTGCGCAACAGCGCGCAGCTCGTGGTGCGCCTCGGCAGCCCCGTGCACGAGAACCGTCGCCCCGCCCGTGGCCGTGGGCAGGCGCTCACCGGCCGAGGACAAGGCTCGCGAAGCAAGGGCGGCCCAGGCTCCAAGAGCCGCGGCCAGGGCAAGCCCGGCGGCAAGTCGTCCGGGTCCAAGCGCGGCGGTACGGGCGGCGGCTCGGGGCGCAGCAACCGCGGCAAGCCCTCGGGCGGCAGCCCGCGCTCGCGCTGAGATCTGGCTGCGGTCCCACCCGGCCCTTGCCTGACGCCGCTGACGACCGGCGGCGTCTGAGCAGGCGCAGGCCTCCGCCAGACTGCAGCTGCTAGCCCGGGCGTCTCACCACGCTCGTCGCGAGGGTGCGACTGGGCCTCCAGGGTAAGACCTGCCCGCAGCAGATCGTGGTGAGAAGTCCGGGCTAGAGCGACTCCAGCAGCCGCCGAAAACAACGGGCCCAGGCCTCTTTCTCATCCAAGGTCTGCAGCGCATACCGAGCCTGTTCTGCTGCGCCAGCCTGTGCTTCCAACACACCCAGCGCTGTGGCGTGCAGCGGCGGCAGGCGCCCGGTGCCCAGCACTTCGCGCGCATGGGACAGAACCTCTTGCGCCTCGGCATCCTGCCCGGTGTGCAGCAGAGCCGCGCCCAGGTTGAGCAGCAGGCCCACGTTGTCTGGACCAGCGGGCCGAGCAGCGCGCAACAAGATCACCGTGTCTTGGGGACGCTCAAGTCGCACCAACACGCCACCCAGGGCAGCGGCAAGCGACACGGTGCCGTACTCATCCACCGCAGTCCGGAGCAGCCCGGCGGCCTCGCCCCAACGGCCAGACTCGATCAGCATGCCCGACCGTTCGAGCAGAACCTGACCCACGCTGATGTGCCCGGGGAAGGCGCGCCAAGCCGCGATCAGAGAACTGTCCACGCGGGCTTCATACTGCTCGCGCAGGGCGTGGTCGAGATCGTCAGGGTTCAGGACAGCCAACTCTGCCAAAGCGGAACGGGCCAGCAGCAAGCCTCGCAGGGACTCGGCCCGCGAGACGAGTTCGCGACCCAACTGCCGACGCTCTTGGTGATCCACCGGCGGCCGCTGCAAGCCTTGAGTGGTGAGCGGCTCGACCAGCTCGGCCAACAAACGCAGGTTGCGCCGGGCGATGGCCTCCTCTTCGTCCTGGCGGCGCAGGGTCAACAACTCAGACCCGGGCCAGGCGCTGCTGTTGGGTTGCACGTCTCCGAAGTGCGTGGTCAGAGCCCAGGATCCTGCCAGGTGCAGGTCGAAGAGATCGACGGCCGCGTTCAACCCTCCCGCCGTGGGCACCTCGGCGAGCAACTCGTCCACGACGGACGCATCGGGAAGCCCCGCCACCAGCCCCCCGACCAAGGCCACCAGGGGCTGGGCCGCCAGGGGCGTGGCGATGAACAAGCGCGCCGACGGGAACGCGTCCTCGAACGCCGACACCACCGCACCGAACGCCGGCCAGGTGAGCTGATGCAGAGGCAGCCACTGCACGTACACGCCACCATCCGCCAGCGACTGGCGCACACGGTGAAACTGCTCACGGCCCAACAACTCGCCCGCACCCTGAACCCAGGGGAAGAACAGGTCACCCACGATCAGGTCGTAGCGCTCCTTGTTGGCGGCGATGAACGCCCGGGCATCGGCATGAATCAGCGTCGGCTCGCCCCTCCGTGGACCGCTCCCAGGCAAGAACGGCACGGGCAGCCCCAGATCGAGAATCTGCCCGTTGCGCTCGACGCAATCGACCTGCGCCCGGGTCGTGGAAGACAGGCCCGCCAAGGTATGCCCCCGACCGAGCCCCAGCAGCAGGGCCCGTTCAGCCGTGGGGTGCAAACAGGCAGCCAGCCGCCCCAGGCGCTGTTCGAGCAACGCCGCGCCCGAGCCCCCCAGACCGAAGCGATCATCGAGCTTCAGCCGCTGCTCGCCCGAGGCCGTCTCCACCAGGCTGATCACGCCGTAGGGCCCCTCGCTCTGGGACACAAGGCTCAGCTCGGCGCCCCCCGATTGCCATGGCATGGCATAGGGCTCTGAGCGCCAAGCCACCAGCAACAGCGCCATGTTCGCCGGGACCAGCAGCGCCGCCACCCACCGCCCTCTCTTGGGGATCCATGACACCACGGCCAGCGCCGTCGCCAGCCCCAGGGCCGTGAGCGCCGCCAGGCGCAGCGCCCCGCCCGTGCCCAGGGTCGTCGAACCGATCAACCACTGAGCGTGTGCCCAACCACCGACCGCGCCGCCCAGGGTCGAGACCGCAGCGAGGTCTCCCACCCAGGAGCCCAAGCGCCCCCGAGGGCGCACCGGCGCCCGGCACGCTGCGGTCACCAACGAACCCGCACCCAGCCCCAGGGGGACGGTGAGCAGCAAGGCCCCCGCAAGACCACCGCTCAGTGCAGGCAGGTGCCCGGGAGCCAAGCTCGCCAACCCGGCGATCAGTGCCAGGCCGGAGACCAGCACAAGGGGCGGCAACCACGACAGGCGGAAACAGAGCAACGCCGCACCGAGAGCCATGCCCAGATGGAGACCGCCCAGAATCTCGGAGGTCGTGACCATGGAGTCTCCCCACGACTGGGCGTGGAGGCGCAAGGCCGAGAGCTGCCCCGAGACCAGCAGGGCCCCGGCCACGAGCGCCGACACGAACAGCAGCGCAGCGCCCATGGGCGGCAGCGCTGTCAGCCCATCGGCTGGCACCGTGTCCATCGCTGGGGAGGACACCGAGCCTGCCTCGTCAGGGACGTCGTTGCCCGGCGCCGCAGGCGTCTCGAGCAGACCCAACATCCAGCAGATCAGAGCAGCCACTGCCAGCGCGGAAGCCGAGAGCAACACGGGATCGAACCCGGCCGTCATCAACGGCACCCAGCCCCAGCAGGCCGCAGCCCCTCCCAGGGCACCCGCCGCAGCCACCGCACCCGTGGCCCGCTCGGCCGTCAGCCCAGCCGCCGAGCGCACCCGAGCCAGGAGCGGCAACGCGCCGCCCAGGCCCATGGCCACGGGGACCACAGGCAGCCCCCCCGCCAGGATCCGCTGAAACAGCCCCTCGGCTCCCGCGTCTGGCAGCAGGTTGGCGGCCAGACGGGGCACCAGCCAGGCCGCCAGGGACACGGCGGCCAACCAGCGAGCGGCCCCGCCCGCCCCACCGTGGCGATGATCGGCATAGCGCCCGGCCCAGGACGAACCGGCGGTCCAGGCCAGCAGAAACACCGGCACCACCAGGGCCGCCGCGGGCAAGGTGCCCGGCAAGGCCGCCGCCGCGGTGCGCAACCAGGAGAGTTCGAGCAGGATTCCTGCAGCCCCCGCCAGAGCGGCGCAGGGCAACACGAGCACGGCGGCATTCAGCAAGGTGAGCTCCGATCGGGCAACAGAAGACCGACCAGATAGAGCGATCCGGTCACCACGATTTGACGGCCTGGCTGAAAAAGTTCTCGGGCCAGGGCCAACGCCCGCTCAGGATCGGCCTCAGCCAGGGGGGCAGCCAGCCCACTCTGACCCTGTGCGCCCAGCGCCTTCACGAGTTCGTCGGGAGCCTCGCCCTGTCGCGGGCCCGGCACCGCGGTCACGATCAGAGGGTCGGCCACGTGCAACAAGGCCGCCGCCATGGCCTGGGCATCTCTCCCAGACGTCGCGGCGAAGACCACAGGGCCCGGAGGCAAGGCCTTGAGTTCTCGGGCCAGTCGCTCCGTGGCAGCCAGGCTATGGGCACCGTCGAAGAGGACGTCCCCATGACGTTGCCCTCGGCCAGCCACCTGCCAGGCTCGCACGGCGCGGGAGGTCGCCTCATCGGGAGCGGCGATGTGCCCACCGTCTGCCAGACGCCTCAGAGCAGCCAAGGCCATGTCAGCGGACAGCTCCTGGGGGCCAGCTGCAGCAGACGACGACACCCGCTCCACAGAGCAGCCCAGGGCCTGCGCACGGTCAACAAACACCTGCCGCGCCCCGGTAGCCAACCCGGCGGGCAGCAGCAGGGGCACGCCCTCGCGCAGGATGCCCGCCTTCTCGCCTGCAATGGCCTCGATGGTCTGACCCAGAACCGCCCGGTGCTCCAGGCTGATCGAGGTGATCAGACACAGGTCGGCGGGGACGGCCCGGGTGCTGTCCAGGCGGCCACCCAGACCTGTCTCCCAGACCACAGCGTCCACACCCTGGCGGGCGAAGAGCAGGCGTGCCACCGCGGTCATGGCGTCAAACCAGGTCGGCGTCAGCTGGGCCCGATTTGCGGCGGCCATCACGTCCGCGGCAGCCTGGGCCACGGCCTGAACTGGCGGCAGGACCCCGTCGATGCGCAGGCGCTCCAAGGGGTCGTGGAGGTGCGGCGACGTGAAGGCCCCTGTGGACAGGCCCAGAGCCGACAACCCGGCAGCCAGCCGCTCCGTGGTGCTGGTCTTGCCCTCGCTGCCCGCCACATGAATGGAGACCTGGGGCCGGGGCAAGGGCCCCAGGGAAGCCAGCAGCCGGCGAGCGATGGTGGGGTCCGGCACCTCGCTGCCGGTGAAGAAGCGAGCCCGACGCTCGTTGTCGATCAGCTCGTCGAGCAGAGACAAGGGCAGGTTGTCTGGTGTCACAGCGCACATGCCCGACACTATAATCCGGCGACCATGCGACCACTCATCGGTGTGACTTGTAGCGCAGACGATCGGGGCCAACCCATCGTCCGAGCGCCTTACGTGCAGGCCTTGCATCAGGCCGGAGCGCTCCCCGTGGCCCTGCCCTTCGTCTCGTCCGCGAGCGAGGCAGCGGCCCTGCTCGAGCGCCTCGACGGCGTGGTGCTCAGCGGCAGCGAAGACCTCGACCCGGCCCTGTGGGACGAGGCCCTCCACCCCCAGGCCGATCTCATGCACCCGGCACGGCAGCAGACCGAGATGTTCTTCTGCCGCGATCTGCTCACCCGGCCCCTGCCCCTCCTGGGCATCTGCGGCGGCATGCAGAACCTGGCCATCGCCGCTGGAGGCAGCCTGCACCAGCACCTGCCCGACCTGGGGCCCCAGATGCTCGATCACTCCCTGGGCTTCGAAGGGCCCGGGCACCCGGTCGCCATCGAGGCCGGCTCGCTGCTTGGCGAGCTGGTGGGGTCGTCCGTAGAGACCAACTCAGCCCATCATCAGGGGGTGTCCACACTGGGCGACGACATGATCGTCACGGCCCGCTCCCCCGATGGTGTGATCGAAGCCTACGAGCTGCGAGACCGCCCCTTCGCCCTCTGCGTGCAGTGGCACCCCGAACGCATGATCGACGACAAGGGGCAACGCAACCTGTTCACCAAGCTGGTCGAGAGCTGCACATCGTGAGGCGTCTTCGTGGATCTTGAACGCATCACGAAGGCCGCCACCGGGCACAAGGCCAGCGACATCAACCAGCGCATGAACCGGCGCATGAAGGCCTACGCCTTCGGCATCGCCATCATTCTCGCAGTACTCTACGCCTACGGTCCGGAGGCTCCCGTCGAGACGGTGACCCGGGCAGAGCAACCCCTGGGACCCGTTGATGTGCCCGTGGGTCACGCCGTGCAGTCCCTGGCCCAGATCGACAAGGCCCTGCTGGCCCAGGTGGCCGACAGCACGGTGGTCGAACGGTCGCGGATCGAGCCCGGCCCCCGGCGGCACCTGATGAAACAGGCAGGCCGCCTGGTCTTCGGCGATCTGGCCAAGCTCGGCCTGGCTCCCGGCGATCACGAGGCCCTGGTTGCCGGGGCGCCTGACCAGCGCGGGCAGCCCTTCTGGATTCTCGGCACCCTGGCCTGGTGGCGAGCAGAGCGGGTGGACGGCTACACCGAGATTCGAGGCGAGGTCGTCGATCAGGCCGGTCAGTCCTGGGCCTTCCTCTCGGTCACCGAGCCCTACAACCTGCAGAGCGGCGACGTGGTCAAGCTGGCGGGCTTCTACCTCAAGGCCCACGAGCTGCTGCGCCCCGACGGCAGTCTGGTCACCGCCCCGTTGATCGTGGCCGACGAAGTGCTGGCCTCGGCGTACCGCATCGAGCCGGTCACCGAGTACCCGGGGGATCAGCTGTCGTCTGTGCGCGACTACAACATCGCCCAGGCCTCCCGCCCCTTGGACGCCCTGGCCTTCTACGAGCTGCTCAGCTTCGTGAACAACGGTTCGGCCGACCAGGTCCTGCCAGACGGTGCTGTGAGTGAGCTCATGCCCTCGGAGCTGCTGGCCACCCCAGGCGATTGGCGGGGCGAGGCCGTGGCCATGACCGGCGTGCTCTACTTCAAGACCGAGGCGCCCTTGGGTCCCCGTGGCGAGAACCCGCTGGGCGTCCCCTTCGCCTGGAACCTCTGGGTCTCGGACAATCGGGCCGGGACCGCGGGCACCATGCTGGTGGTCAGTCTCGACGAGCCCACGAACGTCAGTGAACGGCAGATCGTCACCATCAAGGGGCGCTTCTATCGCCGCTTCGCCTTCGAGAACAAGGCCAACAGCCCGCGCATGGCTGCGGTGATCATTGCCTCAGAGATCGAGGCGCTGATTCCGGAGCAGAACACGTTCACGCCTCTACTGGTGAACATCATCTTGGTCATGGTGGGGCTGGTGGCCGGGTTCATCATGCTGGGCCAGTGGCGTGAACAGCGTGCCATGGCCGTGGCCCGCACCCAGCGCATGCGGCGCCATCGCGGCAACGTGGCTCGCCCGGGGATGCTGTCTGGAAGCTCAGCCGCCCGAACAGCTCCCCCTCCCACGGCGGATGCACCGCCGGAGAGCGAGTGAGCGGGTCCGCCCTGCAGATCGCCCCGGGCCTGCTGACCCAGGTGGCTCCCGCCGCAGATCCGGGCGGTGGGCTGCTGCTGCTCACGGACAGCAACGTGGAGGCCATCTTGCCACCGGCGTGGCGGGCTGTCCCCCGCCATGTACTGCCCGCCGGGGAGCGCAGCAAGAGCTGGGCTGAGCTGGAGCGCTGCCTGGTGGCCCTCGACGGGGCGTCCGTCGACCGGGACGGTCTGCTGCTGGCAGTGGGCGGCGGCGTGGTCACCGATCTGGGAGGGCTCGCGGCCAGCCTCCATCGCCGGGGCATCCCCTGGCAGGCCGTGCCCACGTCGCTCATTGGCCAGGTAGACGCGGCCCTTGGTGGCAAGACGGCGGTCAACCTGGGTGGCGGCAAGAACACCGTGGGCACGGTGCATCTGCCCGAGCGGGTGCTGATCGACCCCTCGACCTTGGCCACCCTGCCCCACCGACACCTGCTCAGCGGCATGGCAGAGGTGCTGAAGACCGCTCTCATCGCGGGGCCTGGCGAGACCGCTGCGGTGCTGGCCCTCGAGCCACAAGACTTCGCCGGGGCGAGCGCTGCGGGAGTGGCCAGAATCGAAGCCTGTGTGGCCACGAAACTGGCCCTGGTGAAAGAGGACCTCCATGACCGGGGACCTCGCCGAAAGCTGAACCTGGGACATACGTTTGGCCATGCCCTCGAGGCCCTTTCCCTGGGCGCCATCACCCACGGCGAGGCTGTGGGCCTGGGCCTGCTCTGCGCCGCTCGGTACTCGGGAGCCAGCGAGCTTGAGCAGGCCCTGCGCCAGGGGCTGAGCCGTTGGGGCCTGCCCATTCGAGCACCCGGCGAGCCTGAAGCAGGGGCCCTGACCCAGGCCTTGCAGCGGGACAAGAAGCGTCGAGGCAGTGCCCTGACCATCATCGAGGTCGCTGCCCCCGGCGCAGTCTCCGTGGCGGAACAGGCTCCAGAACAGGCGGTCATGGCGGCCTTCTCGGCCGTGACCCAGCTGGCCAGAGCTTGATTGCCCTCAACTCCCGGGACCGATCCTGCCGACAAGGCCCCTGATCGTCAGGCACTCCCGGTGAGCAGACCATGGGCAGCACCCACGTCCTTCCCCCACCCCTCGATGCGGCCGCTACTGAAGGCCATACCCTGGAGCTGTGGATCCTTGTCAACGGGTCCATTGTCCAGGCGACGGGCACCTTCATGAAGTCTGACGGAGAGGGCCGACCCCGGGTGTCCGCCGACCTTCCCGACGACTTCGTCGGTGTGGTCCGCCACGGCTCTGCGGTGCGCGGATTCTTCACCGACCCCGCGGGACAGGTGCACACCTTTCTGACCTCGATCCGCGAGTGGCAGCCCTTCCGGGACCGGGCCTCCTCGGCTCAGGTGGTCCTGGAGACGCCCACCGCCGTGGCCCCCTGCCAGCGCCGCCGGGGCCTGCGCCAGCCCGCCCTGCCCCTGGCCGTCGAACTCTCTGTGTCCATTCGAGGCGAGCGGAGCGCGGTGGACGGCCGCCTCGTCGACGCCTCCCCCACGGGCATCGCTGTCCGCGTGGTGCGCTCGGCCCGCAACTGGTTCGCCGAGGGCACGGTGATCGAAGCCCTGGTGCACCTCCAAGACCATGACGATCCGGTGCGCCTGGCTGTGACCGTGGCCCGGGTCGAACGGCAAGCCCTGCACTTCCTGTACGGACTCCGGGTCAACAACGCCCTGGAACGCCGCGCCCTGGGCGACATGCTCGAACAGCTCCTGCCCAAGGAGTAGTCGCTGCCACAGGTCGCTGTTCTTGCGCTGCTCCGGTCGACGCTGTTTCTCACCAGGGGGGCCGTTTCGCTCGGACAGGGTCGGCAGGGCCTCCACACTCGCTGCAGACCCCCCTGGTGAGAAACAGCGTCGACCTCATCGGTGGAGGGACAGGCGACTGTGGGCTTCCGGGGGTTCATTCTCCGGCGATCGAGCCCTGCTCACGCACCGCGGTTCGTGGTGGGGCGGCTGGCCGACGGCTCATTGGCCTTCTCTGTTTCGGAGACGGTAGAACAGCCCAATCTCTCGGCCTTCCACCCGAAGGACGAGCAGCGCGAGGATCGGATCGGCGGTCACGCAGCAGTCAAAACCAGTTGGGGCCTGCTGCGCCAACCGCTGCTCCTGAGCAAGACAAGAAGCTGAGGAGATGGCCTGAAGCTCCAAGGAGCTGGGTGAGATTTCAAGACCGCCGGAACGAACCTACGAAAGGCCACAGCCCCCTGGCCCTCCACCGACGAGGTGGTCCCTGTTTCTCGCCAAGGGGGGTCTGCGGCGAGTGTGGAGGCGCAGCCGACCCTGTCTGAGCGAAACGGCCCCCCTTGGCGAGAAACAGGGACCACCGGCGCATCGCACCCGAGACAGCGGCCTGTAGCGCAGCCCTGCTAGGGGACGCGCACCGTGACGCTGAGCAGGTTGCTGAAGCCGATCAACGTGTTCGGCCCGATCTTCTCCACCGTGCCAATCTGCAGGTAGAGGGTCACGCCCTCAGAGGCACCCAGCGCTGCGTCAGTTGTTGCTGGCAGGGAGACACTGCCTCCCGGTGGCGCCGGGAAGGCGAACGAGAAGAACAACGGCGTGGTGCCCAGCAAGCCACCCTTGAGGGGCATGGGCGGCAGCAGCTGGTCGATCCCGATCAGCACGTTGATCACCTGGGTCTGCGCCGAGTACTCGTCGATGATGAACAACATCGTGTTGGACGGGATGAACTCGCCCGCAGCGAGAATCCGCGGGGCCAGACCGAAGGCCGGGGTCGCGGTGTCGAAGAACTCCTCGAAATCGCTGGCCTCGTAGGTGAAAGCGTCGGTCACGACCTGCTGGTGATCGTCGGTGGTCACGCGGATGTCCACCATGGTCTCGTCGAACAGGTAGTAATGCGGCAGGTTCACCACCAGCTGATCACCCACGGCTGAGACGATGTCCGCCGCTCGCCAAAGCGTGGCGTCACTGCCGAACTCGACCACCGTCTCGGGTGGGATGGTCCCGGTGGTGGTGGGCATGGTCAGGGTGACAGGCACTTCGTCCGTGCCGGGGAAGGGCAGGGAGTTGTCGAAGACGCCCGCATCTTGAGGCCCGGTGGCGGGCGTCACGTCGGTGATCACGAAGGGCTGATAGGCGATGGCATCCGTCAGCAGCACGGAGCCGTTGCTGGAGACGATGGAGATGTCCTGATCGACGAAAGGCGGCAAGCCCGCCGGCGCGACGATGGTCAGATCGCCCGTGAGCGGATCCACGCTGGAGATCGTGGCGGCCATCCCACCCAAGGTGACGCTCATGTCAGCGGCGCTGGAGAAGGCCTGGCCTGTGAAGCTCACCAGCCCGCCGGGCACGGCCGGGTTCGGGGTGGGCCCCGTGTCGATGGCCAGGGCCCGAAACGTGAACGCGTCAGCCAGCACGACCGAGAGGCCCGGCAGCTGCACGGACAGATCGACGGTATCTCCAGGGACCGGCGGCACCGGTGGCTGCAGCACCACGGAGCCCGGCGTGCCCTCGACGACCATGTCGAGCACCGCCGACACACCGTCGAGTTGGATGTCGAGGCCTGTAGCATCATCGAGGTTGTCGATGGAGAGACTCACCGTGGGCCCCTCGAAGTGACTGATCGTTGGCGACAGCGAATTCACCCGGAGCAGGGGGCCGAAGAGCACGTGGGCTCGCCCCGTCTTGGTGAAAGCCTGCCCGGTGGGGTCGAGGGGATCGGGATCAGACGGAGCACCAGAGGCGCCCACGCCCAGGTCGATCACGCCATCGCCGTTGAAGTCGCCGGCCTCCAGAGCCACCCCTGCTCGCGAGCCCCCCGTCTCACCGTTGAGGCGCATGAGCGAGAGGGCCATGCCCCCCACGGCCATGTCGACCTGAGTCACTCCAGGGATGGTCAGGCCGTTGCCGTCGAGGATGTCCACGACCCCCGCCTGAGGCACGGGCGCAGAGCCGGCGAAGACGGTGAGACCGGGGAAGCCCACCGCCAGATCGAGCTGACCGTCGCCGTCGAAGTCGCCCGCGGGCGCTGCAGCGAGTCCCAGGATGCCTGCTGTGGCGCTGGCGCCGGCGATGCGCAGACCGAGCGCACCTGAGCCGATCTGGTCGACGTTGAAGCCCACCGGGTCGGTGCTGCCGAGGCGACCGGCGATGACGTAGAGGCTGCCCGCGTCGACTCGTCCCATGGGGTCTTGAAAGGGGGCGGAACAGATCAGCTCGACGAAGCCGTTGCCGTCCACCAGGTCGCCTGCCGAGTGCACCGTACTGCCGAACTGATCGCCTGTGGTCTCGCCGAACCAGACCAGGCCAGCGCTGCCCGCGCCGTTGCCGAAGTCGTCGCTGTCATAGCTCGCGGCAGGAGTGCCCGACGAGCGGCCGCGCAGCACGTAGACCGCGCCAGAGAAGAAGCCCGTGCCGAAGGTACCCGGGGCTCCGATGGCGATGTCGTCGCCGGCCCCCGTGTCCTGGCCCAGGCCGTCGGGCAGGGTGGCGTCAAAGGCGCCAAGCCCCACCAACGCTGAGCCCAAGAGCTGAAAGTTGTCCGCACCCGAGACCACCGTGGCCTCACCACTGCTGAAGCCACCCAGGTCGATGTTGCCCTGCCCCTTCAGGCTGGGCGCTCCGTAGACCACCGTGGCCGTGCCGTTCTGTGCTAGCGGCGCGGTCGACTCGAGGGGCGCCCCCACCACCACGTCGCTGATGCCATCGCCGTCCGCGTCGACGTTGCCAGCCACCGCCATGCCAGCGGCAGCAAACGAGTCGGCGCCCACGAACACAGAGGTGTTGGCGCCCAGCAGATTCTTGATCGGGATCAAGCACAGCGGCATGCCAGCCGTCGCGGGCAGGTCGGCAAGGTCGGCCGAGCCCCACAGCACGTAGGCGCCGCCGCAGGCCGTCCGACCCAGAGCATCGAGCCCCGGCGCGCCGAGCAGCACGTCCTCGAAGCCGTCGTTGTTCAGGTCGCCCGCAGAGGCCACCGAGGTGCCCAGGCGATCGTTCGGGGTGCCCACCAGGTTCAGCACCGTGGTGCAGGTCTCGATGACCAGGTCGACGTCGGCCGGGGAAGCGGGGTTGCCGTTCTCCTTGTCGCCGAAGATCACGTAGACATGGCCAGAGTCGTCCTCTGCACCGGTCTGGGGAAAGAACGTGAGGGTGGGCGCGCCCAGCACCAGATCGTCGGCCCCATCGCCGTTCAGATCGGCCCAGGCCATGGCCGCTCCCAACGAGCCGGTGGTGATGTCAAACGGGGGCTGGGAGGCAATACCGCCCTCTCCCAGGACCACCTTGCCACGCCCCGGCCCGAGGTCTCGCAGTTCGAGATTGACCTGAGCGGGCAGGGCCGTCGCCAGCAAGACTGACGCGACGGCGAGACGGAGGAGAGACAGGGGCATGATCACGGGGTGCTCCGCAGGCTGCGGTTCGGGGAATCTGGCAGAGTCTACCGGCGCTGGCGTGGGCTCGCCACCGACTGCCAGTGGCCAGACGCACCTGGAAACGTGGGCTCGGGGCTGCCGTCAGGCAGACGTGGAACCCACACCAAGCAAAGCTGACATGGCAGAACTGGCCCTGCACCTCGCCGGGGGGACGGTCCGGGATGACCAGGCCCTGGCAAGGCGCTTCGGGGTCGGCGGCCAATGGCGGCACAGCTCCCCCGACGCCTGGCGAGAGGCCGGTCTGTCAGCGGGATTGGTCCAGCGCCTCGGCGAACAGGCCTCCTTGAAGGGGGCAGAGTTCGAAGCCAGACGGTGCCAAGAACTGGGCATTCGCCTGGTTTCCCATCGAGAGAAGAGCTACCCGGAGGTCCTGGGGCAGCTCCACAAACCGCCCGTGATGCTGGCCGTGCGGGGGCGTTGGCCGCCCGACCCCCAGACCCTGGCCATCGTGGGAGCCCGGGCAGCCACCCCGTCAGGGCGCCAGATCGCCGCCTCTTTCGCCACCCGCGCCACCGACCTGGGGGTGGCCGTGATCTCGGGCCTGGCCCGAGGGGTGGACCGCTGGGCGCTCAGGGCCACCGTCGAGGCCCAAGGCTGGGCCCTGGGCGTCCTGGGCTGCGGCATCGACGTGGCCTACCCCCGGGAGAACAGAGCCCTGCAGGATCGCATGGCCCGGAGCGGCACGGTGATCAGCGAGTTCCCCCTGGGCCGTCGGCCCGATCGCTCGACCTTTCCCAGAAGAAACCGCATCATCGCGGCCCTCTCGAAGGCCGTGCTGGTTGTGGAGGCTGGCCAGCGCAGCGGGGCCCTGATCACGGCCAGCCACGCGCTTGAGCTGGGTCGCGAGGTCTGGGCCGTCCCCGGGCCCATCGACGCTGAGCTCTCCGTGGGCTGCAACCGGCTGATTCTGGATGGCGCTCTGCCCGCCATCTCCGTCGACCTGCTCGGGGAGTTCTTGGGGTTCGCGGCCGAAGCCAGGCCCAACGGACCTCCCGTCGAGCGTGATCCACTGCTGGCCGCCCTCGGCCATTCGAGCCTGAGTGTGGACGAACTGGCACGGGCAGCAGGACTGGACGCACAGGAGGCGGCATCCAGGCTGCTCGCCCTGCAGCTCGAGGGATCCGTACAGCGCCTCAACGGAGGGCTCTATATCAGGCGACAGTGATCGGACGGGCCAGGGCCAGCAGGCTGGGAGGTTCTCAGAGCCAGGTCGAAAAGAGCGAGAACAGGGCAGCCAAGACGATGGTGCTGACGACGAAGGCCAGCCAGCGGCGCAGTCCACGAGCGATCGCCACGGTGATCGACTCTTCGCGCAGGCCGTTGTAGACCAGGAAGACGACCAACGAGAGCACGATGAACCAGAACCCGTGCTCGGCCAGCCCCATGGGTCCTACCGGTTCGGCCAAACCCAGAGTCACCATCTCAGGACTCCTTCGCGCGACGGCGGGTGTACTCGTAGACGTCCACCATGACGATCAGGTTGAGAATGCCCGCCACGGTGGTGAAGACCAGGCCCAGCTCCAAGCGATCGATGGTGTGGCCTGCAGGCTCGTGACCCAACCAGCTGGCCAGGAACGCAGGCAGGCCCGCGAGGTACTGCCCGTAGGCGTGAAAAGGGAAGCGCACGGCAGAGACCGCTGCGCCCTCGCTCAGCCAGACGCCAGCACCGTAGGCCCCCAGGACGAGCACGGCGAAGTAGAGGGCCTTGTTGTGGCGGCCTTGGGCGACGTGCCCCAGACCAGGCAACAGCCAGGCGAGCAGTGTCTGGTAGAGCGCGTGAGCAAGCATGGCGTCCATCATCGACGATCAACGGCCCTTGCGCGAAGTGACATTTTTGCGAATCCTGCTGGCCCCCCAGGGGCCCACAAGGCATGCGCGAAATCATCGTTCCCATCCGGCCTCGCTATGGCGAGGTCGATTCCATGGGCGTGGTCTATCACGCTCACTACCTCGTGTACTTCGAGCTGGGCCGCACCGAGTGGATGCGTTGCTCGGGTGTGCCCTACGCGGGTATCGAAGATCGTGGCCTGCGACTGGCCGTCATCGAGGCCAGGGTGCGCTACCGGCGCCCGGTGCAGTACGACCGACAGATCTCGGTAGCCACCACGGTGTCCGCGGTCGCCGGTGCCTCGGTGATCTTCGACTACGAGCTGCGGGATGAGAGCGGCGCCGTCCTGGCCTCAGGATTCACCCGCTTGGGCTGCCTGGACACCAACAACCGGCCCACCCGCCTGCCCGCCGACATCCTCCAGGCCCTGGGAAGGACCGACGCCCCGCCGTCGTCCGAGGAGACACCATGAGACCCTACCTCTCCGCCAGTTTCTACGCGCTCTGCCTGGCCAGCTGCTCCACGATCCCGGCTGAGCCCGGCCCCGCTCCCGCGACGCTACAGGCTGGAGAATCCAGCGCGGCCGACTTGATCTCCCGCATCGCCAGCCAACAAGCAAGAGGCACGGGCGAGTCCGCCTCCCAGGTGATGAACAGCCTGGAGCACCTGCTTCCAGCCTGGCTGGAAGAGCAACGCAAGGTGCGCGTGGGTCCACTGGAGAACGTGGTGACCCAGAAGGTGGTCGTGTCCTTCGATCAGGTGGCCGAGATGTTTCTCACCGGCCCCCACGAGCGCCAGCTCGTCGCCGCCTGGGCCCTGGGCTTCAGCCGGGTGCCAGACAATGACCGGGGCGTCGCCTCGCGCCACGAAGAGGCTCTGGACCTTCTTCTGCAGGCCATGCCTGAGGTCTCCGACGATGTGCTCAGCAACATCATGCTGGCCCTCTGGAAGCTCGGCGACCCCGCAACCCCCCTGCCCCTGGTGACCGAGATCGTCGTGGACCACCACGACGCCATGGTGCGAGCCAACGCCACGCTCGTCCTCGCCACGGTGCTGACACCCGACACCGCCGACTTCGCCACGGACGTGCTGCTGGTGGCCCTCGGCGACAGCGAAGCCCGTGTGCGGCTCCATGCGGCACGGGTGGCCATCGAGTTCCCCCACCCTGCGCTGACCCAGCGCATGGAAGCTCGGCTGCTCGACGAAGAGACTCCCTTCGTGACCGCCGCCATGGCCCGTGCCCTGGGTGTCGCGGGCTCACCGTCGTCGGCCATCCCCTTGGTGGCCCTGCTGCACAACCCTCGGCAGATCATCTCCAGCAACGCCCACCAAGCGCTGGTGAGGATCTTCGGTCACGACCGGGGTGTCACCGCTGAGGACTGGGCAGACCTGTTGCAGTGAATGCAACGAGGCCCCCGGTCCCGGCTGGGATCGGGGGCCCCGAGGCCCTTGAGCGACAGGCTGCGCCGCTCGAGGTGTCGTGAAGTACCAGCTTAGGGCTGGGTGCTCACGACGGCGTTGGACAGGGTCGCGCCGTAGGGCGACGTGCCATCCGCGATGCCGTACTGGTAATAGATCTGGGAGCCCATGGGCAACCCAGCCGGCCAGACGACCTCGAAGTACTCGCCGCCACCGTCATCCGTACCGAAGGAGAACTCGGCCACGATGGGCACGGTGTGCAGCAGGCCACCCTTGAAGGGCAGAGGCGTGGAAGCCAGGGACAGGAACAACACGGCCAGCGAGTTGGGGGACGCATCGCAGAGCTGAACACCGACCACGGTGCTAGCAGCGAAGGAGCCCTTCACCTCGAGGTACGGGTTGCCGTTCACGCCCGGCGTGCCGTCATCGATGTTCTCGGTGAGGGTCGTGCCAGAGGAAGTCTGCGTGTAGGTCACAGGCGAGGTGCTGAACGTGTTGCCAGCGGTATCGGCACCCGCCATGCGGTAGGTGATCGAACCGTTGATGCCACCGGGGATGATGCCCTGGAACTGCTGGCTACCCTGACTCAACATCTTGATCCGGTTCTCGACGCCACCGTTGACGCTGTAGAACAGATCGACCTCGTAGTAGGCGATGACGTAGTAGTTCTCGTTGTCACGAAGCTGGACACGAATCGGCGTGTCAGAGCCATCCGCCTTGTTGCCCTGCACGGTGGTCAAGTGAACCGTGGGAGCATGCGTGTCGGGCACACCGAGGGCGTTCTCCCAGTAGCGGTTCTGCTGGTTGCCATCGTTGGACAGAAGGATGTCGGTGTCACCGTCACCATCCATGTCAGCGCACTCGCCATCGAGCGTGGTGCCACCGTTGCTGGCAGCCGGGGTCTCGTTGGCCGGGTACAGACCGTTGCCGGTGCGGTGGAAGAGGTTGGCACCGCTCATGCCCTGCGTCAGGCCGCTGGCGTACAGGTAGTTGGTACCTGAGAAGTTGGCCATGAAGACATCGAGGTCGCCGTCGCCGTCGAAGTCGAGGAAGTCACACTCGTTCTCGTCAACGCTCGGGTCGCCCTTAATCCAGTCCACGCTGTTGAAGGTCATGTTGCCGTTGTTGCGCAGGATACGGTCCTGGAAGCCCGCGTAGTTCTTGGCGTACATGTCGAAGTCGCCATCACCATCAACGTCACCGAACTCCATCTCGTAGTTGTTGGTGCCAGAGAGGGTTGCACCCGTGGCGATCAACGCGCTCTGCGTGATGTCGTTGAAGGCGTTGGCGGGGAAGGTGCCGTCGGCCTGCAGGTTGTTGCGGTAGACGCGGGCCTGGCTGTCACGGCTCGACATGAAGACGTCGAGGTCGTAGTCGCTGTCCAGGTCGACCAGGTCGAGGTCGAGGGTGTGCGTGCGGATGTCGGCGCCAGCGTTGGCCCAAGGCCAGTACTCGTCGAAGAGGCCGTCACCGTTGTTCATGAAGATGCGGCTGTCGCGGGTACCGTCGATGTTCGGACCGTAGCTGCTGTGGAACAGGTCGATGTCGCCGTCAAGGTCGAGGTCACCGAAGTCGCAGTCGCAGCTGAAGTCACGCCAGGCGCCGGTGTTGCCACCCATGACCTGATCGCCACCGGGGACGGAGACCAGGGTGCGCCAGAAGGTGTTGGTGTCCTCGGCGTAGAAGCCGATGGTGCCGAACTGCATGCCGCCCTGGTTGATGTAGGCCCGGCTGGGCTGGCCACCTTCGGCGGTGCTGCCGCGGTTGGACACGTAGATGTCGAGGTCGCAGTCCGCATCGAAGTCGGCGAACTCGATGTCACGGCTACGGTCGTTGGGCACACCGGAGAAGCGGGCGCCTGTACCGTTGCTGAACGTGCCCTGGGTGCCACCCTGGGTGCCACCGTTGTTGATGTAGATCTCGTTGGCCTGGCTTCCGCCGTCACCACCGTTGGCGATGATCACGTCGAAGTCGCCATCGTTGTCGCAGTCACCGATGTCGACGTTCTCGGAACGGCCACCGCCAAAGGCGGCTGCTGCCGTGGGAAAGTTGCGACCTGGCTGCAGGTCTGCAAGTTGGGCCGACGCGGTCGAACCCAGCACAAGAAGGGCTACCCCGGACAGGGCAGACAGGCGAGACAGATGCATAACTTCTCCGAAGAATCGAGAGAGACAGCGGGAGGGCCATCAGACAGATGAGACAAGACGATCGTCGTGTGGCGAGAGGCCGAGAAAAACCGGCTGAGGATGTGAGCTGCCTGGCCACTCTCCCTCTCGCCACAAAAGGTCGGGAGGCGCAGCTCCGGTTGCCGGGCGAGTCTACCGGCAGTTTCGGAAAACCGGCAACATTCTTATGCGCAGACAGGCTGCATTAAATGCAGACACCTGAGTCATGATATAGATCTGAAATCACAAGCCTTTTACTGACAAGAGGTTGGAGACCTGGTCCTTGCCGCACACAGAATACGCATGAAACCGGGTGTGACGCCGAGGGCCCACGAAAGCCCCGGCTGCCCGGGGGGCACAGGGGCCTATCGGCTCGTGCGCCCCCGCTCATGAACCTCTCATCGGCGCCAAAAGAGCCGATGAAAAGCCAGTTGGCGGCCCAAGCGCCGTGAGACCTGCCGCAGCAGATCCGCCCGATGGCCTTCCCAGGGGCTGTGGTGGGCGCGAACGTAGGCGCTGAGAAAGGCACCGAGGGCCGCCCTGGGCAAGAGGACGGCCTGCTCGCCTCCTCCGGGCAGGAGCCCCCGCTTCACAAGGGAGCGAGCGAATCGAGTGAGCGCCTGGAGCCTGGCTTCTGTGTTCAGCGTCTCGGTCAGCCGGCAGCCATCCAGATCGATCACTGCCAGCAGGTCCTTCGCCGCGAGGTCAGCTGGAACCAAGAGGTTCTTCACCTGCATGTCCCTGTGCACCAGACCCACGTCGTGCAGCCGGGCCAGGGTTCGGCCCAGGGCGCTGGCGAGAGAGCACCACGAGTCAGCTGGGGTTGCTGCCAGGGCGGCCAGCAGGTCGACCGCACCGCCCAGGCGGACCGTGGCGATGTCGCAGCGATAGAGCCCAGGGGCAACCCGTGTCGTGCGGGTCACAGCGACCCTCGCGGTCGGTACCCCCAGAGCGCCAAGCCTCTCGGCGAGGGCCGCCTCCCTGGCCGGGCGCCAGCGATCCCAGGAGACATCCGGCAGGCAGCTGCCCAGGAGGCCCCCCCGGCTGAGGGCCTTGGCCACCAGCTGCCCCCCTGGCGTGTCCAGCACATGGAGCCTTGCCCGGCCCACCAGACCATGGTCGAGCAACGGTTGGCCCCAGGTCTCCAACGCCGCACCGGCGAGCAACGCGTCGACGGGCAGGTGGCCTTGCCAATCGCGGCGCACCACGACGGTCACTCCCCCACGGCACAGGACCTCGTGGGTCGATTCCAAGTCCGGCGGTGCAGAGAGAGGCATGGGGACCCAACCTTATCGTGCCGCCAGCCACCGATCCACGGCCGCGCCGGGGCACCCCTGGCCACTCCCCTGAAGATGACAGCTCAGGCTGGAGTGCCCTCCATGCAGGCTGATAGCCTGAGCGGTCCATGGAACCTGTCAGCGAGAGAATGGAGCCCCAGATCGGGCCTTCGGTAGAGCGCGCGGTAGACCGTTCGGTGGAGCAGCTGTTCCGTGGCTGAGCCCCAGAGCCTGCTCGTCCTTCGGCTGTCCTCCCTCGGCGATGTCCTCTTCGCCGTCCCCGCCGTGCAGGCCATCCAAGACAGCGGACAGTTCGCCCGGGTCTCCTGGCTGGTCGAAGACCGAGCGGCGGGCCTGCTCCGCGATCTCGTCCCTCTCGACGAGCTGATCGTCTTCCCCCGCAAGGCCATGGGCCAATGGCCCGGACATATGGCTCGCCTGGCCCGACGCCGTGACCAGCTCGTCCTCGATCTGCAGTGCAGCATGAAGAGCAGGCTGCAGCGCCTGTTCTTGAGGGCTCCCCGAAGCATCGGTTTTGACGCGCCGGTGGCCAGAGAGGGAGCAGAACGGAGCCTGACCGAACGGGTCGCTCCACCCGCCGCAGCTCGCCATCGCGTGGCGGCCAACCTCTCGCTCCTACCTGCCCTCGGCCTGCCCGTGCCCCCCACCGTGCCTCGCCCGCGGCTGCAACTCGACCCGGGGCAGGTGGCCGAGCAACAGGGCCTGCTCTCGGAGGGTGCCCGGTCAAGGCCGGTGATCGTCCTGCACCCAGGCACCAGCGCCTTTGGTCGGCTGAAGCGCTGGGAGCCCCAGAACTTCGCCACCTTGGGCGCTCGGCTGGCAGCGAGCCACGACGCCCTCGTCTACGTCAGCGGAACCGCCGCCGAAGACGACCTGGTGGAGCCGATCCTGGCTCAACTGGGAGGCCGGGCTCGCCGCCTCCCCCCTGGCGCCATCCACCACCTGGCCAGTCAACTCGCTGCCGCCGACCTGCTCATCGCCGCCGACTCCTTCCCCCTGCACCTGGCCAACGCCCTGGGCACACCGGTGGTCGGACTCTTCGGCCCCAAGGACCCCGCCGTGAACGGGCCCTTCTTCGATCGCTCCCGGGTCGTGCGCTCCGGCGTTGCCTGCAGCCCCTGCACCCTGCGCCGCTGCTCCGAGCGACTGTGCATGGCCAGCCTCTCCGTCGAGGCTGTGGAAGCCGCAGCCATCGAGCTGCTGTCCGGCTCTCGCTGATGCAGTCCAACGACCCCCAGACCTGCGCCTGGGTTGGCGACCGACGCAGCGGCGCCATCGATCAGGTCGTCGCCGAAGAGACCCTGGGCACCTTGGGCTTCGGCGACCCGGCTGCAGCCTGCTCCGCCCTGGACCAGCTGCTCGCCCACACCCCCGACGACGCCCAGGCCGAAGACCTCCTTGCAGGATGCGCCCGCTCCGCAGATCCCGGCCGCGCCCTCTACAACACGTCTCGCCTGCTGGCCCTGCCCGACTGCCCCCCTTGCCCGGTCCCCGGCCATCAGCTGGCTGCCTTCCTGGGCGCGAGCCAACACATGGCCGACCTGCTCCTGGCCCGGCCCTCTCTGCTGATTTCCCTGGGACAGCCCTTCGATCCTGAGCAGGTCAACCAGACGCACCTCGCCGCGGGAGCCAGTGACGCACCAGAGCTGGCCCTCCGCCTGGCCCAGCAAGAGCACCTGCTCGCCATCGCCTGGGCTGACCTCATCGGCGGCCTCGACGTGGAGCAGGTCACCATCCTGCTCTCTTGCCTGGCGGACGCCATCGTCTGCGGCGCGGTGGCCGGCCTGGGCGCCGATCGCTACTTCGCCGTCATCGCCCTGGGCAAGCTGGGCGGCTTCGAGCTGAACTACTCGAGCGACATCGATCTGATCTTCGTGCGCCCCGATGACGTCACCGACCAGGTCAGCGCGGACAACGTGGCTCGGCGCCTGATCAAGCTGCTCTCCCGGCAGACCCCGGACGGCCATCTCTACCGGGTCGACATGCGCCTGCGCCCCGAGGGTGGTAGCGGCCTGCTGACCCGCACCACGGCGTCCACCCTCGACTACTACCAGACCCGGGGCAGGCCCTGGGAGCGGCAGATGCTCACCAAGGCCCGGGTGGTGTGCGACGCGGGGGACGCAGGCGCTGACATGCTGCGCGGCAGCAGACAGTGGATCCTGGCCAAGGGCCTCGATGCTGCAGCGGTGCGCCAGTTCAAGCGCCTGAAGACCGCCACTGAAGCGCACTACTCCAGCAAGGCCAATGACATCAAGCATGCTCCCGGGGGCATCCGGGACATCGAGACCATCGTGCAGTTTCTGGCCCTGGTCCACGCTGCCCACAACCCCTGGCTGATCTGCAACGCCACCCTGCACGGCCTGGAGCGTCTGCGAGTCGCCCACGCCATCTCCAGCCTTGAGGCGGCCAAGCTGCGCATGGCGTACCTGTTTCACCGCAAGATCGAGAACCTGCTGCAGGTCATGCACCGGGTGCAGACCCACCGCCTGCCCACGGACCTGACGCCCCTCTCTCGGCTCATGGGTAGACGCACTCCGGCAGACTTCCAGAGCGAACTCTCCGAGCACCAGCGGCGAGTGCGGGCCATCTTCGAGCATCACTTCGAGAAGGCCTTCCCCGCCACCGAGGGTCCCAGCGCGTTGGTCTCCCAGTGGCTGCTCGAAGCCGAGCCGGACGAGCAACTCTTCGCGGACACGCTCGGCGAGCTCGGCTTTCGTGACGGCAAGCGCGCGACCCAGACCTTGCTCCGGGCGGCGGCGTCCGCCTCCCGCTTCCTGAGCACCACGCCCCGCCTGCGCTCGTCCTTCGCCACCGTGGCGCCTGCGCTGCTCGAACGCTTCGCCCTGGCCGCCGACCCGGACGCGGCCCTCGATCGTTTCGAAGGCATGACCAGGGGCGTGGGTGCCCGAGAGATCCTCTACGCCCGACTGGCTGACGATAGCGAACTCGTGGGCGTGCTCTGTGATCTGGCAGACGGCAGCCCCTATCTGGCGGACGGCCTCCTTCAAGAGCCTCAGCTCTTCGACGCCTTTCTCGATGCCCTGAGCACGGGCAGCCGGGGCCGACGGTTGCGCCGGCACGAGCTGATCCGCCTGGACGCTGTGCACACCGACCCTTGGCTCGAGCTGTCCGACTACAAGCGCCTCGAGTCCCTACGCATCGGCGTGCACGATCTGCAGGACAGCCTGGACACTCCCGCCGTCCTCTCCGAGCTGTCCCACCTGTGCATCGATGTACTGCGCCACGCCTACGAGCTCGTGCTCAGCGAAGCGCGCAAGGAGCACGGCGACCCCATGACCATCCGTGGGGTGTCCAGCAAAGAGCCCACGCACATGATCATCCTGGCCCTGGGCAAGGTGGGCGGGCTCGAAGCCAACTACGGCTCGGACGCTGACGTGGTCTTCGTCTACGGCGGCGACGGCGAGACCACCCGGGGCGTGCCCAACAGCGTCTTCTTCAGCCGGGTCGCCGAGGACTTCATCGCGGCCGTGAGCGGCAGCAGAGGGGGCCCCCGGCTCTACAAGGTCGACACGCGCCTGCGCCCCGAAGGTGCCAAGGGCCCCCTGGTGACCAGCCGCCGGGCCTTTGCCGCCTACTACCGCTCGAAACGGGCGGCCCTGTTCGAGCATCAGGCCCTGCTCAAGGGGCGCGTGGTCGCCGGGGGCGCGGCCCTGGGCCAGCAAGTGGTCTCGGACATCCGCAACATCCTGCGCCACCTGGCCCTGCCACACGACCTCGCCGCCCAGATGCGGGACATGCGCATGAAGATCGAGGCCTCCGCCCACGGTCACGACCTCAAGCGCGGCACAGGGGGCATGGTGGACATCGAGCAGCTGACCCAGTTCTTGCAGCTCCGCTCTGCGGCGCGACACCCGGTGGTGCTGGTGCAGGAGACGCCCCGGGCCCTTGAGCTGCTGCGGGACTGTGGCGTCCTGCGCCAGGAGGACGCCCTGCGGCTGCGGGACACCTACCTCTTCTTTCGCCGCATCGAGACCCGGTTGCAGATCGCCATGGGCCTGGACACCAAGACCGTCCCCGATGAGGGGCCGGCCCTGCGCTCGCTGGCCCTGCGCCTGGGCTATGCAGACTCGGCGGACGGCGACGCAGGCCACCTGCTCCTGGCCGACCTGGACCACGCCAGCTCCACCACCCGCACCCGCTACGAACAGCTGGTGCGCTGACAGGGTGCGCCCAGCGCGCCGTGTGCCTCCCAGCCCTGGCTCGACGAGCCGTCGCTGCTCAGCGCAGCTGCTTCAGCAGGCGAGTCGCTTCGTCGCAGGTGGTGTTGTAGGCAGGCTGGGCCGCTGACGGTTGCCAGGTCAGCTCGCCCCGTCCGCTGACCCGAAACTCGACTCGCCAGTCCATGCCGCCGAGGACGGTGCGGGAGCGATCGAACACAGCGGTCTGCACATCGGCCACGACGCGCAAGCTGCGCAGCTGGTCGAATCCCGCCGCCTCCGCCAGCACCTTGGGCGCCAGATCGGGTGCGATGAGATAGCGATCGTGCCAGACGTGCGCCGGGGGGAGGCCCTCGGGGAACAAGGCCCAGCCCATGTCTTCGATCACGGTCGTCCCGGCCATGACCCGAAAGCGCACCGCCTGTACCAGGCCCCGATCTGCCGGGTCGACACCAGGATCAGTTCGCAAGACCACATCACACACGGGCAGCTCGGTCTGGCTGTCGCTGCTCAAGAAGAGCATGAGCCGCCCGCCCAGGGCAGCGTCCGCTCCCTCGGTGGTGAAACTGCTGAAGACCTCGAGCTTCTCGATACGATTGCCGGCCTGCTCCAGGCCCAGGGCTTCGAAGCGATCTCGGTCGAGGGTCATGCGCAGCGTGTCTTCGAAAGACCGCAACTGGCGATCGAGCAGGGGATCACCCGAGGCCCCCGCGTCGAGGGGCGAACGCTCTGCGGCCAAGGCCTGGGCCAGGCTCTCTCCCCGGGCGGTCGACTCTGCCATCAGCGTGTCCAGACGAGCCAGGCCCTCGGCGTAGAGGCCTCGCACCACCTCGGCGTAGACGCCCTTCTGCGACTCGTGGAAGCGCCTCAGTTCGGGCTCCCGGGTGGCATAGCGCTGGGGCACAGGCAGGGCCGAGACCGCCTCTTCGACCTGGGCGTTGATCCGCCCGGCTCGCTGCTTGGCGGCCACGATGATGGGCAGCATGTCTGCCTGCAACGAACGCTCGCGCTGGCGGGACTGGGCCGCATAGGCAGGGGGAGCGGCGAGTGCCGCCTGGCTCACCTGGTCCTCAGGCCGAAAGGTCGAGGGGGTGGCGGGGTCGAGAGAACAGCCGCTCAACACCAAGGTCAAGCAGAGCACGAAGAGTCGTTTGGCCATGATCATGATGCTCCTTGGACGGTGTGCCCCACGGAAACGTCCCCAGCCCGACAAACGTGGGTGCGCTCCTGGTCTCACGAGGCCAGCAGCCCTGAGGAGCGCATCCAGGCCACGGTCTGTTCAAGCCCCTCATCGAGGGGGCGATGTGCGTAGCCCCAGTCGTTCTCGGCCACCGCGGTGGAGAAGGCCCAGGAGTGGCTGTCGATGGCGAAACGCTCCTTCGAGCGGCCCACGGGTTCAGCGCCCCCGAAGAGGCGCCCCAACAGCCCTGTCTTGAGCTTCACCAGACCCGGCTCTGACACACCGGCCAGACGACCGAAGCGCGCGAACAGATCGGCCAGGCGCACGTTCTCGCCGCCACAGATGTAATGCCAGTTGGCCCAGGTCGAAGGCGGCCACACCTCGGGGGCGTCACTTTCGATGTCTGCGTCCATGACCTGCACTTGGGCGGCGGCCACGTCTTCTACGTGGACGAGGTTCCACCATTGGCGGCCATCACCCGGAATCCCCGGGTAGTCCCCCGCGGCGTGGTCGGCCAGCATGGCCACGATGCGATTGCCCGCGGCCAGGTCGCCGCGCCCCGACACAGCTCGAGCCTCCGGCCCGTACATCATGGTGGGGATCAGGGCCAACACCTGCTCAGAGAGGGACACCCGCTGGTTGATCGCGTTCTCGGCGTTGGCCTTGCTCTCTTCGTTGGCGTCGTGCATGTCGCCAGGGTCGTGAGTCCAGTACTCGTCGTTGACGAAGTCGGGGGCGGACCGGGGTTCGCCAGAGCGCCCCAGGGCGAAGTAGTGGCTGGTGTGGATCAGCCGCTCGACTCCACGCTCCGCAGCCAGCTCGGTCAGGTCCACCACCGCCTGATGGTTGACCTTGTCGTAGTGCTCTGCCGACTTGCCGTCAGCCACCTCTCCCGCCACATGGAAGACCCGGCTCACGCCGTCGAGCGCCTGAGCCAGGTGGTCGCGGACGGTGATGTCGCCGCGCACGACCTCGACGCCATCCAGGCCCGAGACGTCGCTTGAGTCACGGGCCAGGACGCGCACATCGCGCCCCTTCTCGACCAGCTTGGCCACCAGATGCCGCCCCAGAAAACCCGTCCCGCCGGTGACGAGATGCAGGGTCATTGAGTCAGCCCCTCAAAAGGCAGCACCTTGCCATCCATGTCTGTGCCCGACGGATCAATGCCGTAGCGAGCCAGCACCGTGGGACCGATATCGATCAGCCCCGCGCTACTCTCCTCGGTGAAGACCCGGTTGCTGAAGAAGATGCCCGGCACATGCACCGGGTCAACGGACACGTGGCCGCCAGACCAGTGGTTGGTGTTGTCGACGATGGATGCGTCGTCGAGGCCACCCATGGTGTTGGCCCAGGAGACCCGGAAGAAGGGCTCGTAGCCGATGAACAGATCGGCGAAGCCATCGTGCTCAACGGGCTCGGACACGCCCCGCTTGCGCCGCTCGCCAGTGCCTTCCTTCCACCAGGGCCCGTCGAAGAGCTCATCGCGACGGGACACAGAGGTGATCACCTTGGGCCCCCCTTCGCCGTCGGTCACAGCCAAGAGGTCGCGCTGGATCGAAGCGATCACATCGTCGTACTCAGCGTCGGTGACGATGCCCTTGGGCTCCCGGCCAGCCTTGTTGATGAACAGCTTGCCCAGCCCCATGGAGTAGGCCTGGGTGCGCTCCCAGTCAACAAAGCGGAGCAGGTCACGACCGCCCTTGATCTCATCGAGAGGCTGGTCGTCGTTGGTCTTCAGGTAGCCCAGATCGTAGAGCAGGTTGTTCAGGTTGACCCCACGACGGAACGACGTGAAGCCGTGGTCGGCCACCAACATGACCAGCACGTCGTCACCGAACTCGCCGGCGTTGACCCGATCCATGATGGTGCCCACCACCCGGTCGGCCTCGCGGTAGACCTGGGGCACCGCCTCGCTCAGGGGGAAGGTCCGTCCCCAGGCCGACACCTCTGTGGCCGCGTACTCGGCGTCGTACAGCGGATGCAGCGGGTCGTACTCGCGGTAGAGCAGGTGAGCCACCCGGTCGGTGACCGAGAAGACCTGGTAGTACACATCCCAGGCGGCCGGGTCAGACAGGGCCCAGTCGAGGATCTGCTCGCGGTAGTTCATGGTCGCGGTGATGTCGTCCATGAACGACTGGGCCTCGAACTGGCTGTCCGCCCGGTCTTTCAGGGGATTGGTCATGCAGGCCCAGCCCAGGGTCTCGAACGGCGAGCCGATGCCCTCGGCGACCGTGGCCGAGAAATCAGGGGGCGCGGAGATGGGCAACCACTCGGGCGGGTGCCGCGGGTCGATGTTGATCGGCGGCACGAACACACGCACGTCTTCGTCGTCGCAACGGAGCAGATGGAAGCGCACCACGCCGTGGGCCGCGAAGCGCTCGTTGAACGGGAAGCGCACCGCCATGAAGTCGCTCCACTCGCCGACCTTCAAGGTCTGGGACGCACCGTCGACGGTGAACGTCACCTCGCCGGCGGCCCGATCGGAGTCCATGACGAAGGGCACGGTGACGGCCTTGTCAGACTTCCATTTGTTGTACTCGGCCTGCACCGCCTTGAGCGCGTCGTTGTGGGCGCCCAGCTCGTCGGTGCTGTTCTCGGGGTTGGTCTCCTGAGCCTTGAGCGCTGCGATCTGCGCCTTGAAGTCAGCCTCGGCGATCCAGTCGTTGGGTCCGTAGAGATCGGCCCGGGCTCGGGTCTGATCGTTCTCGTCGAAGTAGATCTTGCGGATCTTGCCAGCGGTGGCGGTCTCCTTCGGCCAGGACCACGGATCGTCGGTGTAGACGAACCAGCTGCCCGGCGAACCGCTGATGTCCTTCACGCCCAGCCCGGAGAGCAGACGGGTCTGCGGTCCCTCGTCATCGGGCGGGAAGGTCGAAGCCACCTGGATACCCGTGAGCCGCACGCCCTGCTCGTCGAGGTACGACCAGAAGTTCGTGCCCTGCATGGGGTTGATCTCGTAGGGCACGCGCCCGTCGGCGGGCAGCCCGGCGGTGTAGCCCAGAGCCATGTACCAGCCACCGGCACCGCCAGCCAGACCCAGCACCACGGCCAGCCAGGTGGGAGCCTTGAAGAGCTTCAGCAGCAACAGCAGCACGGCGAAGGCCACGCCAGCAGCCAAGGCGCAGAACGTCTCGGGGCTCTCCATGGCCATGCCCACCTCGACGAACTCGTCGGCCGCGATGTCCGAGGCGAAACCCAGCATGGGCTGGGGCAACGGGCTGCCAAAGGCCTTGCCGTCCGCGTCCCGGGGGAAGAAGCGGCTCACGAAGCCACCGACCCCGGTCTTGCCCGGGTTCTGCCCGGTGTTGAAGACCGCCCAGGACACCGGGCTCTGAGCCGGGTTGGACGTCTCCAGCCGGTCGAACATGCCCGACTCGGACAGCGCCTTCAGGTTCGGCAGGCGTCCTTCGTCGATGAATCGCTGGGTCAGGCCGTGATCCATGCCATCGAAGCCGACGATGATCGTCTTCGGGGCGTCGGCCGCCGGGGCCGTGGGAGCCGCCAGGACTTGGGAGGTTGTCGAGGACAGGGCGCCCAGGACCAAAGCCAGAATCAGGGAATGCCGTGGCATGATGTTTCGTTCCAGACCGTCAGTGAGAGGGACAGGTCCGGAACGATAAGCACCGGAGACGATGGCTTCCAGCACCCATGCCCCGCCTACACCCCACCATCACCCTGCTACTGATCACCCTGGGCGCCCTGGCCATCCTGGGGCTGGCCGTGATGTGGCTCGAGGGAGACGGTGGCCAGGCCCCCACAGAGGCCGTGGTGGTCAGCGATCTGCCAGACAGGGGCCCCGCCCCGTCTGACCTCGATGGCATGGTCTCCCAGCCCAGCCTCCGCACCCGGCCAAAGGCAGCTCCGGCGCCGGAACCTGCCGCCAACAAGGGTCCTCGGCTGATCATCGTGGCCGTCTCCGACCGGGTCAGCGGCCAGCCCGTGCCGTCTTTTCAGGTGACGATTCTCGATCACGACGCCTCCCCGCCCCTCGACCGGCTCGATCAAGGGGTGCCTGAGGCCTTCCACCGCCGCCAAGGCATCTTCAAGGTGGCGAGAGACCCTGGCCTCTACGATGTGGTGGTCATGGCGCCGGGATACCTGCCCGGCACCCTGTCTGCCGTGTCGATCCCCGCCGAGAATGGCACGGCCCTGCTCCTGCCCCTCGACAAGGGCCCGGGCAT
>Ga0209992_10001022_pt1 | contig 32499 bp, 27 predicted proteins | sample 2SBtaG_2_FD_182564 | JGI IMG/M metagenome (GOLD analysis project Ga0209992, IMG submission 182564) | Deep subsurface microbial communities from Kolumbo volcano to uncover new lineages of life (NeLLi) - 2SBTROV12_ACTIVE470 metaG (SPAdes)... | ecosystem: Environmental > Aquatic > Marine >... | reverse complement strand
CTGGTGCCATGGACTTCATGATCGAAGGCTTGCGACCCGTTTTTTCATTTTTTGCCATCCCTCCTGAAGTCCTGCCGATGATGGTCATGCGACCACTTACTGGATCTGGCTCAGCCGCCATCGTCCTGGACATGATCCAGCAATTCGGAGAAGACTCGATTCTTGTAAAAATGGCTGCTACCATGTTCGGATCGACCGAAACCACCTTTTACGTCATCGCCGTCTATTTTGGAGCCGTGAATATCAAGAAGACACGTCACGCAGTACCCGCGGGGTTAATTGCTGACTTTGTTGCTCTCGTTGCGGCCGTTTACGTCGTGCGATGGTTATTCGGTTAGACGGACCGCCGACGCTTGATCGAAATGCTCTCAGATATCAGAGCTTCTCGAAGGAATCGGCTTCCTCCACCGGCTCCGCGTCCCTGGTGGATTCTCTGCGAGCCTGTTCGTGCATCGCAATGAGTGCCACAGTCCGGAAAACAAACGGTCCGACTTCTTCGCCTTCCCTGCGCAGAGCCGACACTACGGAAGTTCGATTCGCATATAGCCAATGATCCAGCACCCTCCGGGCGTCTGTATGGATGCGATTCATGGAGTCGTCTTCGTCGTGGGAAGATTCGAATGCCGAATCGAACAAATCCTCGATATCATCTTCATCCGAAACGGCCTCGAGAAGCGATACCCGTCCGCCTGAGACCATGACCAGCGTCGCCGGATTATCATTTTCTCCGGACAGATAGTGAACGTGCTCGGGTCCGCTCACGGCTTCCGCCACAACTCCATTCTTGATCAGTCTCTCCTCAAGGAATTGGATCCAGTCGCGCAATCGCGCCGCCTCTTCAAAAGCATGGGATTCTGAGGCTTCCAACATCCCCCGTTCCATATCCATACAAACGTCCTCAACATCACCAGAAAGAAAGGAACGTACTTCGTCTACAACTGACGCATAGAAAGAAGAATCCATCTTTCCCTCACATGGAGCACCACATCGTCCGATGTCGGCGCGAACGCACTTCTTCCCGCGGGCGAATTCGGCGGCAGAGCAGTTTCTGAGTGGATAATACTTTTCGACAATCTCGACCAGCGTTCGCGCCTGTCCCCTGCTTCTCAAGGGTCCGAAATATTCCGCCCCATCGTCCCGCACGATGACCTGTACCGTAAGACGCGGAAAATCATCATCGGTATCCAGGCGCAGATATGGTCTGGCTATGTACTTCTTCTGGGCTCGATTGAAAGAAGGGTCCAGGCGTTTGATTTCCCTACTTTCCTCGATCAGAGCATGCAGTTCAGTGTCGACTTCGGTCCAACTGATTTTTCTGACGCGAGAAATCAACTGCCGAAGACGCGGTGGATGCGCTTCTATAGCCGAGAAATAGCTTGAGACGCGTTGAGACAGGTTTTTGGCCTTTCCGACATATAAGATCTTGTCTCGGCCATCCTTCATGAAGTAAACCCCTGGACAACGAGGAAGCCGAGGCAGGGTATCCCTCTTAATGTCCACCACGTGTTTCGAAAAGGGATTCACCTTGGCATACGTACGGGCCTGCATGTCTACTAATTCTTCCAGGCTCGTGACACCGTGATCGTCGCAAGCGATTTGGGAAAGCCGCTCCAACACTTGCGTCGTGATTTCCACATCCTTGGCAGCGCGGTGACGTCCCTGAACCGGAATCCGGAAGAACTTGGCCAGATGACCCAAACTTTTTGATCGCAAGCCCGGCAACAGCCTTCTCGCCAGACGCAACGTGCACAGACCCCGATTGTCCATTTCAGACAATCCAGCCCGTTCGAATTCCGCATTTACAAAAGAGACATCGAATCGGATATTGTGGGCCACGAATACCCCGTCCTCCAGAAACTCGCGATATCTCGACATCACATCTTCGGCAAACGGCTTATCAAACACCATGGCGGTTGTGATACCCGTGATTCGCGTAATTCGCTGTGGAATGGATATTCCCGGATTGATGAGCTCTGAGAAATACTCCCTTTCCAGGCCCGGGCTCACCTTTTCCGCGGCAATCTCGATAATCCGATTGCTTCGGGCATGGATTCCTGTCGTCTCGGTATCGGTAACAACGAGAGTAGATCCTTCAGATAAAATGGATTCCAGGGCAGACATCGAGGTGCATCAATCAATCTGCACTCTGTACTCATATAACCTGACGGTGATTCCCGAATCAGGCTGCGCGCTTCGTCTGCAGAGGTAGATTTCTGGCAATTTCCAGGGTGGCGACTGCACCGCAGACAGCGCCATTTTCGGTGCGGTTTTTCAAGGAGACGCTTCCGCCCATCGCTTCCGCCGATCTCCTGACCAGATACAAGCCCAGCCCCAGACCTCCGTACGCTCTTGTGAGCCCGGTCGAACCCTGGGTAAACGCGGCAAACAAGTCGGATCCGCCTTCTTTAAGGCCAATTCCCGTGTCTTCGAGTGAAATGATGAACGAATCTGCTCGAGAGGACATGGCGACGTTGATTTCCCCCGTTTCAGTAAACTTCAAGGCGTTTTCCAGCAATCGAGACACCGATCTGTCCAGAAGATGCTCATGCGAGTCCGCCAACCAGTCTGAACCACGGATTTCGACGTGAACGGCGATGCTTTTTTTCCGCGCTTCTTCGCGGTAACGATTTACGACCTTGTTGACGGTCGAGGCCACAGAATACGTCGTGGTTTCGTGACTGCGTTCGAGGACGGGCGATTCATATTCCAAAAGACTGCCAATCACCGACTCGAGTCGATGAGCCGAATCTATGATGGGCTGCAACAGTTCTTTATGGCTTCCCTCAAGTTCTTCCTGAAGTGCATCCGCATATCCCATGATAACGGCGAGCGGTGTACGCATCTCATGAGAAAGCGCGTTCTGGACGTGCCTTTCTTCAGACGTTAGAGCAGCGAGTATATGCTTGTTGAGAAGATTCATCTGCGGTTTCAATAGCATTTGTGGCTTCCACAAAGAAGCACACTTAACCGCAGTATCGTCGTCAAATGGAGATCCTAAACCATTTCAGCAGGTGATTTCAAGCTCCCTACTTCAGCCCCATTGCTGCTTGAACAGCCCGTCCGATCTCAGTATTGTCCATTACGCCGGCGAATGCCTCTGAACCCGGTCCAAATGCGAACAACGGAACGTTTACAGCAGTATGCCCCGTGGTTGACCATCCAACCCGAGCGGAGGCGGATGCTGCTCTGGAAATCGCCCAATGCAACTGGGGAAACGCGACCGAGTCGCCCCGCGAGTATTTGATTTCCCCCCATTCATAAGCCTCTTTGACCGCTGAGTCGCCGTTTGCACCGAATAATTCGATCATATCGGTTGCCAGTTCGCCTACGCCCGGTAACACTCTTTTTCCGTTTTCCCAGGGCAAACTCATGGTATAGTGTGAAATCGACGAGGAGGCATTGGTGTATCCGCGCGGATCGTACTGATAGCCTGTACCGCGCATCCCGTAAATCTCTGCTCCCAGAGTCAACCCACCGGTCTCGTGATCGGAGGTGCCCACAACCAAAGTTTCTCCATCTGATCTGGCGAAATCCACAGCTGCCTGCCATGCTTCGTCATAGGCCAGAACATCATGAATGTGAGCTCCGGGATCATTGGCATGCCCGGCATGATCGATTCGACCCGCCTCAATCATGATAAAAAACGGCTTATCGGATGCCGCCAGCAGTTCCAGCGATTTGACCGTCATCTCCGCGATGGAAGGCTCCGTTTCTTGATCCCGATCAATCTCATAGGCCATCATTCCGGGTGTGAAAAGCGCGATCATCGGCAATTCATCGGCCGCCATCATCTCACTTCGATTTGTCACATTGTGATAGCCCTTGTCAATAGCGCGCTGGATCAAATCCAGGCTGTCGGGTCTGTTTCCACCCACTTCTGGAGATGAGAAAAATGCATGGCCTCCTCCCATCAGGATTTCAATTCCCTGTTCGAGCTGTTGAACAGCAATTTCGTGCTCCATAGCTCGAGCGATGACATGGCTTGAAAAAGCTGCCGGCGTGGCATGCGTAAGTCTGGCGGTCGAGATGAGCCCGGTATTATACCCCGCTTTTTCGGCCTTCTCCAGGACTGTTTCTACACTTTCACGATATGAGTTCATCCCTATCGCTCCATTGTAAGTTTTGATGCCACACGCGTACGCCGTCGCACTCGCCGCCGAATCCGTGACGCGACTGCTGTCGGCAAAAGTGATCACACTTCCGCGATTATATCGATCTATGTCCAGCTTGGGAATTCCATCTTTTTCACGCTGGAATTCACGTGCGAGTCCAAAGCTGGCCGGACCGCAACCGTCCGATATGAAAAAGACCACATTCCTGGGTTTGTCATCCGGCGTAAACCCGGTTGAGATGACTGTCGTACAAGAAACTGCAAAAAGAAGGACGAAAAGGGATAGGCGTCGATTCATTGCGGGAGAAAAGAGTGATGAGTTTTTTACGCCACACATTATACGGATCGATTTAGCCAAATATTGGAATCATCTCAGACTCTTCTTGACGGGATGGTTCGTAGAATTCGCGCATCGGATTTTTTCAATTCTATAGCTATCAGCAAATGAAAGTTACTGTAGTCGGAGCGGGCAATGTTGGCGCAACGGTCGCCGAATGTGTCGCTCGGAAAGACATGGTCGATGACGTCGTCCTCATCGATATCGTAGAAGGCCTGCCTCAAGGCAAAGCCCTCGATATGGCGGAAGCCGCACCAATCCACGGTTTTGACACAAACGTTGTCGGAACGAATGACTATGCAGATACCGCCGGATCTGATATTTGTGTGATCACCGCGGGCCTCGCCCGCAAACCCGGCATGAGCCGTGACGACCTCCTCGCCAAAAACGCAGCGATTGTCAAGTCGGTCACAGAACAGTTTGTTGCTCACAGTCCGAATTCCATCATTATCGTCGTTTCAAATCCACTCGACGTGATGACGTATGTGGCGTACATGGCGAGTGGTTTCCCCAGCAATCGAGTAATGGGAATGGCTGGCGTTTTGGACACGGCTCGCTATCGCGCATTCATTTCGATGGAATTGGGCGTTTCTGTGCGAGATATTCAGGCGCTTCTCATGGGAGGCCACGGCGACACCATGGTTCCACTTCCGAATTTCACTACGATTGGTGGTATTGCCCTTCCCGAACTGATGGAAGCGGAGAAGATCAACGAAATCGTTGAACGCACGAAGTTTGGTGGCGGAGAGATCGTGAAACTGATGGGCACTTCGGCATGGTACGCTCCGGGAGCCGCTGCTGCTGAGATGGTGGAAGCCATCGTCAAGGACTCGAACCGGGTCCTGCCATGTGCAGTCTGGATGAACGGCGAATATGGCCAGGAAGGCATTTTCATCGGTGCTCCAACCCGTCTTGGGAAAAAGGGCGTCGAAGAGATTGTTGAAGTCTCTCTTACCGAAGACGAGAACGCGTTGATGGAAAGTTCAGCTCAACACGTTCGCGACAACCTGGCTACGCTGGAGAGAATTCAGAACGGCTAGTCGAAACTGACAGGATATCTGTCTCGTGCGGGCGGTGAGAGCGATCTACGATCACTCTCACCGCCCGCATACTCGTTTTTAACCGGCACCGATAACTGCCCTCCATCAGGTGAACCTTCCCGGAAATGGATCGTTGATCCGTTCCTCAGTGCCGCCAACAGATAAAAACCGGAAACTGAAGCTAATTCCGAGTCTACAGCATGAAATTCAGAGCCCTAAACCTCCTGACCGTTTTTCTCCTGACCATCGGCTTGACTGCTTGCGATTCGAGCTCAAGTGAAGAAGGGGAAGTCGTCATCACCGATCTTGTCGAAGGCAACGGTCAGGTGATTGACCCGGGACATACCCTGATCACTTCCTATATCGGTCGATTCGTGGACGGAACGGTCTTCGATACTTCGGAAGAACATGGCGAAGACTGGATCTTCACCCTCGGAGTTGGTCAGGTCATCGAAGGATGGGATGAAGGGCTTGTAGGGATGAAAGTCGGTGGAACCCGTCGTCTTGAAATTCCTTCTCACATGGCTTTTGGCAAGAATGGTCAATGTTTTTCTGACGGATCCTGTGCTGTGCCCCCGAATACGGACGTTGTTTACGAAATATCCGTGATCGACATTTTCGACGAGGTCATCGTCGAAGAAATTATACTTGGTGACGGAGAGATCGCGGAAAACAGTGACGTGCTCTTCGTCGAGTACATTGGTCAGCTCAGAGACGGAACCGTATTTGATGCAACGGCGCTCTCTGGATCTGAATTTGTTTTCACTCTTGGAGCGGGACAGGTTATTCCCGGATGGGACCAGGGAATTCTGGGCATGAAAGTTGGCGGCAAACGTCGAATCAAGATCCCCCCTGTCCTGGGTTACGGAGCATTCGGCGCAGGGTCAGCCATCCCCCCATTTGCTGTGCTCTTGTTCGAAATCGAGCTTAATCAGGTGATCAAGAATTCGAATTAAGGTTCGACCGAAAAAAGTCTTGGCCTTTCACTGAATCAATAGGCCGACTCGCTTTCCACCCATTGTACCGCGTGCTGGACCAGCTCCGCGGCGTTCGTCAGATTGAGCTTCATCTTGATTCTGGCGCGGTACGATTCGACCGTCTTGATCGACAGGTCCAATCGATTGGCGATGTCACGGGTCCCGAGTCCGTGGCCTGTCATTTCAAACACTTCAAGCTCTCTGCCTGAAAGAGCCTCTGTGGGAGACTGGTTGAACGACTGCTGGCCTGACGCGATTCCCTGAAGAAGGCGCTCATTGATGGCAGACGAAACATATATCCCACCAACCCGGATCTTCCGAATAGCCTCGATAACAGCGTCAGCCCCCTCACTCTTCATGACGTAGCCTCGCGCCCCCGCCCGGATAGCGCGCTCCGCGTAAAGTGTTTCGTCGTGTCTGGAAATAACCAAACACGGTGTCGAAGGAAGAATCGAATCCAATTTCTGAACCAGATCCAGGCCACTCATCCCGGGAAGCGATATGTCAACCAACACAAGATCGGGTTTGAGTTCAGGTAGATCCTGAAGCGCCTCCTCACCTGTTGCGGCTTCTCCACAGACGAAGAGTTCATTTTCAGCTTCGATGACAAGCCGGAGTCCTTTTCTGACCAACGGATGGTCATCTACCAGATATATCTGTGTCACTTCTTTCGGCAACATGGCGACGGCACACTCTCTTCAGACGGTGATCTATCCTCATGACAATATGGACACTCTCGAATGACAATAAGAGAAACGGGGCTTCAGCCCTGAAGGGTCAATCGCTCCCTTTTTGAAGGGGCGGTTCTCACAGGTTCGTAGGGGTTTATCTGACTTGGACTCGTGTAGTGGATTCCCTACCCCCAGTGTCAGGTTGTTTGCGTGTCTTGATTCCATCCCGAAATCTTCGTAATAGCGTTTACAATGGTTCTTTATTTTCGCGCTTCACCTGGAACAGGATTCAGATCATGAATACGTGATCTGAGTCTTTATTCTGCTTATCCTACATCAGAACACCTTTCTTCCATGGAATCGACGCAGACCCCTGCTTCACCGGTTTCCACGAATCCTGCTGGATTGACAGTCACGTTCGACGATCAAATCACACGACATTTTGTGATCGCGACCGCCATCTGGGGATTTGTTGGAATGCTGGTAGGCGCCCTCATCGCGTTGCAGATGCCTTATTGGCAAGCGAATTTGGGCCAATATCTGTCATTTGGACGATTGCGCCCTCTGCACACCAACGCGGTCATTTTTGCGTTTGCAGGCAACGCAGTTTTTGCAGCTATCTACTATTCCAGTCAACGACTGCTCAAGACCAGGATGTTCAGCGACGGGATGTCCCGGTTCCATTTCTGGGGCTGGCAGACCATCATCGTTTCAGCGGCACTGACGCTCCCACTCGGGATTACAACCGGTAAGGAGTACGCCGAACTGGAGTGGCCGATCGACGTGATGATCGCCGTTGTCTGGGTCGTGTTCGCCGTCAACTTCTTTATGACGCTCAAAATCAGGCGCGAAAAGCACATGTACGTCGCGATCTGGTTTTATATCGCAACGATTGTGACGATCGCGATCCTGCACATTGGAAACAGTCTTGCCATGCCCGTCGGACTCTTCAAGTCCTACCCGATCTACGCGGGTGTCCAGGATGCATTTATCCAGTGGTGGTATGGTCACAACGCAGTTGCCTTCTTCCTGACTACTCCGTTTTTGGGTTTGATGTATTACTTCCTTCCCAAAGCAGCCGAAAGACCCGTTTTCTCCTATCGACTTTCGATTGTCCACTTCTGGAGCCTCGTCTTCCTTTATATCTGGGCAGGACCTCACCACCTGAACTACACGTCTATACCAGAATGGGCAGTAACACTTGGAATGACGTTCTCCGTAATGCTCTGGATGCCGAGCTGGGGTGGAATGATCAATGGTCTGTTCACGCTACGTGGTGCCTGGCATAAACTTCGGGACAGTGTTGTCCTGAAAATGTTCGTGATCGGTATCACGTTTTATGGTATGTCGACCTTTGAAGGGCCTCTCCTTTCGGTAAAAACTGTCAATGCACTTTCGCATTACACTGACTGGACCATTGGCCACGCCCACGCCGGCGCCCTGGGCTGGAACGGATTCATGACTTTCGGCATGATCTACTGGCTGCTTCCAAGACTTTGGAGGTCTGAGCTCTGGAGCAACAAACTGGCAAACCTCCATTTCTGGGTGGGCACGATTGGTATGCTTTTGTACGTCATGGCACTCTACTCAGCTGGTATTACGCAAGGACTCATGTGGAGAGCCTTCAACGAAGCCGGTCGTCTCCTCTACCCTGACTTCATGGAAACCGTCATTCAGATTGTACCCATGTACTGGGTCCGTTTGATAGGCGGCCTGATGTACCTGGCAGGTATGGTTATGCTACTCGTCAACATGTACATGACCATCAAGACCGCCAAAGAAAAACCGACAGATGCCGCCATCACGGTAGCAGCCTGATCCTTCGATCAATCCAACCTACATCTAACCATGAGCAAACTTCTCAAAACAGATGGTCGGCACCGGACGCTCGAAGGCTGGCCCCTCGTGTTTTCGATCCTCACCGGTATTTCTATTCTCGTAGGAGGAGTCGTGGAATTTCTTCCACTCGTCCTGCTCGAGAGCAGCGTTCCGACAATCAGCACAGTCACTCCGTACACACCACTTGAACTTGCGGGTAGAGATATCTACATCGCAGAAGGATGCGGCAACTGCCATTCCCAGATGGTTCGTCCGTTCCGCGATGAAATTGAACGGTACGGTGAATACAGCAAACCCGGCGAATCTGTGTATGATCGACCCTTTCTGTGGGGCTCGAAACGCACCGGTCCCGACCTGGCTCGGCTCGGAGGGAAATACCCTGATCTGTGGCATGTACGGCACATGGACGATCCAAGATCGACCAGTCCGAGTTCACTGATGCCCCCCTATTCCTGGCTGTTGACCAAAGACCTGAATTTTGGCGGTATCCCGGCCAAAATGAATGCTCTGGCGGCTCTCGGGACTCCATATTCCGATGCCGAAATACAGGAAGCTGAATCTGCCGCACGCAGCCAGGCACAACAGATCGCCCGGAATGTCTCCTCGAACGGTGGTCCGTCCGGACTTGAAGAAAAACAGATCACCGCTATGGTAGCTTATCTGCAGAGACTCGGTGCTGATCTGAAAAAATCAAATAACCAGTAAGGTCCGAGCAATGATTAAAGAAGTCGTTCGCGCAATGGAAACAGGCTTCCTCGCTTATGTGGGTCTTTTCGCCTTCATCTTCGCATTCGTTCTGATTGTAGTTCGGGTCGCACTGATGAAAAAAGGCGAACGGACAAGCGCAAAGAACATGCCTCTCGGCGAATCTTCGGAGTTCTACCCTGAACAGAATTGAGTATGACTATGAATACCCCGCATCACGATCAAGACGACCAGAACACCGATGCCGATGGCTCGATCATCAGTGGTCACCTCTACGACGGTATTGAGGAGTATGACAATCCCATGCCGGGATGGTGGGTCTGGATGTTCGTTGCGTCCATCATCTGGACACCGATCTATATTCTAGGTGTGCACCAGTTTGACTTCATCAACTCCTACGAAGACGATCTTGCCCTGGCGCAGGCCGAACTGGTTGAGATGCGTCAGGCCAGTGAAGCGACTTCGCCTTCAGCTGACGTTGATGATGAAATGTTGGCCGCTTATTTCGGGAATGCAGAACACGAAGCGGCTGGCCGAGCCATGTTTTCTGCCAATTGCGCCATGTGCCACGGAAATGCCGGCGAAGGCCTCATCGGTCCCAATCTGACGGATGACTATTACATCCACGGAAACAAGCCGACGAACGTCTATCAGGTGATCTCAGAAGGTGTGCTGGACAAAGGTATGACTCCATGGGGAGCTATTCTCAGCGTAGAAGAACGCGCGCAGCTCGTCGCGTATGTAAAGACGCTGAATGGAACGAATCCAGAAGGTGCCAAGGCCCCGGAAGGAGATCACGTGACCACTGACGACGCATGATGGCCCCGGATTCAGAATCCGCAATCAGAAATTGAAACGAAGCCCTTCAGCTAAGGAAACCCAGGCCTGAGCGAACATGAGCGAGCAACAACAAAGATTTGACGGCACTCCGGCGCCCAGGGTTCTCGCGTCTCCCGAGGAGGTGCTGACCACGCTCACCAGCGATGGTAAACGACGCTGGTTATATCCCGTTGAGAGCAAAGGACGTTACTTGAATCGCCGGCGTGTATTGGCCTGGTTTTTTATTGTCCTTTTCTTCGCGTTGCCGCTCGTCCCCATTGGTGGAAGACCAGCCCTGATGTTGGATTTCGTGCACCGGGAGTTCGCGATTCTCGGGTTGATGTTCTATCCAACGGACACGCTTCTGCTGATGATCTTCATGATCGGAGTGCTCTTGACGGTCGTCTTGATAACAGCGCTTCTGGGAAGAGTCTGGTGTGGTTGGGCCTGCCCCCAGACCGTCTACCTGGAGTTTCTGTTTCGCCCGATTGAGCGCCTGATTGAAGGCAAGGAGCATGTCCAGAAGCGACGCAATGAGGGCCCTCGGACGTGGGATCGCATGTGGCGAAAATTCCTCAAGTTCGTGGTTTATCTGGGATTGTCGCTCGTTCTGGCCCACACGTTTGTGGCTTATTTCGTGGGCTGGGAAGCCCTCGTCGCGTGGCTGCAGCAGGATCCGAGAGAGAACTGGGGGTTTTTTCTGATCATGTCGCTCACGACCGGCTTGATCCTGTTTGACTTCGGGTATTTTCGGGAGCAGATGTGTACGATCGCGTGTCCCTACGCGAGGATGCAGTCCATCATGCTGGACCGCGACTCCATGATCGTCTCCTATGACCCGAACCGAGGCGAGCCAAGAGCAAAACGATCCAAAAAGGTGATGGCTGAAGAAGACAGAGGAGCCATTGCAGCCAAGGGTGATTGTATTGATTGTCGTCTATGCGTCCGGACCTGCCCCACTGGAATCGACATTCGCGACGGCCTCCAGATGGAATGTGTTACGTGTACTCAGTGTATTGATGCGTGTGACCACATCATGGACCAGATCGGGAAGCCGCGAGGCCTGATCCGATATACTTCAGAGAACATTCTGGATGGTGGGACAACGACGAAGCTGCGACCGCGAACCATACTGTACACTCTGCTCATCATCCTCATTTTTTCCGCGTTCACCGTCGTGTTGTCGGAACGCAGTGCATACGACGTAAATATCGGACGCGTCGTCGGTGAACCATTCTCCGAACTGCCCGATGGCCGAATCGCAAACCGTCTTCGATTCAGGGTACGAAACCAGACGCCTGACCCGTCCTCTTTCGACATCATTCCGCTGGTGCCTGCTGATCTTGAACTTCGCATCGTGGGAGCCACGCCTGTTCCGCTTGAATCGGGCGAAATGACTCGAATCGAAGCATGGATAATCGTGCCCCTTGACGCCTTTTCCGATACGTCGATTCGGGGATCATTCGAACTTGTATTTGCCGATGGAATACGGCAAATATCGGAATACACCCTTCTCGGTCCTGACAGAGACTGAACGGACTACTTCAACGTCATTCACGACAGGTACCCACATGAAAGCAACTGATTGGATCCGATCCGGAGGTCTCTGGCCGGTCGCCGTAGTTGTACTCCTTCTCGGCAGCGTGACCTTGATGGCTTCGGTGATCGTTGCAGCACGTTCTGACGGCGGAGCTCAGGTAGTCGAAAACTACTATGATCAGGCGCTGGAATGGGATTCTCTGGCTACTATTCGTTCTAAAACGGCCCGAATGAACCTGTTGGCGATCCTTTCCGTTTCTCTTGACGAGTCAGTCCTTTCAGGCACGTTTACCGTTCAGGACAGCCTGTCGAATCGCTTGTCCGATCTCGAAGGACGCATAGATATTTCTCGGCCGCAATACTCGATGGTCCTGTACAGTGAAGGCCTGCGGGCGCCGGATCAAAAGGGCACGTACAGATTCAGCGTGTCACTTTATGACATTCAACGGCAGAAAAGAGAGGCATTGGACAATCCGTCTGGACTATGGGACTTCTCGTTCCATCTCAATCAGGAAGCAACCCCTCTCCTTTTCGAGTTCAGAAAAGAAATACGATGACCGGCCACGATCATATCATCGAAGAGAGTCTTCAGAAGTCCTGCTCTCATTGTGATTTGCCGGTTCCGAAAAAACTGCAAAGACCTGGACCGAGTTTCTGCTGCTCCGGATGCGAAACCGTCTACCACATACTTCAAGAGAGCGGTCTTGATGAAACCTACTACCGTCTTCGTGAAGCAACTGGAAAGCGAAGCCTGTCCAAACCGGCGAGGACCAAGACGAGTACGGGGGTATTACAGGAATTGGATTCCCCCGCGTTTTTGGAATCGCATTCGTCGCGTCAGGACGGAGGTATCTACCGAACACATCTTTACCTGGATGGCGTCCACTGTGCCGCTTGTGTGTGGTTGGTAGAACGGCTTCCAGAGGAAGTCAGCGGTGTCTCCTCTGCCCGCCTCAATCTACCGCGGGCGCGACTGAGCATAGAATGGAATCCTGAGTCAGTTTCTCTCGCCTCGATTGCCACATGGCTCGCTGACTTCGGATACCCGGTCCAACCTCGGGTGGACGGTGAGGAAGCGCCTGAATCACGCGAGGAACGACGACTTCTGATTCGAATGGGTGTCTCCTGGGCCCTCGCAGGCAACATCATGTTGCTCGCTCTGGCACTCTATTCGGGATTGGGAGCCGATTCCACGGGGCTATTTGATGCGGCCAGGTGGCTTAGCCTCATACTCGCCATTCCGGCGGTCGCTTATGGCGGATCAGTGTTTTTTAAAAAAGCATGGCATTCAATCCGTCTGTCCCTCAAAAAAGGCTCTTTCAGGCATATGCATATGGATACTCCCATATCCGTTGGCATCCTGGTTGGATTTGGCGCCAGTTCGTGGGCGACCATTTCAGGCACCGGGGAGGTTTGGTTTGATTCAATCGCTGTGCTGATCGCAGCGCTTCTATCCGCACGTTGGCTTCAGTTGAGGGCACGCCGCCTGGCCGGTGATTCAACCGAACAACTCTTGGCGCTGCTTCCCACCATAGCACGACTGCTCTCTGGCAAAAGTGTACGGGCTGACGACCTGAATCCGGGAGATCTGATTGATGTCAGGGCCGGCGAACTGATTCCCGTCGACGGCAGGCTCGAAGAAGGATCTTCGCTGGTCAATTCAGCCATTCTGACGGGTGAATCCAATCCGGAAAGGCGGAATGCGGGAGATTTGGTTCATGCTGGAACGACCAATGAGACCTCCAATATCGTCGTGCGCGTAATTGCGTCAGGACCCCAAACCCGCATCGGACAGCTTCTTACATGGGTGTCTGATGCTGAAAATGAGAGCCCGCGCATATTGAATATCGCTGACCGCATTGGCGGCTATTTCACCGTATCCGTGCTCGTCATAACATTCATTACAGCTTTGGTGTGGTATTTCATATCTCCTGACGCCATTTCAGCCCGAATCGTAGCTCTACTGGTCATCACATGTCCATGTGCTCTTGGAATGGCGACGCCGCTGGCGCTTGCAGTTGGGACGGGGCGCGCTGCGAGGAGAGGAATCTTTTTCAAGTCCGAATCCGTCGTCGACTGGCTCAACAGGGTTGACACGGTCATCATCGACAAAACCGGCACACTCACCGAAGGCGTGATGGCAATCGATTCCGTGCATGGAGACGCAGAAGTCGTACGACTGGCGGCTTCTCTCGAAGCCGGCATCAATCACCCGATCGCCAGAGCATTTGAATCCAGATTTGAGGGCGAGTCGCTTCCTGAAGCAACGAAAGTGACGACGCACCCGGGTATGGGTGTTTCTGGTGAGACCCTCGGAGTGCGAATGCGAATCGGAATTCCTGAGTGGGTACGCGGGGCCTCACCTCCGGAACCGATAGATCAGTCTTTCACTGAGAGAGCCCGTCTGAAAGGAATGACAGTGGTCGGTATTGAAGCGGAGGGCCTTCCTTTCACGCTGATCGCCATATCGGATCCAATCCGCGAGAGCGCGAGAGACCTTTTGAACGAGCTCGTGAGAAGCGACAAAAATGTTGTTCTCTGCTCTGGCGATAACCAGGTCACGACCTTGCAAATCGGCAGTCAGCTGGACATACCGGCGTCAAACTGCCACGGCGGCTATTCGCCTGAAGACAAGCTGTCCTTCATCAAATCACTCATTGAAGATGGACGAATCGTAGCCATGATCGGGGACGGAGTGAACGATTCGGCCGCTCTGCGGGCCGCCCATGTCGGAATTGCTGTAGCAGGCGCTAGCGCTGCCTCCCGGGTCGCGGCCGATGCGTTCACCACTCGTTCCGGGCTCGATGCCGTCGTCGAGATATTAACTGAGTCGCGCAAGGTCCTTAGAGTCATTCACCGCAATCTTGGTTTCTCTCTACTGTACAATATTGGCGGAGGGCTGGCTGCCATCATGGGGCTGGTCACGCCAATACTGGCTGCCGTGGCGATGCCGGTGAGTTCGTTTATTGTCGTGCTGTCCTCGATTGGACAGAGAACATTTCTCCCCAAGCGTCCCCTCCGATGAACGTACTGTATTTCCTGGTTCCACTGGCGCTTCTGCTTGCCGCGACTGGCGTCGCCGGCTTTATCTGGTCGGTTCGCTCCGGTCAATTCGATGATGTCGAAACTCCGGGCCTGCGAGTACTATTTGATGACGAAGAAAGCCTTCCATCCGGCGACACTGCCGAGAGTGACACTGTTGAAACAGTGGATTCCAGGGAAGGATAATCCTACATGTGAGACATGGTTGACTCAATGAGTCCCGTTCCTCGCACGATGGTCAAAAGACCCAACAGGATAACGAACCAACCTGAATAGCGACTCAGGTTGCCCCGCTGATCCGCACTCAAAAGTGAACCCAGATGAGAGACCAGAAGCAGCGAGGGAATCGTCCCAAGTCCGAAGATCAGCATGAACAGGCCTCCTCCAACCGCGCTCGCCTGAGAGAGAGACATCGCCAGCGCGGCGTAAAGAAGGCCACATGGCAGGAGTCCATTCAACATTCCCATCAGAAATCTGGCGCCGACGGAATCAGTCTGAATCACAGAGGCGAATCGTCCTACGAAGCGGGGGCCGGCCGGCGGGGAGATCCACGTGCCGATTAGCTCCCAGCCCGAAAGATAAAGGCCAACCAGTATCATCAACAGTCCCGCAACCCAGGCCAGGACATCGGCGCCGACGGAAATTGACTCAACCGTTCCCCCGACGAGGCCCACCGCCATTCCAAGAACCGCATATATAATCGATTTCCCGGCTGCATAGGCCGAAAATGGCAGAATAACTGTCGATTTCCCCGTCTTTGTTCTGACGAGGATGGCAAATCCCCCACACATACCGGCGCAGTGAAGGCTTCCCGCGAGACTCAGCCCCATAGCCATCCAAAGTGCTTCAATTGATATCATGCACCTGTGCCATTATGCATTCGTAGTTCTCCAGGAAAACAGTCTGGAATGACGCGTTGCGCCTTGTTCTGCGGTCGGATCCCATTCTATATTGGCATCGTTCTTCGCCTTTGAATTTCGACATTGAAACAACACCATGCCATGCCGGATCTACCCTATTCGGTAATCGAAGCCATCGAACATCTTTCGGGATCGGACGAACAGATGGCCGCCCTTATTCATGCCGTCGGTCCCTTTGAAGGTGGACTCCGACCGGCTCCTTCTCCGTTTGAAGCGCTCTGTGAAGCGGTCGCCTATCAGCAACTTTCCGGAAAGGCCGCCGCTACCATCTATGGTCGCTTCCGAGCGCTTACGGATGAAGAAGCTCCACTCGATCCGGCAGTCGTCGTTCAACTTCCAGACGAAGCGCTACGTGGAGCTGGGCTTTCGAGGGCCAAAACGGTGGCCATAAAAGACCTTGCTGCCAAGACACTCGATGGCACAGTACCTGCGCAGGAAGAACTGGCGCCGCTCGAAGATGCTCAGATCATTGAGCGCCTTACGGCGGTAAAGGGTGTCGGACCCTGGTCGGTCAAAATGTATCTGATGTTTCGTCTTGGAAGGCCTGACGTTCTTCCACAAACCGATCTGGGCATTCGGAAAGGAGTCATGAAAACGTATGGGCACCATGAATTGCCTCCACCGAAGGAGGTGATCAAAATCGCCGAACCGTGGAGACCCTTCCGCACACTGGCTTCCTGGTACCTGTGGAGATCGCTTGAATTGGGAGACGACGTCCTGATCTCACTCTGACCAGACAATGACTATCAGCGCTCGGTATTTGCTGATTTTGAAAAAACCACGACGTGTTGCTGTGGTAAAACGTCCTTGGTTTCCCTGTAGGTCAAGCCAACAGCCTCCATTTCACGAATGATCTGAGCCTCGCTCATTCGGTGGGCTTCCGGAATATTGATCGTCGCGTCCTCTCCCCGATATTCCACAATGACCAGTCTTCCGTTCGTCTTGAGGCTTCTCACGATCGCCGAAATCATCTCCTTGGGAAAGGAGAATTCGTGATAGGAGGAGACAATCAACGCGAGTTCGATTCGGTTGTCCGGAAGCGCAGGGTCCTGAATTGTCCCGAGGATTGGCGTTACGTTGCGAAAACCATTGCGATCTGCCCTTACTTGAATGGTGTCTACCAATGCCTGTTGAACTTCGACGGCGAATACGCGACCTGAAGGCACCATCTCGGCCAGTCTGAACGCAAAATAGCCTGTTCCTGACCCGATATCGGCGACGACCGTTGAGGCGGTCATGTCAAGCGCCCGCAGCAGCCTGCTGGGTAGCTCTTCCAGGTCCCGTTCCACACGGTCAAGCCAGAGGGCACCTTCTTCGGAGCCCATCACATCGGCGATCTCGCGTCCCATATACTCTTTGCCCGATCCACCATCTGTTTCTGATGTGATCGATCGATATACAGGATCTTCGCTACATCCCACCGCGCCCATGATCAGCAGGGTCGTGATCAACAAAACCGAACCAACAAGTCGCAACACAGGGGTGAGGGAAAAAGACACAGTGACGGGGCTTGATTTCGAGTGACGGAACTGCTATAGTGGCCTTCCCGGTGCCACTGGTATACCACCTTCCGTCTGGATTCGTTTCCCATCCCACCATTAGCGAATCAGAAGGGCGAACTCTGTTTACTCAGAACCATCATTCTGTCTTGCTCACGCAGGATGTTCGTCGCATTCAACCTTTGGTCGGAGGCAGTTGTGAGCGGGCTGACCAGTATCTATATCCATACCCAATCATCTGACTTCTTGAGACTGCGAGCCGCAATACTACTATCGGTGACAACCATTGTTAGCGCACACGCAGTGAAGGCCCAATCCGCCTTCGAACAGGCGGTCGTGGATATAGGGAACGTCGGAGTTACTGTTACCAATGCCGGTTTCGTGGGCCTTGCAAACGTGCGCAATGCACCGACTGGACCTCCCTCTTTTGAATTTCCTCTCGATTCAGGAATTGAACACCTGTTCGAGTCGGGTTTGTGGGTAGGAGCACTCAGATCAGACGGTGTGATAAGTGTGCGAACGGGCGCCGTTACCACATCAGGAGGATATGCACCGGGGCTGGCTGGTTACGAATTTGCGCAACAATCCTCGATTTTCCAGAAAAGTACTCTCCCTTCTTCTGATGCCTTCACCAGACAAGCCGTCAGCCACCTGGACCTTTCCTCCACGTTCACTGATACATCAAGAGTCCTTCCCGGTACTTCCATTCAGATGCCCGATCCTTCCGGACGACTTGGCATAGAGGTTCTCGCCAATTCGTATGCCTGGAATTTCCCGTTCACCGAATCCTTCGTAATTCTCAATTACGACATCGTAAACGTCTCCGACCAGCCATGGGACAGCGTTTATGTGGGGATGTATCATGATATCGTCACCCGCAATATCAACACGACGACTGAAGCTGGCGGGGCATTTTTCAACAAGGGCGGCTATGGCTTTATTGACAGCCTGTATACATCATACGGGTTCAATGCCGGAGGAGTAGAGGAGACGCTGAATACGTATGGGGGAATGGCCTTCCTCGGTGCAGAATGGGTCGATCCTGTAACTAATCGGAAGCGCTTCTTCCATCCGGAATTGGCGAACGAATATATCGCCGACGGATATGCCCCTCCCCGCGTAATTCCAAGGTGGTGGTTGTTTTCCGGTGGTGTTGAAGAACAAACTCGACCCGCCGACGATGAAACGCGATATCGTCGAATGGCAACACCGTTCCCCAATCCATCCCGGTTCAATTCAGAGATCGAATTTGGCAGTGCCCAAGATGCCTGGTTCGAACGACTCCGCACGGACGGCACGATCGCGGTCGGAAACTGGATCGGCCTGACCCCCATCGGCCCATTTCCATCGGTAGCTCCCGGAGACACACTGCAAGTGACGTTTGCGCTCGTAGCGGCGCTGAAATCAGAAGATTTTCAGGGACAAGCGGGAAAGCCGGTGGATACAGCCGAGTCTAGAAGTCTGTTTACAACAAACATTCTCTGGGCCAAACGTACCTACTCGGGCGAAGACAATAATTTCAACGGCGTTTTGGACATCGGTGAAGATGTAAATGCAAACGGCGTCCTGGATCGCTATCTCATTCCCGAACCTCCATCCTCTCCTAGACTCCGCGTGGAATTTGAAAGAACGGCAGGCGCATCTTCAAACGAATCAGTGGTGGCCCTGTACTGGGATCGGAGTTCGGAAGAATCGAAAGATCCCGTAAGCGGATTGCTAGACTTCGAGGGATATCGCGTTTACCGAAGCAACCCCGGAGATGACCGGCGAGGCGACATAGTCAATCAGGCGACCCTGATAGCACAGTACGACAAGCCCGGAAACGAAACAGGATTCAACAACGGCTTCAACAGGGTGAAGCTTTCAGAACCGGTTCTTTTTGACGGCGATACAACGGAGTACTGGTATCGATTTGAAGCCTCTGACTTGAAAGCCGGATGGCAGTATCTGTTTTCGGTCACCGCAATTGATGAAGGCGATCCCACGGCCGGACTTGAGGCGTTCGAGTCATCACGTGTCGCAACAGCCGTGCGCGTTTTCCCTGGAACGCCTCCTTCCCTTTCCGAGGATACTCCAGTGGGAGTCTATCCAAACCCATATAGAGTAAATGCCGCATGGGATGGGAATACATCGCGAACCCGAAAATTGAATTTTTTCAATCTGCCGGCCGATTCCGAAATTCGGATCTATACGCTGGCAGGTGAGATTGTGAAGACGCTTCGGCACCAGAGTGCCTCCTACAACGGAGATATTCGCTGGTACGACGACTTCAGTTCCGACAATCGAATCCTCGCTGGAGGAGAACATTCCTGGGACCTTCTCTCAGACAGTGGTCTGAGCGTGGCCGGAGGACTGTATTTGTACACCGTGAAAAACTTTGATTCCGGGAATGTGCAGCGCGGAAAATTTGTCATCATAAAATGAGAATTCATCTTACCACAAGAGAGGTATTAAAATGCTAAAAAGAGCTACCGCAATCCTGACGTTGATCGCGTCTCCGCTGCTGATCGGCAATCTGTATGCGCAGACAGTAACGACAGTGAAGGCGATCAACGCCCTTCCACAGGCTCAAATTGACCAATTGATGGGTCTGGGAACGGCCCTCACAGGCAACGACGTTTCGTCGGGAACGTGCACAGGGCTTCTTTATGACAATACCCTTTGTGGTCAGTCGGTTCAGTTCACAGCCGTGGTCATGACTGATCCGCTGAGTTCTGGTCTGGCTTCGGCGAACAACGGAGTTCCAGGACGTATTCACGTGTTCGTGCGCGATGTCACCGCGGATACCGACGGCCCGGAAGGTCACGGAATCCAGGTCGTTGACGGAAGCGGCCTCGGATTTGATTCGCTCGTCAAGGGTGATGTAATTGAAATAGTTGGATCCGTGGGTCACTTCGGGACCACACTGCAGATTGCACCATCCTCGTTCACTGTTGTTGGATCGCGGGATCCAGCTTCTGACGCAATCTTCAATCCTATCGTAGTCACCAGTTCTGATGTCAATCAGGATATGGGCCCCGATGGGGCGATACAGGTCAACTGGGCCAATCTTCCCAATATCAGGGGTAATTTTGTTCAGATGCAAAATGCCACCTTGTTGACTCGCACCGTCGCACCAGGTGGCCGCCCGGACTACAATGTTACATCTGATGGAGGGACTACTTCGGTAAGCGGTTATGACACCTCGCTGCGATACAGAAATGATCGAGCAGGATCGTACCCGGCTACATTTAATGTCCGAAGTTCAGATTTCACTCCGCCGGCGCCAGGCGCCAAGGTCAACATCCAGGGTTTCTTGACAATCAATGGTGGTACGAGTTCTGACCCATTCTCTCTCGGCGTACCGAACGGAATGGTTGTTGCGATCAATCCATTTGACGATGCAGATATTCAGATCACAGAAACACCACCCGCCATTTCCGGTGTTTCCAGACCTTCTGGTGTTCCGGGAAATGCGCCGATTGACATCACTGCAGACGTCGAAATCGATGTCACTCGGACACTTGCATCCGCAGTAATCAAGTACTTCACAACGAGTGATGCAACGGTCATGGAAGTAGCATCATCCTCTCAGGCCGGAAACACACACACGTTCCAAATCCCAGCTGTGACTGACGGTGATTTCGTTACTTTTTGGGTCGTGGCAGAAGACAACACAGGAGCGGTTTCTCAATCAGGTCAGGCGTCCACGAGAGCTTTGTACGGTGGCATCACGTCGATTGCACACATTCAGCAGACAGCAGATAACACTCAGGGTTCTTCACCCTTTGATGGCGTCACAACCGACATGAATCTGAATGCCACTGTTCAGTATAGTGTGCCTGAAACTGGCCAAGTCATCCTGCAGGATGACGCAAGCGGTGCAGCATGGTCAGGAATTGTGGTACGAGGTCAAACCGAAACCGGTACTCTGAACGCCGGCGATGTCGTCAACGTGACGAACGCCTTGATTCAGGAGTCCTTCGGGCTGACCCGCATCCGTGACATTACCTTCACAGTCGTTTCCACCGGTGGTAGCACAATCGCTCCAGTCTCAGTGACAACGTCAGTGCTGGCCGACAGGGATCTGGCCGAAGGATTTGAAGGTGTCGTGGTTGAAATTGATGATCCTGTTGTCACATCAACCAACGCAGATGCACCGAGTGGACCATTTGGGGAATTGCTTATCTCTTCAGATGGCACCGGAGCAAATGCAATACGTGTTGACGATGCATCCAGTGCTGTATCCTACACAGGTGGTGATCCCGGGACCGTGTATTCTGTTGGTCAACGTCTGGATTTCGTTCGAGGCTACGTGAACTACTCGTTCAGTAATTTCAAGCTCGAGCCGGCCACATTTGATGACATCGGGCAAGTGATCAACGTTGCCAACGAAGAGGATGGGCTGCCGATCGAGTTCACACTCCATCAGAACTATCCCAATCCTTTCAACCCTAGTACGCAGATTCAGTTTGATGCCGCTGAAACCGGTCACGTGAATCTCGAAGTATTCGACATGCTCGGACGCAAGGTTGCTACGCTGATCGGAGGAGTTGTCTCCGCTGGTCAGCACTCAGTTTCCTTTGACGCTTCGGGGCTCACGAGTGGCCTGTACGTCTACAGGCTTTCATCTGGATCCTCTGTAGCTTCCAGGAAAATGCTTCTTCTCAGGTAGGAACTAAAAAGAAGCAATCGGGACAGGTGGGGGGCGACCACGCTCGCCCCCCACAATGTTCTATTTTGAAACCTCTCCGTTCACATATTGCGTTTTTACTTTCTGTAAACCTCGCACTCATCGCTTCGGTGGTCGGGTGTGATTCGTCCATTCAGGGAGCGCTGCTGGAAAACAAGCCGCCGGAAACCCAGTTGTCGATACAAGATGAATCCCTTCTGGATAATTTTGAGGAGGGTGACCGACTCATCTCGACGGTACGCGTGACCTGGTTTGGAGACGATTCTGATGGTTTCGTGAGTGGATACGAAGTCCGATTTTTCGTTGAATCTCTGGGCGATAGTCAAGCTGAATGGCAATTCACTGGGCAAACGGACTCTCTTTTTCTTCTTCCCATTCTGCCGGGCGAAATCATTTCTGACGTTGTTTTTGAGGTGCGGGCTATTGACAATGAAAGCCTTGCAGATCCAACGCCGGCACGAACCATATTTCCAATTGAAAACAGTCCTCCAGAGATCAAACTCAGTCTGTTTGATCTACCTCCGGATACCACGTTCAACGTGATTTCTTTCGCTTGGACGGCGAGTGATCCTGATGGCGAGAACAATCTCAAACAGATAGACATAAGCCTGAACGACTCACTAAATTTTACGGCCATTCCGCCGGAGGTTGACTTCCTCACCTTGTTGGTTGATTCGGTTTCTCCGGGCACCGTTGGAGAAACCAATGCCCGAGTATTTCTTGGCCGGGGTTTTGAATCGACGGGAATCAATATGTCAGGAATGAAGCTGAATGAAGTCAATACGCTTTACTTGAGAAGTGTCGACCAGACTGACACGACGAGTACGCGTATCGAATTTTCATGGTATATGAAGGCCAAGACGGCTGACGTACTGTACGTAAATGACTACCGCAGAGCCGCGAATTCGGTCATCAGGGCAGGCCATCTCAATATTTTGAGCGATTTCATGCCAATCGGCATGCCCATCGACATCTGGAATATCACGACTCCATTCGTAACGGGTACATCTGGAAATACACCCCGGTCAGGATTGTTACCGCCCAACGTCCAGCCAACACTCGAACAGTTTTTTGCAGGATATAGCTACATTTATTGGGTCACGTCAGCCAGTACTGATCGCATTGCAACCAACAATCTCCCATTTGCTGCTCCGGTGATGGACCTCTTTTTTGCGAATGGCGGCAAGCTGATGGTCCACTCCCTCATCGGAATGCCGCCAGACCCGACGCAGATTCTGGAGAATGCCGCAGCCGTGATGATGCCCATGACCGACCTGGTTACGTTTCCCGACTCGCTTCGTCCATCGCTTCGGTTGGCGACAGGGGGAGTTATATCGGCAGGAGGAAGAACGCTTCCTTCAACATCTCAACCGCTGCCGGAGCTTAAATCTGCGGCGTTTCTGGTCAACACATTGCCTTTCGTGGCAACCGGATCCAACATCATCCCGCTATACGAAGCCGACTACCGCTACGTAACACGTCTGGGTAGTCGCCAGGGGCCCTGGTTCGGTTCTTCCGTGGTCGCCTCTTTGTCTGCGGATCAGCGAATAGGATTGTTCGCACTACCCCTCTTCAATGATCAGACGGGGGCCTCACTCATAACCGGCGCAAATGGCGACGATGCGGATGTGGAACTTGCATTGAATCTCATTCTGGAAAGTCTGGGGTTCCCCAAACGATGACGTATTTAAAAAACATATGCCTCGTTTTATTGATGCTCACTCTTGGCCCTGTTCTGGCTGTAGCTCAATCGGGGACGCTTTCAGGATTGATCATTGATGCGGACACGAAAGAATCGCTGATCGGGGTAAACGTCCTTGTTGTGGGAACGACTCAGGGCGCTTCAACTGATCTGGATGGACGGTACAGCATTCCATCCCTGAAGGCAGGCGAGTATTCCATTCGGGTCTCATATATCGGATTCGAAACCAAATTGTTTACCGGAATCCGAATTGAAGATGGTCAAACCACCACGCTGAATATTGAACTCGCCGAAGCGGTGCTGTCTACCGAAGATGAGATCGTAATTGTGGGCGAACGCCCCCTGGTTGATGTAGAAAGCTCTTCTTCGTCACAAACTATCTCACGTGAAACACTTGAAGTCGCTCCTCTCAGGGACGTTCAGGCAGCAGTATCACTTCAAGTAGGTGTCGTGCGAGATCCAACAGGCCTGTTTATCAGGGGTGGTCGTGCTGATGAGACAGGCTTTTTTGTCGACGGCGTTTCGGCTAAAGATCCTCTGGCAGGCACCGGCTTCGGACTCGATATCGGATCTAATGCTTTCAGCGAGATTGAAGTCACCACTGGAGGTGTCGGTGCTGAATTCGGAGATGTGACGTCGGGCGTCATTTCGGTCACCACTCAGGATGGAACTGATAGTTTTGCGGGCTTCATTTCACATAAACGGGACAACCTGGGCTTCAACAGCGACGCGAATTCCAATTTCATGGAAGATATCTGGGAGGGTAACTTCTCCGGTCCAATCATCCGGGGAAAGCTGCGATTTTTTCTCTCCGGTCAGGTTCAGGTGTCAGACGGTTTCACGCGCCTCGTGGCATCTCCGGATCAGGTTCGTTCATCTCTTGTCGACGGAACATTTTTCATGCCCCGTACCGGCAATCGATGGAACGGTATCAGCAAGCTTACCTGGGAATTGAATCCGGGCAAAAAGCTTCAAGGATCTTATCAGCGCAGCTTGACGGTGAATCAAAACGCCAGAATGCTCCAGGTCACCGGAAATGAAGCGATCATCACTCCGGGATTCCAGTATTCCTTTGTGTTGCAACCGGATAACGCCAATACCTTTGCCCATGACAATATTATTTCGTTCCTGAAATGGTCGCATGTTCTCAATGATCGTTCCTTCTACGACGTTCAGGTCAGCCGACTTTTCACCAAACTCAGGGCAGATGCAAATGGTCGTGAATGGCGGCCAAGCAACGTCAGCACAGAACTCGACCCATTCAGTATTGTCACGTTTCCAACCACCCTTTTCGTGGATGAGAATGGAAATCCCAATGACCCGAATGCGCTGTTCATCCTGCCGGGTCCGGGGTTGGTCAACAACGGAGGAATTGCAACACGATTCCATGATCATTTTGCGGAAGAGTATACCGTCAGAGGAACGTACACTCGTTTTTCTGAGGATCTGAATAACAGGACCACGGTCGGTTTTGAGAGCAAATTCAACGACTATCAGTGGATTGATGTCATTCGTCCGTGGGTCGGCGCTCCGATTGGAGGGGGAGAAGGAACGAGTACCAATCGACTGGGAGAAGCGGCCGATATTTGGAGGGTAAAACCGAGGCGAGGTGGATTTTTCGGGACTCATCAGATCCGCTACCGAGGCCTGATCGCCAACGTAGGAGCTCGTCTTGAGTATTGGTCCCCGGGGCGGTATGTGGACGAGCTTGTGGACGATGCCCGAGCTCCCATTCTGGACACTGTTCGCAAGGCGTACAAGGATGAAACCGTTCCTTTCTTCGGACTACGCACCAAATTTAGGATGCTCCCGAAAATTCGTGTTTCCTTTCCCATCACGGAAAATCGCGTAATGTTTTTTAATTACGGGCACTCCACTAAACTGCCACATCCAACGTTTGTATATACCGGTCTGGATCCATTCTTCCAGGATCGTTCCTTTTTCTCGGATCTTGGCAATCCGAGTTTGGATCCAGAGGTAGACATTTCTTATGAAATCGGGCTTCGTACGCAGTTTTCTTCCAATGATGTTTTGAACGTGACTGCGTTCTGGCGCGATAAATTCGACTTCATCACGGTGGAGAGTGTCGTCGTGCCTGATCCTACGGGTCGTGAAGTGACTCGAGCATTCCGGGTTAACGGCGACTTCGCTCGGGTTCGCGGCGTGGAAGTCAGCTATCTCAAACGCGTGGGCGAATGGCTTTCCGGTCAGACTTCCGTCTCATTTTCTAAAGCCACAGGACTCTCTTCAACGAACAATGATGCGCTGGCCGATTTCCTTGCGAATGGTGATATCGACAATACTTTCGAAACTCCTCTCGCCTGGGATCGCCCATTTGATTTCAAAACCAGCCTCACATTTCGACACGACCGAGATCAACCGTTGCTGGGTATTCCGGGCCTGAACCATGTCACTGCCTTCCTCTCCTCCACACTCCGAAGCGGTCAGAGATACACCCCGGTGGACTTTAAAGGCAATGAAGTCAATCCGTTTTCAGGCGAAAGGGATTGGCGGCCCGTCTACGAACAGGTCTCGGATCCTGCGAAACGTTTCTCCGAGGTCGGAAAAACCTGGTGGTGGTTCGATTTGAGCCTCCAGAAAAATGTTGTCGTTTCATCGTCCACCGTTCGCTTCTCTCTCGAAGTCACCAATCTCTTCAATCAGAAAAACGGCATCATTATCAATCCGGTAACGGGAGAAGCTTATCCAGAAGTTGAAGGATCAACTGACTTCTCGACGCTCAGGGGCAATTCGAGTTATGACGTTTCGTCGGGTACGCGAGATCCGCGCTTCGATGACCCGAATTCGTCCGGCCTTCCGCCTTTCAATCCAGCTCGATTCCTGCCTGGACGACACGTTATTCTGGGCATATCTGTTCGATTCTGATGAGATCCAGAATCGTTATATCGTCGATTGTTCTGATGGCCTTGTTTTCAGGCTTGGTCCTGACGGCCCAGGCGCAGATCATTCCGAGCCTGGGTGGTGACCGCTCAGGTACTTCGGGATTTCAGTTTTTGAAGATCCCTGTGGATGCACGGTCTGCTGCACTGGGAGAATCTGTCGTGGCCACTACGAAAGATCTATCGGCTCTTTATTGGAATCCAGCCCTCGTATCCCACCTGCCCGGGATTCAGGCTGGCTTTCAGCATACTGCCTACTTCGTAGACATACAGATGGAATATGCAGGAGTCTCGTATCAGATTCCGGGGTCCAACATGGCCCTCGGATTCAGCGTCCAGACACTCAATTCGGGTGAAATGAAGGTCACCACCGAATTCCAGCCTTTCGGGACCGGTGAAACCTTCAGACTGGTAGATCTTGCAGCGGGACTCACATTTTCCCAACAACTGACTGACCTTTTCAGTTACGGCGTGACGTCCAAGTATATTCGAGAGAGTGTCGCCGGAATCTCGGCCGGTACGCTGGCGTTTGACCTGGGTATTCACTACTCGGTAGGCAGTACCGGGGCTCAGATGGGAGTCTCTGTCAGGAATTTCGGGATTGATGGTACGCCCGAAGGTGAACTGGAGCGGACCATCATTTCCGATCCGTCTCTTAGTATCGAGTCTGATTTCGAATCCATGACGCCACCGACCACTTTCCACATGGCGTTCTCTTATCTGATGCTGAAACAGTCCGACGGCAATTCATTGACTGTGTCGACCCAGCTTAACAATCCAAACGACAATGCGGAAAATTGGAATGTGGGCGTTGAATATGGCTGGCAGGAGCTACTGTATCTGAGGAGCGGATATCGATTTGGCATTGAAGAAGCCACAACACCATCATTCGGGATCGGACTGGCTACTCCCCTTTCACTTGCCGATTTCCGCTTCGATTACGCCTTCAATCGACTTGAGCGCCTGGGATCAGTTCATCGAATCGGAATGCAGATAGGCCTGTGAGATACACCAGAATAATACCCCCCCTTTTCGTTCTCGTGACACTGTTGATGGTCGGATGTGACTCAATAACGGGTTCGAAACAAGATCGGACGACGCAGGAAATTTTCGACGCCGGTCGAAGTGATCCCCAATTGATCAATGAAGTCGAGTACGTTCCTTTGTTTCCCTTTTTCTCCAAGGGAGGAGATGGACAAGACCTCGTCAATCCCCGAGACATCTATGTCGGATACGATGAACTGATTTACATAGTGGATGATCGCGGACTGCACGTTCTCGACGAAGCTGGACGTGGAGCCGCATTCATTCCGGTAGACGGCGGAGGCACTTCAGTCATTCAGGATCGTCGGCTCCACGTGTACATCACCGCCAGAAAGGACACGTTGCTCAATGACCGCCTGTGGAATCTTCCAGTGGTAATCCGATACGCAGATATTTCTACCGGCAATCCCAAAGTGGCAGACACCATCTGGCATCCGTTTGATGACGACTCCAGACGATTCAACAGGCCGGATCCCATAGACACTGACGAAGAAGTCTCCTTTACGGGTGTCGGCGTGATATTCGACAACCATGTATACGTATCGAGGAGGGGCCCAATCAACGTTCGCTCGACGGTTATTCTTCCCCACAATACGATTATGGAATTCGATGAGAACGGAACCAATCTTCAGTCGATTGTTACGCTTCATCCCTCTCGCCCGAGCCTGAGAAGCTCGGTTTTTCCAGCCGACGTGGCTACTTTCGTTCATCCGCCTCAACAGTCGATTTTTGAGCAAAGCAGGCATTTTCTGATTGCTCAGTCGTCGTCATCAAACGATGTTCTTTCTGGCGACCTCCCCTCCGCGAGTCAACTCAGGTTCGCTCTTTTGTCTATTCGAGTCGTCTTTACCAGCGACGGAGTGGAATATAGACCTCACACACAGATGCTCCAGACTGCGGCGGACCCCTCGAAAGGAGATGCATTTCTGTACGATGAATTCAAGTTTCTCAACCCGACAGACATAACGGTCGCTGCTGACGGTACGAACTTCATCTTCGTGACTGACGGAGGAACCGACAAACTTCACATTTTTACAGGACAGGGTGTTGAAGGAGTCACACCTCCCCCGGGATCAAATTCGTCAGTCCCGGTAAACGTCTCTTTTGGAGAGACAGGTGATGGCGCGAAACAGTTTCGCAGCCCTCAGGGCGTTTCGTATTTTAGGCGCATCGTATACGTTGCCGACACGGGCAATAACCGCATATCACGTTTTCGCTTGAACACGGATTTCGAATAAATATTTTTATGTCGCGCCTACTTCGGGGACTCTTCATTTCTATTCTCCTTCAGAGCTGCCTCCCCGTTTTTGGACAGGTTGGTCAATCAGAGACTTTTGACATCGCAACCTGGAACATCGAATGGTTCGGATCATCGTCGAACGGTCCGTTCAATGATGAAAGGCAGGTGGACAACGTTCGGGATATTATCCGGTCATCGCGAGTCGAGTTGTGGGCCGTACAGGAAATAGCAAACATTCAGCGGTTCGACCAACTGCTGGATGAACTCGGACCAGAATGGACCGGTCAACTGGCAACGAATTCCGGAACGCAACGAATCGGATTTATCTGGGACACGCGTGTCGTGACTAAACGAAGCGTGCGTCACGTCCTTGAAAGCTTTTCATCTGAATTTGCTGGAAGACCACCTCTGCAGGGGGAATTCGGCATCACTTTGCCAGATACCTCTTTTGTTGTGACTGCTATCAACGTACACATGAAGGCATTTGGTGATGCTTCCTCCTATCAAAGGCGAGTCAACGCCGCGCAAAGGATTAAGAATCACATCGACTTCAGCTCTTTGTCCTCGTCCAGTGTCATCTTTCTAGGTGACCTCAATGATGAGTTGATCAACTCGACGTACGCCAATCAGAGCTCGCCCTATCAGATTTTCCTGGACGATCCGGACGATTATCTCGCGCTGACGTTACCTCTGGATCAAAACAACACCGCTACCTGGGTCGGATCGGCAAACGGATCAACCCTTGATCACATTTTGATTTCTTCCGAGTTGGCCCCATCAGTCGTGCCGGGAAGTGTGTCTACTTTGGATTCACTCAGGTCTGTTATCGGGTACACGGTGAATACGTCTGACCATCTCCCCGTTCATGCGTCATTCGGCCGTGTCATTGCCACCACTGTCCAGGACGAAAGCTCACTTCCAGCACCCGGGATCGTCTCGCTCTACCCTGCACCCACTTCTGGCCCGTTGTATCTGGATTTTATCTCCGATTCTTCGGGCTGGGCAATGATTCAGGTTTTCGACCTTCAAGGAAGGATGATTCTGCAAGACGATTCGCGCGGTGCTCCGCTCACCCGGAACCGCACAACTATTGATGTTTCCCGTCTGACACCGGGCGTCTATATGATGCGAGTTTCAGGGAGTTCAGGATCAGATTCCCGCAGTTTTGTTGTCAGATAAAAAAAAGCGGGGCGGGCCAAAGGCCCGCCCCGCAGAGAACTCTCCTGAGTCACCAGTTCGGTCAGTTTTCGCTGGTGAACTGTCCGTATTCAAACCAGATCAACATGCCTTCCATCGTCTTTCCAAAAGGAAACCCGGCCTGTCGATAGTCATCCATCGCCGTTCTGCAGAACCCTGCAACGATTTTTCGCATGGAAGCGGTATTCGCCCGACGGGTAGATGTTTTTCTATCAAAGTTGAGGTCCTTCATGGGGATGTCTGGAGTCAATAGGAACGGATGATTGCGTTGCTCCCATTATCGTCTCGTTCCAAAACATCTTTAACATGTGATCCGGCCAAATTGAATCCGGGTCAGTCCGTCAAGTCGAAAGCAGCTTTGACTTCTTCCCAATTGGTCAGATCAAGCTCGGTCTTTCCGAAATAGAATCCATCAATGATAACAGCTTTCATTTCACGATCAGGCAGCCCGAACAGGTCCACCGCATCAGTTGAGGCTTCGTAGAAGACCTCCAGAAAACCGAATTCATATCCGAAACCAAGAGATATTGTGTAGTCGACGGCAGGAAGATCCTGTGACTCAACTCCAAATGTATATGGCATGGCCGTCCAGGTCCCCTGGTCGCGGAAGAACATCAGAACGGCTCCTTCATCAACGACATTCGCGGTAATATCAGAAGCATCGAACTGAACCGAAGCGACGGCTCCATTCACCACCGCATCTGCCATCAAAAAATCGAAGTTCAGCGTGAAAACGTTTGCGTTTCCTGGAGGCCCTTGAGGTCCTTCTGGTCCTACGCTTTCTTCAATGACGCAGCCGGTGCTGCCTAAAATTAGAGTAAATAAGAACAAGTAAGTAAGTTTGTTTTTCATGAGTGCACCTCCGCACCATTCTGGAGCTCGTTGTTGAGTTCAGCGGAGGTATTCCAAACGTCGAGCCGACTTGCCTGATTATGGACAATCGTTCTTTTTTGCCCATACGGGGGGATTTGCATTCGGACTGGTGTACTTATAAGTATACACTGACTCATGGGACTGTACGCTGAATGCATCTTCGGATCGATGTGTCGTACCTGAGATTCAGCGAAACTCTCAGACCTTTTCAGGGTAAGTTTCCAGACTCCGGAACGGTATCCGGATACCTGCCGGGAATACAGGCTGCACCAACCTCGAAATCATGATTCATGCCGTTGTAATGGCGGGCGGCATTGGTAGCCGCTTCTGGCCACAGAGTAGAAAGAAACGTCCCAAACAGTTTCTCTCGGTCGTGGGTGAGGACACGCTGATTCAGAATACTGTCGCAAGATTGACGGGTATCATTCCGATTGAGAATTGCCATGTGGTAACTCATGAGCGATACGTGGAACAGACCCACGAGCAGCTTCCTGCTATACCTCGCGAAAACATTCTTGCCGAGCCCATCAGTCGAAATACCGCACCATGTATTACCTATGCCGCCCTCAAGATTCACCAAAAGGATCCAGACGCCATCATGGTGGTCCTGCCAGCCGACCACGTCATAAAAAATGTGAAGCTGTTTCAGGAAACTCTGCAGGTTGGAATTGAAAAAGCCAGGGAAGAACGATCGCTTGTGACGATCGGCATCGAACCAACTCATCCCGCAACGGGATACGGATATATTCAATTTGATCCGGAAGATCCTTCTCCTCCAGACGAATTGAGTGCGCTCTTCGTAAAGACATTCGCCGAGAAGCCCAATCTTGAGACCGCGGAACGATTCCTCGATTCTGGTGACTTCCTGTGGAACAGTGGAATGTTTATCTGGCGTGTGGATTCCATTCTGCAGGCCATCGAACAGCATCTTCCGGACGTTCATCGTGCGTTCGAAGCCTTCGAGGAGCAGATTCCTGACGACAAGGAAGCTGAGGCCGTGCTGAGAGCTTTCAGGAGTTGTCCTTCAATCTCCATCGATTATGGTGTCATGGAACGGGCCGCTAAAGTATATGTTGTGCCAGGATCATTCGATTGGAGCGACGTAGGAGACTGGACTGCTGTTTACGAGCTGGCCCAGAAAGGCAGCGCCGGAAACGTCATCGAAGGAAATGCCATTCTCCACGACTCGAGCCGCTGTCTCGTTCAATCAGGGGACCGGCTGATTGCTGTGATCGGGGTGAACGACCTCATCGTGGTCGACACCGAAGATGCGCTTCTAGTGTGTCACAGAAATTCATCTCAAAGGGTGAAAAACGTAGTAGACTATCTCTACACCCACCAGCTCGAAGACTACGTCTGATAGACTTCCTCA
>Ga0209992_10001021_pt1 | contig 32542 bp, 39 predicted proteins | sample 2SBtaG_2_FD_182564 | JGI IMG/M metagenome (GOLD analysis project Ga0209992, IMG submission 182564) | Deep subsurface microbial communities from Kolumbo volcano to uncover new lineages of life (NeLLi) - 2SBTROV12_ACTIVE470 metaG (SPAdes)... | ecosystem: Environmental > Aquatic > Marine >... | reverse complement strand
CCGTGATTTGGATGTGATTTTCGGCTTGGGTTCAGGATCAACATATACTACTAGTACGTTAAATACATGGCAAACAGGAAATTTTCTAGCAAGTACAAATCAAGTTAATCATGCAGATTCGACGGCAAATGATTTTGCAATTGCACAAGTTCAATTAGAAATTGGTAGTTTAGAAACTGATTTTGAAGAATCTTCTATTGCCGATACATTAACTAAATGCAAACGATATTATCAAAAAACTTACGATATAAGTACTGTACCTGGTACAGGGACTACAACTGGTGAAATAGGAGTACGGTCTACTGGTGCTTCTACCTACCCATCTGATTATCGTTGGATAGAGAAAAGAACAATACCTACGATAACTTTTTATAATCCTGTAACTGGTACAACAGGACAAATTCGGGATGGATCTAACAATAGAGGTGTTACTGCAAACATTATAGGTACTAAAAATATGGTTAGTATTACTGTAACAAGTTCACCATCAGCAAATACAATATTAGTTTATCATTTAACTATAGACGCAGAATTATAAAGGAATAAAAGTATGGGGAAATCAAGAGAACTTTCAGATTATGCAAATAAGCAAACAACAAAGAATACTATTATTAATGGTAATTTCGATATATGGCAACGAGGAACTAGTTTAATTGCTGGTACTGGTACACGATATTTGTCAGATAGATGGGCAAATGAAAGTGTGGGTACAACAATGACCCCATCACGAGAAACTATCCTTCCGGGTGATATACTAAAAGCAACACATTTTCATAGAAATATTGTAACTTCTGTAGTAGGCACAGGAAATTATGCATCATTATTAACTAAAATAGAAAATGTTTCTACCCATGCAGGGGAAAAAGTAACTTTATCGTTTTATGCTAAGTCAGATGCCCCCAAAAATATAGCATCAGATTTAAGACAAGAGTTTGGAACTGGTGGAACGCCATCTACTACTATAACAGGTATTGGTGTAACAACATATGCATTAACTACGAATTGGCAAAAATTTACTGCAACGTTTAATGTACCATCAATATCAGGAAAAACAATAGGAACTAATAATGATAATTTCTTAGAACTAGTATTTTGGTTTGAATCGGGATCTAATAATGATGCAAGAACTAATGCATTAGGACAGCAATCTGGTACATTTGATATTGCACAAGTTCAAATAGAGAGTGGTGGAATAGCATCTGATTTTGACTTACGTACTTTTACTGAAGAATTAATATTATGTCACCGATATTATGAAAAATCATACGATATCGATCAAATACCTGGCAGTATTGTATCATTGGGGCAATATTCAGTACGATCTACGGGGGCATTTAATTATCCATTTACATATAATTGGTTTGAAAAAAGAGTTATACCAACCATAACTTTTTATAATCCCGTAACTGGAACACCAGGACAACTTCGTGATAATACTATTAATAGAGGTGTAGTTGGACTTCGAGTAAATACAAAAAACATGGGTGAAATAAGTGTAACATCTCCACCAACACTTGCAAACGTTTTAATTTTTCATTTAGTAATAGATGCGGAATTATAAATATAAGATAAAAGGAACACTATGGCAACTCAAATAAAATCAATTCAGTTAGATTTATCCGGTGATGGAACCAGTGGTGTTGGTGCAATCGAAGGTGTATTAAAATTTTCTGACTTAACATTAACAGAATATTTGTTCATAGGCGAAAGTCAAGGTTCAAATACAAATGGTTCTGATATTAGAACACTTACTGAATTTTTAGGATCTGCCGGAACAGATTATCGCATAAATTATGGTGGTGCTGGTGCATCTGGTGATTTTATCATATCTAAAGGATCATATACATCTACTGCAAATGAAATATTAAGAATTAATAATCTTGGTGTAGTCCAACTTTCAACTGCATTAGGTTCACCACCAGTTCCATACATGTTTTTTGGTGAGGGACAAAATGATTCTACTATTGCACCTGATTTAAGATTTATAAATGATAGTTTAATAACCACTGACAATACATTATGTATTTTATTTGATAGTACTAATAATAGCACAGGTTCATTTACTGTAGGTAAAGCCGCAACTAACACATTATTAGCTACTAAACTATTTGAAGTTGAAAATGATGGTACATTATCAGTAGATACCCCAGGATATGAAAATTTGGTTCTTGATCCTAATGATATCCCTAACAAAGCCTATGTGGACGCTAATAGCGGTGGTGGCGGTGGTTCAAACTTTTTTGAATTTATATTTACGGCTACTGATGGACAAACAGCATTTTCTGGATTAGATGATAATAGTAACACATTAACCTATCAAATTGGTAGTGTATCCGTTCATGTTAATGGTATCAAATTACTACCTACTGAGTTTGTCGCTACTGATGGATTAGTTGTAACTATAAACGATCCGTTGATAACAGATGATGCAGTTTCTATTGTCGCAGTATCAAGCACAACTCCTGCACCGATTGCTCCAGACTTTTTCGAATTTATTTATACTGCTGTTCTTGGACAATCAGCATTTTCTGGACTGGATGATAACAGTAACACATTAACCTATCAAATTGGTAGTGTATCTGTTTACGTTAATGGCATCAAATTAATACCTACTGATTTTGTCGCTACTGATGGATTAGTTGTAACTATAAATGACCCGCTAATAGCAGATGATGTGGTATCTATTGTCGTAACAACAAGTATAACTCCTTCATTTAATACGGGAGTTAATAACCTTATTATAAATGGTAATTTTGATATATGGCAACGAGGCACTTCATTTGTTTCAATACCTACTAATACATATAATGCAGATCGTTGGGTATGGGAAACCACAGGAACGCAAGTTATTGACATTAATAGAAGTGTAGACACCCCAGATGAATCTAGTTTATATTCATCTTTTGTTAATGTAACGACAGCAAATGGTGTTTTAGCACCAACTGATAATGCTAATATAACACAAAGAATAGAAGGTAATGTATACCGTTCTATAGTAGGACAAACTGCTACATTATCTTTTTGGGTTAAATCTAATAAAATTGGAACATATTGTGTGTCATTTAAAAATGACGGCCTAGATCGTTCATATGTAGCGGAATATACAATTGACGCTATTAACACATGGGAACAAAAATTTATAACTGTTCCATTTACTGAGACAGGTGGTACATGGAATTATGATATTGGAATCGGTTTACGTGTAAGTTTTGTATTAACTTCGGGTAGTAGTTTTCAAACAACACCTAATATATGGCAGACAGGAAATTTTGACCATACAATAAATCAGATTAATCTTAGTGATACTATTAACAATGAATTTCGTTTAACTAAAGTTCAATTAGAAATAGGGAATATTGTTAATGATTTTGAACATAGAACATTAACTGAAGAAGTAGCATTATGTCAAAGATATTATGAAAAATCATATGAATTAGAAACTTTAGCACCCACAATAACTACATTAGGAGTAATAACATCATATGATTCTTCTGTTCTTCTTGTTAATGGTGCAGTACACCTATCACATACATTCAATACAAGAAAACGCGTAATACCAACTTTAGTAATATATTCACCTTCTTCAACACTTGCTAATAGAATCAGACTTGCACAAGGTACAAATAATGGTAATTATATTGTTAACAGTGTAGTGCCAAGTGTTAATGGTATGCGAAATGTAATAATTAATAGCATAGCAATAACTACTGATGATACCAGAGTATGGGAATTACAATTCACGGCAGATTCGGAATTATAAAAGGATAAAATATGTATTATATAACATTAGATGGTAATATCCGTGATGAAATTAAAAATATCATTATTCCTGATGATATCAATAACCGGGATCGCGTAGAATATCAAAAATGGTTAGATGCTGGAAATATACCACAAACTGACGCAATTCAATTAATTGATTATAAAACTACAGCTAAATTTGTAATAGAAAATGAATCAGAAACTAAAAAACTTGAGTTTATTACTTATGGTTCAGGTAAAGCAATGGCATATACAGATAAATATGAGGAGGCTGTAGATCATAAAGCTGCCGGATATCCTACTAATCTAGCACCTTATCCTTATATTAATCAAGAATCAACCTTAACTGGAGATTCAGGACAAATTGTAACTGATAGAATTATTGCTGCAAAAACATTATGTGTTGATAAATTTTCCCAAATAGAAGCTATTACATTCACTGGAAAAAGAGATATTGATGCGGCACTAGATGAATCTAATGTTGATAGTATTAAAGATGCAACAATAATATCTATAAAAGCTATTTAAAAAAAAGGGTCACCCAAATTGGTGACCCATTCGCTCAATAATTAAGCATAATTTAAAAATCATGTGATTTTATACTGCAATCCGTAGTAAGTAGCCCCCAACCGTTCGCTCTTACCTACCAGTCCTATATCTGACTGATTTACCCCAATAGCATCCCGCCCTTAGTCATTTAATATTAATCTATGTGATACATTCTACATGATTAAATTTAACATGTCAAGTGTTTTTAATCCCAATAATAAAAAAGTTGCACAGCACCATAAATCCATTTATTATGATTAAATCTTTGTTGCTCTTTTAATGGCAACCAAACCGCACCTTCGACCAGATGAATTTCTGCACCTAAAACAAAATTATTCCAATAAAATTTATTTCCTATGCTAATATCACGTGCATATAAAGAGTTTATTCTATCATTTTTCGTATCAACAGTCAAGCGAGCATATTTGTTATGTGCCACTTTAAATTGATTATATGCTATATATGCTTGCCACCGTTCATTAATATCATAGTCAAGAAATAAAGAAAAAGCATAAGCACTATCAAAGAATTTTTCTTGTGGTATACTAACATTCATTACTTCTGCTGAAAAACTCCATCCGTTACCATCGTATATTATACCTAATTGTGTATAATCTTGGTCTGCAACAGAATTAACATTATTTCCAGTAGGTGACATCCTTGATATAGTATGATTCCCTCGTATTGTCCAATAACTATTACTAGAACGCCAATTAAAGAAAAAATTCTGTATATCACCAAAATTTTCTGTTAATTTTACTTCGTCTGTATTCAACAAAAATCTAGCAACAAGCGAAGAATTGATAACTTTTGGTGAACCTATTGTATATCCTACTTCAAAATCATTATATAAAACACTTAAACTTATACCATTAACGCTTTGAAACAAAGAACGTAATGGTTCAAAATATATTCCTTGTGCCGGAATTAATGTAGGACGTAACAATGGGTTATTAAGAATTTCATTATATAATCCATGTTGATTTTTAATTCTTCCGGTTCGAAGTTTAATACCCCAATTTTCATCAAATTTATGTGTTAATGTTAAAAACCCAAATGTTAAAATATCATCTATATTATAAGTATCTTCTAAATTCATAGCTAATGTAAATCGCAACCAATCATGTGGACTATAATTTACAGAAAACCCTGCTATTGGTCTAGGTTTTAACGGTCTGCCTGCGGAAGATAATATATATTCATAACCTGCATACGCAAAAAAATCTGTATTACATTTTATATTTTGTAAAAATGTACTATTACATTCATCAGATAATATATTAAATGGAAATGACAACAACAAAAAAAATATTATTTTTTTCATATATTATCCAATTTAATTATTGTAATATTTCCGTGTTCACCATGTATAGCAAATTTATTTAAACTAGATAAATACCCTATAGAAAATGGTGTCAATGAAACTTTTAATAACATTTCGTCATCTGTTTTAGCAAATTTTACACCAGATGATTGACCCGTATATGTACGTGATTCAAGTAATTGTTTGTATCTATAACTGGTTATTTGAAACCATTCCCATAAAAAATTTTTATGAATTATAGAATTAAAAGGTCTAGTATATACGGTAATTATATGTCCATTATACCATTTCGTCATTTTGCGAGTAAATATATTACGCATAATTATAACATCCAAATCGTGAAACTGCTGTTTCGGATATATTATATTAGTTGTAGCATATGAAACATTATAATATATAAAAATATTACTTACGATGAGACATACTGCGATACATTTCTGAAAGGGTTCTTTCCAATTCATTTACTTGATCTTGTAATTCTTTATTTGATTGTGTTTGTTCTTTCATAGATCGTTCTATAAATGTATTTATATAACGATCTGTAGTTTTTAATTCTTTAAACCTTGTAGTATTATATTTTTCATTCATAATAACTTTAGTTTCGAGACGTACTTGATTGCTATTTAAGTTAACCCACCCAGTTACCAACCCTCCTAATCCTATTAAAGTAGAAACTGTTATAGTTAAAATATCCTTAACGGTAATACCACCAGTTTTTTCTTTAATTATCGTATGTAATTCTTCATTTTTCATAATATGGCCTTGTCAGTTTTTGCCAATTTTAATACTATCCAATAAATACCTATAAGAGAACTATATTCTATAAGTTTAAATACATGTGCTATTTGAAAACCCAAATCTAAGTTATTAATTGAAGCAAATGCCATAATTGTGTGTAATAATATGCCTAATGACATAAATGGTATAAACGTATATGGTGGAAATAAATATATTCTTTTTCTATATAATATAATGGCCGCCCCTATCCACAACAACATTAATATAAAATCAATTGGTCTATGAATAAATTCATAGTGGTGATATCCAAGATTAAATATATCATATGAGTATAATACAACACCTATAGATAATAAAATTATAGGTAAAACACCAATAAAAAATAATAACATAGAATCCCAACTTTGAACTTTTTTTGGTATAATAGATATTGTTAAAAAGCAGAAAATCAACGAAAACCTAGAAAATGTCCATGAAAAAGTACCCCAATATTCTGTAGAAAAAATTGATAATATTATATGAATAATATCTGATACAGATGCCGTTAAAAACCCCATTGCCATTATAATAGAATATGCACCTTTTATTTTTTTATAATTAATATAAAATAAAATCATAAGAAGAAAAACTGAACAAATTTCAAAAATTATATGTGTAATTGCTGCTATTGCCATTTTAAATCCCTTTTAAATATATATTTATAAATAAATACATATATTAATTAATAGGAGAACAAAATGGCAAAATATAAATATAATTCCCGTGGCACTACCGTTACTGAACAAGAAGTAAATGGTGTTACGGATACAGAAGTAAATAATCGTAGCATTCCAAATGCTCCAGGCAATCGTGATTGGAATGATTATGTGGAATGGCGTGATGTGGGTGCAAATACCGCTGATCCATTCATGCTTTTATCTGAAATAAAAGATGCAAAAAAATCAGAACTTAAAGGTGCGTGTCATGATGAAATTATAAGTGGTTTTACTTCAACTGTTGTGATTGCTTCTGATGTTGCCTCGCCTTTTGATTATGAAAGTGCACCACAAGATCAACGAAACCTACTTGGTGCCAGTGGTACTACAATTAATATAAATTTTACTGTTATGGATGGTGGTATTAAAAAGCGTGTCTCGCATACACCAGTTGAAATCAAAGCAGTATATGATGAAGGTGTTGACCGTATTGGTAAAATGAAAGATGATTTGTATCTTTATTATGCCGATGTAGATGCTGCCATTGATGAAGCTGCGGTAGACGCAATTGTTTGGGCTTATCCTAAAGTATAAAATAAATGGGGAGTCATAACTCCCCATTTACCCACAACAACTACCTAGTATACCCAGTAACTTCAGCTATTAATGAGTTAGCTTCCGCAATCCGTTTAGAAACAATATAAACAGGTCCACGTTGAATATCGTCTAACAAATACGAAAATCTTACTTGAAAATCGTATAATGGTTCGCCAACAACGTTATTCTTACTAGGGAAAGTACGCATTGCCTTTGCAAAACTATTATTTAAAAAAGATAAAGTTGTAGGCAATGATGCTTCTATTTCTTCTTGTGTTACCATCTTTGGTTTATTACGCCTAAATGGTTTATTATGTATATCAGACATAATTATACTCCAATGTCGTATTTTTAAACCCCATATTGCAGTGCAAGGGGGGATGTTATAACTTCTTTAGAATTCTGGAAGTTCTCTTAAGAAGTATTCTTTCGCACGCCGCATAATTTCTTTTGAAACTTCACGCCATGTTAAATTATTAGCTACAATTGTAATCATTTCTTCTTTTTTACAATCTTGACCAACCCATTTAAGATAGTTGCCAATGTGCTTTATATCAGGTTCGACAGCAACCTTTGTAAAAAGTTCCGTCCACCCTTGTTCTAAACGTACATTAGTTAAAATAACATCTACACATTGTTCAATATTAGCAACTAATTCAGGATCAACAGGAATTAACTTATTTTCTTTGGTAACTTTATGTGACGATCCTTTTGTTTTAAAATATAAATTTGTATCTTTTCCATTATCTGGTCGCCAAACAATCCCTTCACCTGGAGCTTCAATATCAAATAATTTACCCCAAGGACATTTCACATCTACATTTAAAGTAAGTTCTGTTAATTTTTCTGCTGCTATTTCAGGATTATTAAAATCTATTTCTATTTCATATGTATCTGCATTCAAAATATTATAAACGGGATATGTCATAATCGGGAATTGAAAAAACTTTTCGTTAGTTAGATAATTGCCAGAATTATTATCATACAAAACATGTATATCAAATATAACGAATTGTTTAGGATCTAATTTGGATACAGCAACCTTTTTTTGAATACCTTTTCCAATCCACTCACCAAAAATAGTAATTACAACTTTAGTTGGATCATAATTATTCCATCTATCTATTGTATTAAATAAAGAATCCCAATATTTAATTGGAATTTCACTAACAAATTTAGCAAACCCATAATTATCATCTTTTATGGTTAAAGGATCATTTCTTCCTTGAGCTTCATAAGAAAATCTATTTGTACTATGATCAAAATATCTACGAACACCTACATTTGTTCCATGTAATTTTACTGTACCAGTAAAACTAATAGTAGGAAAATTATCATTATCATGATTATATCTATGCCGAATACGAACAGCCTTTACAATATGCTTGAATGATTCAATGTCAGTAAATTTTTTCATCACTTTAACCACATAAAAATTTTTAATAAGTCCCTATACCACGAATGACAATACTTTCAATATCACCACCCTTAGTCTGTTCATTAAACCATGCAATATATTTTTCATAGTTGTTTTGAAAACAGGGTACAGAAAAATTTGTGTCTGTCAATAGTTCTTTTGCTTCATTAAGATGTTTTTCAACAATTTCGGTATTATTCATAATAATTTGCCACCCAGTTTAGATTATATTTCCTACCATCAATCACAATAGTAGAATCATTAAAAGAAGGAGGATTCTGAAACCAACAAATCCGTCGCTCGAAGCGTTCACACATATTATCTTTATATAATACGACCTCACGTTTACGTTTTTTAGGATCAATATTTATCCATACCTCAGTTGCGTGAAGTGTAGCAAACCCAATAGATGTAACTGCAACTACATTTTCCATTTTTATATCCTATGTGTGAAAGAAATTTAAGTATAGCAAAAGAATTTAGTAATGTCAAATAGAAATTGATGAAAGTTCTGTTGCCTTAAAACTCCATTTCGTGTTGTCGGTTATATTAACGTGTGCTAATATTTTAAATACAAATTGATACGTAGTATTTTCAACATGTTCAACAGTCAATGTTGGTACATGTATTCCTTGAATGCAAGAAGAAAATGCCGTATATCCATATTCTAATTTGCCTTTTTTAGACCACCATATTGATAAATCATAAGATTTTGACTGTTCCGTGGTATGATTATAAGCTAATACCATAAATTTTTTCGAAAAAGTTAAAAATCCATTTGATAAATGTCCATTATACACCAATTGAGCAATTCTTTCTATTCCTATATTACTAACTAATTTTTCGTCAATACTATCATTAAACTCATCTAAACTACTTTTTTCAGACATAATAATTCCTAAATAAATGATAATTATAGCATATATAATTTTGTACGTCAAGTATTTGACGCAATCAAAAAAAACATGTATAATACATGAAAAATTATAAATAGATTTACCTGAAATCGCTAATGGTAGAAACCATACCAAATATAGTAAATAAAAAAACTATAATGATTTCAAGGACATAATAATAACAATAAGGAGAAAAAGTGAAAGAAATCAGTATCATAAAGAGAGATGGTAGTCAAGAAACATTAGATATTGAAAAAATTCATAAATGTGTTTTTTGGGCTTGTGAAGAACTAACAAATGTGTCACCATCAGATATTGAAATGCGTTCGAGCATTCAATTCTGCAACAAAATGAAAACCGAAGATATTCATGAAGTTATGGTTAAAGCTTCGGCAGATTTAATATCAGAAGAACAACCCAATTATACATATGTCGCCGCAAGATTGCGATTATTTGACCTTAGAAAAAAGATTTTTGGGCAATTTCAGCCTATTCCACTTCATGAAGTGGTGAAAAATAATACAAAAAGAAAAATTTATGATTCAACTATATTAAACGCATTTAATGATGACGAATGGGGGAAATTAGATAAAATAATTAAACACAAAAGAGACTTTCATTTTACTTACGCTGGTATAGAACAAGTAATTGGAAAATATCTTGCACAAAATCGTGTGAAAAATACAGTCTTTGAAACACCACAAATCATGTATATTATGATTGCTATTACATTATTCAAAGATTATCCTATAGATACTAGACTAAAATATATAAAAGAAGCATATGATTCTTTTTCTAAATTTGAAATTAGTTTATCTACACCAATATTAGCAGGATTGAGAACACCACAAAAACAATTTAGTAGCTGTGTCACGATTGAAACTGATGATAGTTTAGATGGCCTTATAGCTTCGTCAGGTTCTATTGTAAAGTATGTTGCAAGCAAGGCAGGCATTGGTATAGGTGCAGGAAGAATTCGTGCTCTAGGGTCTTCTATAAGGGCTGGTGATGCATATCATACGGGTATTACACCATTCTATAAATATTTTGAATCTTCAGTTAAATCTGTTAATCAAGGTGGAGTTAGAAACGCTTCAGCTACACTACATACAATGATATGGCATTATGAGATTGAAGATATCTTAGTTCTTAAAAATAATAAAGGAACCGATGATAATCGTGTTAGAAAACTGGATTATAGTATTCAAATATGTAGACTATTTTATGAAAGATTATTAAAAAACGAAGATATAACACTATTTTCGCCCCATGAAGTAAAAGATTTATATGAAGCATTCTTTATAGATCAGGATAAGTTCAGAGAATTATACCTTCATTATGAACAAAAAACTGGTATTATGAAGAAAAAAATATCAGCAAAAAAATTATTTTCATTATTAGCTACTGAAAGAGCCGAAACTGGGAGAATTTATATAATGAATATTGATCATGCTAATGATCATAGTTCTTTTCTTGACCCGATTCACATGAGTAATTTATGCCAAGAGATTAGCTTGCCTACTACACCAATGAATAATGTAGTTGATCCAGAAGGTGAAATTGGACTTTGTACTTTATGTGCCGTGAATCTTGGGATAATAAAAAGTTTAAATGAGTTTGAACGAATTAATGAAATTGCTGTCAGAATATTAGACTCCATACTTTCGTATCAAGATTATCCAGTCCCAGCAGCAGAAAAAGCAACAAAAAGAAGGTCATTAGGTATTGGGTTCACTAACTTAGCATATTTTTTAGCAAAAAATGATGTTAAATATAGCGATGGTAGGGCTTTACGTTTGGTTGATGAAGTATCAGAAGCACACCAATATTGGTTAATTAAAGCATCATGTAAATTAGCTAGAGAATTTGGATCATGTGAATATTTTGATCGTACCAAATACTCAAAAGGTATATTACCAATAGACACATACAATAAAAATGTCGATGTATTAACTAATGGTAGAAAATATAATTATGATTGGGAAGCACTAAGAGATGAAATAAAGGAATCTGGTATGCGTCATTCCACCTTATCATGTCAGATGCCATGTGAAAGTTCTTCATTAGTAATTAATTCTACGAATGGAATAGAACCACCCCGTTCATTTATTACCGTAAAACAAATGAAACACGGTGTTTTAAAACAAGTTGTGCCAGATTATATTCATTTAAAAAATAAATATGAACTACTTTGGAATATGAAAAGTAATACAGGATATCATCAAATAGTGGCTATTATGCAAAAATATTTTGATCAATCTATTTCATGCAATTTTAATTATGATCCTAGTAATTATGATGAAGGTAAAATACCAACATCAGAAGTATTAAAAGACATGTTATATGCATACAAAATAGGAATAAAGAATTTTTATTACCATCAAACTAGAGATTTACGTGAAGAAGTATTAGAGACTTCATCAGAAGATAATAATGATGGATGTGCTGGTGGTGCCTGTGCAATATAATTATGAGAAAGTGGACAACAATAGAATTTATCGAAAAAGCATATAATATACATAAAGACAAATATGAATATCCTGATGAATATGTTAATTCTTACACCAAAATAAGAATTATATGCAAAACACACGGCGAATTCTGGCAAAGACCTGTATCACATATAACAAATAAACAAGGATGTCCATCATGTGTTAAAAATAAAAAACTATCAACAATAGAATTTATCGAAAAAGCATATAATATACATAAAGACAAATATGAATATCCTGATGAATATGTTAATTCTTCAACCAAAATGAGAATTATATGTAAAACACATGGTGCGTTTTGGCAAACACCAAATCATCATCTATGTGGTCATAATTGCCAAAAATGTACATTAGAAAAATTAGCACTAAATAGAACACATGATACCTCTATTTTTATTACAAATGCAAATAACATCCATAATAACAAATATGAATATCCTGATGAATATCATACAAATCAATCAAATGGCTGTCCCAACTGTAATAAACATTATTACTCAAAAATTTCTATAAAATGGATGAATAAAATAGCAGAAAAAGAAAATATTCATATTCAACATGCAGAGAATGGTGATGAATATTCAATATCAGGAACCAAATATAAAGCAGATGGATATTGTAAAGAAACTAATACCATATATGAATTTTACGGAGATATTTGGCATGGCAATTTAGAAATATATACTGAAGATGAACAATGTCATCCATTTTCTGATGAATCTGCCGGTAGCTTATATATAAAAACCATGCAACGTGAACAGAAAATAAAAAACTTAGGATATAATTTAGTAACAATTTGGGAAAATGATTATGTGCATTGTCATTTGGGAACATGATTAATGAAAAATATTCTAATAGAAATATCTAAAGGAAAGCCATTAGGAATGCCTAAAAAAATATTATCTAATAAAGTATTACATCAATATTTAATAGATAATTCTTCATTTTTATCAAATCCCACAACATTAGAACGATTATATTGTGTGCTTAATAATATAAAAGAAGTTCCTTTATGTACATACTGTAAAGAAAAGCCTGTAACATTTAAGCCGGGATTAAAAGGTCCGCGAAAATATTGTAGTAATGCATGTGTGAACAAATCATTGAAAGGTAAAAAAGGTAAAATACGTGCAGAAAAAGCAAATATAACCAAAAATATTCCAAATGAAGAAGGAATAACACCATTACAAATTAATACAAAAAATAGATTAAAAACATTATCACAGGTAAATAAAGAGGGTAAAACAGGATTTAAAAAACTTGGCGAAAAAACAAAAAGAACAATGAAAAATACCATAATTGATGGAAAAAATTTATATCAAATAAATGGAAAAAATCATTCTACATTAATTAAGAACCAAAAAGAACAATATGGTATAAGTTGTATTGGAATAGCAAAAAGATTACGTGATAAACCCAATAAAATTTCCTTGTTTGACATGTATAAAAAAAATTTATTAAAGGATGATATAACTGTTTTACTTTCATCTAATGAATATGTAGCTAATTATAATACACAAACACTTATAGATTATAAATGTAATATATGTAATTATAAAGATAGTGCATATTTAGAAAATATATTTTGTAAAAACTGTCATCCTTCACAATCAAAACAACAAATTCTAATATCAAAATTTTTGCAAGAATTTTATGACAAAAGAATAATTAATAATTGTCGTACTATTCTCGATTCAAAAAAAGAAATTGATATATTTTTACCCGATATTAATACAGGGATAGAATATAATGGTGTTTTATATCATTCTTATGGAAAAAGTTCATCAGAAAAATTGAATAATTATTTGATGGAAGATAAATTTTATCATGTAAATAAAACAAAAGAATGTTTAGAAAAAAATATAACTTTATATCATATTTTTGAAAATGAATGGTTAGATAGTAGAAAGAAAGATATTTGGAAATCTATATTATTAAATAAAATTATAAAAATATCTGAAACAATTTATGCTAGAAAATGTACTATAAATATTGTTGAAAATAATGAAGCATCTATTTTTTTAGAACTTAATCATTTACAAGGTAAGATAAATGGCAAACATATTGGATTATATTATAAAAATGAATTAATGTCTATAATGACATTTGGGAAATCCAGATTTAATAAAAAATATGATTGGGAATTGTTACGATTTTGTAATAAAAAATATCATAATGTAGTAGGTGGTGCAAGTAGATTATTAGCATATTTTAAAAAAACAAAATCGGGGACAATAATAAGTTATTCAGATTTAAAAATAAGTAATGGCAATTTATATAAGAAATTAGGATTCGAATATATGGGAAATACGCCACCAAATTATTTTTATATAAAATTACCGGATTTAACATTTCATTCTAGGTTAGAATTTCAAAAACATAAATTACAAACAAAACTCAAAATATATGATGAAAATGTTTCTGAATTCCATAATATGATAAAAAATAATTATAGAAGAATATGGGATTGTGGAAACCAAATTTGGTGTATAAATTAAATAGGAACGAAACAAATTATGTATAAAGTATTTGAACAAAATAAAAAATCACATTTAGAACAACCTATATTTTTTGGCGAAACACCAAATATAGCAAGATATGATGTACAATCATATCCTATTTTTGAAAAATTAATAGATAAATCATTAGGTTTTTTTTGGTTACCACAAGAAGTGGATCTTACCAAAGATCAAAAAGATTTTAAGGAATTATCTGACGGCGAAAAGCATATCTTTTTATCAAATTTAAAATACCAAATTCTTCTTGATAGCATTCAAGGTAGAGCACCAAATATAGCATTTTTACCTATTGTTTCTGATCCAACACTTGAAACATTAATAGAAACTTGGTCATTTTTCGAAGGAATACATTCAAGAAGTTATACTCATATTATAAGAAATTTGATTCCTAATCCCAGTGAAGTATTTGATAATATAACAAATATTAAGGAAATTACAGAAAGAACAGTATCAGTAACAAAATATTATGACGAATTAATTAAATATTCATCTATGTATAATTTATTTGGCTATGGCTCTTTTACTGTCATGCAAGAAACTGGTAAGTCATTAACTATTACTATAACACCTTATATATTGAAAGAATTGTTATATAAAACTATGATATCAGTTAATATACTAGAAGGTATCAGATTTTATGTGTCTTTTGCATGTTCATGGGCATTTTGTGAATTAAAAAAAATGGAAGGAAATGCTAAAATAATTGAGTTAATTGCTCGTGATGAAAATATACATTTAGCTACAACACAAAACATAATTAAACATTATCGACTTTCAACCGATACTGATATTATTAAAATCGTTAAAGAAAACGAAAATTTTGTTTATAAAATGTATGATGATGCAATAAATGAAGAAAAAGCATGGGCAAAATATTTATTTAAAGATGCTGCCATGATAGGTTTAAATACCGAATTATTATGTGATTATGTAGAATATATGGCAAATAAACGTATGAGAACCATAGGTTTAAAACAGCAATATAATCAACCACATAATCCGTTATCTTGGACAAATAACTACTTAAAATCAGATAATAAACAAGTAGCACCCATGGAAACCGAAATCTCAACATATATACAAGGAGGTGGTTTAAAATCAGACATCGACGAAAATACATTTGACAATTTCGAATTATAAATGAAAACAACAAAACAATTTATTACAGAAGCACAAATAAAACATACAAACAAATATGAATATCCAGACCCATATATTAATTCTGCAACTAAAATAAGAATTATATGCAAAAAACATGGCGAGTTTTGGCAAACACCTAATAAGCACTTATCAGGATGTGGTTGTAATAAATGTGGTGGTAGTAAAAAATTATCAACAAAAGAATTTATACAAAAAGCAACATTAATACATGGAAAACAATATGATTATTCAAAAACAGTTTATATTAATAGTAATACTAAATTAAGAATTATATGTAAAAAACATGGCGAGTTTTGGCAAATTCCCTATAATCATTTATTAAATAATAACTGTCCAAAATGCTCTGGCGTTTATAAACCAACAACAAAAGAATTTATACAAAAAGCAAGATTGAGACATAATAACAAATATGAATATCCTGATAAATATGTTAATGCCACTACTAAAATACGAATTATATGTAAAGAACACGGAGAATTTTTACAAACACCAAATTCACATTTAAATAAACAGGGCTGTCCATTATGTAGTAGACAACATTTAAAAAATAATATACTTTTTAATAGTAAACATTTTATACACAGAGCAAAGTTAATTCATGGTAATAAATATGAATATAAAGAAAAATATACAGGTATTAAAAATAAGTTAAAAATTATATGTAAAAAACATGGGGAATTTTTACAAACCCCAGATAGTCATATTAATGGAAAAGCTAATTGCCCAAAATGTTCAAAAAATACTTATTCACAAAGTTCTATATTTTGGCTAGAAACAATAATGAAAAAAAAGGGAATATTCATTCAGCACGCAGAGAACAAAGGTGAATATAATATTCCCACTACAAATTATAAAGCTGATGGATATTGTGAAGCCAATAATACAGTTTATGAATTTTATGGTGATTGTTGGCATGGCAATTTAGAAATATATAATGAAGATGAACAATGTCATCCATTTTCTGATGAGTGTGCCGGAAATTTATATATAAAAACCATGCAACGTGAACAAAAAATTAAAAAATTAGGATATAATTTAGTAACAATTTGGGAAAATGAATTCAAACACATTTCGTTATAAATACAATTACGCCATGGCAATAATAATGTTGCAAAGAGACATATTATATGCTATAATACAAAAGTGGAGATTTAAAAATGAAAGATTATTATTGGGATTGGGATTTTAAAGATTATTCATCACCATTATCACATAGAATGAATTCCGGCCTATGGGTGTGATTGGGATACTTAAATATTATGAAAAATGCAGAATTACTTAAAGAAATTTTGACACAACAGACGATATTGATAACCAAAATGGATACACTAGAAAAAAAGTTTTTCGATATGGAAAACTCTATTGTGGAAATAAAAAAAGACGTTTGTTTTCAATTAAGTACCATTAAATCTACACTAGAACATGTTAATGCACAAATGAATATAATACCAGAACGCGAAACCCGTGTAACATCGTTTTCAAAATATAAGGAATAACAATGTCAAAAATAGCAACAGAATTAGAACACATGCTAAAAGAAGAATCTAAAACTGATCCTTTTAAGGCAGAAATATTAAACAGTAACGAAATGAAAGTATGGTTAAAAGGTTTTTTAGCAGGAAAAAATGGTCAATCATTAACATCTGACGATACTATTAAAATAATTAAAATGATAGAAGCAATGAAAGAAACTATAGATTATAAAATGATTCCTTTACCATCATTAACATCACCATCATCCCCCTATATACCAACTATAATGCCTGTTGATCCAAATCCTTTGAAAATTGGTGAAAAACCATGGCAACCTAATATATGGTGCACAACAACTAGTAACTCAACAGAAGCTTTAAACGTAAAAAATTAAAATTAACTTTTGCAACGGATTTGCATTATAGGAGCAAATGCCATGTCATTAGGACATTTTTTAATTGAACAGCTTAATTTATATGGTGTAGATCATATTTTTGGTATTCCAGGTGATTATACACTTAATTTCATAAATGAAATAGAAAAAAATCAGCATGTTGAATATGTGGGTGTCTCCCGTGAAGATTCTGCTGGATATGCTGCTGATTCCTATGCTAGGGTAAAAGGATGTGGTGCAGTATGTGTAACATATTCTGTGGGTGCAATGAATGTTATAAATGCTATAGCCGGTGCATATGCAGAAAGATCGCCAGTAGTAATTATAACAGGTAAACCTTCACAAGAAGATTTAATCACAAATCCAAATAAACATCATACTATCAATAATGATCTTACACAAAAAGAAATATTTTCTAAAATTACATGTTATGCTATAACATTGGATTCCACTGATATCCGACAAAATATGCTTATGATTCATACAGCATTAGAATGTATGAAATATAATAGTCGTCCAATTTATATAGAGTTTTCTAATAAAGATATTATAAGACCTATTACGCGTCAACAATATGCACAAGTAGTAGATTTTATAACGCCACCACCAGTAGCAAGTTATATGACTGATATAGAACAGACTATAACATTAATGCTAAATATTATGCAAAATGCTAAAAATAGAATATTAATTGTTGGACATGAAATATTCAGACTTTCATTAGAAGATGATATCCTTAATTTAATTAATAAATGTAATATTCCTATTTTTACTACTATACTAGGTAAATCTACTATAAATGAATATGAAACATTATCATTAGGATGTGTGAGTCAATTATGTTCTAATAAAAAAGTATTAAATGCTATACATCAATCAGATTGTATTATTTCTATAGGAATGACAAATACTGATGTGGATGCATTTACATTTACACCACATATTAGTATTAATATGGATGAAGGTGTAACGATAAATGGAAAACAACTTGCTACACCAGAATTCCCTAAAATGGTAAAAAGATTTTGCGAAATCTTTAGAAATATAATACCACGTCAGGACGACAAAATAATAGAAAATTGGTTTTCATTAATCGGAAAAGATAAATCTGGTATGTGGTTGCCTAAAGTTGATGATGTACCAAATACATTAACTTTAGAATATGTATTTGATATTATAGGACAAAAAATTAATAATGATCATATAGTAATATCTGACATAGGTGAATCTTTATTTGGAATGATTGATATACCTGTTGAACATGGACAATTCTTAAGTATGGCATATTATACTTCTATGGGATTTTCAATTCCAGGAGCACTAGGCATTAAATATGCTAAACCACATAAACGTCCTATTATAATCGTAGGTGATGGAAGTTTCCAAATGTGTAGTACAGAAATAAGTTCATTTGTTAAATATGATATGAATCCCATTATAATAATCCTTAATAATAAAGGATACTCTACCGAACGTGCAATAATGGATGGTAATTTTAACGATATACATAATTGGCAATATGAAAAAATAACAAGTTTAATGTGTGGTGGAACAGGCGTATATATTAATTCGCCTATTCAATTCAAATCTAACATAGATACTGCATTGAATGAAAATGATACATTATTTGTATTCAATGTTCAAATTAAACAACAAGATATGACACCAGCAATGAAAATGATAGCAGAAAAAATGTGCAAGGAAAATTTATGAAAGAAAAATTAGAAATAAATATAGATGATAATTTAATAGAAGAATTATCAAATGTCGAACATATATCTTGGTCTAAATGGATGGAATCTTTATTTAATAAATCAACTAAGAATGATGATGGTTCTGTTACTATTCCAAAAGAATTAGTATATCACTGGCAGAGACAAATAGATACTCCTTATGAAGAATTATCAAATGTCGAAAAAAATTCAGATCGTAATGAAGTTAAACGACAAATTAACGTACTAAGGAAAATCACAAAAATTAACATTTTAAATAAGGAAAAGAAATGAATACAATAGAATATACAGAAACACATTTGACAAATGAAGTATTAAGAAACACATATAGTTTATTGTCGATGACATTACTATTCAGTACTTTTACAGCATGGTTAGGCATAACTATGAATATAGGTATGTTTAATCCCTTAACAACACTTATAGGTTATTTTGCACTACTATTTTTGACATCAAAATTCAGTGATAGCGGACTTGGTATTATCTTTGTTTTTGCTCTAACCGGATTTATAGGCTTAACTCTTGGGCCTATTTTGTCGCTTTATATGACTACATTCAGTAATGGCTCACAACTGGTTATGACTGCGTTAGGTGGAACTAGCATTATATTCCTTGGGCTTTCAGGATATGCACTTACTACTCGTAAGGATTTCAGCTTTATCGGCGGGTTTTTAATGGTTGGAATTCTGGTCGCATTTCTGGCTGGAATCGTAGCCATGTTTGTGCCCAACATGCCAGGTTTGTCCCTGGGTGTATCGGCAATGTTTATTCTGTTGATGTCAGGTTTGATTTTGTACCAGACCAGCGAAATCATTCACGGTGGTGAAACCAATTACATATTGGCGACCGTTACCTTGTATGTTTCGATATACAATTTGTTTGTGAGTCTTCTTCATATCTTGGCTGCATTTAGTGGTGATAGATAGTTTTTCAATTAATTAATTAATATCAATAAATATATAAATGATATTAAGAGAAATTATAGAAGCTGCTGATACTCCTGGCTGGTCTGGTTCACAAAGACCAGTTCCGGCTGATGAGGATACATTTGATGAAACTAAGTTTTATGAAGAAACACGTGGTATTAATACTACTGCTCGTGCTAGAACTTCACATGATGTACGTAAGAAAATAAAACGTACAATAAATGATAGATTACGCGTCCGCAATAAAGTCAAAGAACGAATTCAAAATAGAAGGAGTAAATTGATGACGGGTAAGCTTAATATAGGAAATCATTAATATTTATGAAACTATTTGAACTAGCTAATAAATACGAAATTATGGTTGACATTGATGGTGTTCTTGCTAACTTTGCTCAACATGTAGAAGACAAGTTGAACATTAAAGATAATGAAAACCGTCAAAATGATCCTGTAGCACGTAAAATATTTTGGGATAAAATGAATGATTTTCACCAAAGGGGTGGTCGTTTTTGGGAAGACATACCGTTAATGGATGATGCTATGGAACTATGGAATTTTATAAAACCATATGATCCTACTATAATCACTGCAACTGGTGTTACTATTGATAATGCCGCTGACCAAAAAGGTGTATGGCTTAAAAAATATTTTCCGGGTGTTCCTTATATAATAACTGGGCATCCAGGTGAAAAAGGCAATAAACATGCTAAAAAAGGACGTATATTAATAGATGATCGCAAACTTGAAATAGATCCTTGGAAAAAACATGGTGGAATTGGTATATTACATACTAGTGCGGCAAATACTATTAAAAAATTAAAACGTATTAATTTAAAAGATATACCCTAAATTAAAAATTTTATCAAATAAAATAACATTTAATATCAAATTAAATAAAAAAGAACCTATTAGTAACCTGTAATTCAATTTTATTTGAGGAATAATTATTGTTTTATTAAATTTTATATTATTTGCTTCTAATTTTGATGTATCTATTATATCATCACTATATGATTTCATTGGTATTTTCCTTTATTTTTATTTTCTAATATTTCTGTCAACTCAGATATATAAATATCACATTGCATTTGTTTACTATCTAAAATCTTTTTATACTTTTTTTCTAGTTTTAATGCATCAGCTAATTTGTTTCGGGTCTTAATCTTTTCATCTTCAGTAAAACGGTATATGCTCAAATCAGCAATATAATCTAAATTAACAATATTAATAGCTTCTAAATATTCTTTTAACTCTGATCTGGATACAGTTTTCTTTGCAGCACCAGCTACATTCTTATTTATAGAATGAATAACATCCTTATAACGCTGTATTTGTTCTTGTAATAAATGTAATAATCGTTCATAACGCTTAATGTACCATGTCAATCTCCACTCTGAAAACCATTCAATAACAGATTCAAAATTCATATTAACAATCTTATCTTCACATATAATATTCATATTTTCGGTAATAGGACTTTCAAGTTTTAAAAACTTTTGCATATTTGATATTGCAGCCATATCAGCCCGTTTAAATTTGACAGTTATATTAATTTTATCTTTTGAATCATCTATATAATCTACTATTTTACCCGCTTCTTGTAGCTTTATCAGAAAGTTTATATATTTTTCATGTGGAACATCATAAGGTAATGATGTTATCCTTACGGCAGATGAATGTAATTCATCATAACTGCCATAAAACATCCATTTATTATCTTCTGTATATTCACCATCCCCACCTAAATTTATCTTAGGGACACAAGGAATAATGGTTTTGCCCTTCAAATATCTAATTTGTTGTGTAATTATATCATTTAATAATCTAGGTAATATTAATGAAGAATAACCAATAGCAATCCCGTGAGATGCATTTAACAATACAATCGGTATTAATGGTAAAAAATGTTTTGGTTCTTCTAACGTGTTATCATAATTAGGTGTCATAGGAATCAATTCGATATCTTTGAACATTACATCTTTAGTAAATCTTGAAACTTTAACACTAGTATATCGAGATGCACCAAAAGAATTCGGGTTCAAACATGTACCAAAAGATCCATATCCTGTTAATAATGGTATATTATTGATATAAGATCCAGCTAATGTGTTAATAGACCCCTCTGGAGGGCCATGTGGATGCAATTGAAGACTGGCTCCTGCCAAAGTAGCAGATTTGAATTTTTCGCCATTACGTGCTATCCAGATAACTCTACGTGCAGCAGATTTTAAGCCATCAGTTATATGTGGAATCGCACGTTGTCCTAATACATAAAGTGCATAATCTTTACGTTGTTGATTTATATATTCAGAACTCATTTAATAAGACTACCAACTTCCGCCCATGAAATAATTAACACCATAATAGGTGTGACAAATAATATATAATAATGACTCTAATGGCATAATTCTTGTCCTTTATTAAATCGATGATATGCTATTAAACATTTCATCAGTTGTAATTTCACTATTCCAATATTGAATAATTATCTTTTTATTTAACTTTATCCACTTCACTACATTAGAAAATTGTGATTGTGAAATTTTCGCATTTCCTATAATTCTAGGCATACCAAATATTGGTATTGTAGAACATTCATTAGCATTCCATTTTTTGCCACTACATACTTTCACACGTGCGGCATGTTTAGAACTTTCACCAGAACTAACCCAAACAATAATATCTAACCCAGTTTTACCAGTGGAAATATTAGCCATCTCCCACAAATTGAAAGTTTCGTTATGTAATAACAAATCCTCTTCAGTTAATTCTGCCATTTTCATATTTTGCCAATATCAGACCGCCACCTTATAGGCCCGGCAATTTGTTTACATGTATTTTCTGCATTAACTTCTGCTTGTGATATATTATCACCAATACCAACGATGGCAATTGCCCGTGAACCACACATACGGTATTCAGTATCATTTATTTTCTCAACTGAAGAAAAGAATACATGAACAGCATCAGTTGCTTCTGGAATATTAGACACTAATGCTTCACATTCCGAACTATTTGGATAATCTTCAGGAACAATATATTTACATACAGTGGCCTTGTTTTCAAACTCAATATCATCAGTCAATGTTTCTTGAACTATAGATTCACAAATATCAATAAAATCAGTTTTCATAATGGGTAATATATTCATTATTTCAGGATCACCGAATCTACAATTATATTCTATTACTTTAATCCCGTCAACTGTTTTAATAAACCCTCCATAGATAAATCCTTTATAAGGTGTATCTAAATGTTTATTTAACTCAGTTAAAACTGCACAATTTATTAATTTTGCTTCTAATAAATCAAAAACATCTAAAAATGGTAATGTATTATTGTTATATGATATAGACCCCATACCTCCTGTATTTGGTCCTATATCACCTTCATATGCCCGTTTGTTATCTTGTACGGGGAAAGTATGTTTAATTGTTTTACCATCAGTAAAAGAAATAAGACTAAATTCCTTGCCTATTAACTTTTCTTCTATAAGAATATCTGATGCAATATTTAACGCATATTCTAATCCTTCATCATCAGTTTCAAAATGGTCACCTTTTACTTGTACACCTTTTCCACCCATCAATCCATCTGGTTTAATCACATATTGACCTAACTCGTGCATGTAATCTAAAATTTCTGTTGATTGACTATTACTAAATTGCTTAAATTGTGGTGAAACATAAAGAAAAGTATCCATTAAAATTTGCCTACAAAAACTCTTACTTGTTTCTATTTTTGCTGCTTCTTTATGTGGTCCAACACATGGATATCCATTTTCTTCTAATATATCAACAATACCTGCTTCTAAGGGTTTTTCTGGTCCTATAATAGTAATATCAGGATTTACTGATAATGCAAACTCTAATATAGCATTAGTATTTGATAAATCTTGTAATACACAAAATTGTTTACAATAATCTAAATAATGACTATTATTTAAGGTTGAAATTACATATACTTCTGTACATCTTTTACTTCTATGTACAGCATTAAGCATACAGTCTAATCTACCAGATGAACCGATAAGTAAAATCTTAAGTGGTGTTTTCATTTTTGTTTTTGCTTTGGAATATTCATGTTAAAATCATCCAATATGTCAATATTATTATATGTTGGTAATTCACCTTCACCACATTTTGGGCATTGAAAATTATCCCAGCATCCAACCCATTCTACTTCACAATTATGGCAACACATTAATCTACTATATACCGGGTCAACAGCAGAAAAATCACCTAAATGCTTATATGTGTTCATTATGTCAATTGAATTGCTGTTGTTCGTTGTAAATATTCATCTAACATTTGTTTCGCCACAAATTCTTCTGGTATTATCGTAATAATAGCATCACGCATTAAAATAATACCTTCTGCTTCTGGACACCCCATAATAAATGGAATAAGATCAACCATTGCTTGTCCGGTATTTTTATTTACCCCAGTTACCATAAACTTCAATGGTTTTGAAAGAATAGGATTCTCTATGTCTAAATCCGTCTTAGTTAATATTTCTTCGCCCGTATTTAATTTTAATATACAAATTTGTTCAGCCATTTTTATTATCCTCTATTTTTATGTTATTCGAAGTGGTGTTATTTATTGATTATACGTTCAAACACAGTTTTATTATTATCTAGTTTTGTATTGATGTAATTAACGGCAGTAAGCTTTATATCTGCTGCATCAAAAGATATACCATTTAATGATTTATTATTCATATCTGGGGTTTTTTTACCTTCTACAATAAGCTGCTTAAACCTATTATGAAATTCTTCAAAATTAGTTTCGCGTTTATATTCAATTTTATTTGTATCATGTAAATATGTTGCTATACTCATTATTATTTCTCCTCAATAGTTGTTTTTCTTATTTTTGCTATTTCTATTATCTTATTCATGCTTAATGGTTTGTATTCCCAAAATTCACAATTAACATTGATATGTTGTATTGATGTATTAATTTTCGTATCAGTACCAGCATGTACATGTCCATGTATATTTATTAATTCTTTTGGTAGGTTATCCATAGGATAATGACTAAAAATCATATCAACTTCATCATAAAAAACATGTTTAATAATAAATTGTTGTTCAAAGCACATATTTTTTATTTTTCCTTTACGGAAATCATGATTACCAACTATTAAAATATGGTGACCATTACATGCTTTTAATATAGCATTAGAATCTTCATTATTACAAAAACTAAAATCACCTATCCAAAAACAATAATCATCTTTTCCCACAATTTCATTATGATTTTCGATCATTATATCTTCCATTTCTACGATATTTTTAAATGGACGATTTGAATATTTAAGAATATTCTTATGTCTAAAGTGTTGATCTGACCAACACCATACGGGATTATTATAAGTATTTAAGTTAATACTTTCATTGTGTGTTTCATCAACATTTAACCAATTTTTTGAATGTTTTACTCTTGCACGACGTTGTTTACCATCATATGAGACTAATTTGCTAAGATCTTCATAATATAATTGTCGTAAATGTTTGTGAAATTGTTCTTCTATATTCATAGTATACCATATTTGATATTACTGCAACCACTCTTTCCGTGCATTTACATTATCACTAAACAACAATTCTAATGTTGTATCCATTTTTCCATCATCTTGAATAGGAATAAGATAATTATCTAAATCTTTAATTAACATTTGCCAATCAGATTTCCACATAGATCCTAATCCTTTCATGTACTCTACTGCCCAATCATCATATTTCTTAACATGTTTTTTATATTCTGCTAGCGACGGATAATGAATTCTTGTTTTTCCTTTAGATACGACTACATTAGGTGCTATAAGTCTAAAAACAATAGGCTTTTTATTCGGATCAAATAATTCCGGCCAAAAATGATAAAATGCATTAACTAATAAACAAAAAATATCGCCACCGTCTATGTCTGAATCAGTAGCTAAAATTATTTTTCCATACCGCAATTCGCCTATGGATGCACGTTTCCCAGGAATTAATCCAATCGCTGTTAATAAATCAGTTATTTTACCTTTTTCTAATAATTGTGCTGGTGTTAATCCATAAACATTGTTTATTTTACCAGTTAATGGTAATGAACCATGTAACGCTGGTTCTCGAACATCAACTATTTGTGATGCCGCCGATAAACCTTCAGTAATGAATAGAGAACACTTATATCGTGTTCTATTGGTTGCATCAACTAATCCTTTTATTTTCTTCTTAAGCGTCTTCTGATGATTCTTAACAGCCTTTTTATTTTGTGCAGAATGATGTCTTTCAGCGGCAACAGACAACACTTCTTCTAACCATAGTTTATTTTGTCTAACAAAAGCCTTCCATCCAGATTCAATCATGACATTAATTTCTTTTTTAAGATCTGGTCCTGTTAAACGTAACTTAGATTGTGCATCATATACAGGATCACTTATTTTTGCTGATCCTAATACTAACATGTTTCTACGTACATCATTACGATTAATTTCTATTTTATCACGTTTGGCTTGTTTACTTAGATATGTAATAGTTTGTGCAATAAAAGTATTCATAAATTGTGTGTTAAGAATACCACCATCAAATAGCATAGAACTATTAACCCATGTAAATACTTCTTCATCAACGCTTCTGTTTATACCAAATATAACATAAAACTCCATTTGACATGTACCATTATTATATTCAAACTTGGTATATGTTGCTGTATCCAACAAGTTTTTTTCAATTACATTTTTTACAACATCTTCAAGACCTTTTTTATATTTAAAATTCTTTTTATTATATGATACTGTTACACCAGGATTTGTAAAGGCCAATTCCATTGCACGATTTTCTAACATATTTTCTGGAATCGCGACAGAATTTAATACTGAATCATCTAATACGAATGATATAGAAGTTCCTGTACGTTTAGGTCCCTTTGTAATTGATGGTTTAGAAATTTTATTAGCACCATCATAGAATTGTTGTTGATATAATTTACCATCACGATTTATAACAACAGAAAACTCTTTTGACAAGTAATTTACGCAAGCGGCACCCACGCCATTCTGCCCTATGACACCGACTTCCTTATTATCAATAAAATTTCTACCTGCTCGTAATGATCCTAAAGCTACTTCTGGCGTAAACTTTCCTGTTTCATGTTTATCAATAGGAATGCCACGTCCATTATCAGTTATAGTAAATTTGCCTAATTCATAAGTTATAGTAACAATTTTATTTTTACTATTAATCTGTAAAATTTCATCAATTGCATTCTCGATTATTTCATTAATAGATTTATAGACAGCGGGGACGAATATTACATCGGTAACATCAAAATTATCATTAATAAATAATGGATATTTATATGAGCATTCAGACGTATTACCCAAATAAATAGATGTACGAAGTCTAACATGATCTCTATCACTTAAAACTTTTATATCATTTGTTGTATATTTTTTCATTTATTAAATTTCTGTAATATATTTTCTAATGAGTTAATTTTTTTAGGTTTTATGTTATTTGAACCATCATTAACAAGATTCCATAAAAACCCTGGACTAATACCTCCAACACGATAGTTATATCCTTGTACATTCTTCCAGTATTTTCTACAATCACCAGAAGATTTTCCGCCATGAATTCCTTGATGTAACGGATTACCGGCTGATACATATTCTAAATCACCTGATGTATATCCATATGTTATCATAGCTGATATCATTTTCCACCATGTATCATAATCAGGTATTCTGGTATTTCTTAATGAATTAAGTAATTCACCTTTTTCTGCATCTGATACATGTTCAAACACTGTTGGATCATGAACTATAACAGTATCTTTTTCACATATATTTAATAGATCTAATGTTTTACCTTTATTATGCCATACTTCTGCTTTATCTATATTCTTTTTAGAACATGATGCCCAATAAAATCCACGAGCTGCCGATAAACAAGTATTGTCAATACCATCACCCAATAATTTTTTAATTGAATTTCTACGTATTTGCCAATCTTCATTGGATACGGGATTTTTAAGAAGAATTAATATTCTAAATTTTTCTATTTTATCATCTTTTTTATGATTAAATGATGTATATCCAATATGTTCCCATTTTTTATATCTATGTTTAGCTTCTTCCATAGATATTCCATCATCAACATCAATAGGAATCATAGACCAATTGAGAATATTAATACCATATCTGCCTACATACGAATTACCCAATGCATCAATTTTTGTTTCATTTTCTTTTCCAAGACCTTTTTCTTCATCATATGCAGTATATTTTGCAAATACGATTGCTTTATTATTTTTCATACGAAATGAAGCTGGAATAAAAAATACGGCACTTTCCTTATTAGATGCTATTACATGTTTATATTTAGTTAAGACAGTAGTAAGCATACCCCATGTAGCATTAGGCCCCGATCTCAATGAATCGAAAATACGATTTTCAAATGCAGAATTGATAAACTCATTACTTATTACAGTAAAATCAATTGGCTTTTGCTCTGGATTATCAGGAAGTTCAGATTTCACAAAACTTTCCAATGTGTCATATGTCATGCATGTATTATATCATGTATGATGTGGTTTTGCAACATTCTTAGTACAAAAAGAGTTGACATGTTAAATTTATTTTGTTACACTATTGTAATAATCAGTCAAAGAACCAAATTTTTGAACCAACGAACGGTGGTGGAGTTAGATGAAAGATGAATTAAATGATATTCGTGATTTGAAATGGCAGTTGATTAGTCGAAATGAACAATTAAGTGAAGAATTTATTGTTGAACATAAGGATTTAGTATATTGGTATTATATTAGTCAATATCAAAAATTAAGTGAAGAATTTATTATTGAACATAAGAATTTGATAAAATGGAAATGGATTTGTATTAAACAGAAGTTAAGTGAAGAATTTATTCGCGAACATAAAGATTTGGTAGATTGGTATTGGATTAGTATTAAACAGAAGTTAAGTGAAGAATTTATTGTTGAACATAAGGATTTGGTAAATTGGCATTGGAGTAGTCGATATCAACAATTAAGTGAAGAATTTATTCGCGAACATAAAGATTTGGTAGATTGGCATTCTATTAGTAAGTATCAAAAATTAAGTGAAGAATTTATAAAAGAATTCGATCTTACTATAAGTGAAGATAATTGGAATTATGTAACTGATGAAATCAAAATTGAAAAATTAATTGATAGTGGATATGAAGTTAAAGATGGATATACATATGGATATAAATCCGTTCGTGAAGACATGTATTCAGTATATGATTTTAATATAAGATATGATATTGGAATTATTAATGATTGGCATTATGATCCAATTTGTAATAATGAAACTAGTTTTGGTTTATCAATGTGGTATGATACGAAAAAAGCAAAAGAATATTATGAATGCGGCAAATTGTTGAAAATTCGGGTTAAGATTTCTGATGTTAAGGCATTAACAACAAAATATAAAAAAGTACGATGTAGTCAATTGGAAGTCCTTGAAATAATAGATTAATGGTGTAGATATGAAAGAAGATATGAAAGAAGATATGAAAGAAGATATGAAAGAAGATAGTAAGGATTGGGTATCTATGAGTATTAAACAACAATTAAGCGAAGGATTTATTCACAAACATAAGGATTTAGTAGAGTGGACTTTTATTAGTCAATTTCAAAAATTAAGTGAAGAATTTATTCGGGAACATAAGGATTTGGTAGATTGGGGATCTATGAGTATTAAACAACAATTAAGTGAAGAATTTATTCGGGAACATAAGGATTTAGTAGAGTGGTCTTTTATTAGTCAATTTCAAAAATTAAGTGAAGAATTTGTTCGCGAACATAAGGATTTGGTAAATTGGAAACAAATTAGTATTAAACAAAAATTAAGTGAAGAATTTATTCGGGAACATAAGGATTTGGTAGATTGGTTTTTTATTAGTAAGTATCAAAAATTAAGTGAAGAATTTATTCGTGAACATAAGAATTTAATGGATTGGGACTATATTTCTCAGTTTCAAAAATTAAGTGAAGAATTTATTATTGAAACTGAGAATTTAGTAAATTGGGAATATATTAGTCAGCAGCAACAATTAAGTGAAGAATTTATTCACGAACATAAAGATTTGGTAGATTGGCATTCTATAAGTAAGTATCAACAATTAAGTGAAGAATTTATTCACGAACATAAAGATTTGGTTAATTGGTATTCTATTAGTGATTATCAACAATTAAGTGAAGAATTTATAAAAGAATTTGGTCTTACTATAAGTGAAGATAATTGGAACTATGTAACCGATGAAATCAAAATCGAAAAATTAATTGATAGTGGATATGAAGTTAAAGATGGATATGTATACGGATATAAATCTGTTCGTGAAGACATGTATTCAGTATATGACTTTAATGTAAAATATGATATTGGAATTATAAGTGATTGGAAATATGATCCGATATGCGAGAATGAAAATAGTTTTGGATTATCTATGTGGTACGATAAAGCAAATGCAAAAGAATATTATGAATATGGCAAATTGTTAAAAATTCGAGCTAAGATTTCTGATGTTAAGGCATTAACAAAATATAAAAAAGTACGATGTAGTCAATTGGAAGTCCTTGAAATAATAGCATATTTATGATTAATATTACAACATTTACACCTTGTGAAATACAAGGTACTATTACAGTTAAAAAATCCTGAAATTGGATATATAACTGATGTTAAAGGTAACCACTGGGATATCAAAGGAATTATGGGTAAATATGTTCAAGCAGTTCCGGCGAGTAGTTTACATGCATATTATACAGATACTTCGGGTAATGATGGACAATATTTTGATTGTGGTTCATTTGGATCTAATCTAGTGTCTCAGACATGGAAACCGTATCTTATTGAAATAGAAGCAGAAGATTAGGATAATTAACCATATTTCTTCTGAAAAATTTGACATATATCGCAAAATACAGTATAATGTAAGGTGACTAATATAATAAAATAGAATACAGACATAGATCTGTAATAATACAGACATAGATCTGTAATAATAATAATAATAATAAAAATGAATATAAATGATTGGATATCAGTATTAAATTTAGATATAGAAGTATTAACGGCACAAATATATAATAGGTTAAAACAAAAAGGTGTAATGCTTTTTAATGATTGGGAAGAATCATTAGCAATTGCATGTGATGGGATACATATAGGTGGTGATACATCTTATGCAGATGTAATAAAAAATAACATTGGTATAAGTTGCAAATCAGTGTCAAGTAAACATCCTATTAACAAAACTGAATATAATAGAAAATCTATACAAAATCGGGTGCCTTCGGAAAATGAAAATAATATTAAAAAATTAGAAAATGATATTTATAATACTATTAACAGGAAAAAACAAGAAGTTATAAAAAATAATAGTAATGTAAACACTTTTGTTGATATTATGTTTCTATATGCCCAATACGATAATTGGTTTGTTGTACATATTGATATTCAAGAATCCCCAGAATATCATAAAATGGGTATAAAATGGGAAACTAGTGGTAAAAATATAAAAGGATACCTAAATAATAAATTAATATTAGATCGAAATCATTCAAGTAGTTCTCGTGCTCAAACATGTTTATCTAAAACAACTATAATTAATACATCTAATATATTAGAAATAGCGATTCCATTTAATGATATAGAAGAAAAGTCTAACAAAGTTTTAAAAACACAATTGTATCATGATTTTCTTGATAAAGAACATAAACCCAGTTGTTTTTGTGAAAAATTTAGTTCTAAGTACGTAAAAAATGATACATGGTTATCTAAAAATCACAAATACATGGAACAAAAATTTTTGCGGAATTAATTTTTT
>Ga0209992_10001020_pt1 | contig 32549 bp, 58 predicted proteins | sample 2SBtaG_2_FD_182564 | JGI IMG/M metagenome (GOLD analysis project Ga0209992, IMG submission 182564) | Deep subsurface microbial communities from Kolumbo volcano to uncover new lineages of life (NeLLi) - 2SBTROV12_ACTIVE470 metaG (SPAdes)... | ecosystem: Environmental > Aquatic > Marine >... | reverse complement strand
TCTGGAAGAAATGCCGTATATTCGGAATTCGTAATGTTCTTAGATTTAAATACCTTATCCGCATCGCTAGCCCCAGACTTATGCAGAAATGCATCAATATATTGCAAACCTATGCCGTTACGATTGCTGCTTGTAGTAGTAGTTTGAGCTATCACGATTGCATCAGAGTGGCCAGCGTTCCAAGTAAAAGAAAATCCCCTTCGCGACATTGGGTATGGAAGTATTTCCCCTGTAAGCGGATGCTGGTTGAAATTTCCGGCTATCGTTGAAAAGTTTGAACCAACGGCAGCTCTTTGTCTCTGCCAAGATTTACCTACTCTGACAGGATCTACAGCGCTTGGAAGCCACTTATATTGTCCGGTATCAAATTCCTTTTTTGTGTTATCTAGTGCAACAGCGTCGTTATTAGGCTTTAAAACTATGGTCTCGCTGTCTTTAATTACACTATCGCCAAAAGTTATACTACTACCAGCTCCAAACATATAGTTTTCTGCTACAGTGCCTCTGTTGTCCATCGTGTGAGATAGTTGTTCATCTGTCAAGGGTATTGGTGAGTTCAATGTGCTGAATTGGCTCGGATAAAAGAAGCACGCCTCTACAGCGGTTAATATGTCACCTCCATCCTTTGTGTTTGTCCAACCAGCGGCTTTGAGTTCTGTGACCTTTGTGTCGAGAGCTGCGTTTAACAGCCCACAAAAGGCCTCTAAGGTGATATCAAAAGGAATGTCTTTGACTTCCACATAAACACCGTATGGGAAGTTTGATATATTGTCCTGATACGGCTGGATGATCTCTGTAGCATTATGAAAACCATTTAAAACAACAAACTTAAAGTCAAACGTGCCTCCGGTGGCTCCGGCGGCTATACTTAAATCGCGCTCCCAAAACTTGGACTCTGTTTGATAAAAATAAAACCGCCTGTTACCAGTGCCTCCAGACGTTCCATCAACTGTATTAGAAGAGGTGTTTGTTAGGCTCGTTGTGTTTGATGTAAGTGCAGCTTGATTGGCACCAGCCAAAGAACCTTTGAATTCTATATTGAAATCTAAATCAGACATGTTATCTTCCTATATTGAGTATGTTCCTTCGGGCAGTGTTGCACTACCAGTTTTTACTTCTATATTGCCTGCGCCTACTGTAGACAGTGCTTCTAGAGCGGACTTAATAGTTGCAGCACTTGCGTTGTGAGCTAGAGCGGATGTAGTTTGACCGCCAAAGCTGAGTGTAAATGTACCGCCATTAGCGACAACCTTTAAATGTTGTATTTCATTTCTAGTTGTTGACCCGGTGGAAACAGTAGCGTCATTCTTTCTAATGAATAATCCGTAACAGTTTTTAGCCGTCACCATAGATAGTTGTTCCCTACCTAGAATTCTATTGGAACGAACATGACAGCCAGACGCTAAATCAATACTGATATTTGACTGCCAACTAGACCTAGCAAAAGAGTTATCTATCTCTAAGCAATCCAGAGTGCTGTCTGGAGCAGCGTATAGCCATTTATAATCTCTTCTGTAATCTGAACCACTAGAAGGTATAATCAAGCCAGCGCCTTCAAGACTCTCGTCTCCAAGATACCCACACGGTTCTCCAGTTCCCCCATCACATATGCCGCTAGTTGCAAGATAGAGAGTCCTGCATTCGTACAGGCAGCTAGACATCTCTTTGTATGTGTAGGTGTTTATAGAAGCAACACCACTAACGGTAAGATTCTGAAAGTATCCAGATTTCCATTGCAGATCTTCATGGCCAAGAGACCACTCTTTGCTTTGTGCGGGAACTATGCTTCCAGAGACAGTGATTAACCCCTGACCAGATGGGCTGGGAGTATTAAAACCAACCTTACCACCAGAGAAGTAGATATCATCGTTTATTCTAAACTGATCTTGATTAGAGTCTATACTGTGTTCTACATAAACATTAGACCAAGGTGTGGCAGTGTGACCAAGAGCATATGCGCCAGACCAAGCTGGAGACACGGCACCTGAAACCTGTAGCGTTCCATAGTCATGTAGACCCTGAACGCCAATGCCAACTCTTTTTGTATCTAGTTCGCCAAATATAGTTGGATCAGTCCCAGCTTCTATTCCATCACCACAAAGAGAATCGCTGTCTACATCGTGAGTACCAATATATAATCTATGGCTAGTGTTTTCGCCAATGTAATAACCGGCTCCGTGACCAACGGCTATATTGTAGTTACCACCCTTATTTCTCTGTAGGGTGTGACCACCAATACCTATGTTGCGATCACCTTCTATATTTCCGGCTAACGCATTGTGTCCGAGAGCTGTGTTACCAAAACCATAGACACTACAACCCAAAGCATGAGAACCAATAGCCGTATTACTATAGCCATTGTAATTCTGTGCTAAAGCTGAATAGCCGACTGCCGTGTTATCTACACTTGTGTAACTAGGATGGCCAAGCTTACTAATAGCTAACTCACCAACTTTGGTTGTTCTCGTAGCATGAGTTCCAATGTTGGCAAAATTAACATTGACCCCAGAGGTGAACGTCTCACCCCAAATAGAGTCAATGATATTTAATAAGTTGGTTCTAACGTCTCTTGGGGATATTTGACCAGTAGAATTATCCTGCAGGTCAGTACCTATATTTTGAGCAAGTGTCTGCTTGTCTAATTTCATGACTTACCTACCTGATTTTTAATCGAAGCTAATTTCTAGACTCTTATAGTCAAACTTTACGTTGTCCCCTTTATATATAATTCTAGGATTATCCAGAGTAGCGTGCATAAGCACATTACCGTCTCCAACAGTGGCGTTGTCAAAGATGTAAACGCCAGAAACCCAACCCCAGTCTTGAAGGGCTGTGCTAAATACTAATTGTCCGCTATTTCTAATAACACCACTTCCTTGAGCGTGGTCATCTGGGTCATAATGCCAAGTTGTCGCGCCTAGACTGGCGGGATCACCAAGGTTTAGTCTTCCATATCCATTTGCTGAGGAATCTCCAGCCGTAGTGCTGAGCTCCCCGCAAGTTCCCCCAGTTGCTGCATCATATGTGCCAGTGGGAGTAGCTACTCCATTCACATTCACCACGACGCCACTACTTAGCCCTATGGCTATAACACTAGGAGCACTAAATGTTTGACCCTTAAAAATATGGTGTAAAAGGCCTGATTCTAAATAATTTGAAAGTGCGGCCATTTTAATCTCCTATTTAAGATCCTGTACGAAAATGTTCTATAGTAATAATACACATAAAAAAAGAGCCACCCCTAGTTATAAGAGGTGACTCTCTTGATGAGCCTAGTTGATATTCTGATTAGAATGAGCCTAAAATAACTCGTCTATTATCAAGAACACCAAAGCCAATTTCAGCCCAGCCGTAGTAACCAGCTCGCTGTTGTCTGTGAAGAGTAGGATCTTCCCAGATTTCAAGCTGAGCCTTAACAGGCATTACAAAGCTGTCATTGCTTGATTGGTCTAAACCAACTACAAGCTCAGTGTCAGAACCCTGAACTGCACCAGACAATTGTCCAGTGAAGAAGTCTTGGTACTCTTGGCCTTCGCCAAGTTCATCCATGTCGTGAAGATTAACACCAAAGATTCTAGTGATTGGAGCCCCGCCTTCAGCGGCTGTGTAGATTTCTCTACGAGTCACTTCATCAATTTGGTCTAATCCCCAGTTGCGAACATCTTCAAGAGCTTCTGGGCTGACATAAAGGTCAGTCAAGCGACCACGACCTACGGAAGCAGCGTTACCGCCTGAGTTACGACGCATAACAGTTTGCATAAGAGAAACAAGTCTCTTGCTAAACTGACCTGCCGTAGCATCAGCATCGTACACGAGGATATTGCGGTCAACACCAGCGGCCAACAATGTGTGCCACCCGTCGTCGTTCATCTTCTTGACAAAACCAGCTTCCAGAACTTGCATAGCGCGTGCTACAATGTCCCAGCGAGCTTCACGAGCATATCGAAGTAAGTAGTCGATTGAGCTAGTAATGCTGTAGGTTGGGATCATTACGTAGTCGCCTTCGACGCTACGTTCTGGGATTCTACCGTGACCGGGATTCGTGTAAGCTACATGCTCACCTTCCAAGCCCGGAGCGATAAGGTCTAGTGGAAATTCCGTGGTTGCACCCGGTTCTACGTTGATGGTTTCAAAAATGTTGCCAAGAACGTTACCAACCAAGACACCCTTACGGAGTGGAAGTTCTAGGGCTTTTGCAAATTCACGTTGCGAAGCTTGTGCAACTTGAATATCGCTATCCCCAGAGTTTTTAAGTAGAGCGATGAATTCATCGCTTGGTCTATCTGTAAAAGCCATTTTAAAATTCTCCTGTTAAATAAGGGCGTTTAACCGTTTGATCCATGGTTAGGAAGATTAACTTCTACCTTAGCGTATCCATCTTCGTCGATGCGACTTAGGAATCGTCCAATAGGAAGATTACCAGAAGCAACAGCCGAAGCTGCACATACGTTGGTAATATTACCAGCTGCTGATGCTGAAGCGTATGCTACATCACCGGGAGCAACAGTAACACTGTCAATCTTATTAGTTACAACATAACCTTTTCGTAAGATCGTAACCTTACTTCCAAGTTGGACTTCGTCCTTATGTTGATTTAGGTGAGTTCTTGTCAGGTCTTTGTTAACAACATCGTTAAGCAAAATCCCAACAGGAACGTCGGTATTGGCTGCCGCCTTTTCTTTAACTAGCGCTACGCCTTGATCCATTGCTGCACCAGAGCCAGTGTTAGTATAAGGCGAAGAACCGGAATCGTGAACAACAACTCCACCACGAGTAGCAACAGCTGCATTCATGAAGAAGCTGATGTCAGTTTGTAGTTCGTATCTATCTGCTTTAAGAGCCATTTCTAAATTCTCCTATACTTATTTAGTGAAAACGTTTTCAGAAAGCCACGATGCAATGCTAGCTCTGGTAGTCTCTAACTCGTCAGACTCTTCTGCTTCTACAAGTGTAGCTTCAGTAGTTTCTACTTCGTCAAAGAGTTCTTCAGAAACTTCAGCTTCTGCTTCTTCTTCAGCTTCTTCTTGTGATTCTTCAGCTTCAGTTTCTCCAGCCATGGGCTTTTTAGGGCCTTTGCCGAGACCTTCAGCTTCGTCATCTTTCTTGTCTTTCTTCTCTTTCTTTTCTTTTTTGTCCATGAAAGCGATTATAGCTTCAAAAGCTTCATCTTCAAGAGACTCAAAGGTGGCAAGAGATTCGTCTACGTCTTCTTCGCTGATACCAGCTTCTACAAGAGCAGCTTTTCTCTTTTCCATCTTCTCTTTCTTTTTCATCTCTTCTACATCTTTCATGGCGACACTCAACTCTTCTTGCGAAGTAGCCAAAGCATCTTCTAATTCAGCAATCTTAGCTTGGGTTGACTTTACAGTCTCTTCAAGTGTTGCAATTGCTTCGTCCTTTGATTGAACATCAGCTTCAAAAGCTTCAACCGTAGCAGCAAACTCTTTATCTTTTGCTTCTCCGATTTTTGCTTTAATCGCTTCATTCTCTTGTTTAGCAGTGGCGAGCTCTTCTCTAAGATCTGCGACCTGCTTTTCTAACAAATTATCAGACATTCTAATATCTCCTATAGAAAACTTATTAGTGCTATCGTTTACGTAAAAAGCTTTACTTGAATTTAGTATAACGCTTCTTGGGTTGGCAGGTTTTGAAACCAAGCCCTTTCCAGAAAACGATATATTACGCAAAGCTCTACCAACTTTATATCCCTCATATTCTCCAGTTCCACCGTAACACCTGAGATGTTTAGTTAAAAATGCAGAATCTTCGTCTCTTGCCAAGACTTTGCCAGCTCCTTCGGGGTCTAGTAGAGCATAGTCAAAGCCTGCGAACAGGCATTCCATGGAAACGAACCATTTCCCTTCCTCTATCTCCGCAATAATTTGTGACATACGATCTCTGTTTTCAGGATCAGTCCAGCTATTGTATATAACAGCTTGACTAACAATGTCAAAATCTTGCGGTTGTTCTTGAGAGTCTGCTTCGACTCTACTTCCTTCTTTGTCCAAAATATAACTACCAGTGATATGACCTATAATGTCATTCTCATTATGCATGAAGTTAAACTGCTTATCTTCAGGCGTGTTTCTTGCAGCCCATGTTGGTTCTGATTGGAAAACATCATCGTTTTTATTCCATCCAGTTGAAACCAGCACTGACTCAAGATAGTATAGATCTATCTGATCTGGATTACTTTTTGCTAAAAGCTTTTCGAGTTGCGCTTCAACCTTTGGACTTACATCAGCCTCTGGTTGTAAATGCACTATGCTAGCTTCAGAGCAGTAGGCTATAGAGGCGTTGGTTTTAATAACCTCCCCTAAGCCGTCATTGATCTCTTGTTGGTATATTTTCATATGTCTTACCTCTAAAATAAATATACACAAAAATTTTTAATTAGTGCCAGTGAGCCCTATTTACAAACATATTCAACGTAGCATCCGATGGCGCTTCGTCTGTAGACATCTATGTTCATTGATGAGGTATCAATATTTTTAGCAGCCAAGCACTGACAAAACTCTTTTGGAGATAGAGCTCCAGCAGATAGTTTGTCATGAATTGTCTCCACGCTTACCTCTTGCAAAGGTTCTAGATTAGTGAGGACATCTAACTTGATTTTTTCCATAGAAGCGACTTCTGCCTTTGTTACCTGTCTAAGATTTTTCTTATTGTTCATCTTCAAGTAGGCGTCTGTAATTACCTCTGATATAGTATCGAATGTAGACTGTGCCCAGATTATAGTCTCTGCCAATCCCGGAGCGGATTTTGGCGTTTCAACACGTTGCTTTCTTGGCTTCTCGTCTACCTTAAAAGGAGGTCTACCATTATCCTTTGGCGCCTCTTTCTTATTAGGAGCTTGTGGCGATTGCTCCTGTTTCTTTTCGTTAAGGTCGGCTTGCTTTTCTATTTTTTCCATCTCTTTCTTATGATTAGCATTATGGAATGGGCTAGCCTTATCAGGGGCTTTGTCAGTCTCTCTTTCTTTATATTCCCTTCTGAGCCTGATCTTTTCAACAGACGGTACTTCGTGGAATCTTTCCAATACCGTTTCATGACTGATGATGTCTCTATCTGCTAGCTGTAGAAGAAGATTCTTCTCGGCAGCGTCATCTGCTAGGCTCATCTGGTCGTAATGAATTTCTGCTGCATATCTAAAGCCCATAGCTTTTCTGACAAGCTCTATTTCATGTTGCCAGAACTTAGTCAACAAACTCCTGCCATACTGAAGTCTCTCTACTAAAGTTTTCAGACTTATGAAGTTGTTGGTGAACCCTCCTCCGTTTCCAGCCATACCAGTAAGAGTAGGAGGAACACCAAGGCCTGCGTAAATACTATTTAATACGGATTGATATTTTTCAGATCCTAAGAATTTATATACTTGGCTGTTTGACTCTGTATAACTTAACTCTGGCCCCCAAACAAGTTCCATAGTTCCGCCGCCAACGTTACTAGCAAGAATATCTCTCAACTTATTGATAGCAGCTCTGTTTGGAAGGATCTTATGGTCTAGATTACCAAGAGTCCATAGTCTGATATTTGATATTGCCCCATCTAGTGCAGACAGGTCAGCAAGTCGCATTTTTTCCAGCATTATAATATCATCGAGGATTGCGTAGATCATGGGGTTCGCCCACATTTGCCAGTCGTCTTTTTTATAATGAAACACCTGAAGTCGTTCTTCGTCCAGTGGGATTTTTTTCTCCCCTCTTTGGATGGCTCGTTTCACTTTTGTAGGCAAGGTTTCCAAGATATTTGGAGGAATGTCTCCGTTCTTAAACTTGTCGTTAAAAATATTAGTGGAAAGGTTGAATGACTTTTTGCCCATAAACAAATTGAGCTCTCCATCTTTCATGCCTACATTCAGAGGGTTAAAGAAATTATACCTCCAAGGTATGACGTTTCTAGTCATATTTGGAATTTCTACCTTGATATCATTTGCGACTGACTTCATATACTTAGAAAGCTCTGGCGTAACATTCGCATTACTTCTGTATACTACTACATTTCCACATCTATATAGGGTGTTCAAGAATCTTTCAGATCTCTCTTTACCATTACATTTTTTAAACCATTGCTTGAAGAACTTTTCTGCGCTCTTATTCTGATGTACCAAGCTAATACCTTGACTACCAAAGTCGCCCATCAAATCAATAATATTTCTGATAATCCCCACCTTGGAATATGCATCCATGCACATCTTAATCATGCGCTTCTGCTCTCTAGGAACCTGCTCATCAGGCCTAAAGGCGTGGTAATCCATTGATGTGAATCCGGGACGTACAGAGCGATTAGACTCTATGTCTTTAAAATTCCTGTATGCCCGATAGCCAACACTTTTTGTCACGCCGTCATAAGAATTAACATTGTCAGAAAATGCGTCCATAGCGATAGATTTGCTTGCGTCGTCGTGCCAAGTTATCATATTATTGTCTGTCATATCGTCGCCTATCAGTTAATTGGAATGTAATTGGAATGGATCATAGAAATTATACACGGATGATTAATAAATGTCACCCATGTTCTCAGTAAACCAGTTTGGCCCACTGTAAAGGTCTTCTCTCTTCTTTGCTTTATAGTCTTCACCAGCGGTGGCAAAACCGCCGTAGAAGTTATAGGCTTGAGGGGTTGGAGTCCTTTGTAAAACTCTAGCAGCCATGTTAGCCATAATTAATGCTGAGTAACGGTCTTTCCTCATCTTACTCTTCTTTCCTGTGCCTACAACGACCTCTGGAGTATCCCATCTGTCCCTACCTGTAGCAGTTTGAGTAATCTGAATCATTGACAACTCATCCTTGAGTTCTTCTATATCCATAACACACTCTTCTAAAGTATCAAAATGCCTACCCTTTAATCCATCGTCAGCATTGGATAGTCCAAGACTTATAGAGTCAAAGAATGGGAATAGCAAAATCTTGTCCTCAAAATCCTTTCTAAGTCCATGATTAGCCTCAGCAAGCCAGTCATACTTTGCGAACTGACACATTTCTAATATATGCAGTCCACGCTCATCGTCTGTGTCCTTTGGCTTATCGTCGTCTATGGTTGGCCATATAGCTAGTTCACCCTCTTGTATCTTATCCCTATCGTGTAAGGACTCCATAACGGCTATACCGCCGCCCTGAGCGTCCATAGCTATGTGGATGCATGGGAAGAGCTTCATGAGGTCTCTGATCTTCCTAGCACAGTAGGAATAGAAGTCTGTCTCTCTAGAATATCCTCTTTTGACCTTTTCTTTATGCTCAGATCTTGTAGTAGTCCAGCAATGAACAATTCTTCTATGGTCTGGATTTACCTCTATGACAACTATGCTAAAGTTATCGACTTCAGACGCAGGGTCAACCCCAAAAATATATCTTTTATTAGGATCTCCAATAAGACTAGCTTCAAAATGTATTTCCTCTCCCTTGGAGTTTTTCAATACATTGTCGTTAGAAACGACGCAAGATTCTATTAGTGACCTCTTGAAAAAGCCCTGACTGTCCCTTGTAAAGCACGCACCAAACTCCATTTGATAAATACCGGCATGGACTGTAGCTTTAGATCTGGCTACCTGAGCAGCGTCCATAAAGCCCTCTGGTAAAAGCTCGTAAGGGATACGGATGATAGAGTACTGTGTCCAGTCAAAATCTTTAGGTACGTCATCGCCACCAAACACTTCTCTTAGTCTAGCTTCAATACCTCTGCTCTTTATGATAGACTTCCATTTTTTCCAGTATGTCGCAAAGTGATTAAAATCGTAATAAGCTGTACCGGAAAGAATAATTTGGTTGTCTTTGTTTTCTATGGTTTCTTCTTTTTTCTGCTCTACCTCAACGCCAAGCTCTTTAGCTCTTTTCTCTGCAGCAAGTCTTTTGACGTTATCAATTGGGTCTGCACTAACAGCAGCAAAACCTGCGACAACATTCTCAAAGATATCTCTAGGTATGGATGCAAATTCGTCAGATATAATATCGTTAGCACGTTGACCACGAATCTTTTGTCCATCACCGAGAGGTAGGCATGTTACAGTGCTGTCGTTTATGCGCATAACACATCTGTCTACATCTCTTCTCGGCCCGCTACTATCACTGCATATATCTCTTAAGATTGGAGCATTTCTCCATATGGTTTCCATGTACTCAAACAAAACCTTAGATTGTCTAAAGGCAGCACCTACTACCACAACTTTTCTATTTGGGAGTAAGAGAGCTCTAAGCAAGGCATATAGAGACAGCATAAATGATTTGCCGAAACCACGACTAGCGATTAACATTGGGAATTTCCTACTCCACATTTCATGAAGCATCAATGCCTGCGATGGTAAGATCTGAACATTCAGTATGTGCTTGCAAAGGAATGAAAAATATTCCGGCCTCATCATTAGGTAAGAGAGTCTTAGGTGGTAGTCTTCATCTGAAACTTTTAGTATTGACGTAGGGTTGAAAATATCTTTGTCGTCAATGTCCAAGCCCAACCAAGCGTCGTCTATCGTTCTTAACTCTTTTGTCATTTTAAACTCGCTAACCCTCTATACTTCCTTGTTGACAGAACCCCGTCTGCGAAACCGTAATATACAGCCTCATTGCTGCTAAGATACCAATCCCCATCCTTGAGTTTTCTCTTTATAAACGTCTTAACCTTAGCCTCTGTGGGCTCCTCATATCTTTCTTTGAAGAACTTACCCTTAATACATTTCGTGACATATATATCTAACATCGAATCTAATATGGTGGTTTCAAACTTTGACCAGCTCTGTGTGTCTAGATAGTTACCGTAATTTGAGCTACTCCCGTAGTGAGACATGAAGTAGGAGTTTGGCATCATTATTCTTGTGTCTGCAGCTTGCAGGATTATGCTACTCATTGACTCTGCTTGGCCGTATACTACGATTGTTACGTGGGATCTGGCGAGTTCAATAGCATCGTATATAGCCATTCCATCACCCCAGTTTCCACCAAGGCTGTGCATATGAATAAGTATTGGTTCATTTTTAATAGAATCCAGATGTCTAAGGTTTTTGATAAACGTAGTAGCCATGCGATACTCTACGCCGGGATCATCTTCAAACGGGCCGTAATGACCGTGCAGATATATCTCTCGCTGTTTAAGGTCTATATTTTGACCATGTATTGATTCAATATGTTCAGTCATTAGCGTACATCTCATTAACACGTTTAAAAATACTGCTTACAGTTAAGAAAGCGTTGTATTTGTTTTCACAAAATACCACATGTATGTTATCTCTCAGCTGAAACTCCATTAAGCACTTTATTATGTATTTACCAGTTATTCTTAGCGTCTTTTTTTGAGCTTCTGGTATTCTGCTATTTTCTGGAAAGTCCACTAAGTCTCCAAGACTAAACTCCAGCACTATAAACTTATGCGGAAAAGATTTCATACGTTCTATTTCATTCATAAACGCATGTTTCTTTTTCCCTAGATTTTGAGCCAGCTCCTCCACACAGCCTTTTCTCTCAATACATATCTTGTCTTCCATTCCCTCAATAGAGTAGTCTCCAGTGTCTAGCTTTCTTTCTACCATGCCAGCACACTTATCATACTCTTTGAAAAAATAGCCTTCTTGTTCTCTAGTATCTTTGATAACTGTAAATTTTGGAGCGTTTTTGTAATTAGTCATTTTTATGCACTATTTGATGAAATAACGATTCGTACAGGTGCTCGTGACCAGTGATCTCTTCATGGCACTTCCGGCACAAAGTAATGCCGTTGTCAACATCGTATCTCAATATGGCCGCACTAGACCATTTTTTTATATGGTGGGCTTGTAGTCTATACTTAGAGCCACAATCTGGCATCTGGCATTTAAACTTATCCCGGCTATAAACTTTTTTGCGCCAGTCTTTATAAACTGGATCGTCGTAGTTCCTTCTCATTTGCAAGAAACCTTTGTTATCAAAATGTCGTTCTTTATTTCTTTACAGAGAAGCCTAGCTTTACTGCTACTGTCTTGGTCTAGTATCATTTTAAATAAACCGTGACTTGCTTTAAAACATGCTTCGTCTGGGTCATGAGCTTCGACAAAGATTATAGGCTGTTCCGAATTATATTCGTATATCCTATACTTCTTCAATCTAGCTATAACCAAGCTAAGATCCATCTCTACTTTAAATATCTTCATATAGGTCGTGTTCCATCATCAGCGTTACTAAATCTTTAAAGGAGTGTTTTGGCTCCCAACCTAATTTTCTATTTGCCTTTGATGAATCGCCACGTAAATAGTCTACTTCTGCAGGTCTATAAAACTTAGGATCTATTACGACATATTTTTCCCAGTCGGCAATCCCAATACCTGCAAAAGCTTCGTCTAAAAATTCTCTAATCGTATGTGTTTCACCTGTGCAAATAACATAATCATCCGGTTCTTCTTGTTGTAGCATCATCCACATGGCTTCTACGTAGTCTCCAGCGTAGCCCCAATCCCTAAACGCATCTAAATTCCCCAGTCTTAACTTAGGGTATTTCGGCGTTACTATAGCATCCGCCATAATTTTGTTAAGGACTATATCATCTTCCGTGAAAGAAATAGATGAATCATCCGGCGATGGAACATGTGTAGCCAAATCTAAATGGAGATTTCGACACCATTTTGAAAATCCCCCAATCCACTTAGTGATTTTCCGAGTCACGAAATTTTCACCACGACGTGGCCCTTCATGATTAAATAATATTCCGGCACTTGCATGTAAGCCGTAGGCTTCTCGGAACAATCTTACGGCGTAGTGAGCAGCGCATTTAGCTATAGCATATGGAGACTGTGGCAAGAATTTGGTTTCCTCGTTCTGGTATTTCTTACCGTCCCTACTGACACTATATGAGTCGCCAAACATTTCGCTTGATGACGCTTGGTAGAATTTACACTTGATATCAAGATCCACTATGGACTGTAAGATATTGAAACAGCCTTTGCCCGTAATATCCCATGTGAGACCGGGTTGCTTAAAAGAGACTCCTACATGCGATTGTGCTGCTAGATTGTAGACTTCATCTACATCATCGTTATCTCGAATGATTCCCAAGACACTACTTACATCTGTAATGTCTCCGTGTACCAGATCGAATCTGGGTCTTCCAACAAGATGTTGTATTCTCTCCGTCGTGTCTACACTGCTTCTTCTAGCTACTCCAACCACATCGTATCGTTTCATTAGAAGTAGTTCCGCCAGATGGCTTCCGTCCTGCCCTGTTACGCCAAAAACAATTGCTTTCATAGTTTCTTAGTCCTTTTTACTCTAGTCCTATTCTCTTTGACCGAAAGTGGTCGTATGTTCTTATAGTTGCAGCACTCCCTGTACTGCTTGTCATCTGTCAAATCAAAAGAAGAATATGGACGTATATGATCTATTTCCCATACATCGCCCTTGTTCTCCCAGCTCCAACCATCTTCAAATTGATTCTCTATGTGACTTCTTAGTTCTTCTCTTGTCGCCCCAAACATCTTGTGTGCCACACTACCGCGCTTTGCCAACAGCTTGCCCTTAATTACACTATTCAAATAAGTTTGCGCAGTGGCGCGCTTAAAGGCGTGCTCATTGTTTTTTCTATAATCATTTCGCTGCTTGTTGTAGCAAGACTTACAAACTGAACAAGTAGTATTGCTTTGTCTCCTTCGTGACTCATCTCTCACTTTGTTACATCTGAAGCAAAGAAAGTCTCCGTTATGCAGCCAGTCAATGTGCTTGGAATGAACAACGTTCAAGTTGCCCCAGTTTTTAACGCCGATTGTGGCAAGTAAAGGGTCGTGGTTCTCAGGAAACAGCTTTATCTCTATTGTTCTTGTATCTACTGAGGCAACAACCTCTGCAGGAGTCTTTCCTATAAAACCCTTCTCACCAACAAGTCTTTCACCAAGCTCCAGCCTACGGATGCCCATTTTGCTAGCATAGCCCAAGGCTGTTCCTCGCGAAATGTCGTATCCAATTTGTTTCAATATTCTAACGCAGTCATCTGCTCCTCCATGCGGATAGAACCTCTCAATCACGGCCTTTATCTTTTTTATTCTAATTTTTGTTGGACTTAAAGTCTCCATATCAATCCTCAACGGTGTCAGGTGTCAAAAAGGGCTGGTCTACCAACCCGTCCTCGTATTTATGAAAGGCACGAAGCCTATTCTTCTCTTGTTCCATAGCCAATCGCATTTTTTCCATTTCATTACCGTATTGTTCGGTAAGATGCGGGTTTTGCATCAAATGTGCAACCCATCCAGTAAAAGTCTGCTTTGAATCCTCTAGACGCTTAATTCTCTGCTCTCTCGTACCCTTCATTTCCTTGAGCATGGCCGACTTCTTTGTTTGCAAGTCGCGATAGTCTCTATTGAGTGATTCCTGTGCGGCGCGCAGAGAGGCGATTTGACGCTCTAGGTTTATAATGTAGTCTCTATCCTGCTGATCGGGATCTGTGGCCTTCTCCGTGGCTACCAGCCCCTCAAACGCCGTAATCTGATCTATGTTTTCTTTGTTTGACTTCAGGCACCTGTTCATTAACAATTCGAGTTTAATCACATCGACAACCTGCAACTCTTCTGTTGGAAATACATCATCCTTAAACTGACTAATGATTCTGCCCCAGTGATACTTAAAGAGGGTCAACTCATCTGCTGTAAACTGCTGTTCCAGCTCGATCCAGTATGGACGCTCTTCTAACTCGTATGCGGCCTGCTCTAACGTAGAAAGCCCTTTCTTTAATTTCTTTTTAATAAAAGTTTGTATGCTGTTAGGATCACGATCCAGATTTGCTGCAATGTCTTCTACTGGCATTGAATCAGCGTTCTGTGTAATATAGCGGGCCTCAGCGTTAGATAGTCTACCCTTCTTCATGTCCGTGTTCCTCTAATATATGTTCTATAATAAATAGGACTTCTTCTTTACGTTTTTTAGGTACATATACGTCATTGACTATTTTAAGATAATCTGATCTGTACTCAGCGGGTAATTTAATGTCTAATACCTTTGTTATCTCTTTGTAGTCTACGGACTCTACATATTCTTCTCTCTCGTCATCTAGTATATATTCTTCATTAGCGAGTTGTCCGGGTTTCATAACCTTGGCTTTTTGTTCTTCATTACTAGTAAAGTGGTTATCTCGTACAAAGTTCTTGAGGCGATTAGATAAATGGACAGATAGGAAGTTTTCTAGTGGTCTTTTTTCATCGTAACGAGGGAGTGCTTCCATACATATGATAAATGCCTCTTGTTTCATGTCATTCATGTCGTATCCGTAGAATGTGTACTTGGGGGCGATTCTGTTAACGACAATCTCTATCTGGTCAATAACATTCTGCGGTGTCATGTTAGAAGGTATATGCATATTAGTCTTCCTCGGCTATCCTTATCCATTTGTCTCCATTAAAAAATTCTAAACACTTTTTATCTGTGTTGTAGATAATCATACCCTGTTGTGCGGGAGGTTTTTCCTTGTCGTTGTAGTTGTCTGGTGCGAGACGTACTACTGGCGTAGATATAACAGCGTTTTTGCGTGTTAAGTTAATACGGCGAGTTTTTATGTCGTGCTGCTTCTGACTTTCGTTAAAAGACTCAATAATGGCGTCTTTCATCATCTCTTTGAACTCTTCTTTGTCAATAGACTGAATAATGTCGTCTTTTCTTCCCAAAAGAGCATTTTCTTCGATTTCTACCGGCGAGATTGTATATGAGTCACTTGATGCTAGGATAGTATTGGGGGCGGCGTAGAATTCTAGCGTAGTGTTCGGTTGAATAGAGGTAATTCTGAAAATACCACCGTCTTCAGGGTCAAATTTCTGAGGTGGTTGGTCAGGAAGCGTTCTTCTGACCTGTCTTGTGATTCCTACCCCTTCTGTCATGGAAATTTGTCTGTGTAAGAGGTGTTGGTCTCCATTTATCTCAAAAAGTCCTACTCCAGTCTCAAAATTGAGCACTCGATCTCCATCAAGCTCTTCAATTAGGTAAAAACACCGATATCCATCGCCAATCACGTCTACGAACCGAGTTCCTTCCCGTTCCCAGCGTCTTGTCTTCGATAATTCCGGTAAGCAACCGAAACCTTCGAGTATCATGGTGGTGTCTCGTCCAGAACGGGCTCTGCCGCACTCCTGAGCACCTTTATGGTATTTATTCTTGTTCTTCATCTGCATCTTTCTGATCTAGCAGTTCAGCCAGAGATTTATCCTCTGTTTCGAGTTCTTCTGCAACTTCTTGCTCAAGAGCAGCTGTTGCCTTGCATGTTAGTTCAGCATCGACGCATTTGTGGGTTTTTTTATTCATATCATTAATCCAATTGTTTGTTTGAGTAATCTAACTGTCTAATTATACACTTCTGGACGCTAAAAAACACAACAAAGTCGCTAATCGAAACTATTTGGGGCGTAAGGGGAGAGGATTGGGTAATACATTGCTTTGGTGTGAGTCGGATTGCGTATGAACCCCGTCGGCATTATTGAGACACAGTCTCATTAAGCAACTCGAAGATAAAACTACCCCTTACAAAATAAATAGCATTATTCTGAGAAAATACTCAAGTACCTATTGACAAATGACGATATATAGTATATACTTAGTATATAACAATTAAGAAAGGTTACAACATGTTTGACAAGATCATTGACACAATCGGCAAGACTTCATTGGTAATAATTATTACATACGCTGTTTACTTTTATATATCAGAATTAATTAATATTATTTCTTAAAAAAGTTCTAAAGTCTATTGACATTTATAGCCGATAAGTTATAATAGAGACATAACAAACAACGTTCTTGAAAGGAACACAACATGACACGCAACGAAGCTAAACTAGAACTGTTCAAACTAAACCGCAACATTGAGAAGATGGTTGTTGCACACGCTAACGAACTTGGACAGTTCAATAAGAACTGTTTGATGAATGACCTACAACGTATGTGGGATAGAAAGAAAACATTAATCAATACTATCAATGGTTAAGATAATGATTACAGAAATTATACTATGTACAATAGTCACACTACCATTAGTGTTTACCATATACGATAACAACATAAGGAAATCAATATGATTAATCTAGGTACAGCTAACGGTTGGAAGACACTACCAACACAGTACACTAAGCACCTTGCTGAGTGTGGTACTGAGCATGAGGTAACCATGTGTTACATGGAGTACCCTACTGAGGGTGGCGCAATCAGACGCCAACGCCAAGAGATACAACGGCGTTATGATATGACTGTTACCAATAAGGGTAACTGTTACAACAATCACACATGTAATGAGTGTGGTATATCTTATGATGTTGATAGCAGTGGATAGTACTACCCTAACCAATCCCCTAGTAGCTGCCTATACAGGGTACACAGTGAAAGGGTATTAGCCCAACCAATCCCCTAGTGCCCCCCTGTAGAAGGGTGCGCAAAATCGGGGCGGGCTCGAAAAAAAAACCTTATAAAATATAATAAATAGTTAAGATTACTATTGACAAATGCCGATACTTAGTATATACTACTAGTATAACAATTAAACAAAGTTCTTGAAAGGAACACAAAATGAACGTTACTAAAATCACAAGCAAGAGCCAAGCTAAACTAGAACTCTTCAAGATTGATCGTCGGATCGAAAAGAAGATTGAACAACACGTTAATGAGTTGGGTAAACACAACACTGATATCGTTGAGCTTGAATTAGAAAAGCTTTGGGCTAAGAAAAGTATTTTAGTTTCTTACATAAATAGTTAAAGATACCCCTTGACAAATGCCGATATATATAATATAATAAGGGCATAAGGAAAACAATATGAGCTATACAGCATACAAACAATTACGCAAGAAACACACACGCACTGGCCTACGTTACATGGTGAAGTGTTACAAGACTAACAAGTACGCTATCTGTACTTGGATAGGATCTACTAACTCAGCTATTGGTGGCATTGAGTGTCAAGGTAAACTAGACTACGTTATTAAGCAATGGAATAAAATCGTATGAATGACTTTGAACTAATGAAATCAGAATCGGATGGAGATACTGGCCGATTGGTTGAACTGATAAGGTATACAGGGGATGACGGCCTAATGCCTAAGTATATGGTAAAGCTGAATGGTGTCCTTGTGTTTCACAGTGAAGCATATCCGTATGCTGATTTCGAGTACAAGATGGAATGCGTGTAGTCTTACCCTATCCAATCCCCTAGCGCCCCTCTAGCAGGGGGGAAGCAGAAAATCGGGGCCGCCGCGATTTTAACCTACCCCCAACCGGCGGGGGTAAAAATAAATGGTCTTTTTCTGAGAAAATGCTCAAGTATCTGTTGACGTGTGCCGATAATTATAATATACTTAAGGTATAAGAATTAATGAAAGGTTTAATATGTTTACTGAAATACTGCTTTGCTCAATCGCAACGTTCCCCGTCCTTATTACTCTTTGGGAAAATAACTTGAAAAAAAGTTAAGATTACCCTTGACAAATGCCGATAAGTATGGTATAATAGAAGCATAACGAAAAGGAAATAAAATGCCAACTAACAAACAAATCAAATCTGACCTGTGGGACGTTTACTATAAGCTGGAAGAAGCTGGCGCGTCGAAGGTTGTTAAGTATGCCATCATCGACATCATGATTCTGATGGATAAAGAAGAAGAAGAAAATTCAGAAAAAGTTAAAGTTTGCTCTTGACAAATGCCGATACTTATAGTATAATAAGAACATAACGAAAAGGAAAATGATAATGAAAACTGAAGCTGTTAAAACTATATTCAAATCAGAAGACTACGGTCTTGAAGACCACACGCTCACAGTCGATAAGATTGTAGAGCTTGATGAGAATGGTAACGTAATGGTTACTAAGCTCATTGCCTACGTTATCGACCCGTTGGATAACGCTATGGTATTCAACTATTCACCATATGCCAAATTGAGTGAGTTGCTCAATTCCGCTAAGGTGTGGATTCAGTGCGGTTGCCCTAGCGATTGTGACGCTTCAGGCTTTCCCCGTAAATGGGATGAGGCAGCACTTCACGCATGGGTAGCAGGATAGGGAGAACGAAATGGAATGCGTATAGTCTTACCCCACCCAGTCCGCTATGGCCCCTCTGTCAGGGGGGAAGCAGAAAATCGGGCCCGCCGCGATTTTAGCACACCCCCAACCGGCGGGGGTTTTCAGAATAAAAGTAATAATATTTTGGAAAAGTGCGGAGCGAGTGACCTAACGTGTCACGACCATGTGCGATAATATATATATAAGAGGTTAGGAAATCGAAAGGAAATAAAATGATACTAATAGAAAACTTCATCGAAAACATCCCTCACGATTGCGAGATTGCGATCTCTGGACGCGGTGTCCGTTGTGACTGGAAGTATAAGACAACAGCGGAACTAGTTGAGTTCGATGGCGAGAGCATTATGTTCTATGCTCCTCATGTGAAAAGATATATTCACACAGATAAAAAAAGTATACTTTCTTACGAAATAATCTGAGCGAGTGACCAACCGTGTCACACCCTTAGACGATAATATATATATACAAGAGATTAACAAAAGGAGAAACTATGAGAGTTTCAGATTTACAACCAGCGGCTTACCCGCAATCACCATCGGTAGAACTTCCTAATCAGGATGCGCACCGATTGTTTACTAACGAGTTCAACAAAAATAGCTTCATCGAGGAAAACGGTGACGTTGAAATCGTTTGGAATGAACGATATAAATTCTGGGCTGTTCCAGCATTCGCGGAAGGTCGCAGGATCTACAGCGAAGCTAAACAACGCTACTGTGATCAACACGGAAGTAATTAGAAAAAAGAATTTGACATCTAGCCAAACGATGGTAAAATATTAGTATAGAACGAAAGGAAAACTATGAAACCAAAATGGAAAATGAACGGAAAGGACATGCGATTCGATGGAGATATTGAAATCGGAATCTGTGAAGTCCGTGACCTATTCGATGACTTGGTTGTCACGTTATGGGTTGAGCAAGAGGAAAGCGGAAGCATAACCGTTACGACTCTTGGAGGTATTGGAAATGGTCGCTATGATGTGCAAGTAGTCGCAAAGCATAAACAAGTTGAAGAAGGCGAGGAGTGGAAAGAATTATGATAGTAGCAGACGAAAGAGCTAAAGACGGCTTAGAGGTCTTCGACATAGATGGGACGGAATCCTTCGAGATGAAAAACGAAACACTGAAAATGTGTGCGAGTGAAGATGGTTCGATATGGCACTCTGTGCGAGGTCTCACTATAAGAGACGCAGACGGAAACGCCTTATTCACTTTATCGTGGTCGGAGAATGGCGTTTGTGGTTCGCTATACGATGACGAGTTGACTGTTGAGATAGAAGAGGAATTTTAAGATGCAAGAATATTTTGAATATCTAACTAATTTACGAGATGGTGGAACCATGAATATGATGTGGGCGCCAACCATGTTGCAAAGCAGATTTGACTTGAGCGTCAAAGAGTCGCGTGAAGTATTTAGCAAGTGGTGCGAATCACTGAAAGGAAATTGAAAATGGTAATGAGCGAATATGAATTTTTTGGAGTGACTACATCGACCAAGCCGGTTGAGGATAAGCCCGAAGAAGGCAAGCAGTATTTATTGATTGGCGGCACTGACAAGCCAAGCATTGCAAACGGTAACAGCTGGGCGGAGTCAGAGGTGGGCGACTGTACTGGCTAACCCGCGCCGCTCAGCGCACCACACCATCGGGGGGAAGGGTAAAATCGGGCCCGCCGCGATTTTTGCGTACCCCCAACCGGCGGGGGTTTCTGAAATACTTTGACTTTTTTCCGGTTTTATGCTAAAGAACTATTGACATTTGTGCCGATATATATTATAATGGAGGTATCTTAGAAAGGAAAAATTATGTTTAGCAAAAGAACTAACCAATGGAACGTTCCATATAACGTTTACAATCCAGTAGCTGAAAAGCGTCGAGATATGGAAAATGACGCTGCAATCTATAAGCGTTGGCGTAAAGAACAAGAACAAAAAAAGTCAGAAAAAACTAAAGATTGTTCTTGACAAACGCCGATAATTATAGTATACTTAAGACATAACAAACAACGCTTTTAGGAAAAATCAAATGCATTTTGAAATCTACTTCGACACCGCCGCCAACGCCACCGCTTACGCCAACGGGTTCAACTCGGAGCGTGACTCCATCGAGGTGCGAGGCTTCGACGAGGCGATGAATAGGGTCGTCGTCTACGTCCCTTGGAATCCCGACTATCGTGGTTCCTTCACGCAGGAGACGATGGACAGGATCGGCGTCGTTGACGTTGACTGTTGCGACGTTTGGGATTGATATATTTTTTCTGTTTTTTCTCAAGTTTCCCCTTGACATTTGCCGATATGTATATTATACTTAAGACATAACAAAGACGCTACAATCCAGTTGGTACGATCCGCTGGAATTGGTTCCCCGAAAGGGGCGTCTTACACAACACTTTGAAAGGCTTTTGATTATGATTTCTAAATTCGACGTAACGATCCAATCCGACGAACTGACCGCCGCTGACCTGTACAACGCACAGGCCGAATGGGAGGCAGAGCAGTACGAGGATGAGCTTTCGGACTTCGATCCTCATCGTGATTTCTATGCGGAGATGGAGGATGATCCGTATGACCTGCTCAGCGACCCGTGGGAGGACACCTACGATGATCCCGCCGACATGTACGTGTGGGATTCTGACCTACACAACGAGTTTTAACCCCACCCCTTCGGGGGGCAGGCAAAAATCGGGGCCGCCGCGATTTTGACGCACCCCCAACCGGCGGGGGTTTCTAAAAATAAATGTCTTTTTTCTGGAATTATGTAAAGGTTTGGGGTTGTGCGTGCCGATAATATATAATAGAATAAAGGAGATTGATATGACGTTTTTTCTATTACTTGTTGGTGCTTGTTTGGTTGGTCTTGTTGGTGCGGAGGTTATGAACGCCCAATAAAAACTTTCCAAAAAATCCGGTTTTCCTCTTGACAACCGGCACAATTTATGGTATAATGTAGACATAACGAAAGGAAAATTATGAGCTACTTCAAATTCAGACAAAACAATTCATTCGGCCACTTTGTTGGCACTCCGTTGGTATTCGTTCAGGCAGATAATGCCGCCGATGCCAACCGCGTCGCACAGGATCACGGCGTTTACTTCAACGGCGTAGCCGATGGCGTTGATTGCGATTGTTGCGGAGATCGTTGGTATCCTGTCCACGACGACGACGCACAGGATCAGCCTTCGTCGTATGGTTACGGTGGTGGTGTTACTGTCTACAGCGACGGCGACAATTACATGGACTACGCTGGCGATACCCACGCCGTCAAAGTAATCCAACAAAATTACAAAAATTAATTTGACATACGCCTATCGTATGGTACAATATTAGTATAACACGAAAGGGAACTGGAGCCAATAGGCTAGGATTAAGAGTCACTGCATCCCACACACACAGAGGAAAATTATGAACGATAAAACAAAACAGATGCTTGCTGACCTAGAAGCCGCCACAATGGAAGCTCTCTGGATTCCAAACGAAATATTACCGGAGCGTTACCACGATGAGCGTGAGGGTGGCCGTACCCTTGAGCGTATTCAGGAAGTCTATGAGCGTGAAGTAGAACCAAACTTAGAATACCAACGTATTCAAGCCGAGAAAGCGAAACGAGTCGCTAAGTACGCCGCAGAGTATGCGGAGAGAGGCGAGTTTGATTACGACGTAGACCCTGACATGCAGTACAAAAATGAGCAATCATTTTGCAACGGCCTAATTAAATCGGGCATCTATGACGCTGATGATTTTAACGAGAATCTCTAAAGTTTTTGTTTGACATAGCCGATAATTATGTTAGAATGGTATGTAAAGGAGATTATTATGGCTTTCTGTTTTATCATTGGTTTCGTTCTTGGTGTTGGTGCCGCTACTGGCATCTATGTGTTGGTTAGGGAGGAATTTATTGAGTGATGCGATCATTTTCATTTTACTTTTGAGTTTACTTTATGGATGGTTTTCAGATGAATAAGCAAATTAAATTAACAATTAAGGCTAAAGATATAAAAGTATCAACAGGCCACAAACAACATTTGACAGGTGCGGGAGCATGGGACAACCGGCCTAAACGTGAACGAACTAGACAAGCACAACGTGCCACTTGGAGAAAAGAATGGTAAAGAAGTTTGAAGAATATTTATTTTGGTGCGGTGCTATCAGCATTGCAAGTTTTGGATCTTGGATTATCTGGGTAACACGATAGGAGAATTGGAAATGGCATTTCCTCAAATTAAAGATGTAACATTGTTGGCCGTTATTGAGAAGGCTATGCAGAACGATCCCGCTCACTACTGTGGGCAGTTCATGAGTGAGAACGAAGAAACAGCTGACACCATATCCGCGTTTGCTGTTGAGATGGCGCGCAGCTGGTTCGAGTCTGACGATACCGCTGAGATTGTAATGCAGAGTACGCTGTTGTCGTCTGTTATGTTTATGACCTATGAGATGCTCAAGGCTGAGATAGAAGCCAAAGAGCTGGAGGAGTTGATAGGATGAGAATGAGAAGAATCCACGCCATACAGATGGCGCGAGAATTGCAGAGGCAGAAAAATGAGGAGGCGCGCCGGTTGAAGCCCAAGCGCCGCAGTCTGCTGAGCTTCCTACTCAGGCGGTAACCCCGCCGGTAGGGGGTAGGCAAAAATCGCGGCGGGCCCGATTTTGCTTATTGAGACTGAATCTCAACTGTCTTACCTAATAGACGCCAGTAGTATGAATCAATGAGCAGCCAGCGAAAAAAAAGGTAAAAATCCTAAAGTTATGGGTTGACAATGACGATATATATAGTATACTGGTAGTATAAGACAGCAGCCCAGTCAAAGCCTTAGTAGCCCCTGTGAGTCCGGTGAATTATCGCGATTGAAATAGCGGCAGGGGGACAGCATCGGTAAGACGATGTAGGGTATAGATGGTACGGCTTGCCATCCTGCTTTGTCTTACCTAATAGACGCGAGTCTAAGGATCAATGAACAGCCAGCGACAACCGGCAAAAAAGTTCAAAAAAGATTAAAGATTCCACTTGACAACGCCGATAATAATAGTATAATAGAAGAGTAAACAACACTAACCCTTTTAGGAGAATCGCAATGAAGATTCAAAAGACAGAGAAGCTCGCTCTGGATTACGGTAACGAGCTTTACATCAACACTTACGTTTCCAGCTGGTCAGGCAACGTAGAGCTAAAGTTCAATGACTATGCCTCTGACAGTTCAGAGCATCACTTAGTTCTCACGATGCCAATCGACAAGGCTCGTGCATTGGTCAAAGAGCTAAGCACTGACCTAGACAACTACGAAAAAGAAAAGGCTCGTAAAGCCGCAGAAGCAGAAGTAGAACAGGAGGTTACTGATGAGTAACACACAGAAGCCGGTTGTGGGAGTCGGCACCAAACTCCCGCAGGGTACAGTAGTATCCATCTCTAACGACGGCGTAGTCGTGGAGAAAAAAGGTAAGAAGTCAACGGTTGATTTCAAAAAAGTAGAGCAACAACTTTCTAAGGAGTAAACACTATGTTTAATTCATCTCTTTTATCGCTACGCAAGGGCGACCAGTTAACTTGCAAGTACCCGAAGCATGGACGACGCAACATTCTGAAGCGTCACACAGGCAAGGTTGAGAATGTTAGCAGTGGAGCTAACGGCCTGTATGCCACGGTACGAGCTGAGAACGGCCAAGTCCGTAGTCTTAGCTACAGCAAGATGATTGACCCTAGCGTAGGCTAACAATCACTGTTGTGTGCCTTAATAAGGCGTTGTTTGCTTGGGCGTGGGTGTTGGCTACGGCTGACACCCCGCCATTAGCAGACTGGTACAAGTCTCCTTTCGTAACCCCTGCTAGCTGTTTACCCAGCTAGTGGGGGGTTTACTAAAAATCGAGCCCGCCCCGAAAATTTGTTGAGACCTAGTCTCATTAAGAAAATAGTTTGGGAATTATTAAAGATTTTGCTTGACTCTGGTCGATAATATAGTATACTATAGTATGTCACACACAAGGAGAAAAGAATGATTGATCGCAGTCGCAGAGTTTACGTCTATTACAATCTTCATAGGAAAATATGGAGCGTCAGACAGTCAGGTAGTCCCGTAGAGCATCACAAAAATATCTGTTTGCGCGATGTTCGTTATCTAGTACAACCGGCAGGCCGCAGGCGTGTAATAAAATCAGGTGTGAAGAATGTTCACGCAGGATTATCCGGCTATATGATTGACAGTGTTCCCGTTCCCGTTATTAGTTTTGACGTAACATACAACCCGTTTAAGTATTCATCATTTGTTAATACTGAAGATTATGAACCGCAAGAATGGTCAGAGTTCGCCTATCTATCATGCGGCAGAGGTTGGAAAAATGTAGAAGCTATATTTACTAGGGAATATTTCTCAGAAAATGTTAAAGTTTCTGCTTGACAATGCCGATATATATTGTATAATGAGAGAGTAAACAACACACACACAAAGGAAACGACATGTTAAAATTCTCAAACGCCAACGCCAAAACACAAGCACTTGCCAACGATGCAGAACTCGCAGAGTATCTGACTGACAAGCGTAAAATCTATTCGCTTGATTTACTCAGTGGTTATTCATGCCCTCATGCAGACGAGTGCCTATCTAAAGCCGTTGTACAGCCTAACGGTAAGCGTAAAATCAAAGATGGTAAAAATACCAAATTCCGCTGTTTCTCAGCATCTCAAGAAGTACAGTATACCAACGTATACAATTCACGCAAACACAATTTCGACCTGTTGCGTAAAGAAAACCACGAAGATATGGTGAAGCTAATCAACGGTTCACTACCTGAAAACGCCGGTATTGTTCGCATCCATGTAGCAGGTGATTTCTTCAGTCTTCCCTATATGCACGCATGGTATGTTGTGGCGTTAATGAATCCTAATACGTTATTCTATGCCTATACCAAATCAACGTCTTGGTGGGTAGGTGGTATCAACGAGTTTCCTATCTTGCACAATTTCGTTTTGACTGCTTCAATGGGAGGTACTCAGGATCATGTGACAGAAAACTACGGACTACGCAAAGCCGTTGTCGTATTCAGCGAAGCGGAAGCGGCAGAACTAGGCTTAGAGATTGACCACGACGACAGCCACGCGGCAAAGCCGTCACTACGGGATCAGGATTTTGCCCTGCTCATTCACGGTACACAGCCAGCAGGTTCCAAAGCGGCACAAGCCTTAAAGGAACTTAAAGGTAAAGGAAGTTATTCACGAAAGAAGAAAAAGGAGACAGTTTCATGAGTTTGTTTTAGAAAGTTTTGCCTATGCACCTATTGTTTTTATTGTTATGCACAGCATGTTTAGTATATAGTTTTGTTTCAGGAGATTGAAATATGAAAATTGGAAATAAAGTTCGCTTCACTTACTTAAAAGAAGCACAAAAGGGAATAGTCAACGGAATCCTTACAGCCGACTATGCCGCTAAAGCGGAAAACTATAAAGGTAAGGTTGTTGACATTCGTTCCCTTAAAGATAACCCCGTTTCTAATCAGACGTTGCGTTATGGCAACATCAAAGGCGACAGGTCAGAGAACCTTGTAACCGTTGAGCTGAAGAACGGGGACACCAAAGCGTTTTATGATGGACGCATGGTGAATCTTAAGGTTAGGAAATATGCCTAACCGATAGCGGCAAAGGGGGTTAGGTCACATGGCCGTTACCCCCGCCGCTTTTTTTAAATGTCTCAGCACTACCCCGCCGGTTGGGGGGTGGGCAAAATCGGGGCGGGGTCGAAAATCGGGGCCGCCGCGAAAACTTATTGAGACCCAGTCTCATCAAAAAAAATCTCATATTTCTCTAAAGTTTTGCTTGACATCTGGTCGATATATATTATAATAGAGGAGTATTCAGTTGATTGTTGTTTTTGAAAGGAACACATATGAACACTAATATTGACAAGTCCGCAGTTGCCGCCGCAGTTCGTGACGCATTTAATTTTGAGGTTGTCAAGCTACCGCTAACAGGTGCTGACAATCATTACACACCGTGGTACGGGTTATTCCGTCAGGATAGCGGTGCGTATATTGGTAGCGGTTCCATCAGTGAGCGTTATGTACCGCATACCGCTGACGACGTTTGTGCGTTAGTGGAAGCCGCCGCCAATGCTTTTGATAATGAAGTAGACCTAGAGTGTCACTTCAACAATGGACATTATGTGTCCGTTGCTCCAACCGCCGATTATCGTCACTCTGTGTACGGTACGGCTGACAATGCGTTCCCTCGTATTGTTATATCCGCTGGATTCGATAAAGAATCCTTTATGGCTACGCTGGGCATCTTCCGTGATGCGTGTCTCAACCTTATGTTGATGCGTATGATCGAAGGCACAAGCGTGTCTATTCGTCACACCCGCAGTCTACGTCCTAAGATGGATGATTTGATTGCTTCGTTTAGTCGCCTAGCGGATGGTTGGACAACCGTCACTGACGTTATTGACCATCTACAGTCTCGTGAGGTTCAGCTTGCTGACTTCCTCGACGCTGTGTACGGTACTCCTTCCCCTGAAGACTTGCAGCGTCATCATGCAGGTGAGAAGGTGCGTTCTGTTACGATGCACAAAAATCGTACAGAAGCAATCATGAAACGTGTCATGCGTGAACGCTGGCAGACTGGTCGTGGTGCGATGGGTGCAGGTTTCACTGTATCCGCTTGGGAAGCCTTTAACGCTGTTCAAGGTTACTCGCAGCATGATGCAACACGTCGCAAACAAAACGGCGTAGCCGTTGGACAGTTTGACCGTGTGCTATTAGCCTCTAAGGACTCAGCAGTCCTAGCGGCTGAGAAGCTGGCTCTGGCAGCGTAGGTCTAACGACCTTTCCTTTCGTGTGCCCGTGGGGGGATTATCCCCCTGCGGGTTTTTTGCTTTGGTGCCTATTGAGATTGAGTCTCAACAAAAAATCGGGGCAGGCTCGAAAATCGTGCCCGCAACGATTATGCCAAACCCAACAATTCCCCTACTGTATATTGTGGTAAGTTAAATAAATCCTAAATATCTATTGCGTATATGTCGATATATGTTATAATGGTTATATGTACAGGTACTATATATGGACATGAATATCTATGATGAATAGTTACGTTATTGATATTGAGTCTCAGTATCATTAGTGCTTATTGAGACTTAGTCTCATTTGTCTCTTCTTATCTACGCCAGTATAGGGATTAATGAATAGTCAGCGAAAAACAGGGCGATGTCTCGTCCAAAGTAATAAAGTCGATTATGATGTGTTGAGAGTCAGCGGTTTGGAGTATATTATATGTATTAGAATAGAGAGTCCAAGAGTTCCCGGAGAAACACTTTAGGGTCTAATAGATTGTATATAGCGTAAATTAATAATCCGTTCAGCGCGAGTGATAGTATGCTTATGGCTGACATAAATCCCAGTGCGAATTTCTTCATGGTATCACCTCTGGTTGATGTTGCTATTATATTATACCCGAATTACAGAGGGATGTCTTGCGTTAACCTGCCCAGTCGATTATGATACTATGAGAGTCAGTGGTTTTTTTGGATTTTTATTTAAGTTCTACTTGACATATGTCGATGCTATGTTATAGTATAGTATAGGTGCGTTGTGTACTGGCCAATGTACCAAGATATATGAATCTATGTATAGCCAGTGAAAAAGGAGTCTTTATAATGAAGAGTGAGAATAGTTTGTTAACAGCTGGTAATGTTATTACTACTGTATTATTAACTGTTGCGAGTGATCGTTTGTATATAGACGAGTCGCCGTTATTTTATGTTGTGGGGGCGTGTACCACGTTTCTATTAATTGGTGTTCTTACGAGAATTGTTAATAAGTAGGAGATTTATATGGGTAAGGGACAAAAGGTATGTCCAGAATGTAATGCTGTAAATGGAGCGCGTGCATATCAATGTAAAGTATGTGATTATGCGTTTCCTAATAAACATGGACGTATACGTTATAGTAAGAGACCAGTAAGAGATTGGCGTGAATTGAAACAGGGCGATTGTGTCCGTGTCGTAGGAGGATCAGGTAGTTACTATGTGAGTCCAGATACGGGTGAGCGTACATATATGTCATCTAAAGGAAAGTATAAAGTACATTCTATTACTGGTAATGGTATAGTTGCATATGGTATTGGGAAGAATAATACTGGATGTCAATTTATATATATGGGTGTGCATAAACAATCTCACTTATGTGATAACTTATATAACGCTCCACACAAACTTATACGTATTAATGATCCGCGCAGGTAATTAGCCCAAATTGTTAATATTTTGACGTTTTTTAATAATTATGTGTCGCAAAATGGCCGATATATAATATAATGATTATGGAGGAAAACATGGATAAGAAAGAATTTATTAATATCATGAAGGAGCTATGGGGCGAATTCGATATAGATTATCAGGAGGCGTGGGATACTTATGATGAGACGTTTGCAGTTGTGTTCGATGGGGACAAGGAAGCTATACGAGCATTAGAAGGTATCGCTATGTTGAACGAACAGGAACGATTACATTGGCGTATGTTGATGGCTGAGAAAGGTATTGAAATGACTCCTATACAAGTAGACCAGTATGTATCTATTATTGAATTAGCACTTGGTATTTAGGCCGATCTTTTAATTTAATAACTTATAATCGCTTGTTGCCGGTCAGCGTGGTAGAAATCAAAAAACCCACATCCCCCCAATCATTGTTTGTTATTGTTTATTATATGTATATTATGTATGTATTATAGTATATATTGTACATTGTAAAGGCTCTTTACGCTTGTGTATAATATGTATAGGGAATACTTAAATGGGTAGGAAACCCACGAAAAGGATTAATTAAAAAAGAAAAAGGGACAAAAAAATGAGAATTGGGATAATTTCAGGATATTTCAATCCGCTACATAGAGGACACTTAGATTACATAGAGTCAGCTAAGGAAAATTGTGATTTATTGTATGTGATCGTCAATAACGATGAGCAAGTAAAGCTCAAAGGTAGTGTTCCATTTATGTGTGAGAAGGACAGGGATCGTATCGTCAGTGCGTTGAGGCCTGTAGATAGAACGGTCATTGCTATGGATAAAGATGGTACTGTCGTTAAGACTATAGAATGGATATATAATTGGAACATAGATGATCCATTTGTTATCTCATTTGTGTTTATGAACGGCGGTGATAGAGTGGCGGGAAATACGCCAGAAGAAGAATACTGCCTCAATAAAGATATAGATACATTGTATAATGTTGGTGGTGGAAAAACTGAATCATCAAGCGAACTTATAAGGAGATCGAAATGCCAATCGTAGATGAAAGACATGAGATAAACAAGGTTATTAACGAGCTTGAAAAAGAAGGCGTAAATCTGTCAAACTTTGAAGAAGTTACAGGTTTGGGCGATGTCGTAGAAGGGGTGCTAATAAGGTTTGGCGTTACAGAGGAGAGATTTAAGAAATGGTTTAACCTCAGAGAATGTAACTGCTCCAAACGTAAACAATGGCTAAACAAAATCTTTTCTTGGAAAAAGAAGAAAAAAGGAGATGCTGAAGATTGACAAACTCAGAATTTATGGTATGATATACGCATGTTAGTAACATCGAAAGAATTAGCAACGAACTTGAAGATAGACTATTTGGAGGCGAATCGCCTGCTGAAGCTGTTAATCAGTATTGGCGTAGCCAAAGAAGATCATAAAGTTAAGGCTAAGGGCAGAGGTCGTCCAACGATAAAGTATAGTGTACCTGATGCGGTAACAATAAACTTTATGAATGGAGACATAACCAGTGAATAAAATGCAACGAATCTTTTGTGTGGTATTGACAGTTTGGGCTGGCTTTTTAACCTACAAGGTGGTTCAATTAGAAAAGAAAATCAATAGGTATGAGTCATTGTATGCAGATACATATAGGCAAATAAACCAAAACTCTCTGCTGCTGGATGATTTGATGTCGCAGATACCTCCAGAGGTAGAAAGGATATCCAGAAGAGTAGCAAAAGAAGAGGGCATTAAGTTGTTTAAGCAATTTGGCGAGAATTTTAAGAAACTATCACAAGAAGGACAATGACAATGGAACAAGTATCGGATTTTAGTATTGATGCGTGCCAAGACTGTGGAGAATTTCACCGTGTAGCGTGGTATGATATAAACGAGGGCGAATGTCTGTTGTGCGATAAGTGCTTGGAGACGTATGAATTTCAAGAAGTTACATAAAAATCTAAAGTTTCATATTGACAATGCCGATACCTATGGTATACTTAGGGCATAACTAACTCACACACAGGAGAATTGAAATGGCAAGACTTGGATTGAATAGTATTTACCAACGAAGATTGGAAACCCGTAAAGGAGGAAGCGGCAAAAGAATCACGATGAGCTGCGGCGGTGGTATGGCTGGCAGTAAGTGGTACGAAGAAGTAACTGACATAGATATGGAAGGTGAGTTCATTGATGTCATAACAATCGACGGCCAAAGCAAACTGCTAGGTAAGCAATACGTTGTTAAGATTATGGATGTTGACTTTCACGCTCAGGTACTAGACAAGGACGGTGAAGTTACCATTGAATGGTATGATGTACCAAAGGGTGGTCATGTTGAACACTGTAATGTTGAGAGAGACCGTACCCAACCTCATATCATGACTCCATGTTACATTAAAAGCCTACCAAACTATCACAAGAACAAAAAGGAATTGATAAATGGCTAAAGTATTAATTGAATTAGAATTTGATGCAAGTAATGGCCGCAAGGTATTGAACTGTGACGTATGGGACTACCTTGAGGAATTGATTGAAGATGAGTCACTAGACTATACCGTGTACGATGGTGACGAAACTTACGGAGTTTTAGATTATCAGGAAAAAACTTAAAGTTTGCTCTTGACAACGACGATAAGTATGTTATAATAAAACCAACTGGCGAGGTCACAAGTGTCGGTGTGACCCAAAGCCGTAACCGAGCAGCATGATATGCCATCCCCTTGTGGAGCCTGCGTAAGTCGGATAAGCCAGTTTTTACACATAACTTACCTAGTGGTGTGAGTTTGCATACCCGCAAGGGAGGACTGGTGTGACGAGCCAGCTAGGTAAGAAGAAACGATATTGAATAATAGGAGTATATTGAAATGGGATTAGACCAATACGGACTAGCACGCAAAGGCCAGCCAAAGACAGACGACGAGGGTTATACCTACTACGAAGACAGTATGGAACTAGCGTACTGGCGTAAGCATCCTAATCTACAGGGATGGATGGAAGAGCTTTATCATGAGAAGGGTAACAATGGTGAGTTTAACTGTGTTGACTTAGAATTGACGCTGGGAGACTTGGAAGCTCTAGAAGAGTCACTTGACGAGGAAGCACTACCAGAAACAGCAGGTTTCTTCTTTGGTGAAAATGCTGACGATCATTATGCCGAGCAAGACCGTGAGTTTATTGTACAGGCTCGTGCTGCAATTAAACAAGGTTACACTGTAGTTTACAGTAGTTGGTGGTAAGGAGATTGAAGATGAGTGAACTAATTGCAAGGCTAATGGCGGCCATTGAAACGCCTGATGATTTAACTCAAGAGGATATTAATTGTTTGCTTGAAGATGCACAT
>Ga0209992_10001019_pt1 | contig 32552 bp, 20 predicted proteins | sample 2SBtaG_2_FD_182564 | JGI IMG/M metagenome (GOLD analysis project Ga0209992, IMG submission 182564) | Deep subsurface microbial communities from Kolumbo volcano to uncover new lineages of life (NeLLi) - 2SBTROV12_ACTIVE470 metaG (SPAdes)... | ecosystem: Environmental > Aquatic > Marine >... | reverse complement strand
GGGGGGAACGAGCCGTTCGGGCCGGTCGCGAGCCGTCAGGGGCTCGCATCTCGGGGGGAACGAGCCGTTCGGGCGAGCTGCGAGCCGTCAGGGGCTCGCATCTCGGGGGGAACGAGCCGTTCGGGCCGGTCGCGAGCCGTCTAGACGATCCCCGCCTCCGCCCTCATTCGGCGTGGACGGTTCTGAGGCAGCCGCTCGGCGATCACCGCCACCAACACGGCTCGGACCCCCGCCTCGGGGAGGTCGCGAAGCGTCTCCAGCAGGGGCGGAGACCGGTCCTGCAGGCCCACCAGCGCGAGCGTGTCGGCCGTCACCGGGCAGGGCAGATCCCCCCGATGCACCGCCCGCAGGCAGCGCTTCAGGTCGTCGGTGGGGACCTCGGTGAGGCCCGACGCCGCTCCGATCATCGTCGGCGCCGGAGCCCGGCGAGGACCAGGAGCCCGAGCCAGCCGACCGAGGCGCGATCGTGCGCCGTGGAGCAGTCGCAGGCGCCCACGCTCACGCGACCTCCGTCGCCGTCGCCCTGGCCCGCCGGGGGACCGAGATCGTCGTCGTCGTCGTCCCCTTCTTCCGGCGGCGGGGGCGGGTCGAACGTGAGCTCGACGGGCTCCATGTAGTAGTCCTGATCGACGGTCGGCAGGGGCACCGGCACCTCGATCTCGGCGAGCGTGTAGTCCGTCCCCAGCACCGTGACGATCACCTGCGGGTACAGCAGGAACGTGATGTCCGCCGTCAGGTGCACCCCCAGCGCAGCCATCACCACCAGCGGATCCTCGCGCGACGACGGCGCCAGCGGAGCCCACTCCTGGTACTCCGTCACGCTCGTGATCTCGGTGGGGTTCTCGACGTCCCACACGTCGATGTACTCCCCCGTCAGCTCCGCGTGGATGTGCCCGCCGATGTCCACCGCGATGCTGCCCGACGCCACGATCAGGTCGATCCCCAGCGGGATCTCGAACCCGTCCTGCCGAGGCATGTCCGCGTCCAGCACCGCGGGACGATCCGGGTGGTTCAGCAGCAGGTACGGGTCGAACGTGATCGTCTCGAAGACGCCGTACAGGATCGGGTCCATCAGGTCGCCCGTCCACGTGTACCCGAGGATGTCGAACATCACCTGCGACGACGTCTCGAGGCCCAGGTCGAACTCGAGGAGCCCGCCCTCCGTCGCCCCCTCGAACGACACCGAGTCGATCTCCCAGTCGTAGTGCGCCGTCCCGTCCATCTCCACGTAGATGGTGTTCCCGGCGTGAGCCGTCATGCGCACCTGGATCGGAGAGCCCGAGGGGATCCACCCCGAGTCGAAGTCGAAGTCGTCGACCCCCAGGACCTGTTCTTCGTGGGACGTGAAGTACGGCGCCGACTCGATCACGGCCAGGGCAGGGCCCGCCGATCCGAGGGTCAGGGCGAAGACGATGCAGGAGATGCGGCCGAACATGCCGCGCATCCTACGCGCACCTCCCGTCCGCGACGTTACGATCCGCCCATGACGGCCGAGGAACCGACCCTGGACCCGCGGGAACGAGTGTGGAGCCGCATCGCGGCGGGCCACGCGACGGTCGTGATCGGGGACGCGCTCCCCTCTCCGCCCGACGACCGCGCCGTCGTGACAGTGCGCTGCGACCGCCCCCAACGCGACCTCGGCGCCATCCTCGAGGCCCGACGCCGCATCGAGCGGCACGTCGGCCGCTCCCTGAGCATGTGGGAGCTGGCGGCCGACCGGGTCCGCAACAGCATCCGACGCCGACTGCTCGCCGACGAGCCCGAGCCCGAGCGCGCGTGGATGCTCGTCGAGCCCCTCAACCGCCTTCAGGAAGAGAGCGAGGCGCCCGCGGCCGTCGTCTTCGACCACGTGGAGCGGGCCGACGCCGCGTCCCTGGGCCTGCTCGAGGAGGTGATCGGGCACCCCGGGCGCGCGGGCGCGGCCCTGGTGCTGGTGATGCGCGAGCGACCCGAGGGCCCCGCCGCCCGGCTGATCGACGCGGTGCGACGCGTGGAGGGTTCCCGTCGCGTCGTGGACCTCGGCGCCCCGTGGGCGAGCACCGTCCCCCTCCCGAAGATCCCCACCCCCCGTCGTCGCGCCCCGGTGTGGACCGTCGACGGTCTGCCCCCCGATCTGCGCCGCGTCGCCCGCGCGGCCGCCGTGGTGGGCGACACCTTCGAGTCCGAGCTCGTGGCGGGCCTGCTGCGAGTGGAGGAGATCGAGGTCCTGGAGGCGCTCCAGGCCTTGGGCGACCGCGGCGCCCCGATCACCGACCTGGGCGACGGCGCCTATCAAATGGACGGCGCCACCGCCTCGGTCGTGCGGGCCAACGTCCAGCCGTCGCTCGCCGTGGCCTGGAACCTCCGCCTCGCGGAGCTCCTGGGTGTCGCCTCGGACGCCGAGCAGGGCGAGACGCGCGCCGCCATCGCCCCCGTCAAGCTGACGATCACCACCGAGGTCCCGCCCGTGGGCGCCATCCCCGATCCGGCGCGGGCCGCCGCCCACCTCGAGGCGGCCGGAGAGACCGACCACGCCGCGACGGGCTTCCTGCACGCGGCTCGGGAGGCCATGGCGCTCGGTGCCGACGACCAGGCCGCAGAGCACGCCCGACGAGCCCGCGAGCTGCTGGACGCGGACGGAGGCGGAGGGGCCGCGCGGCGCGCGATGCGGAGCGAGGCCGCCATGATCGAGGCGTTCGTGAGGGGCGATCAGGACCGGCTGGCGACGGCCCTCGCGGACATGGCCGCGGCCCAGCGCGAGCTGGCGTCCACGAACCCGGGGCTCGTCGCGGAGCTCGCCCACACGGAGCGGCTCCTCGAGCGACTCACCAGGTCTTCGCCTCCTCCACCAGAGGCGTGATCGCCTCGGAGCGGATCGGCCGCGAGAAGAGGAACCCCTGGGCGCTCGCGCAGCTCATGCCCCGCAGCCGGGCGAGCTGCTCCGCCGTCTCGACGCCCTCGGCGATGACCTCCAGGTCCAGGGCGCGACCGATGTCGACGATCGACTGGACGAGCCCCGCGTTGCCCTTCTCGGTGTCGAGGTTGCGGATGAACGACCGGTCGATCTTCAGGGCGTCGATCGGGAACCGATCGAGGTGGCTCAGGGACGAATAGCCGGTGCCGAAGTCGTCCATGTGGATGTAGACCCCGAGGTCCTTCACCCGACGCAGCAGCGCCACGGCCTCCCCCGGGTTGCCGATGACCGCGCTCTCCGTGATCTCCAGCGCCAACCGCTCGGGCGGCACCCCCGACGCTTCCAGCACCCGCTCCAGGGCTTCCAGCAGCCCGCCTCGCATCACCTGCTGCCGCGAGATGTTGACCGACATCCGGAGCGCGCCCCCGAGGTGCTCCTGCAGACCCCCGTCCAGCCACTCCCGCAGCTGCCGACAGGCCTCGCCCAGCACCCACTCGCCCAGAGGGACGATCAGCCCGGTCTCCTCGGCCACGGGGATGAACTCCCCGGGGGAGACGAACCCGCGCGTCGGGTGCTCCCAGCGCGCCAGCGCCTCGAACCCGCAGATGCCGCCCGCCCCCAGGTCGATGATGGGCTGGTACTCGAGGTGGAACTGCCCCTCGTCGAGCCCGCGCCGCATCTCGGGGTCCAGCCGCACGATCCGCAGGGCGCGCGTCCGCATCTCCTCGTTGAACACCGCGTGCCGCTTCTTGCCCGCCTTCGCGTCGTACATCGCGGTGTCGGCGTCGCGGACGATGTCCTCGGCGGCCTTGTAGTGTCCGGGGCACAGCGCGATGCCGATGCTCACCGCGGTGAAGAGGGAGTACCCGGCCAGCGCGAACGGATCCTTGAGCGCCTCGTGGATCCGCTCGGCCACGCACAGCGCCTCCTCCGCGCTGTTGATGTCGTGCAGAAGGACGGTGAACTCGTCCCCGCTCAGCCGCGCGACCATGTCCTCGGGTCGGACGCACGCCTCGAGGCGACGGGCCAGCTCCTTGAGGAGGTCGTCGCCGATCGCGTGACCGAGCGAGTCGTTGACCACCTTGAACCGGTCGATGTCCATGAACAGGACGGCGAAGCGGGTCTCGGAGTAACGCGCCCGCCGCAGCTTCTTGGACAGCCGACCCAGGAAGGCGACGCGGTTGGGCAGGCCCGTGAGCGAGTCGTGGTACGCGCCGTGCTGGAGCCGCTGCTCGACGATCTTGCGGTCGGTGATGTCCGACAGCGAGCCCGCCATCCGGTAGGCCCGGCCGTCGTGCGTCCACCGCGCCGCCCCCCGGACCACCATCCAACGGAACTCGCCGCTTCGGTGCAGGACCCGATGCTGCACCTCGCAGTGAGCGGTGCTCCGGTTGATGTAGGCGTCGATCCGCTGCCGCAGACGCGCGACGTCGTGGGGATGGACCTTGCTGAACCAGGCGTCGACGGTGTCCCCGAACTCCTCGTCGTCGGCGTAGCCCAACATCCGCCGCCACCGCGTCGAGTAGTAGACGTGGCCGGACAGGATGTCCCAGTCCCACATCCCGTCCCGCGATCCCTCCGCCGCGAGCACATACCGCTCGCGCGACCGCAGCAGCTCGCGCTCGGCCAGCTTCCGCTCGGTGATGTCCATGCCGTGCAGGTGCACCGCGTCGCGATCCGGGAGGGGCTGGTAGAGCCAGGAGAGGGACCGGTCCCCCACTTGGACCTCCACCGTGGGGATCCCGCCGTCGCCCTCGAGCGCCGAGCGCAGGAACATGTCGTGGCTCGCGGGGAGCAGCTGCGCCAGGGTCTTGAGCCCGAGCTCCTGGACCAACCGGTGCGCGGCGGGGTTGCCGTACGCGACCGTCCCCTGCCGGTCCGCCTGGAGGACGGGGTGGGGGCTGCGGTGCACGACGGACGACAGGCGCTGGTTCTCCGCCTCCGTCATGCGCTGCTCGGTGTGGTCGCCGATGGAGCCCGCGATCAGCCACGACTCGCCGGACCCGGTGACGCGCGTCTCCCCGGACTCGCTGTGGAAGTGGAGCCAGCGGGTGCGGCGCCCGCCTTCGGCGGCGAGGCGCACGTCCACGGCCATGGAGTTCGCGCGGCCGGTGCGCAGCGTCTTGAAGGCCCGCTCCAACCCGTCGCGGTCCGTGGGGTGGATGCACGCGAGCCACTCGTCGCGCTCGAAGGTCGGCTGGTCGTCGGCGAGGCCCAGGAGCTTGCGCGCGCGCTGCGAGGGGTTGAGCACCGAGTTGGACGCGAGCTCGAAGCGGCCGTTGCCGTGCGCGCGCTCCAGCATGTCGATCTGGAGGAGGGCGATGTCGAGGCGACGGGCCAACACCTCGTGGGCAATCTCCCGGTGCCGGTCGCTCTCCTCGGCCGTCATGGAGGGCAGCGACGGGTCGGTGCTCAACGGGAGGAAGTCGTCCGCGTGCGCCTCGAAGAAGGCGGTCTCGAAGTCGCTGCCGTCGCGCGTGACGTCGCTGCTGTCGTCGCTGTCTCGACCCATCAGGCCCTTCGAATCGGCGGTCGGAGGGGAGTCTTTAGGCACCGGGTTCCGATTGTGGTCGGCTCGTCCCCCCCGGGGGCTCAGGTCAGGATAACGCAGCCACGAGGCGCTCGTGATGGGCATGAACGAGCCCGGCGAGACGATGCTGTCCCGTCGCGCGAAGCAGATTGTGATCCCCCCGCGTGGGCGCCACGGAGGGGTCCCAGCCGAAGTAGCTCTCACGGACCGCGTCCGCCGCGAACCGAGCCGCGAGCTCGAGGCAGATCCGCCGGATCCCCGCGGGGAGCGCCTGCCGGACGTCCGCGGGGAGGGCGCGCTCGGAGAGGTACCCCCTCGCGGAGGCTTCGAACACGTCGAGGCGGAACCGCGGGGCCGTCGTGTCCTCACCCTCGGGGTTGCACCACGAGCGCCAGGCGTCGCCCAGCTCCGCGTCCAGGGGCAGCCGCCCCATGGTGTCGAGGTCCAGGAGGCAGAGGGCGCGCCCGTCGTCGTCGAAGCGCAGGTTGGAGATCTTGAGATCGCCGTGGGTGATCCCGCCGGGGTCTCGGATCGTCCCGTCCCAGGCCGCCCAGTCCTCGAGGATGCGCTCCCCCAGACGACCCACCGGATCCGCCAGGCGATGGCCCCGATGCTCGTCGATCGCGGCCCGCAGCGACGCCATGTGGCGCTCCGTGTCGTGAGCGCCCGGACGCGAGAAGGCGAACTCGTGGTCCAGGTCTTCGAGCGCGGCGTGCCACCGGCCGACCATCGCGCCCGCCTCCCCGGCCACGGCCGCGCTCTCGACGCGATGGATCGTGCGGCCCGGGACCCAGCTCAGGGCCCGCCAGGCCCGCCCCTCGTCGTCCGTGTGCCACAGACCGCCGGTCCCCGTCCGCAGGACGCGGGGGGTCAGGAGCCCGCGCGCGGCGAGGTGGGCGGTGATGGCGTCGATGTCCTCGTTCACCACCGGGGCGAACGCCGGATGCATCCGCTGGATGACGGCCACGGGCGGGTCGCCGACCGCGAACGTGTCGTTGATCAGGCCGTCGTCGAGGGCACGAATCGCGCGCCCGCCGAGGTGGGGCCACGCGGCGATCGGGGGGGACATCAGACTCCGTCGGCGGGGTCGGCGGGGAGGCCGTCGCAGAGGTTGTCGAGGAGGGTGAAGAACCCGTTGTCCTGCACGATCGTATGCTGCCTCAGCTGCACGCGGATGCTCCGCTCCTCGCGGCGATACCGGCCGAGGTCGAAGGTCTCGCGCACGAACTGCCCGGGGGACCCGTCGAAGTGGGTGATCTCGGGGAACCCTTCGATCTCGCTGTGGCCCGAGTCGAGCTCGGGGACGTAGCCGCCGGTGTGGACGGGGACCTCGTGCTCCTCGAGGACGTCGTCCGTGTCTCCATCGAGCACCCGGAGCTCCAGGGAGATCCCCTCGGCCCCGACCTCGCTGAGCTGGTCCACCACGAACACGAGGCCGCGAGGCACGAACGGGACGGTCGTGATCACCCCCACGCTGAGGACGTCCCCGAGGTCGTTGGAGCGGAGCAGGAGCGCGTTGCGGCCGTGGAACCAGAGCTCGTCTTCGCCCACCAGCGCCGAGAAGTCGCTCCCCTCCTCGACGATCCGGACCTTTCCGCCCTCTTCGGGGGTGAACTCGATCGCGCCCGGGTGCCCGAACCCGGCGAGGTCGGCGTCCTCGAACCCGCACAACCCGGGATCCACCGGCTCGGCGGCCTCGATGTCGTCGCCGTTGAGGAAGAGGGTTGCGTCGGTGCACCCCACACCGAGGGCGAGCAGGGCCGTGGTTCCGCAGAGGAGGCGCATGCCCGCAGTCTATCGCCCGGTTGGCCCGGCTTGGTCCGACTGTTACGCTCGTGCGCGCATGACCTGAATCGGGTCGGGGACGAGGAGACCGAAATGACCTGGAAGCTGAACCGCACTCTGTTGGCCACCACCGCCGCTGCCGCCCTCTTCGTGGGATGCGGCGGAGGAGACGAGCCCGCACCCGCTCCGGCGCCCGAGCCCGAGCCCGTGGCCGAGGCCACCCCCGAGGCCACCCCCGAGGCGACGCCCGAAGAGGCGCCCGCCGAAGAGGAGGGCGGGGCCTTCTCCACGCAGCTCACCGAGTTCCTCGCGTCGGTGTCCGCCGACGACAAGGCGAAGACCAACCCGAAGGCCGGCGATGCCGACGCCATCGCCGCGGGCAAGAGCGAGTACATGTCGGTGTGCTTCGCCTGCCACGGCAAGGAGGGCAAGGGCGACGGCCCCGCCGCGGGCGCCTTGGACCCGAAGCCCGGCGACCTCTCGGACGCCGCCCTCAACGCCAAGCTCACGGACGGCGACCGCTTCGCCATCATGAAGAACGGCGTGCCCGGCACGGCGATGCAGGCCTTCGGCGCCGCGCTCAGCGACGACCAGATCTGGAACCTCCTCGCCTACGTCGGCACCCTGAGCGCCGCCCCCGCCGAAGCCGCCCCCGCCGGCGAGTAGCCTCCCCGCCCTTCTCAGTCGGGCTGGAAAGACAGCCGGTGCTGGGCGGGGACCGGGTGCGAGTACCGGGGCCGGGGGAACACCAGCCGGCTCAGTTGCTCGATCACGCACTCGTTGAACATCCCCTCCTGGGGGTGCACGCCGGTCTTCATCCAGCGGCTCTCGGCCACCTTGATGTCCTGGATCTGGCCGAGCGGGCCGACGAAGAAGGTGAACGTCGAGTGTCCCGCCGGACGCGCGCTCCGGCGCGCCTCCGCGTCCGCCATGCGGTAGCAGTGCCGATACGCCTGGGCGCGGCTCAGGACCACCGACTTCAGCTCCTGACCGTTCAGTGAACCCCAGTTCACGTTGCCCACCTTGAGGGACGCGTCGAAGCGGTTGAGCAGGTGGGACAGGAACAGCGTCTCGAGGATCCCGGCGCGCTTCACGACCGGCTCGAACCGGTAGACCAGCTCGTCCTTCGCGGGCGGCGCCGGACGCGATCCGCCCCGCTCACCGAGGATGTCGTAGAGCGCCTGTCCCTCTTCGGGGGTGATCGGGCCCGTCCGGTTCACGGAGGGGGCGAGCGCCGCCTCGAAGTTCTCCTTGGCCTCCACGGGATCGCCCGAGCGCTCCAGGCAGAGGGCGCGGATGAGGAAGACGCCGCGGTTCAGTCGCTGCCGGAGGTAGGAGTCGGCCATGGAGGCGCAGGCCTTCCACTGCAGTCGACCCATGGCGAGGTTCAGGGCATTGGCGACCGCGAGCTCATCGGCCGGGTTCCGCACCGCGAGGGTGTGGAGCAGGTCGATGGCCTCGCCGAGGTCTCCCTGGCCCACGGTGGCGCCGATGTAGTCGTTGAGGATCGACTCCTCCACGCTCCCGCGAAGGAGCTTCTTGCCCATCGCCTGTCGCTCTTCGACGGTGATCTCGCCCAGGCGAGCCGCCTCCGCGATGCGGTACTCGAGCAGGCTGTCGCCGGTGGGCACGCGCCCGGTGTCGGCGAACTGCGCGGGCGGGGGCGGGACCTTGGGTCCACAGCCGAGAGCCAGGGCCGCGACGGCCGCGACGACGAGGGTGAGCAGGGAGGTTCGGAGCAGCGAAGGGGTGTGAGACATCGTCGATCAGGCTACCGCACCGAACGACCCGGATCCCTCGCCCCGACGTCCTTTAGACTGCCCCCGTGGTTCTGCTCGCGCGACGTTCTGCGATCCTCCTCCTGGCCCTCTCCGTCGGTTGCGTGACGGACGAAGGGGGCACGCTCGACCTGCGCATCTCCGCCGTCGACGGCCCCGTGGAGGGCACCTACTCCGTGGACTGGGACGGGGACGTCACGTGGACCCGCGAGGTCGGCTGCACCATCGAGGAGGGCTTCCGCGGCAGCTCCTACGCGGTGCAGGCGAACGACCGCTCCCAGGGCGAGCTCCGGGTGGGTCTCTTCGTCCAGTCCTACGACGGCCCGGGCACCTACGAGCGGGACGAGTTCCAGCCCACGGCCGCGCTGTCCATCGACTGGACGGACGCGGACACCGCCGCCGACTGGCACATCGGGTCCGACTCCGGGGGCCGCTGCAGCATCACCATCGACGAAGGCAGCCGCTCCGGCGTCTTCTCCTGCGTGGACGTCGCGGTGTTCGTGGACGAGCTGCGCACCGGCGACCTCGCGTCCGTGGAGACGAGCTGGACCTGCGGCGAGGTCGAGCGCAGCGACTTCTTCTACGACTGGGACTGAGCGACCGCGCGCAGGGTCAGCGCCAGGAGAACCCGTCGAGGGCGAGGCCCCAGCCGGTCACCGAGCCGTCCGTGTAGAGGTGGAGTGTGACCTGCCGCGCGGGCAGGGCGTCCGAGACCACCGCGCCCACGTCCCCCGTCCACTGCGCCAGCTGCGTGCCGGAGAGGTCCTTGACCGTCACGAAGTCGTAGCCGGACTCCACGTCGATGCGGCTGAAGTGCAGTCGGATCTCCTGGGCGCCCTCCGGCGCGTCCACGCCGATCCACCCCGAGAAGTCGTTGCCGTAGGGGTGGGGAGAGTCGATGGGGAACGAGACGAACGTCCACTCGAGCGCGGCGGGCGGCTCGTCGTCCGGCGGGGCCTGCTCGTTCCCGGGATCGGACGGCACGGCGCCCACCGCCTGGAGCGCGGAGAAGGCGTTGACGCGACCGCCGGACCCGAGCGTCGAGTCGCCGCCGGGGATGGCGTCCACCGAGGAGATCAGCGCCCCTCGCACCGCGTCCGCGGACAGCGATGAGCGCGCGCTCTTGAGGAGGGCCGCCACGCCCGAGACCATCGGCGCGGCCATGGAGGTGCCGTTCATGTAGCTCCAGCTCGCGCCCGGCACCGTCGACACGATCTGGTCGCCCGGAGCCGCGACGTCCACGGACTGGTCGCCGAAGTTGCTGAACCCTGCGAGGCGGTCGCGACGGTCCGAGGCCGCCACGGAGACCACGTTGGCGAGGTCGTAGCTCGCCGGGTAGTTGCTGTAGCGATCGTTGTCGCGCCCCTCGTTGCCCGCCGCGGCCACGAAGACGACGCCCCGGGACCGGGCGTAGTTGATCGCGTTGCGCAGGGTGGTCGAATAGCCGGGGCCGGCCCAGGAGGCGTTGATGACGTCGGCGCCGTGGTTGACCGCGTAGTGGATGGCGGCGGCCGCGTCGTACGTCGATCCGCCCGCGCGACCTTCGAGGAACTTGAGCCCCATGATCCGCGCCCCGTAGGCCGTCCCCACCACGCCGTAGCCGTCGTCTCCGCGCGCCGCGACCGTGCCCGCCACGTGCGTGCCGTGACCGTCCAGATCGTCGGGGTCGCCGTCGCCGCGCACGAAGTCCCAGCCGTGCACGTCGTCCACGTAGCCGTTCCCGTCGTCGTCGATGCCGTTGCCCGCGATCTCCCCCTCGTTCACCCACATGTTCGGCGCGAGGTCCGGGTGCGTCGCGTCCACGCCCGTGTCGATGACCGCCACCACGATCCCGGCCCCGATCGAGATGTCCCAAGCCGCGAAGGCGTCGATGTCCGCGTCTTCGTTCCCGCCGTTGAGCCCCGTGTTCTCCAGGCCCCACAGGTACTCGCCGTAGTCGTCCGTGGCCGCGTCCGTGTGATAGAGGAAGTGCGGCTCCGCGAAGGCCACCGACGCGGACGCCTCGAGGTCCGCCAGCACCGCGCCCTCGTCCTCCTCGGGCGTCGCCAGGAGCGCCGTCCGGTCGAGCCCGCGGTAGGCGATCAGGGTCATGCCGAGCTCGTCCGCCAAGGCGAGGATGCTCGCCTCCGAGCCGTCCTCGGAGATACCCACCACGTACTCGCCCTCCACCCGGTCCTGCGGCGGGTCGCCCGCGGCGATCTCGTAGCAGCCGACGAGGGTCGAGAGGGCGAGGGCGGAGAGAGCGAGGCAGCGGGACATGGGCACTCCGGAAACGGGCGAGTCACGAGATGCCTGTTCTTGGAGCAAGCCCCGGGCCGGCCGCGTGCCGGCGCTGACTGGAGAGACGCACGTCGATCAGCGCCACGCATGGTCACTGTTGTGACCAGTGCGGGGATCGGAAGAACCTTCCGGAGTTGTTGAGGAGATGTTGCGGCGACCACTGCGCGCCGCGGAGAGTTCTTCACCCCCGCTCCACCCCCTAGGCTCACACGCGTCCATGTCCACCCATCGGCTCGCGACGATCGTCCCTCTCCCGGCCCCGGACGCCGACTACCGCCAGTTGGTGCCGGTGCTTCGGGAGATCAGCCGCGGGGTGGACCTGCCCTCGACGTTCCGGGCGGTGGCGACGGGCCTGCGGCGGCTCACCCGCTTCGACTGGCTCGCCATCGCCCGGCGGGCCAAGGACGGCACCTCCCTCACGATCCACGCGAGCCTGTCGGGCCGACCCGAGTGGCTGGCGGTCACCGACGAGCTCGCTTCGCCTCACCCGGACGTGGCGGCGTGGCTGGCCCCCGAGGTCTCGCGCCTGAGCGGCGGCGCCACCCGGCCGGCCGCCGCGAGTCATCCCCAGTGGCCGGTGCCGGGGGACATCGAGGCCCTCTTGGCCGTCCCGCTCCCGGCACCCGGCGACGGCGCGAAGGCGTCTCGCGGCGCGCTCCTGCTGGGTCGATCGGGCAGCCGGCCCTTCGAGCCCCACCTCGTCTCCCTCTTGGAGCCGTGCGTCGCGCACCTCGGGGTCCTGCTCGAGCGGACCGAGTGGCTCGACCAGTTTCGGCGGGTCAATTCGGAGCTGCGCACGCGCGTGAGAGAGCTCGAGGCGAAGCGGCGCGCGGAGGCCCCGACGGTCTCGGACATGCCCGTCGTGCGTCGGCCGGACCCGGCCGGGGACACGCTCACCGGGCGCTTCGAGGTGGACGACTGGGAGACGTCGGACCCCTCGGGGATCGAGCTCATGGACCTCATCCGTCGCGCCGCGCAGACCGAGCTGCCGGTGCTGCTCATGGGCGAGTCGGGCACGGGCAAGGAGCTGCTGGCCCGGAGCATCCACCTGGGCTCGACCCGCAGCGACGGCCCGTGGGTGGCCGTGAACGTCGCCGCCCTGGCCTCCGAGCTCACCCCGTCGGAGTTCTTCGGCCACGAAGCCGGGAGCTTCACCGGCGCGCGAGGCAAGCGCCGGGGGCTCCTGGAGGAGGCGGACGGGGGCACCCTCTTCCTCGACGAGCTGGGCGAGCTCCCCCGCAACCTTCAGCCGCTGCTGCTGCGCTTCCTGGAGGACGGGATGGTGCGTCCCGTGGGCGGGAACCAGCCGCGTCGGGTCGACGTGCGGATCGTCGCGGCCACCAACCGCGACCTGGCGAGCGCCGTCGCGGAGGGTCGGTTCCGGGAGGACCTGTTCCACCGGGTGGCGGCCGTCGAGGCCCGGGTCCCCGCCTTGCGCGAGCGCCCGGCGGACCTTCCCGTCCTGGCGCGCCGGTTCCTCTCGGAGGCGTCGTCCGGGAAGTGGTCGGACGTCCCGTCGTCGTGGTGGCCGGCCCTGCGCGCCCACCCCTGGCCAGGGAACGTGCGCGAGCTGCGGAACGCGATGCGGGCGGTGGCCCTCATGAGCCGCGGTCGTCTCGAGGCGCGGTTCCTGCCGCCGGGCCTGGCGGCCGCGGTGACGGCCTGCGAGGGGGGCGCCACGTCCACGGCCGACGCCCCGATCCCCGGGGACGAGTTCGACGGCTGGACCCTGGCGGAGGTGGAGCGGGAGATGATCCGGCGCGCGCTCGCTGCGACCGACGGACATCGCGGACGCGCCGCGGCCCGCCTCGGGATCACGTCCCGCAGCCTCTACGACCGCGTTCGTCGGTTCGAGATCGAGTAGCTACTTGCGGCGCTTGCGCGCCTTGCGCTCGGCCTTGGCCGTGCCGACCAGGTCCGCGAGCGCGGCCTCGAGCGACGCCTGCTCGGCGGTCAGGGCGCGGTTGTTCATGCCCAGGACGCGGCAGTCGCGATCCAGGAGCAGGCTGAACGGCGCGCCCGCCACGCCGTAGCGCGTGGCCACGACGTGGTGACGATCGTCCAACACCGGGAAGGCGTACCGGGCCCTCACGACCGCCGCGCTGAACGACTCCGGCCGCGCCTCCTCGGAGATCGCGATGATCTCGAGGCCGTCCTTGTCGTACTTGCGATGCCACGCCTGCGCGACCGCGAGGTCGTCCATCCCGCCTTGGTCCACGAACGCGACGAGGACGGCGGCGGTCGACTCCGGGCTGCGGATCCCGCACACCGAGTCGAGCTCCACGGCCGTCGCTCCCTCGTCCCCCTCGCGGGCGGCAGCGCCCGCCTGGAAGGGGTTGAGGGCGAAGGCCGGCGCGATCTCGCCGATTCCGGGGAGGTCGATGGGGGAGTCCCCCGCGCTCACCGCCCCCGACACCGCGAGGGCGCAGACCAGGACGGGGACGGAGACCTTGGAGAGGAGCATCTTCATCTCGGAGAAGCCGGGGCCGGGGCTAGACGTTGACCACGATCAACGTGGTGTTGTCCCGCCCGCCGCTGTCGTTGGCAGCGTCCACCAGGGCACGGCACGCGTCCTGAGGGTTCGAGTTGTCGTTCATGATCTCGAGCAGCTTGTCGTCCGGGAGCTCGCCCCAGAGGCCGTCGCTGCAGAGCATGATCCGGTCGCCCGTCTGGATCTCGAGGTGATAGAGGTCGATCTCGACCTCCGGCACCGAGCCGATGGAGCGCACGAGGATGTTCCCCGACGGGTGGTTGCGCGCCTCCTCGGACGTCAGCTCGCCGAGCTGCACCAGGTAGGCGACCAGCGAGTGGTCGCGGCTGATGGGGTACAGCTTCGACTCCCGAACCAGGTACGCGCGCGAGTCGCCGACGTTGGCGATGAGGGCGTCGTTGTCCCCGAACGTCATGGCCGCGCACAGCGTCGTCCCCATGTTCGAGTCCTGCTCTTCGCCCGCCGAGACGACGGCCCGGTTCGCGGACTGCATCGAGTCGCGGAGCATGTCTCGGAGGGAGCGGACGTCCCGCTTCTTCACCTCGGCCAGGCGCTCACCGGCGTGCTCGAACAGCGACTCCACCGCGATCTGAGAGGCGACCTCGCCGCGGTCGTGACCGCCCATGCCGTCCGCCACCGCGTAGAGGACGATCTCCCCGTCGAGCGGCTCCCAGTGCCAGTTGTCCTCGTTGAGTTCACGCACGCGACCCACGTCCGACAGCCCCCCGACGCCCGGGTCGTGCTTCGCCTCCTGGGTCGACTCCTCGCTGTCGGGAGCGACGGTCTCGGCCGCGACGTCGATCGCCGAAGTGGCGTCGTCGTCGTCCGGCGTCGAGGTCTTCGAGTCGTCTGTCATGCAACTCCCGTCCGCGCAGGGTGGCGAACCGCGTGATTATAGTCCGGGTACATCGCGCGTAAGTCCACCTTCCAACGGTCTTCGATGAAGCCGGATCCCCCACCGAGCCCGCCGGCCCTGCCGGAGTACGCGCGGCGCCTCTTTTTGGTGATCGCCGCCCCGCTGCTCTTCGCGTGGGGAGGCGGGGTCGCTCACCCCATCCTCGATTGGGCGTCGGTCCCCGGCGCGTGGGTCGCGGGACTTCCTACCGCCCTTGGTTCCGTCGGCGTCGTCGCCGTCTTCGTGGCTACGGGCGCGCTCATCGCTACCCGGATCGCCGCGCATCCTCGCATACATCGTCGCCTCGCGACGACCTTGGCGGGCGCCGGGGCCGTCGCGACCCTCGCCGTGCTCGCTTCGGGGGCCGCGGCGAGCCGCCCGGCGTCGTGGTTGCCGGTGCTCCTGGCCCTCGGCCTGCTGTCCCGTCGTGGAGACGACGACGCGGACGCCTGGCGCGTCCCGCTGCCGTGGCTTCCCTTCGCGACCCCCGTCCTCTGGGTCGCGGCCACGCGCGTCCGGCCCTGGGGAGACGGCCTGCTGGGCACACGGCTCGAGGACGCGCTCGCGTCCGTCGTGAACGCCACCACGGACGGGGTCATCCCGCTCCTCCCGCTGATCCCCGTCGCCCTGGTCGTCGGGCTCCTGGCCCGGCGGTCGCCCCCTCGGCCACGGGGAGCCGTCGTGGGCCTGGTCCTCGCGCTGGCCCTGGAGAAGATGTTCGGCTTCGGCGCCCACTGGATCTCGGCGGCCGCGATCGGGGCCCTGTTCGGCGCGTGGCCGCCGGAGCTGTTCGGCGCGACCGCCCGGGGCCGACCCCTGGTTCTGCTCGCGGCTCCCCTGCTCGCCGCGCTCGTGCTGGCGGGCACGCGGCTCGGGTTCACCGAGCGCTGGAACTGCTACGCCCCGAACGAGGCCACCAACGCGAACCCCGAGTACCGCTGGCCCAACATCGAGTCCGACGGGGTGTCGATGGCCGTGGTGTCGTCCGTGGTCGAGGCCTTCGTGGTCGTGCGCCGCGACGGCCGCATGGAGAAGTTCGTCGGGAAGCAGGTCGCCTCCGAGACGACCGTGGAGCCCCCCGGCGGGGTCCTCGTGACGCCCCCGGTGGAGGGGATGCCGATCGCCCGGCTGGTCGCGATCGCCGACGGCCTGCGCGTGGAGTGGTGGGACGCGGGGAGCCTCCAGAAGACCGCAGGCCGCGACCTCGACGTGGAGTGCACGCCCGTCCGCGGCGCGATGGAGGTGGGCGCGAACCGCGTGTGGGCGGTCTGTGACGACGAAGACAGGATCGTGATCGTCGGGCCGGGCGAGGAGCCCATGCAGCTCTGGGACGTCGACGGTCGGCCGCGCGACGTCCAGCTCGGCGAGGGCGCCGTCGTCGGCTTCTTCTCCGGGCCTGCGGCGCACGCCGAGGTGCGTCGCTTCCCGGCCCTGGCCGACGAGGTCGCTCGACGGCGGGTGGGCCCGTGGTCCGAGGGGGTCACCGCCCAGCCCGGGGTCCGGGCGCGGGCGGCCGTGGCGCGAGGGCCCGCGGGCCACCTCGAGGTCTTCGGCGCTCCCTCGGGGGCGACACCGACCACGCTCCCGGAGGTGCTGGCGAGCGCGCTGGACCGACGCGTCGACACCGTCCGCGTGGGCACCTGGCCGGGGCTCCCCTACGCCGTGCGGATCGGCGAGCCGCGCAACGAGCGCGCCCGGACCGGGCGGGGCCGGCACGACACCGTGATCGTCACCTCACCGGTGGACGCGCGGGTGACGTACGTCGATCTGGGCGTCCTGTGGCACCAACGCTCGGTGCCGGTGGGCGCTCCCCTCCGCTCCACGTGGGCGGATCCGACGGACGGTACTCTGTGGGGCATGAACCGCTGCGGCGTCTTCAACCTGCGGGTCCGCACGACCTTCCCCTGGGACCCGTGACGACGTCCCCCGAGGTCCTCTTCACCCACGCCTACTTCGTGGCCCGCGACGCGCGCCCGCTCGGCTGGATGCACCCGCTGCCGCCCCTGCAACCGGCGTACGTCGCGGCGTGGACGGCCGAGCGCGGCAAGCAGGCGGTGCAGATGTGGGACCCGACGTTCCGGGCCGGCGAAGAGGCCTGGGATGTGGAGGTCTCCCGGCTGCGTCCCCCGATCGTCTGGCTCTACGTCCACCCCACCACGCGCGACGAGGCCGCCCGCATGGTCGCCACCGCGCGCCGGGCGGGATCGGCCGTCCTCGTGGCCGGTCCCGACGCGCGCCTGCGCCCCGAGTTCTACCTCCAAGCCGGGGCCGACGCGGTGGTCCTGGGGGAGGGCGAGACCGGCACGCTGGCCGCCGTCCTCACGCTGCGCGCCGCCCGCTACCGACCCGCGCCGGAGGTCTTCCACCCGGTCCCCGGCCTCGTGTACCTCGACTCCGCCCGCGAGCTGCGCTTCAGCCCCGGGCGCGAGCGGCCGGTGGAGTTGGCGAAGCTGCCGCGGCCGCTGCGAGATCCGGCGCAGACCCGGATCCACCTCGAGCAGTGGCGCGACCTCCGTCGATTCCGTCCCCTGCCCGTGGAGTCCGGCCGCGGCTGCCCGGTGTCCTGCGGCTTCTGCACCAACACGGTCTTCGGGCGCCCCTACCGACGTCGCGACCCGGCCGACGTGGTGGAGGAGATGCAGGAGTTGGTGGAGACGTTCGACGTCGATCGGCTCGTGTTCACCGACGAGGTCTTCGTGTTCGACCGCCACTGGCTGCAGGAGTTCACCGAGGCCATGCGCGCGTGGCCGGGCCGGGTGCCCTTCGAGGCGGCGGCGAACCCCGGGCTGCTCGACGCGGAGTCCCTGCGCCTGCTGAGGAAGGCGGGCTGCGTGCGCATCGACCTGGACGCGGCGTCGGGCGCCGAGCGGCTCCTGCGCAGCCTCGACTGGCGCTACGGGACCGCCGACATCTACCGCGCGGCGGCCTCGATCCGCGACGCCGGGATCGGGATGGGCCTGCGCGTGCTCGCCGGGCTCGCGGGAGAGACCCGCAAGGACCTGCTGGCGACCATGGAGATGGTGGAGATCGTCAAGCCCGACGGCGTGGAGGTCACGCGCGTGGACCCCGGATCGCCGGCCCTGTTCCGGAAGAACTGGGAGCGGGTCGTCGCGGGGCCGATCGCGGACCGCCGAGAGACGGAACCGACGCTCCCGGGCCCGATCCTCGACGCCGCCGTGTCCTGGATGAACGACGAGGGGCGCGCCGGCGCACCGGACGCCGCCCTCGTCCAGGCCTTGAAACGGCCGCTGCTTCGAGCCATGGTGAGCATGCTCCCCGGAAGGCGTCGCCGGAGGGGATGATCGCGAGGGCTACTCTAGGAGGAGATGGCCGAGGACAATCCCAGCGCCCCGGGGGGCGTGCTCTCGAACTCCATCAGCCGCGTGCCGCCGGTCAATCCGGTGATGCCGCGCCCGGGGGAGTTGTTCGCGGGGCGCTACGAGGTCGAGCGGATGCTCGGGCGCGGCGGAATGGGCGAGGTCTACGCCGCGGTGCAGCGCCCCCTGGGTCGGCGCGTGGCCGTCAAGATCCTCAAGACCCCCGACAGCATCGACGACGATCCCAACTTCCAGGGTCGGTTCCTGCGCGAGGCGGCCGCGGCGGCGCGGCTCACCCACCCCAACACGATCACCGTCTTCGACTTCGGCCAGACCGACGACGGCGTCCTGTTCATCGTCATGGAGTACCTGGAGGGCAACGACGTCCGCACCGTGCTGCGGCACGAGGGGCAGATGACGCCCCAGCGGTCGATCCACGTAGCCAAGCAGGTGTGCAAGAGCCTCCGGGAGGCCCACCGCAAGGGGATCGTCCACCGGGATCTGAAGCCCGCGAACGTCCTGCTGGTGGAGCGGGACGACGACCCGGACTTCGCCAAGGTCCTCGACTTCGGGCTCGTGAAGTTCCGCGGCGAGTCGTCGGAGATCACCCTCGCGGGCAAGTTCCTCGGCTCGCCCCGATACACGTCGCCGGAGGCCCTCGATCGCAACAAGGAGGTCGATCACCGGGCCGACATCTACGCCGTCGGCATCCTCCTGTACGCCATGATCACGGGCAACCCGCCGTTCGACGGCGACGCCATGCAGGTCCTCAACGCCCACCTCCACGAGATCCCGGCGCCCATGTACAAGGCGGCGCCCTCGGCGCGGACCACCCCGGAGCTCGAGGAGGTCGTCGAGAAGTGCCTGCAGAAGGAGCCCGACCGGCGATTCCAGTCGATGTCGGAGCTGCTCACGGCGCTGCGCAAGGTCGCCTCGTTCTACGGGGACCACGACACCGAGACGATCGACTTCGACACGGCCGAGGAGAGCATCGAGCTGGACGAGTCGGTGTCCCCGGGTCGGCCGCTTCCCGTGCCGGCCTCGGCGGGGGACGCGATCCTGCAGAGCACGGGGAAGATGCGCGCGGTGCCGGTCGACCCGGCGGTCGCGGCCGCGTCCACGGCGCCCTATCCAGCGCTGGAGGACGAGCCCGCGGCGTCTCCGGAGGTCGCCGAGCCGAGCCCGGAGCGGACGGCGAAGCCGAAGCCGAAGCAGCGGAGAGGCAAGAAGGCGGCGCCGCCGTCCAAGAAGAGGGGGTCGATGCTCCCGGGGCTGCTCGTGGGGGCGGTGCTCGCGATCGGCGTGATCGTGTCCGCCCTCCGACCGGAGCCCGAGCCGGACCCCGCGCCCGTGGACGTCGCGCCCGTGGACGTCGCGCCTGTGGACGTCGCGCCCGTGGACGTCGCGCCGGTGGACGTCGCGCCGGAGGCCACGCCCGAGCCCACGCCGGAGCCCGTCACGAAGCCCACCCCGGCGCCCGTCGCGAAGCCCAGGCCGCGTCCGGTGCGGACGCCCCCGCCCGCGCCCGTCGCGAGGCCCACGCCGACGCCCGAGCCCACGCCCAAGCCCGCCGACGACACCGCCGTGCCCGGCTACAAGGACAACCCGTATGACTGACCGCAGGCGACGAGCACCGCGGGGAGGTGCGATGAAGAAGACGCTGCTGTTGTTGGTCCTCGGCTCCCTGCTCCTCCCCGCCACCGCCATCGCGGACGCCAAGGACGACGCCCGTCGTGCCTTCAAGCAGGGCATGGAGCTGATCGGGAAGGGCGAGCACCTCGCGGGGGCGGAGAGCCTCCAGCGCGCGTACGAGATCCTCCCCCACCCCAACGTGCTCTACAACATCGGCCTCGCCCTGGCCGACGGCGGCAAGGTCGACGAGTCGATCGCCTATTTCCAGGCCTACCTGGACTCCGGACCGCAGGACGGCTCGGCTGTGGAGCGGCTGATCGTGCTGCTGCAGGCCCAGGCCCGAGAGACCGCGACGGCCGCGGCGCCCATGCCGGGCGACCTGTCGGGCGGGACCGAGGCCACGCCGTCGGGCGGCGCGGAGGCCCCGGCGGGCGGGACCACGGTGGTGGCCGGGCCCGAGATGGAGGCCCTCATCGCGCGCCTGGAGCGCCTGGCCGAGACCATCGAGCAGGGCGGCGCCCCTGCGATCCCGGAGCAGGCGGCGAGCGACGAGCTCCCCGGGGCCGAGGCTCTGGAGGCCAAGTCGGGCGACATCTACGACGACGTCGTCGTCTCCGCTTCGCGACTCGCCACGTCGCCGTCGGACGCACCGGCGGCCACGACCATCATCACGGCCGACCAGATCCGCCTCTCGGGCGCGACGAACATCCCCGACCTGCTGCGCGGCGTGCCGGGCATGTCGCACCTGACGATGACGGCGGGCAACGCCAACATCGCCATCCGCGGGTTCAACCAGCGCATCGCCAACAAGGTCCTGGTGCTCATCGACGGTCGGTCGGTGTACCTCGACTTCCTGGGCGCCACGCTCTTCCGCGCGTTCGCCTACGACCTCCAGGACATCGAGCGCATCGAGATCGTGCGCGGCCCCGGCGCCACCCTGTACGGCGCGGGCGCCTTCGGCGGCGTGATCAACATCATCACGAAGCCGATCGCGCGTTCGAAGGCCGAGGGGTCCGTGCACATCGCGGGCGGGAGCGGCGAGACGCTCATGGGCAACGTCCGCTTCTCCGGCAGCGAGGGGATCTTCGGCTGGCGCGGCTCGCTCGGGTACGAGCAGACGGACCGCTACTCCCTCGAGATCTCGAACCGCTCCGACTACCGGTTCGTGGGCGCGGACGAGAGCCTCGCGGTGCGCGCGGTGCGGGCCAACGGCGCCATCCAGATCCGACCCACGGACAAGGTCTCGCTGATGATCAGCGGGGGCGGCACCTACGTGTACGACAACTTCTTCGCCATCGGGCTGTTCCGCGACTTCATCCAGGAGGGCGGCGGATCGCACATTCGGGCGGATCTGCGGTTCGGGGGGCTCGGCATCCGGGCCTTCTGGAACTACTTCAACACCGTCGCGCAGCCGTCGTGGCAGCTGATCGGCGGCCAGGATCTGAGCACGGCGCCGCGGTCCCACATCGTGGACGTCGAGGCCTCGTACAGCGCGTCGGCGACGCTCGGGGTGCGGCACGACCTGACCGTGGGCGCGGGCTACCGCCTCAAGACGATCACCTGGAGCTACCTCGACGGCGACCACGTGGAGCAGCACCTCAACGGCTTCGTCGAAGACCGCATCACGTTCATCCCGCAGATCGTGACCGTGCTCGGCTTCCGCTTCGACCAGCACCCCCTCGTGGGGTTCACGCCGTCGCCGCGGGTCGCGCTGCTGATCAAGCCCACGGCGAAGCAGTCCATCCGCGTGTCGGCGGGCACGGCGTTCCGAAATCCGTCGTTCCTGGAGTCGTACCTGGACCTGACGATCCTGGGCTCGCCGTTCACCTCCGTGGGCATCGAGTCGTTCGGCAACACGGACCTGGCGCCCGAGCAGATCTTCTCGGTCGAGGGCGGGTACGTGTTCGAGGACAGCGACTTCTTCAGCTTCGAGTTCGCGGGCTACTACGAGCGGATCGACAACCTCATCTACCAGGCGTCGGTGAAGCCCCTGGATCGCTCGCGCGGGCTGGAGACGGACCGGCAGATCGCGGGCACGTCGTCGTTCGAGAACGTGGACGGCGTATTCCACGGCTTCGGGTTGGAGGTGGGCGCGCACGCGTTTCCCGTCGACGGCCTCGACATTCGGGCGAACTACTCCTTCTCCTACTTCATCGACCAGGCGAAGGCCGACGCGGGCCTCGAGGACACCCAGGACAAGCGTCACCCCATGCACATGGCCAACTTCGGGGCGAGCTACCGAGCGCCCTTCGGCCTCGACGCGAACGTGGACGTGCACGTCGTCAGCGCGATCGACCTCCCGGAGCGCTCCTTCGACTCGGCGGGCAACGTCCAGATCGCCAGCTGCGAGGCTCCGTTCTACGCGATGCTCAACGCCCGCGTCGGCTACCGCCTGCTCGAGGACAAGCTCGAGTTCGGCGTCACCGGAACCAACCTCACCGCCTTCGCGACGGGCGGTCACCGCGAGCACTGCTTCGGCAGCACCGTGGGGGCCCGCGTCCTCGTGAACGCCACCTACCGATTCTGAGGAGCACCCGATGAACCTGCGCCTGCTCTTCGCCGTCCCCCTCCTCGCCGTCGCGTGCGACGTGCCCCTGGACCCCATCACCGAGGGCGACGCCTACACCACGCCGCCCCCCGCGACGTACATCCAGGGCTCGATCGCGATCCTCGACGGCATCACGTCGGCGCCGGGCGGGGCCGCGATCGTCTTCCGGTTCGATTGCGAGAATCCGCCGCCGCCCGCGGGCACGAGCAGCCCGGTGGACATGGTGGTGGTGCCCGAGAGCGCCTTCTCGGCGGGCACGGCGGAGTTCACGCTGCCGGAGGTCCCGGCGGACACGTGCTCGCTGCTGACGGGCTACATCGATCGCGACCGCGACTTCGACCTCTTCTACTCGGTGACGGCCCAGCCCACGGCGGGGGACCTCGCCTTCACCAGCCGGACCGTGGAGATCGGGAGCGCGAGCGAGTCCGGATGGGTGACGCCCGCCGAGGACATCGAGCTGCGGGCGGACACGCTTGTGCCGCTCGACAAGCCCGCGTTCGAGGCGGTGTTCCGCCAGGCGCCGCCCCCCGAGGAGATGCCCGAGGGGATCCTGTTCGAGTTCGACATCGGCACCTTGGGGACGCAGTTCATCGAGCTGTACCCGCGGGACCTCACGTCGGACGTGCAGGACGTGGAGGGCGCGCAGTTCACGGTGATCTTCGCTCCCGACCTGGACGAGGACGGGCAGCCGGACGACCTCAGCGGCACGGGCTTCGCGGACCTGCTGTACCCCACGGTCGTGTTCCGCAAGCTCGCCGACGCGGACCCCACGGGGCTGACGCTCGACGCCGAGAACCCGATCATCATCCCTGCGGCCGGGCTGCCCGCCGATCCCACGAACCCGTTCGCGGTGGAGTGGAACATGCTGGCGGTCTCCCAGAGCCTCGGGCTGCCCTACGACGGCGTCGCCACGTTCACGACCGACCGCCTGCTCCTGGCCATGCGCGAGCTGGTGCTCATCGACCGCGCCACGCGCACGACCCAGACGATCGAAGACTGGGAGCTCGAGACCGGGCGTGATGCCACGGGCACGTACCAGATGATGGTGATGAACTCGTCGGGCCAGCTCTGGACGATCCCCAACGAGCTGGGAGCCCTCGGGATCCCCGATCAGGGCCTGCGAGTCCGAGTGAACCGGGGAGCCCGGTAGAGAGAAATCCGGACCGCCCTCCTCTCCCTTCCGTCAGGGAGGAGGAGGGTCCCGCGGCGGGGCTCTTGCAACCTGGAGAGTCTCATGACCGTTCGACGAACCCTCATCCCCGACATCGCCCTCGCGGGCCTCGTCGCCCTCGCGATCCACGCCCTCCCCAGCGAGGCCTTCTCTGCGGGCGAAGAGGGGGGCAACGGTCCAGGCGTGCCTGACGGTGGTCTCACCACCGAAGGCGACGGGGAACCCAAGCCCTGTGAATGCGATGAGACCGAGAGCGCCGGGCAGGCCTCATGGACCGAGACGTGTGTACTCGCCTCCGGGTCTCTCGGGGCCCTCGGAATCATCGGGGCGTTCGGCAGCGCTCTTGACGACTTGGCCAACTCCTTGGACGAACAGAAGTTCCGTACGATGCACTGGATGCAGAGCGGGGGTCTGACCGACGGCAGCGAGCCCCCCGACATCTCGGGGCCGGCCTTCGACGGGGGGAGCTTCGAGGACGACGGCTACGGGATGTACGACTCGACTACGGTGAGCTGCGAGCAGGAGTGGGAGCACTCCAAGGAGGAGCTCGTGGGCGACTGTGAGGGAGTCCTCAACCCCCCGGCCTGCGGCACCGAGAACTGGGACAGCAACTGGAGCTGTGACTTGTGTCCCCTCGGGTACCAGCTGCCCGCGTCGGTGCAGCCTCCGAAGCAGCAGCCCGGGACCTCCGGCGGAGGCGCCCCTTGAAGCGCTTGCTGACCTTCGTCGCCCTCGTGGTGGCCTTCCTGACCCTGCTCGGGGTCGTCGAGTGGCTTCGGGGCGAGCGCCCGGGCGGCTCGGAGCACGTGACGATCGGCCCCCCGTCCGGTGCTCCCGCCCCGAACCCGGAGCCGCAGACCGACCGTCGACCCCCGGCGGCCGACACTGCTTCGCCCGCGGAGGCTGGTTCACCGGTCCACGAGGAGGGTGAGGTAGGCGCACCGCTCCAGGAGGAAAAGGCGAAGGAGATGACGCTCCTCCACGACGATCTTGCGGAGGCTCTGGGCGCGCGGCCGGGGGTCCGTTGGACCCACTGCGAGGGAGATCGCTGCGCGGCCTTCTTGGAGGTGACCGGCTACACCGGAGGCTTCAAGAGGCCCGTCTTCAAGAAGCTCGCGCGCGAGCTGGGCCCGGGCCTGCCGCTGCCGTACGAGATGGTCTTCGGGGACGAGGACCGGTGGACGTTCGTGTTCGGCGACCGAGGCGTGGCTCGAAGCGAGGCTCAAGCGGTGGAGGACGCGCGCATCATCAGCAACCTCATGGAAGCCGGGTACACCGAGGAGGAGATCCTCGAGGGCTTCGAGACCATGGAGGTCATCGAGACCCGTCTGCCGGACACGCCGCGGGACCGCTGAGCGTGGTGACCCGGAGGGCACCGGAGCCGTCCCCTCCCCGCAGCCGCCCCCACCCCTCCTCCTCCTCACGCTCCTCGACAAAACGTCTCGGTTTCGACGGCAGAGCACGCCCGTGGGCCCGAAACCGAGACGTTTTGTCGGATACCGCCCCCACGGGCCCTGAAGAAGACCCCGAAGAAATCCGGACCGCCCTCCTCCCCCTTCCGTCAGGGAGGGGGAGGGCCGCATGCGTGAGCTCTCGCACCGGAGCTCGCCATGCCGTCACGTCTGCTCGTCTTCTGGCTCGCCGCCTTCCTCCTGAACCCGGGCCTCGCGGCCGCCGTCTCGAACTACGGCGAAGCGTCCGAGAGCATCCCCCTCGCCGTTCCGTCCGGGCCCGCGGGCATGCATCCGGAGCTCGGGCTCGTCTACAGCTCGACCGCCGGCAACGGCACGGCGGGCGTGGGGTGGTCTCTGCCCTACTCGTCGATCCGCGTCGACCTGCTCGACGGTGTGCCGGTGTGGTCGGTCCCGCGGGAGTACGACTGCACGGCCGCGTGGGACGCCCGCCTCCTGCTCGACGGCGCCGAGCTGGTGCCGTCGCCGGGCGACCCCGTGTGGGATCCGGGCAACGGCGGGTGCGCGTGGCGGACGCGGCCGGACGGCTTCGTGGCGGTCCTGCCCTTCTGGCGCGGCGGCGCCGGCTTCGGGGCGACGATTCAGGATGCGGACTCCCAGCCTGCGGGCTGGGCCGTCATTCGACCGGACGGGAAGGTGTGGTGGTACGGCGATCACCCGTCCACGTCGGAGGCCGACTCGGCGGGGTACCGCCGGGTCGCGCCCCCGTCCGGTCCCCAGGGCCGCGAGATCGTCGTCGAGTGGCTGCTGCACCACGTCCAGGACCGCGACGGCAACCTCGTGACCTACCACCCGGAGTGGGACTTCGGCGATCCGCTGGTGGACCCAGCCCCCCTGAACGGCGTGCCCGACGTGCGGCTGCGGGCCATCAGCTGGGCCGAGCGCGTCCCGGGCTCCACCTACGCGTGGGACCCCCAGGGTGACTCGGTCGTCGGCTTCACCCCCTCGGTCGCGTACGGCACCCAGGGCACGGCCGACTGGCTCGGCGCCATCGACTCCGGCGCGTTCCTGGGGGACCCCGGCGCGTTCTTCCCGACGGCTCCGGGCAGCTCCCCCGAGGGCTCCGGCCCCCACTACTACGCCGCGCTGCTCGACTGGGCCGACCGGCCCGACGTCCGCGTCTCCCATCGCACCGGCGCCCCCTCGGCCCAACGCGGCCGCATCGAGGCCGTCCGCGTGTACGCCGACGCCACGATCGACTTCCGCCCGAAGGACCTCTTCGGTCTCTCGAGCACCAACCACCAGCAGCTCCGCTCCTGGGTCCTCCAGTACGACGAAGGCACGACGGGACGGTCTCGGCTGACTCGCGTCTGGCCCCTCGTCGGCAACAACGGCCTGCCTTCTTCGGCCCCGCCCGACGGCCGCGGCGCCTGGGATCCGACGGACTCCACCGCGCTCGAGAACCCCTGGGAGATCGCCTGGTCCGACAGCACGACGCTGGACCCCGACGTCCTCGAGATCGCCGACGTGCCCCTCGGCAGCGCGCTCGACGTCAGCCCTTCCGGCTCGGACCCCTTCTGGTTCCAAGAGAGCTTCACGGACGGGGGCTTCAACCTCACGACGCTCGTCGACCTCAACGGCGACGGCCTTCCCGACCAGTTGGAGCACGCCCCCGAACTCCTGTCGCTCGACGCGACGGGACCCATCCCGTACGAACACGAGCCCGTCCTCGCCGGCATCGCGAACCTCTCGACGTACTCGGACCACTTCCCGCCGCTGCTGAGCGACTCCTTCTTCCACGTGCGCTGGAACGAAGGCGGCAGCTGGTCCGCTCAGCAAGAGGGTCCCCTGGATCCGTTCGCGCTCTACGCGACCGCCGACGTCCAGATCGTCAACGGCATCTGCTCCGACCCGGACCCATCGCAGTGCTCGCCGCCGCCCGGGCTCGCCCCCGGCACCGCGCCGCTGGTGGACGAGGGACTCGGCCCCTTCTGCGCAGCCGCCGGCTTCAACGTCCCGTTCGACGACGGCGCCCTCTTCGGAGCGACGGGCGTGCCCACGCCGATGGACTGGCAGGCCCGCATGGCGTGGTGCGAGTACCGGTCCTGCGCCCCGTTCTGCGAAGACGGGTCGGGCGTCACCTCGTACCACCCGCACGGCGACCACGTCAGCGGCCTGCCCGGCGCCACGACGGCGATGGAGGTCGTTCGCGCCTCGGAGGCGGATCCGCGATCGGTCCCCGAGACCGCGGACGGCCTGATCGACGAGACCGAGCTGCTGCTCTGGGAGAAGTACGGAGTGACGCGCGTCGTCTCCGGCGGCGTGCAGCACGGAAACTTCGGCCTGAGCACCCTCGTCGTCGGCGCGGGAGAGCCCGAGACGCTGGTCCGACACGTCGATGGGTACGCGCGAACCAGCTTCACGACCCGAATCTCCGACGGGGGTATCGAGGCCGAACGGAACGTCGTCCATCTCGGCAAGCACGCGAGCCCCGAGGCCGGGTACCTCGTCGAGTCCGGCTTGGTCCACGATCTCGTCGACATCAACGGCGACGGCTACCCCGACCGCGTCCTGGGGGGCGCCGGGATCCTCAAGAACAACGCCCTCAACCAGTCGGCGATCCGTCCGACGTACCCCGATCCGCGCAAGGGACACGCCTTCTCGACCGAGCACATGACGTGGATGGCGTCGCTCTTCGATCCGGACAGCGGCGAGTTCGCCCGACCGATCCCCTGGGACCTGCCGTACACGCTCCCCTGGACCCCCGCCCACGAGGAGTACTTCTTCGAGGCGCCCCACTACTCTTGGCTCGGGGTGTGGGAGTCCACCGACTTCCACGGAAGCATCGGCCCCAACGGCGGCGCGAGCGTCGGCATCGGTCCGTCGGGCGTGTCGGCCTCCGTGTCGGCGTCACTCGGTCCGGTCTCCGCGAACGTCGGCGCAGGCACCGGGGGCGCGGGCGGGAGCATCTCCTTCGGCCCGCTGAGCCTCTCCGCGGGCGGCCTGTCCGTCGGTCCCATGAGCTTCAACGGGACCTCGTGGCAGTTCTCCGCGGCCACGGCGGTCACGTACGCCGTGAAGGAGATCATCTCGATCCTCGACGCCTTCGAGATCCCCCATCGGCTCGGTTTCAATCCGTCGATCGGCGGCATGAACTTCTCGATCCCCGGCATCGGCACGGTCTGCGCGACCGGGTGCGACGAGCACAGCCGCTACCAGAAGGCGGGGCTCGTCGATCTCAACGGCGATCGCCTCCCCGACTACGTCCGGGCCAAGCCGGGTGGCGACTGGGAGGTCTTCTTCAACAACGCCTGCACCTCGCTGGACACCGACTCGGACGGCGCGCAGGACTGCTTCGACACGCCGGTGATCTGGGACGGCATCGCCACCGAGTACATGGCGTGGACCATCACCAGCGTCTACGCCGAGCAGAACCCCATCTTCGTGGTCGGCAGCGCACCGGAGAACATCGACGGCCTCATGCGCGTCGCGAACCAGGTGGCCGGTCTGCAGGACATGAACGGCGACGGGCTCCCCGACTTCGTCTACACGCGCGCCGTGTTCAACGGGGCGCCGCCCCCGCCCGCCGTCACACCGCTCGACGCGCACAACGCCCCGGTCATCATCCCGCAGCTGCCCGACCAGCGGATGTGGGTCAAGCTGAACACGGGCTCGGGCTTCGGCGACCCCGTCGAGTGGTTCGACCTCGCGACCGCGCAGTCGCTGAACAGCGGCACCGGCTACATCCCGTCGCTGACCTCGACGCGCCTCTTCAACAGCTGGGAGCCCCAGGGCAACCGCGGCTCGATGGAGATGCACGGCCTGCAGGACTTCAACGGAGACGGGCTCGTCGACTACTACGCGATGCAGCCCTACGGCGCTGTCCCCACCGACCCCGCCCCGGCCTCGGCGAACGCCGAGAACCGCACGCCCATCATCTTCCTGAACACGGGCACGGGCTTCGAATCGGCTCCGCTCTCGGACGTGAACCGATACGGCTCGTTCGAACTCGACACCACGTGGCTGGGCGGCCGCCAGACCGGCCCCCACGGCCTCGATCCCGACCTTCTGGTCGCGGCGAACGCCTTCAGTAAGCCCTACCCACGCTTCAACACCGACCTGTGGTGGCGCGAGGATCCCAACGAGGCCTCCGTCGGCACCGTCTCCCAGTCGCTGTTCATGGACATCGACGGCAACGGCACCCTCGACTGGATCGTCAACGGGGCGCAGGACGAGGCGCTCGCGTTCCCGCTGCAGGACGCGGTCCCGGACCTGATGACGTCGTTCCGCGAGCCGATGGGCCAGGCGGTGGAGTACGCCTACGGACCGGCCCGCGACCACATGGACATCGGCGTCGACGCGTTCCCCGCGGGCTCGCAGGTCGTCGAGGCACGCCGGGAGGTCGACCCGGTCACCGGCCACGACGAGCTGCAGACGTTCGCCTTCGCGCGCCCGGAGTTCGACCCCGTGCTCCAGCGCAGCTTCGGCTTCGAGGAGCTCGTGGTGGAGGCCGGCGATCACCGTCGGTCGCGGTACTACTACAGCGACCTCCAGCGCGCCGGGCTCATGCACACCGAGGACGTGACCGACGGCGCCGGCAACGCGCTGCAGCGCACGACCGTGGACTGGGAGGCGAGCGATTTCGTCGCCATCCACGACCACCTCGGCCAGGGAGGCACGGCGGACACCTGGGCCTGGGTCGCGCGCACGACGTCGGTCACTACCTACGACCCCGCCGCGGGCCTCGCCATGAACCCCGCGCTGCCCGGGTACGCCCCCGCCGGGTGGGTGCGCAGCGAGCGGCACGCGTACCACGCCGACTACAACGGGCTGCCGACGTGCGTACAGGAGGACCTCGACGCCGACGGCGACATCGACCGCATGGAGCAGGTCGACTACGACCCGACCCTCGGCTTCGACGGCTTCACGGCCGCGGTCGGCGAGGAGCGGACATACCTGCCGCCCTCCGGCGCGGTTCTGCCGGGCATGTGCACCTACGACACCGGCAACTGGGGCCTCGAGCACCAGACCATCCGCACGTTCCATGCGACCGGCAAGACGGACCGGATCGACCACGTCGATCGCACGACGTCGGGCTCGCCCTACGCCCTGGAGCAGCACTTCCGACTGCCCAGCGGCGAGCTGTTGGGCACGCTGACGATGGACGCGGCGTCCGGTGCCTCGGCCGGCACTTGGCGGCTGCTCGACCCCGAGGTCGGCGTGCACGCGCTGGCGGAGTACGCGCCCGTTGTCGCCGGCGCGGAGTTCAAGACGGCGTACGAGCGCTGCGGTTTCGGCGCGAGCTGCGGGGTCGGTGAAGCCGCGGCCCACGGCGCGGCCCACGTCACGACCGCGCCCGACGGCCTGATCACGACCGTCGGGCTCGATGTGCTCGGACGACCGATCTCCACGGCCTCGACCAGGGCCGGAGCGTCGCCCGGGATCCTGGCGCTGCCCTCGATGACGTGGAGCTACGAGCGGTTCCTGCGCACCGGCGATGAGGGCGATCCCGACGCGTCGGGCCTGCCCGCGACCACGACCACCTCGAAGCTGATCGACGACGTGGCCGGCACCTACCTGGATCGCGTCGACTTCCTCGGCGGCGACGGGGAGATCGCGCTCACCCGACTGGACGCGGAGGTCGGCGATCCCCTGTCGCCCGGCGTGGCCCTGCTCGGGCAGCGGGTCGAAGGACTCGTGCTCAAGGACCCGCGGGGGCGTCCCGTGACCGCGTACGAGCCCTGCTTCGCCACGTCCTCCTGGACGGCGCAGGCGGACTTCGACCCCGACCCTGCGAACTTCGGGTGTGCCGAGCTGCGCGCGCAGGTCCGGTCGTACGACGGGCTCGATCGTGAGCTGTCGGCGACGCGGGCGGACGGCTCGATCGTCGAGACGTCGCGCGTGCACGCCTCGGCGCCGATCGAAGGGCTCGTGACTCGCGAGGTCCTCTCGGACGCCGCCGGGAACGTCGTGCAGGAGACGGAGACGCTCGCCTCACCGTTCGAGCAGCGGACGTACCGACTCGGCGCCGTCACGCACCGTCGGAGCGGCGGCGGCGGCAGCGTCGACCTGGCGCGAACGCCCGACGTCTCGGTTCTGGAGACCCACGAGCGGTACGACGCAGCGGGACGGCTGCGCTCGGTGTGGCGGACGGGCCTCGATCCGTCGGACGAGGTGACGGTCGAGTGGAACGGCCGCGGCCTGGCCGACGCGTACGCCGATCCCGACCGCGGGACCTGGGAGCTCCAACACGACGCGTGGGGCCGGGTCGTGAACCGCGCCCTGCTCGACTTCAGCGGGCTCGCGATCGACTCGGAGACGTTCCTGACGTACGACGCGCAGGGCCGGCTCGAGGAGTCGCACTTCGTGCCCTACGCGGGCGGAATCGAGGAGCGCTGGAGGCACGTCTACGACCAGCCTGCGGGCGGGTCCTGGCTGGGGCTCGGCGTGGAGCCCGCGGCGGCCTTCGGGCGGCGGACGCGCGTGATCTACGAGGCCGACCAGGGGCAGGGGCTGCTGCCCGAGGCGGAGTGGACCTACCTGCACGACGGCCTCGGACGGCTGACGGAGGTGCGGCAGGACCTGCGCCCGACGGCGTGGGGCTTCCTGAACCCGGTCGACGTGCTGGTGGGCGGCTTCGAGTACTTCGCGGACGGGGAGCGGAAGCGCACGCTGTACCCCGAGGCGTTCACGACGTCGGGCAGCCCGGTCGGGGCCGGGTTCGAGAGCCCGATCGTGGAGGTCCTGCGGTCGGCGACGGGTTCGCCCTACGGCGTCGAGGCCGCGGGCACCACGCTCGGCGGATCGCTGTCGATGATCTACCTCGCGGACGCGACGTACGACGTGCACGGGCGGCCGATGCACCTGGCGTACGGCAACGGGACGTCCCAGACGTTCGCCTACCAGCGGGTGGTCGGCGGCGCGGCGCCGGGGAACCTGGCGCTCGAGTACACGGAGGTGTCGGGGACGTCGGGGACGCTCCTGGAGCGGGACTACACCTGGAGCGTCGCGGGCGAGCTGCTGTCGTGGCAGGACACTCTGAGCGGTGCCGAAGAGACGGGCACCTGCACGTACGACGGGATCGGCGCGCTGCTCGGCTGCACGATCGCTCCCCCGGGCAGCGGCGGGGTCTCGGACGCGTACGCCTACGAGTACGACGTGCTCGGGAACCTGATCCACGAGTCGGTGATGGACGGCGCGGGGGGACGCGACGCGGAGCAGCTGTACGCAGGCGATCGGTCACTGCTGGCGGCCGCGAGCGGGTACCGCGCGCCGGTGAACGCGCCGATCTCGAGGCTGCGGACGGTGGCGGGGACGCCGGAGGTAGCGGTCGATCACGGGTTCGATCCGCGAGGCTCGATGGTGCGCCAGGAGTGGTCGGTGCACCCGGCGACGGCGACGTTCGCGGCGGACGAGAAGGGGGTGGCGTCGGCGTCGGGCACACCCATCGACGCGGCGCGGGACTTCGTGTGGTCGGGCGACGGTCGGCTGAAGGGGGTGGCGGCGTCGCTCGCCGGGTCGATGCAGACGGAGTCGCGCTTCTGGTACGGCCCGGACGGCGGACGGGTGGGGAAGTCGACGACGGACCTGGGGACGGGGAACACGTCGATGAACCAGCGGTTCGGAGACTTCTTCGAGTGGGTCGACGACGGAGCGGGCACGGAGTCCTGGACGCTGCCGATCTCGCTCGGCGACCGGATCCTGGCGCAGCACGACGTGGAGCTGAGCTCGGGGCAGTACACCGAAGAGGTCCGCTGGGTCGCGGGCGACCACCTCGGGAGCGCGTCGATCATCACGGATGAGCTGGGCGATCTGTGGGT